>Ga0210003_1003188_pt1 | contig 13508 bp, 12 predicted proteins | sample LantaG_FD_182804 | JGI IMG/M metagenome (GOLD analysis project Ga0210003, IMG submission 182804) | Deep subsurface microbial communities from Baltic Sea to uncover new lineages of life (NeLLi) - Landsort_02402 metaG (SPAdes) (version 2) | ecosystem: Environmental > Aquatic > Marine > Oceanic >... | reverse complement strand
TAGTGAGAAGGTTATTAAATATGCTAGTTGCGATATGAGCAACAGTATATTCTAAGGGATACAAAGGTATAGGAAAATAAATTGATTATTCAGCAGTTTTTGGAAGTAAAAAAAAATTATAAAAAAATTTTGAAATGGGATTTGTAATTAAAGGGTATACTAAGGGTATCCTATACTCTTAAAGATAAAGATAAAGAACAATATAAAGAACAAAAGAAAGATATGAATAAAGCATAGTTAATAAAATTTCCTAAAGTTTCGTAGGTTATTTAAAATATTTTACTTTATTTGTGAAAAATAAAAACTATGGCTCTATACCATCCACCTAAAATGATTACTAATAATGCTGCCCCTGTACTAAGTGCAGACTTAGCTTATGAGGCTCATGGTAAATGTGGAAACACAAGGATTCTAATGAATGAGGAGGATGGTAATGGATTTAATGCTTCTACAGAAGGGACTAGAAACGCTTGGAAGGTAGTTTTCTTACACAAGACAGTAGTAACTGAATTTTCAGCTAATAATATTAGTGCTATTGATTCTGCTAAATAGTAGGTCATACTTTTGAAGCAGGAACAGAAATAATGGCTGACATAACGAGATTGGCTATACTTACAGGAGGTACTCATGGATTAGCTATTTTGTATATAGACTGTGAACAATCGTAAAAAAAAAATATAAAAAAAATTAAAAAATAAAATTATGCCTTGCGAACAATGCGAAGAAGGAGGAAAATACAAATGGGGAGAGATGGGCGAGTGCTTATATGAAACCTTAGAAGATTGTCAATTAGCTAATCAAGAAGAATTTCTTGAGGAAGCATTGAAACCAATATCAGATAAACCCGTAGATTTTGCTATACACTTTACTGAAGAAACAATGAATAAGCTTCACGAAGAAGGAGAGGTTGTTGTAGAGGTTGAAGTTAGTGAAGAAGGAGAAAAGATGAATATCCTATTTACTTACGACAAAGAAGAAGTAGAGATTGAAACAGAAGAAGAAGAAGTAGAGTATGGTAGTCTAACTACAGCTATGCTAGATGAGGAGTTAGATTCATACATAGATAAACTTACATATTCAATTAAAAGACTATAATATGAGTGAAGATGAAGAATATAAATTCAGAGAGAGTAATATAAATAAACTCAATCCATATAGAGAAACTACAGATAAGTTTTTTCCAAATGGTGGTAAGATAAACACAGAAGGGAGAAAGAAAGGAGAGAAGAATAATGTTGTAATTAATAAAATTAGTAGAAATGCTTTGACTTGGGCATTAGAAGGTCATTCTACTAAGATAAGATTAGCATTAGATAAATTATTTGAACAAAATCCTGAAGCTTATATAAACGCAGTTTCAAAACTACTTAACTATACAGTTCCAAAACTATCATCTTCTGAGATAACTGACAATACAATTAGAAAAGTTAAAATAGAGTTAAATGATGATGTGAGCATTGAGGAGCTAAGAGCAAAACTCAATGAAATTGAAAATAACTGATGAAGCACTTAAATTTGCATTAAACAAAAAGTTATGCGAATTATCTTTCTATGAATTTTTCCAACAAGCGTGGCATATTGTTGAGCCTTCTATTGAATTGTCTACTAATTGGCATCATAAATATCTATGTGATATTTTACAAGAAGAAGCTGAGAGAATAATAGCTAATAAACCTAAAACGAAAGATATTGTAATTAATATCCCATTTCGTTCTACAAAATCACTTCTAGTTACCGTTATGTTTCCTGTATGGGCTTGGATTAAGAATCCTAAGTTCAGATTCATAACAGCATCTTATTCTGCAGAGCTTTCAATAGAACATTCAACAAGAAGTAGAGATATAATAAATTCAGAGTGGTTTAAAGACAGATGGGGAGATTTATTCTTCATTAAAAAAGACCAAAATCTAAAATCAAGATACGAGAATAATTTTCTTGGTGTAAGGAGAGCAACATCAGTAGGTGGTACTGTTACAGGGCAAGGAGGGGATTTTCTACTTGTAGATGACCCTGTTTCTCCACAACACGCTGCATCAGAGATAGAGAGAGAGAACGCAAACGAATGGTATAGAACAACATTCTACTCTAGGCTTAATAATCCATTAACAGGAGTTAGAATAATCATTATGCAGAGGATTCACGATGATGATTTAAGTGGATTTTTACTATACGGGAAGCAAAGTAGGTTAAAATACCAACATATTTGCATACCTGCAGAACTTTCAGAAGATGTTAAGCCTAAAGTGCTAGAATCTAACTATGATAAAAACGGATTGTTTTGGCCTGATAGATTTAGTAGGGATATTTTAGATGATTATAAACAAGCGTTGGGGAGTTACGGATATGCAGGTCAGCTTATGCAAACTCCTACACCTCTAAACTCAGGAATGATAAAATCCGAGTGGTTAAACATAGATAATCATAAGATTGGAGATGTTGGAGAGCAAACTACAGTTGATTTTGTTATTGACCCTGCATATACCTCAAATGAGAAGAATGACCCCTCAGCACTACTTGCATACATATATAAAAACAATAAATGGCAAATAATTGATTGCATTAATGTATATAAAGAATTTCCTGACTTAATTAAATTCATTCAGCAATGGGTGGCTAAGAATGGGTATACAAGTAGGAGTAGAATTTATGTTGAACCTAAAGCATCAGGTAAATCTATCGTACAAACACTAAAGAAAGAAACAGGACTGAATGTTAAAGAAGATAAACCACCATCTAAAGATAAAGTTGCAAGAGTACAAGATATATCTGCCTCTTTAGAGTCAGGTAGAGTAAGTTTACTCAAGGGGAAATGGAACGAGGAGTTTTTACAGCAATTAGTGAGATTTCCATCTGCAAAACACGACGATATGGTGGATTGTTTAGTTATGGCTGTGAATAATAATATGTGGAGCGGGTCTAAAGTAGTTTATTTTTCCTGATTTCTGAAAACTTCTAGGTTAATATAAAAAAAAGTCATATAATTGCGAAATAATAGGAATAAATTATGGATGTAAGCAGCTTAAATCAGAAGCACGAAGATATACTACACAAATACTTGAAGTTTGTTCAAGGGACTGTTTATACAGCTACAGAAGAATATGGTAGTGATAAGTTCTTGGATTTCAATGAGATACTAGAAAATATTATAAAGTATACAAATGCTTTTAATAAATTAATTAAGACTCCTAGCAGGAGGGCGGAGTGGGCTTATATGACTCCTAATTTAATGCTATATGCGACTATAGGATTCTTGTCTGGAGTTAAAACTGACAGTAATGCCGACCTAATTGATGAATTATCGGAAGATTTGTTTAATACAACAGTAGATTTTGTAGGAGAAACAACAGATATTTTAGAAGATATTAAGATAAAAGAAGATATGCAGAAGAAAATACTAACTAATCATAAAGCAAAGAATGAGCATAACAATTAGACTTACAGAGAATGAGGAGTGGATGGATTTTGATATTCCTACAGCTTGGGAAGATATGACTTTAGAATATTGGGCGGGGTTAGCAATGATTATAAAATCACATCAAGATGCTGATAATTTAAAGAGAAATTCAATAAAGGATAAGAATAAAGGAATTGAAAATATAGATGATATATTAAATGATGCTACTTTTATTGATGAGTTGAGGTTAAATAGAGATATTTTTTGTTATATGTCAGGACTAGACAAAGAGGACATAAAAAAAGTTGATGCTAATAAAATAACAGAGGTAATAAACACAATAGGAGTTCTAACTGAAGAATATAAGCCAAAAGGGATTAAATCTTTTAAGTTAGATGAAGATGAGTATTTATTTCCTTCTGAGTTTTTTAAAAACAATACTTTTGGAGATTACATAGAATCTACACAGCTTGATATGACTATAGAAAGTATGAAGAATGGAAGATATGATGTACTTCCTGAGCAAATGGCTATATTATGCAGGAGAGAAGGAGAGAGTTATGACGAAGATTTAATACCTGAAAAAACTAATAAATTTAAGAAATTAAAAATGGACACGATTTATGAGTTCGCTTTTTTTTTGACCAAGCAAAGCTTGATATTGAACAGAAATTTAAGTATGTATTCGGGGAGAAAAGAAAATCTATGATGGAGGTAAAGACTAAAGGACTTATGGATGTTTATATAAAGCCATTTGGATGGCTTAACAGCCTTTATATCTTAGCAGAGAAGGGAATATTCAATATAGATGGTAAAAACAGCATAGACAGCGTTAAAGACTCTAATCTGCACAAAGTAATGACCTACTTAAGTTGGATAACAGCGAAAAATGAATATGAATCAAAAGTTAGCGAGAAAATAGCTAATCCAAATAAAGTAAATTAAATATGGCTATAAAATTAGTAGATATAGTTGCGGTAATGAAAAGCAAATGGACTTATGGGGATAAGTTCTTTGGATACACAGAGGAGTTTAATGATAATCATAATACTCAGTACCCTTCAATACTTATAACTCCACCAACATCAGTATTTCCTGAAGTGGGAGTAAATAATGGTTGGGAAAACTATACATTTGATATATATTTCTCTGATTTATATAGCAGAACGCAACAAGCAAATGAAACTATAGAGCAAAGTTGGACAAACTTACAAGACTTAGCTACGGAATGGTTAGATATGTTTCTTAATCATTATCAAGCAAATGCACCGATAGAGGCTTTCCTTGAAGATGAAAGTGTAACGATAGAAAGAAGTAAACAGGTTGCTAACGACCAACTATTGCAATTAAAAATGACATTTAGTTGGAGAGTTCTAAGTAAATGCTTTAGACCTGTTTCTGCTTACCCTAATCAAATTAGCGACCTAGTATCTTGGTTAAGAGCAGATAGCAATACTACATTTAATATTTCAACACAAAAAGTTAGTGCTATTGGAGATGGTTCGGTAAATACTAATGGAGTTTCACAGTTAAATAGTGATAATAAGCCATTAAGATATAATTTTGATGGAGCTTCAGACAAGGTAAGAATAAGCTTTAATGGAACAAGTGATTATTTAGCTTCAGACAACAACTGCCCTATAACGGGAAATGATTTCGCTATTTTTTATGTTGGGAGGGTTAATGCTTTAACGGTAGGAACTCAAAGAGCTGTAGGATATAATGATTTTCTTGTATCGGGAGGTACGGATAGATTGAATTTTGGAATAGAACCAACAGGCAGACTTTTTTTTAAAGCTAAAGATGATGCGGGTGTTAATGCACAGATACTTGGTTCTGTTACTGACTTAGGAACGCAATGGCATATAGGGTATGCCTCTATTAAAGGTACCGACTTTTACCTTCAGTATAATAATAGTGCTGAAGTTACAATCAATGTTCCTTTATATTCAAATGCTAATGGATTTAATTTAACTCCATTCAGAGTTGGGTTTATAGAAACAGGAGGTGTTGGGGATTATTGGAATGGAGATATTCAAGAGGTAATAATATACAACAGAGCATTAAGTTCACACGAGGTAGTAAAAATACAAGATTACTTAAATAAAAAATACAGAATATATTAAGATATGGCATACGGAATAAATGGAGTATTAACAGTATTACAAGACCCTTACGGGTCTAATGCAGCTTCTTTGAATAGAGCAAGGAATTATATAGGAAGTTACTCTAGCATACACACAGTAAACGCACCAATAATTGTAAGTGCATATTGGAATGGTTCAGGTTTATATGAGAGTGAAGAACCTCAATCTTCTAATTATGTTACTGCAACTCAAAAAGGAGATGTGGTTAATTGTATTTTTGATATATACCAAGTAAGCGATAATAGCGTAGGTACATTTCCTGCAGATTGGACATTAGTATCTTCTATAAGAAAATCAAGAGATATAGTAAATATTAGTCAAAAAGATAGGACTTATGGTGGAGATGGAGTTCAGGTTAATCTTGGGCATATATTTACGATTGATATAAGTGAAATTTGTAAAGATTTATTAAGTTATAGCTTACTTCCTGATGGCAAAGGCACTTGGGCTAACACTTTCTATGGGGGTTTAAATGGTGGAGCTAGGCAGCAAGATAATTTAGCTGAACCTGTATGGAGTAATAATTTCATTCTTACTAAGAATGGAACATTAAGAAAGATAAGAGTACGAGTAAGGACAGAGATAATTGATAATAATGGTATCATAAGGGAGGCTACTGCAACAGGTTCTTATAAAGATATTGACAATGCTTTTATGATTATAAATTCTGCTCCTGACTTCGGAACTACTATGCCAAGTTCAGTAATGCTAGGAACAAGTACATTATTACATAGTGGTTGGGGTGCAAGTAGTACATTACCTAGACAGCAAATGAGCAATAAGCCTAATTGGAATTATGAGTATGCAGATAATACTACTGATTGGGGATATGGAATGACTTTAGCTGCAGATGTTAGAATGAATGAAACTACAGAGCAATTAACTTGGATTCAAGGGACTGTAAATAATTATAGTATTTGGAATAATCCAACAGGTTCAGGAGAAACAAAATACTACTCAACTAATACTTCAGATTTAGTTGATGATTTTTATGCTTTGGTTCAGGCTTATGACAGTAGTGGAACTGTACTAAGAACAGCTAGGTTATATGATTTTAATTCAAACTTTATACCAAAAACAACTATAAATTCAGTTACAAATGTATGGCCTAGAGCTCATAACAGAGCTTGTAGTCAAAATGTATCTCCCGTATTTATAAATGCAAATTGCATACATATACTTTCTTCAGTTAAGGATGTTTGGGAGAATGGTGGAGAAACATACACAAGAAGATTGATAGATGTTGATGGAGTTCCTTCTACTGCAGCAGCTTTATTTTTAAATGATGAAGTTCATTCTTACAGAGTAACATTTCAAAGTAAAACTACAACTCAAGGAAATGGAAACGGAGTTACTGACGTTAATCAGCACGAGGCTAGGTGGTATATCATAGATAGGGAAAAAGAAATGTACTCTGCAAGTTCAGATTCTTATAAAGGAGTTTATTATACAGAGTTAAGAGATGATTATTCTACAAATTCAGAAAAAATTAGATGTAAGGGATTACAATGGGGATATACTAATCCAAATAATTTCCTTAGACTGCAATGGTTAAATAAAGCAGGAGGAATAGATGCTTATACATTTAAAGGGGATTTTAAGGAATCCTACAATGCGACTAAAGATGTAATATTAAGGCCTACTCCTGACAGAAGTAATATTGGTTTTGGTTATTCTTCAGGTAGCTACCCTGATTCATATCCTTCTGCAAATCCAAATGTTCAAAGTTCTTACCAATCAGATACTATGAGAGGTGGAGATACTTATAATGGAGGGTTGGAGGTTTTAAGTGTAAATGCTAATAAAACAGGAACTATATCCTCAAGACCATTAAACAGAGAAAAGGCAGAATGGTTGAGAGAGCTGATTTCAACCCCAAATGTTTGGACTACAGTAAATAATATGAGGCTAATAAAAAATTCTAATAGCTTTATGAGAATGGCATATAGGTCAGTAAGTTATAATGAAGCAGGGAGTAATCAGGATGGTAGAACTCCTAATAATAATGAATATGTACCTATTGTAATAACTTCATCAAGTTTTGATACTTATGATACTGCAAAAGGATTAGTAACAGTTACATTAGAATACACTCACGCACACGCTGTAACGACACAAAGAAATTAAAATATGCCTAAGAATATATCTATAGAACTTCTTCAGAACAGGGAGAATGTTAGGATTGGAAGTCAGCTTTTAACTAATGATGGATTAACAACTACAACAGGTTGGGATTTTACAGCTCAATTAGGCTGTACGGCAGTTTATACTTACTCTAGTGGAGTTGTAACTAAATCAGATATAACTGATTGTGCAAGATTCCATCAGGATATAACTCTAGTTGAGGGGTTTCAGTATGAATGTGTAATAGCTATTAAAAATTATAATGTTAGCGGTCAGATACTACTTGCTAATCACGGATTAGCAGGAGTAAATGTTGTCGCTGTAGATTCAACTATAATACCTGCAGGTGCTAATGGAAGTAATAGTGGTGCAGGAGCAGGACAATATGCTTATGTAAAGACAAGATGGGTGCAAGGAACTTCTAATTTAGATAAATTAATGATTTATTCAAATGCATCATTAAAATGTGAAATATCTTATGTTCAATTATATAGAGTTGGTACTGATAAAAGCTCAGTTTTCGGAACTTTAGATGCATCAACAACTAATGACTTTCCTTTAGCTTTAACATTTGCAATAAATAGTTCTGATGATATAGATGCTAGAAAAGGAGCATATAGTAAAACTTTTAAGATACCTGCTACTGCAAATAACAATACAATTTTAAAGCACTTTAATATAACAAATTCAACAAATTTAGATGCTCCATTATTTGATAAAATACCCTGTAGAATATTGGTTGGTAATTTATTTTCTATAACAGGATTAATTCAGATTAAAGATGTTGAGGTTATAAATAATAAACCCCTGAGTTATGGTTGTACTTTCTTAGGAGATAATTTAGCTTGGTCTACATTGTTAGAGAACGAATATCTTTCGGATTTACAACTTGCAAATTCAACAAATCTTCAGTTGTCAGCAAAAGAGATTATAAATTCATTTGCTCAAGATAGTGCTACAAGTAGAACAGAGTTAGATGGTACTGTTAGCGTGAATACATCTCCTATTGTTTATCCTATAACTACCTATGGAGTTACCAATGAATCAGGAGGTATATCAACGCAACTTTCTATCCAAATGATTAGAACAGAATACGAAAAGGATTATATATGGAATAGTTCGGGTGCTAACTCAGGAGAGGTAGGGTTGCTATTAGACGGCCCTGTTGGGAATAATACACCTTCAATGGATTGGAGGCCTCAAGTTTGGATTTACAATATGGTTCAGCAAATATTTTCCAATATTGGGTATAAAATATCATCTGATTTTATAGAAAGCGATAACTTCAAAAGGCTATTATATGTTTCTCCTAATTTTCTTTTTAATAATGGAGGGCAGCAACAGGAAAATAATTCATATATATCAAATTTTCAAGATACATCATCAGGGGCTATTACTCAGGCTAATCTTCTTTTTTATGACGATACATCACAGGTAAGTTCTCCTGCATTCCCTAGTGCAACTTCTTGGCAGTCTTTTTCTCTTTGGGAAAATGCTGCAAATGCTAGTGATACAGCAGTTGAGATTATTAATTTTGCAGCAGCTTCTTGTGGTTTGGGAAATGGTAGTTGTAATTTTCAACCTCAACCTTCAGCAGGTTCAGTATTCACAGGAGGTATATTACAATCAGATACATATTCTCAGGTTTCAGCATACGGAACTACATTTAGGTCTGGTAAAGCAGGGTATTATAATATAAATGCAAGTAACATATCAGGAGATATACAAATTCCAAAAGCTACGAGTGGGGGATGGGGAGGAGGAGGAAATTTTAATTACCAAACTTACGCTGATATAAAACTTAAGTTAGGATTTCAAATAGACAGAGTAGGCCATAATGGAGATTGGGTAGAAACAGGAATAGCAAATTGGACTAATACTGTTGATGTTGGACAGGCCGTATCTAATGTTAATTTTGTGGTTACAGGATTTAATCTTCCAACAATGGAGGATACTGTATATTTAAACAAGGGAGATAGGATTAGGCTCGTGGTTCAATTTTGCCCTAAATGGACGGTTAAAAGTACTGCCACTAATTTTACCAATGGGGTAACTTGGTTTAATGCAGATATACAGCTATACGGAAATTCAAATGTAAGTTCTCTAGTAGGTAATGGTAGCATTCAGATTACATTACAAAATCCTGACCAACCTGCTTTTGGAAGTGTGTATAATCTTCAGGATGTTCTTCCTGATACTCAGAAACAGATTGACTTTATAAAAGGATTAGCACACTCATTTAACCTTCAATTCTTAACTAATGAAGCACAGAAAACAGTATACATTGAGCCTTTTTCTGATTTTTATTTACCTCCTAAAAATGCTATAGATTGGACTTGGAAGTTAGACAGAAGTAAGTCAAATGTAGATTCTTTTATAAAGAATAATTTCACAAGAAGATTGGTTTTTAAATATAAATCTGATGATAAGGATTGGAGGGTAAAATCTATGGGAGATACATATTTTGATGGAGTACACGATATGTACCCTAAAATACTTAACATAGGAAATACATACCCTGCAGGAGAAACTATATTTGAAAATCCATTTTTTGCAGGGACTTACGAAACTACAGACAACAAGATTACAAGCCCGAGAGATATTAATAATGGGCAAAATAACTATAGTGCAGCTTTATGGCAAACAGCATACGGAGATAGAGATAAGGGATATGAGTTCTTGCCTAGATTGTTATTGTATAATAAACATATACTACCTGCAGGAATGGGATATATGAATCAAGGATATACTGTTTATGGCCTTGCAGGTAGTATGTTGTTTGATTTTTATAAAAAAGTAAATCAAATATCTGATGTTACTACATTGCCTTTTGGTACTTGGAATTACAATGCAAATCAAGCAGGTGCGTTTAACTGTGCATCTACATTTATAAATAGATATGAGTTTACAAATCAGTTTGGATTGTCTTATGGTAATTATTGGGCAAAAGATTACGACCAACTTACAAACACATTTACTACCGTTGGCAATCAAGTTGGTATAGGGTTATATCAGAGATATTATCAGCCAATGATACAATCTTTACTAGACAATCCAAAGAAAAAAGTTTGTTATATTGATTTAAAAGTAACTGATATTCTTGAGTTAAATTTCAGGAAAATGGTGTATATTGATGGTGTATATTATAGACTCCTTAAGATTGTTGATTATCAACCTCACTTAAGCGTACCGACTAAAGTAGAGCTACAAGCTTACAATCCTTCTAAAGGAAGTGCTATACCTAACGAGGGGACTTGGATAAATAATTCAGGGACATCTACAGGTACAGGTAGTTCAGGCGACCCTGCTCCATGGCCGCCAATAAGTTACGATTAAAAATATAAAATAATATGGATAACGCAAGAAGAAATATAATAGGACTTAATACTACTAATCAAGGATTACCTTTGAATAGAGGGCTAGAAACTATAACTACATTTGATTTGGTTACAAATGCTCCTATGCAGTTTTCTCAAGCTGTTGTTATGAGGTTTTCAGGTACATCTGTGGCAAATGATTATTTAGCAAACTATCTACATCCAAGTCAGTTTTCAACTAATTCAGGAGCCGCATTAGTAAGTGGTTCAAGTTACGACAATAATTTTGTTCCTAGACATTCTCAATTCATTGTTCCTGTAGATTGCTATATAAAAAATCTTAATGGATTTATAAATACTGCAGGAGGAGGAGGGTGTAAAGTTGAAGAAACTTTTACTATAAGCGTTTGGTCTAAACCAACAACTATAGGAACAACAAGCACCCCTATGACTTTGCTTTTTAGTCAATCATTCGTATTTTTAGGCTCTAGTAATTCCAATGCTTTAGCAATAGATGGAACTACAGATTCTAAAATTGGAAATAATCTATATAAAATATTAGCACAAGAAGGTGTAATTGTTTCTGTAAAAAGAGCATCAACACGCTGTGCAGATATAAACGCTGCTTTTACTATGATTTTTGAAACTATAGACAATCAAGCTGAAACTCAATCTATGGCATTTACATCACTAATGACAGATGAAAAATCAAGGCTATGCCAAACTCTAGCTGAGCCTGATTCAAAATACAGAAACGATAGAATTTCAAATCCACCCGTAATAATTGTCAAAGAATAATGTCAGCATATAAAGTAATAGACGAAGCATTAAAAATTGCAGGAGAACTGTATATTGATTTGCTCAAAACAGAGCTTGTATTTCAAGAGCATATTGCCTCAAGAAAACTATACTCATCATTTAGAACTATTGTTTCAGAGAGGGGAGGTAATTTATATATGGATGTTGTAAATGATACTGAATATATGTGGTTGGTTAATGATGGTAATAGCAGGGTGCCAAATGTTCAGTTTAAGGATATTCAAGATTGGGCTAAACTAAAGGGATTAGACTTTTCTAAAAAAAGAATTTGGAGTGTAACAGAAGAACTCAGGCAAAATTACTACACAGCAGGTGGTTTACTTGTTGCTCCAAGAAGAACAGGATTTATAGATTATGCTTTTGGAATTGCTGATTCAATGGGAATAAACCAGATGATAGAGCAAGATATATTGAGGCAGATAGATGCAGTAATAGGAGAAGAAGGGCAAAGTAAAGCAATACAATTAACGATAAGCTAAAATAAAATTATGGCAATAAAAAGTAAAGTAGCGATAGAGGTAGTAATCAAGGATATTAAAAAGATTGCTGATTTAAAGAAAGGGCTAAAGGAATTAAGAGCAGAACAGAAGAAGCAAGAAGAAAGGTCTAAGACAGGACAAAAGCAATCTCACGCAAACGCAAGGGCATACAAAGAAAGAGCAGAGGCTATAAAATTTACTTCTAAACAACTTAGGGAGTTAAATAAAGATATGGCAGGTGCTAATAAGGTAACAAAAGATGTTACTAAATCATCTAATAGTATGGCTACACAATTTGTAAAAGGTGCTGCTGCTATTGGGATTATAGTAGGTGCATTTAGAACAATTAATAGAGTGGTTAGTTCTGTCGTAAGCACATTTTCTGACTTTGAATTTGTTATGGCTAAAGTTAATGCTGTTTCAGGAGCAACAGAATCAGAGTTCAAATCATTAACTAAATCTGCAGAAGATTTAGGTCGTTCAACATTCTTTACTGCTACTGAGGTTGGAGAATTACAATTAGCATACTCTAAATTAGGATTTACAGCACAAGAGATATTAGATGCTACCGAAGCTACTCTTGATTTAGCTACAGCAACAGGAACAGATTTAGCTAGAGCTGCTCAAGTTGCAGGTGCTTCTATTAGAGGATTTCAATTAGATGCTACTGAAGCAGGTAGAGTTGTAGATGTTATGGCTGTTGCCTTTTCAAGTTCGGCATTAGATATTGAGAAGTGGAATACGAGTATGACTAAGGTGGCTCCTATTGCTGCTATGGCAGGATTTGAAATAGAGGAGGTTGCTGCTATTATGGGTAAGCTTTCTGATACAGGTATTGAGGCTTCTATTGCAGGTACATCTTTAAGGAATATATTTCTTAAAATGCAAGACCCATCATCTAAGCTATCAAAAACATTAGGACACACTATAACCAACTTAGATGAAATGTTAATAGCATTTAAAGGACTGAAAGACGAAGGTACTGACCTTACTGATGTTCTTGGGTTTATGGACATTAGACAGGTTGCTGCATTTTCTACTATGTTGGAGGGTTCTGATGATATTGCCGTACTTAGAGATAACTTACTTTTAGCAACAGGAGAGGGGGATAGAATGGCTGATATGGTAGGAGATACATTACAGGGAGCTTTTCTAAAGTTTAAATCTGCTGCTGAAGGAGTTTCAATAAGTATTATGAAAAATTTTGGCAAATCTCTTACTGAAACTG
>Ga0210003_1003187_pt1 | contig 13508 bp, 11 predicted proteins | sample LantaG_FD_182804 | JGI IMG/M metagenome (GOLD analysis project Ga0210003, IMG submission 182804) | Deep subsurface microbial communities from Baltic Sea to uncover new lineages of life (NeLLi) - Landsort_02402 metaG (SPAdes) (version 2) | ecosystem: Environmental > Aquatic > Marine > Oceanic >... | reverse complement strand
CTGAATATGGTTTGTTTGCAGTATCACTTGCGTTCATTATCATAAATGTATTATGGATTATACTTATGTATATGGATCAAGAAAGAATGGGTTGGTTGCCATAAACAAGATTGTTAATGTTATTCGTATGAGCACTCCGAATGATATAAGATTTTCTATGAAGAGAATTCTTGATCAACTTGAATTATGTGGAGTGGCTATTTCTTGTGATATAAAGACAGTAAGATTACTATCAAGATTTATTCCAGATTTCTATCTAAGAGATGAAATTGTTTTTGTTACAAGAACATCAAGAAGAAATGCAAAAAATTTAGTGATAGTACATCCAGATTATAAGTTTGTGAGAAGAGGAGATTATAAATTTCAAGTTCTTCCAAAGAATGATAATTCTATCAAAATATCTTCGTTAGAAAATTCTGCTGGAAAGTATAAGAAAGAATGTCTATTTTGTAATAAAGAGTTCTTTACAAATACTAGAAACAAACGATTTTGCAGTGAATTCTGTTCTTCTAAATATTCTGAAATATCAAAAGAAGATATACATCCAAAGAATATGGGCCCGTATTCTTCTTTAAAAGGAATGTATGGAGGATATAGATGGAGAGCAAAAGATAGAGGTTATACCTTTGAGTTATCTTTTGAAGATTTTTCTAAACTTGTGAAACAGGATTGTTTTTATTGTGGTGAAAAACCTAAAAAGTATAATGGGATAGATAGAAAAAGAAATAAAGTTGGTTATACTAAGAAGAATTCTGTTCCATGTTGTTGTACTTGTAATCGTATGAAATGGGATATGAATATTCATGAATTTTCTAGTTCTATTATTAAACTAATACCATGGGCAAAAAAATATATTGAGGATAAAAACAATATTAATAACACAACAAGAAAGAAACTTTCCTTACTCAGAAGTGGTAAGTTCGGTTTTTAAACAGAACTAACAGATATAGTATATAGAAAATATATAGAATTTTTCATTTCTATTTTTTTTCTCCAACAGATATGGATAAGTTTTTTTATTAGTAATGGTACCTTTATATACTATTAAGGATAATACACTATCAAATAATAATTGGAGGTGAAAAACACGAAAACACGATTTAGTTTCATAGACCCCGGTGCAATCATGGGCGTAGTAGTTGCTCTGATTATACTAGCGGTGGGTGTTTTTGCGTTCTTTGTAACCATCAAGAACATACCAACAACTGGTATGAGTGCCCAGGCACAATCAGCTATCAACAACACATCAAGCACTGGTGACAGTGTATTCAACATTGTTGGTATTGTATTGTTAATCGGTGCAATCATGTCTATTGTTGGCCTTGTTTACAACTACGTGAGGTAAAGACAATGATAGCAAGATTTAGTTTTGTCGACCCAGGAGCAATCATGGGTGTAGTAGTGGCATTGATAATCTTGGCTGTTGGAGTCTTCTCATTTTTTGTAGTTACAAAGAATTTGGCAGAACAAGCACCAACCCCTGGTGATGGCAATTGGTCAAACATGTCAGCATCAGATAGGCAAATTAGAAGTGCGTTGAACAACACAACTGGTACAGGTGATTCTGTATTTAACATTGTTGGAATCATACTTCTGATAGGTGCTATAATGTCCATTGTAGGTCTAGTGTACAACTATGTAAGATAGGCATGAAAAATGCTTTCTAAGAGTAAAGGAGGATTTCTCCTTATACTTTTTATTTCCAAATGTTATTATGAATGTAGGGAAGGTTAAAAAGATCATGGATGATATGCCGAACACTATATTGAGTATAGTTGTTGTTTTAATAATTTTAGCTGCTGGAGTTTCAGCGTTCTTTTTTGTGTATCGAGGAGTTGGATATACAAAAGAACAAGAAGAAACATTTCCAGTATCAGATCCTAGTGTGAATAATAGAGTAACGTTGGAGTATTCTCCAACATCGATTGTTTTAATTGAACAATATAATGGTTTTAGTTGGAATACTATACCAAGTTCTGGTTATGATGTTTTCGGAAAAGAGGTTGAAATAGATAAAAATTATTTAGAAGGTTAGAAAAATGAGTCGAAAAACAAAGAAAATTTTGAAGAATATAAACGCAAAGATGATGCCATATACTGTCTTGTTTTTGTTAGTCGCTGTCGTATTCAGCGGAGTGTATATGGTACTGCTACCGGGTGATAAAAGTGTGCGGGCTGATACAATTGATACAAATAATTGGAGTTATTATAAAGAAATAACAATATCTGATAAAGTCAATGAATATCAAACATTGATTAATATAACAAAAACGTCTGGCGGAGATGTAGATTGTGAAGGGCATTGTAATGATAACTTTAGTGACCTTCGTTTTGCTGATGCAGAAAATAATCTTGTACCATATTTTATTTGTCGTTCAGTAAGTGGTAGTTATGCTCAGGTGCTTGTAAATAATTCGTTTAATGATACCACATTATATATGTATTATGGCAATAGTAATGCTGCTAATGAAAGTAATGGTTCTTCGACGTTTGATTTCTTCGATGGTTTTGATGGAACGAGTCAAGATCCGTTAGATCAATGGACTGAATATGGTACAATTGATTGGAGTAGTGATGGTTATGTTGCTTTAGATGAGGATGATGAGCTTTTTAGTGATGATAGTTTTTCTATTGGTAGAACAGTACATACTTATGTTACTACTAATGAACAGGATGTTACTCTCTGTGCATTTTACGAAGCACATGGGCAGGAAGATAATAGAACAACTCTTGAGTCTACAGATGCTGGAGGTTTATCATTAACAGAATTGAGATTTCAGGCTGAAGATGATGTTTCTTATACTCGGCAGGAAGATGATATATGGTCAGACCCGACCGCTGGATATTATCATTATTGCATAAGATGGGATACAGATTATGTAAATGCATCACAGAATGATGTGTATGCAACTTCTACCATTACAGCAAATGTTCCAGATGTATCTTTAACGGTTGCTTTAAGAGCGTGGGATAGTAGCCAAGCGAGTACATTAACAGCGGATTGGGTTGGAATATCTAAATTTGATAAAAATACACAACCATCATATAGTTTTGGTGGTGAAAATTCAATAAGTAGTGCTACGTATGAGATCAGTGGTTTGAATGTTGATACTCGTTTTATCTGGAGTGGTGAAGCAGGTCAGAGTATCTGGGCGAATGATACTGGTGCAACATATGAAACATTGGCTATCCATACGAATGTTTCTCTTGAATCTGATAACTGTACTGATATATTTGTTGATTTCGGTAGTCTTGGTATTGATTCAGATATTACTGAGGAACATATCAATATAACTGTTGCACGTAACATCAGTGATTTTACAACAAACTTATATCAGGTTCCTTCTGACGGAAACGTTACAATCAACGCTAGTGTTTGGGATGCTCAATCTTGGTGTGCAGGTGATAACCCGTTCCCGATTGTCGGTGTGAATATCACTATCTATGTTCGCGCTCGAATTTCTATTCCATCTGGTAAAGACGCTGGTACGTATACGAATGCTTCTGGTTGGGCTGTGAAATGGAAAGTTGTTAGTTAGGAGGACAAGCAATTATGTCTTTAAAGAAGTTGTTTTTAACTTTTATAGTTTTTACATTATGTACAACTTTTTTATATGGAATTGTTTCATCTGAATCAATAACAAATATAGAGACAGATAGTTATGATACTGATGGCACGTTTCCAATACAGGAGAATGGAAATCATTCATGGAGGTCATATGTTCATTGGATTCAAGATGAAGATATTTGGGTTTTATCATATGCTGTATCACCAAATTATCCATCTCAATCAAATGAACATATCGCTATGCGGTTCAGTGATGATCATGGTTTAACATGGTCAGAGGAAAATTGTTATCTTAACGGTACTGCAATAAGTAGTTTACCATTTTATTCTGAACAAAGCACGGGTGTAAGTGAACCTATCATGTATGGTTGTCCAAATGGTGATTTAATAATACATTATTGGGATGTTGATTTTGGTGATGAAAGCAAAGGAACACTTCAACGTAGGTCAACAGATAATGGCTTCACATGGTCAGATGCAGAGCAAGTAGATTATAATATGCCTTGGGTTACTAATGATTGGATTTTTCAGACTGATGATTATTTTGTATATGATGGAGTTATATATGCTGGTGCAAGGCAGGGTAACGCAAATACAGGTGATGGACATAAAAACATTCTTGTAACCTCAAATGATAATGCAACGACCTGGGAATTTCGTTCTAATATAACATCATTCACAGAAAGTACAAATGAAGTTGGTTTAGAGTATTTTGGTGATGATACTATACGAGTTCTTGCGAGGGAACGAGAAAATGGTTGGAATGATTGTTGGTTTGTTGAATCAACGGATATGGGATCAACATGGACAACTCCTGAAAATTATGATGCTGAACTTAGTCTTGGTAGTGCAGGTGGTGGTAGATTCAGGATGTATACTGTAGATCATTTAAAAGGAAGAGATAATTGGTGGGAAGATAATAGAGTCGTTGTAGTTGGTCTTTATATGCCATCTGGTATTAACCCACGTAGAAATGTTGTTTGGACTTCTAACGATTCTGGTGTTACCTACAGTGAAATCACTTATCTTAATACATTAGTATATCATGGTGGTTACGGTGATATTGTTTATAACCCTGATACTAATAAGTTTCATGTATATATGCATGCTGGAACACAGGGTAATTCATATATACATGAATATACTTTTTATATTGATGGCTGGAATGAAACAGAAGAAGAATCAGATATATCCATTCAAAGTATCAACGGTCTTGTTAATAATAGTGTGACTCAATATCAGAATCGTTCTTTTAACTGGACACGGGTTGATGACGCTGTTTTTTATCAGTTGCAGATCTCAAATAGTAGTTCTTTTGAGTCTACGTTCGTGAACCTCTCTGACATCAATATGACAAACTATGGTGAAACATATTACAATGAAACAGGTGGTTACGTTGAGTTCATACTTCCAGATATGTATAATATTAGTTGGTATGGGTATCATTATTATCGGGTGAGGGCTTATACACAAGTACAAACTCCTGAATAAAAAACTCTTTCTGATAGTGTGCATATCACTCCTATTAGTTTTAAACATATCAACACAAGTGCATTCTGATCCAAATGATGAATGGTATAATGTTGCGTGGACTTATAGAAAAGAAATATCATTCAACACCTCTCAAATGGATAGTGGTTCCTATACAAACTTTCCAGTTTTAATAAATATTACTGATACAGACTTGCGTGATGAAGCAAATAGTAATGGCAGTGATATTCTTTTTACCAACCAAACAGGTACAAAACTAAACCATGAAGTAGAATATTGGAATGATTCTACAGGTAGACTTGTTGCTTGGATAAATGTTACAAGTTTAGTATATGATGATGATAATATAATTTATATGTATTACGGAAACTCAGCATCTGGAAATCAACAGAATGTGCCAGGTACTTGGGATAGTAATTTTTTAGCGGTGTATCATCTAAACGGTACAAATTACCAAACTTGTATTGATAGTACAGGTAACTATGACCCAACGGGTGATGGTGGAACGCCTGATTACGGTTATTCTGGTGTTTCTGATGGTAGTGTTGATTTTACTGAATCAAGTAATGAATATATTACTGTGCCTCGTTCAACGGATTTGTACGGAAAAACACATACTGTTTCGGCATGGATAAACCCTGATACTTTTAGAGGTGGTACTGATTCATCTTCAAGAAATGGTATTTTAAGTTCGTATGAAAATTATTACTGGTTTTTCACATTATATAACCAAGGATATGTGGGATTTTATCAATATATTGGAGGGACCTATTATAGTGCCCCTTCTGATAGTTGCGTTGTTAGTACCGATGAATGGTCTTATGTAGCGGGAAAGCGTGATGGTACTTCAAGTTATGTTTTTTATAATGGTAATAAAGTAGGCAACAATACAGGTTTGCCTGACTCAAATTCAGGTACGTTTACTACAATGAGGATAGGTTATCATTATTCTACTGCTCGAGATTTTGATGGTGTAATTGATGAGTTGAGATTAAGTAATATTGCACGTTCTGATGATTGGTTGAAAACAGAATATAATAGTGTTGCTAATGCATATGATGGAGGTTTTTTCACTCTTGGAGATGAAGAAACACAAACCGGTAATACTCTTCCAACAATAGAAACACCAACACCGCCTGATGATGAAACCGACGTTGCAGTTTCCATAACACAACTTAGCGTCTATATCAATGATACAAACGGAGATGGTATCAACTGGACAATCGAAACATCACCGGATATTGGTTCACAATATAATTATTCTTCACAAGATGGAAACGGAAGTAAATCTTGTGCTATTTCTGGTTTGCAATATGATACTTGGTATTATTGGTGGGTGAATGCTACTAATAATGCATCAGATAATACTACAGGTAATTGGACATCAACAATGTATGATTTTGGTACTGGTGATGGTTATACACAAACAGGTGAAACTCCATCGAATGGTTCTACTGATGTTTCTATATCAACTTCTACATGGAATGTTACAATAAATACCAGAGATGGTATCGAGTTCAACTGGACGCTTGAAACAAGACCAAATGTTGGTTCTGCAAGTGGTAATGATGCAACAAATGGGAGTAAACAAACATCGCTTTCTGGTTTGTTATATAGTACAGAATACACAGTGTATCTTAATATCACAAACGACACTCACGGAGGAGAAAACCACGTTTATACATTTACCACTGGTTCTGATCCCACAATCTGGCATTCCGCAAGTTTCGGAGGGTCCGTAACTGTTGGAAGTGCTCCATCCAATCCAACGAACTTCCTCGCAACTACAATCAGCCGAACCACCATTAACCTCACCTGGACAGAGGGTATCAATACCGACAAAACAAGAATCGAATATCACGATTCCGAAGACCTTACTTGGAATGTCGGCGACCATTCACTTCTTTACAACGACACCGCTGAATTGACACAACACACAGGTTTATCACCTTCTCAAACCGTTTACTACAAAGCATGGTGCTGGAACGAAACCGAATCCGCATATTCCACCGGAGTAACCACAAACAATACAACACTATCAAACACCGCACCAACCATTACTGATATATCACCTGCGAACAACAGCGATAACCAAGAAATATCATTTACATGGTCTTGTACGATAGAAGATGTAGAAGATACGTTTAACTGGACTATTGAATGTAGTAACGGACAAAATAGTGGTTTGAATGGAGTAACGAATGGAAGTAAAGAACTTGAAGTGTCAGGTCTTTCATACGATACTCAATATACAATATGGGTGAATGTAACGGATGGTTATGATTTGATAAAAGGAATTTATTATTTTACAACTAAATCAGATCCGATACAATGGCACTCCTCCAGTTTTGGAGGTAGTGTTACCGTTTATCTTCCTGTTATAACTTCGGTTGACGATATATCATCATATTCACATTCTATAAATCCGTTGCAGATAAATGCAACAGTAGAAAGCGGAACTCCTGATAACATATCACTATGGTATAGGTATTCATCTGATAATTTTTCGAATATAGATTACGCAAATTGGGACACTTTTTGTTATGATAATTTACAACACACTAACGTTTCAAATTGCTCATTTTCACCAATAAATAATACTCTTCTTTGGATTTCAGAAGAAGAGATTACTGGTAATTTCGATGGGTTTTCAGGAATGTGTGTTCATAACGGAACAATTTATTTCTCTCCAAAAGACTATGATGGTCCTGGAGAAACATATACAGGTTACGATAACGTCTATGCTATATATCTCGGAAACGGTACAACAAAATGGACGTATGAGATGGGAAACATTTACGGTTCTGATAGTTGTATTCTCTTTCTCAACGAGTTGGTATATGCACAAGAATGGAATGGTAGCGCAGATGGTAACTCCTATATGCATTGTCTTTATGCATCGAATGGAACATTGAAATGGAAGACAAATCTTAACAATACAGGTTCATATTCTGGTAGCCCACTTTACGACCCAGATAACGATTTGATAATAGCACAATCTCAAAACAAATTATACGGAGTATATCCTCTAAACGGAACTGTAAAGTGGTCTTCAGAGTTAATGAGTGGTAGTCCTTATGGTTGTTCTCCATCATACTATGATGGAATCGTATATGCGTTATGTCGAACATCAACGGAATCAGCAAGTGACCTATATGCTTTCTATTCAAACAATGGAACAACGAAATGGAAAACGAATGCGAGTGGTATGTTTTGGGATATGTCTCCAGTAATTGTGCCAGAAAACAACGCTTTATATATTTCCAATGATGTGCGTGTTAGTGATAAATGCTATCTCATGCTATGTCATAACCTGACAACAGGAGAAAACATATGGAGTCTAAATCTTTCACCCTTGGTGAATCATAGTGTAAGAAATGTTCCTGCATATGCAGATGGATTTCTATATGTGTTAAACACTACTTGTATCTTCAAGATAAATGCGAGTACCGAAGTAATGTCTGATGAGGAACGAATAGAAGCAAGTTATAACTTTACAAGTAACGGATATGGTACAACAATAGGATATTCTTCACCGGTATACAGTAACGGATATATATACACTTCAAGATATGAAGGAAATATATATTGTTTCAATGCAACAACTCTGGAAATAGAGTGGATTGATACAACTATCAATGCCTCGTTATGCTTAAGTAATCCAACGATTGCAGATGGAATATTTTTGATAGTATCTGATAACGGATATATGTATGCTTTTGGAGACATAAATCAATTCTATGGAACAACAGATTGGGAAGAATGGACAAATGATTCTAATCCTGATCTTGAATCTCCTTGGACTTGGAATTTTGATTTTCCAGAAGGATACGGATATTATGAATTCTTTAGTATAGGAACAGTTAGTAACAATCCAGAAGGATATAAAAGTGTTGCTGAAACAAGTTGTTATTATAAAGCGAATATCGAAATATCAATAGAAAACGATTCTTGGATTGGAGGAAATCCTTCTTCCGGAGAATCTATCATAAAGAACTTCACTTTCTGGCAGAACGGAAGTACAACAGTTGATGTTACTATTATAGTTAATTCTATAAATAATAATTATACTCTTGTGAATTATTCTGATTATGGACAGATAGATGAATATTATCTAAACTTTACAACTGATGAATGGGTAACAGAAACAAATATCAACGTATCTGTTTCTCCTCCAAATACATATTTTTTGCAATCGTTCTCAACCGGTGCTCAATGGTTTGGTGTTCGATTGCGGACTCCAATGACATTTTCTCATGAAAAACAAGAAGATTTTGAAATTATACTTAGTGTTACTGAACATACATAAAACGGACAGAACGGACGCCTACTGGGCTAAAAAACCTATTCTGTAAGGAAAAAAGGAGAACAACTATGAACAAGAAATTGTTAGCAGTAGTAGCAGTGGTATGTTTTGTGTTTTCATTTGGAGTGCCTTTGATTAGTGCAGATGTTTCAACAATGACTGGAACTTTTAATCCAACAATATCCATGTCTGGTCATGTTGATAATGAAACATTTGCATGGGGTAGTTTTGCTAGTGACGCAAATGTCACAAAAGTGGCAGTTCTATTCAATGATGGCGATGTGAACATAGACTCAACTATACACAATGACTCGTACTCTGGTGACTTAACATTTGTAGCCTTAGCAGACAACGATGCACAAGACGAATTTGCTTGTATCTGGTCTGATGATGCTGGAACATGGCGAAACATGGGAACCGTTGGTACTCCTCTAACCCTAGAAAATGATATACCTGCAAGTGGAGCTGGAATAAATGAGTCCGGTTTTGCTGTAAATGTCGTTGCGAATGGAGTTGGATGGAGTCAAGACTGGAATGAACAAAGTTTCGACATAAAAGTCACGTATGTTGAACACTCATAAAACAGAGGTGAATGCATGAAAAGTATAGTAACGGTAGTATTAACATTATTCGTATTAATGTTAGTGCTACCTATTACTACTGCTGAACTACAACCTCTCACAGAGGAACAAATAACATCTCTAGGACCTGGAAAATCAGGTATGCTTGCTGGAGGCATTACTGTTATAGAAGTAACGCTTACTAATGAGAAATACACTTCAGTAACGTTTCCAGTAATATATTTTAATACCGGCAAAGAACCGATTTCACAAAAACCTTACCCAATGGCATTTTGGGAAGAAAGAGAACATACAGTAAAAGAAAACTACATATACTATTTATTACCTAGTTTAGATTGGGTATCAATTAAAGAAGAAGACAAAGAAATATCAATCCCAGAAAATCACAAATATTACGTTAACGTAACAGTAACAATTCCAAACGAAGAAGTGAGAGAAAAAAGTAAAGAAGGTGGATTCATCTTTCTTATTGCTAGTGATGCAAGTGGTGCACAAATATCTGCTGTACCAGCACGAAAGATATTCTTAACTATAAATCATACACCAGCGATATTCTCCATCATGCTATTTACTCTAATGTTGTCTGTGATTGCCGTAGTTGCAGTGGTAATGTATTATTTATCTAAAAAGATAAAAATTAAGTCTGAGGTTGAGGAGGATCATGTATGAGAATTACAGTACTCCTAACTCTCTTTTCTTTAGGTTTACTAATTTTATCAAGTTTCATTCCTGTTATGGGAGATACAATTACAGGGAACTTCAATCCTTTTGTAGGTGATACAGCGTTGGTGATAGAAAACACAAGTGTTTATGTTGATTCCGTGATAACAGTTAATGTTACTTGTTATCCTTCACAAAATGTTAAGTCGTGGGAATTCAGCATAGAGTATAACGCGTCACTTCTTCAAGCGGAAAATGTAACAGAAGGATCCTTATTTGGAGACTTCTCTTCCTCATTTAATGATGGAACGATTAATAACACAGCAGGGAACATTACTAGTATGTATTGTCTTATAGTGGGAGATGGAAACACTTCTACAACTGGTACTACAATCCAGGTTAACTTTACCGGAATAACATCTGGTATATCAGAAGTTGATTTTGTATATGATGGAGTTCATATTGCTCCTGGTGTTACAAACTATTCAGCATATATTCCAATATCAGTTTCTAATGGAACTGTTACTGTTATAGAAACCGGATCACCTACTCAATCAAATCCTTACCCTTCAGATGACGCAACAGGGGTTGAAACAACACCACAATTAAATATAACATGTAATGATGGAAATGGAGAAACAATGTCAATAAACTGGTCAAGTAATTCCTCCGGTTCTTGGGTACTCTTTGGATATAACCAGTCAACAAATGGAACATTCTATCAAGATAACAGTAACTTCAGTTCACAAGGTACAAAATATTACTGGAGTGTTAATGCCACAGATGGTGTATACTGGTCAAATGAAACATATAGTTTCACCACGCTTACAACAGGTAGTGTAACAATGTCAAGTCCCTACCCAGAAAATGAAAGTTTGACTAACTATAACGATAGTACAATTAATATTACAGTATCAAATCCTTTAGGAGAAACAATGAATGTATATTTCTATTGGTTTAATAACGGAACCTTAATAGGTTCTGATTTGTCAGTTTCGAATAACACAGTTGCGAATGTAACTGTTCCTTTCACTTACACATTCTATCAACAGTACTATTGGAATGTTACAGTAACTTCAACTTCATATAATAATCAAAGTGGAAATTGGACAATACAAGCGGAATCCGAACATCCAGATGTAAGTAGAAACGGTGCTATTGGTCCTGAAGACCTCAGTGGCGTAGCCGCTCATTATATGGAATCTGGTGACTACGGAAGATGGATACGTGCAGATGTAAGTTGGAATGGCGCAATCGGTCCAGAAGACCTAAGCGGAGTTGCTGCTCACTATATGGAGTCGTATTGACATGAAGAGGAATATGAATGAAAATAATAATATTCATAGTAGGAGGATTAATAGTGCTAGTTTCTATTAGTTCTGCTTATATTATACAGGCAGATGACTCTACAAACATTAGTGGTACATTTAATATGAACGATGGATTTACAGAATGGTCTGAATATTGGAAGATTGGATTTACATCAGAATGTGACATCAATTTAGATATGTATGTTAACCCTGCAGACTTAAGTGGAGTAGCGTCACATTACATGGAGTCTGGAAACCCTGGATGGATAACTGCTGATGTTAATAACAATGGGATTGTTGGTCCCGAAGATATGAGCGGAGTCGCCGCTCACTATATGGAAGAATACTAAAGGAGATATCAAATGAGAGCAAGAAAAATTAAATCAATAATAACCGCAATAACGCTGATACTAGTAATACTAGTAGCTTTTGTACCAACTGTTCTAGCAGCTGGAGAAAACATAATTGGGGTATACCCTGCATCTTCAGATGTAACGATAGGAGATAAATTTTTAACAAATATCAATGTAACTGTTGTATGGCAAATTGATACTGCAAGTATATTGAACATGACATTCACACCTGGTATTTTAAACTACTCTAACATATCGTGTGGTAACTTGTTTTCTGCAACATACGACTCTGGAGACTTGTTAAAATGGTATCATCCTCAAGATGGAGAAACATGGGATGTTGTTGATAATTCTACAGGATATGCAAAACAGATAACAGGTATTGATAACGATGCAGTAAATAATACAAATAAATCTTTAGCTCTTCTTTATTGGGATGCAAGTCAAGTTGGTATAGGGTATATTAATTTAACAGATTATCATTGTTATAATGATACTCATGATTATGGAACGCTCTCAGAAAATACCACAATTTATGTTTACCCAGATTATCCAAGTTCATTCTCAACATCATCTGGTATAAGTTGGGATAACTTAACTTGGACAAGAGGTTCTGGAGAAGATAATGCCATGATAAGATACAGTACATCAACTTACCCAACAACCATTTCTGAAGGAACACTTCTGTATAATGGTTCTCTTGAATATTATAATTTTTCAAAGGATATAGAACAAGATTATTACTACTCTATCTGGGGATGGAATGAAACTGAAGGTTGGTATTCATTATCATATGATACTGAAACTACTTCCTCTCTTGGTGAATTACCATCTGGGTTTGCTGCTACTACAGATAACAGAACTGATATATCACTTAATTGGACATCAGAATATACATCAACTACAATCTTGAGACCTAATGATAACGGTACAAATGAAGATTGGACTATTATTGGAGGAGACACTTGGCATTGGCAGACACTTGATGAAGAAACACATGATAGTGATACAACATACATAAGAACAGATACTCTAAATGGTATTGATTCTGTAAATATAGAAAATTCAGCAGAAACAGCCGGAATTGTAAAGATAACATTAAGTGCATATATTAAGAATGATGGATCTGAAACTTGTAAGTTGCTTATTTATAATTCTTCATATAACAAAACGAGTGCTTTTCAACCAGCTGGTACATATACACTTTATACTGAGAATTGGACTCAGAATCCATGGACG
>Ga0210003_1003186_pt1 | contig 13510 bp, 20 predicted proteins | sample LantaG_FD_182804 | JGI IMG/M metagenome (GOLD analysis project Ga0210003, IMG submission 182804) | Deep subsurface microbial communities from Baltic Sea to uncover new lineages of life (NeLLi) - Landsort_02402 metaG (SPAdes) (version 2) | ecosystem: Environmental > Aquatic > Marine > Oceanic >... | reverse complement strand
AAAAGTGATTGTTGTATAAATCATTGTTATTTGGTACAAATGAATCATGCTGAACAGAACGCGAAGTAGAGAACGAGATGTGATCCTGGACTCGATAACCGAGGGTGTTTTCACTGTCGATTCGGATTGGTGCATCACCTCATTTAATCGGGCAGCCGAGGAAATTACGGGAATTCCTCGCAAAAAGGCCCTCGGCCAGAAGTGCAGCGATATATTACGTGCGGATGTCTGCGAAACGGACTGCGCCCTGCGCCAGACAATGAGAACCGGCAAACCCGTAATAAACAGAGCGGTCCACATTGTCGATGCAAAAGGAGAACGACATGCAATTGCCATATCTACGGCCCTGCTAAAAGATGAAAATGGTAAGGTTATTGGAGGCGTGGAAACATTCCGTGATATGAGTCTGGTCGAAGAGCTTCGAAAGAAAATTGAAGGCCGATACTGTTGCGAGGATATAATCAGCCAAAATCACAGGATGCAAAACCTCTTTGGTATCCTTCCCAATATTGCGGAAAGTGATTGCACCGTTTTGATTGAGGGCGAGAGCGGCACCGGCAAGGAACTCTTCGCGCGAGCGATTCATAATTTGAGCTTCCGCAAAGATAAATCCTTTGTTGCCGTGAGTTGTGGTGCTCTGCCGGATACTTTATTGGAATCAGAGTTATTCGGCTATAAGGCTGGTGCTTTTACGGATGCTAAGAAAGACAAGCCCGGGCGTTTTGCGATGGCTGAAGGTGGCACGCTTTTTTTGGATGAGATTAGTGACGTATCTGCAGCAGTACAAGTGCGACTACTTCGTGTTTTGCAGGAACGCACTTATGAGCCGTTGGGCGCTGTCTCTTCCGTTAATGCCAATGTCCGTGTTATCACAGCAGCCAATCAGAAGCTTAGTGAACTCGTCGAACAGGGCAAGTTCAGGGAAGATTTATATTATCGAATCAACGTCATGAGATTGGAATTACCACCGTTGCGAAAGCGTAAAGACGATGTCCCGCTTTTGGTAAACCACTTCACCAACCGCTTCAGACGACTACGCAATAAAAACATCAGTTGTGTTACAGATGAAGTGTTGGCGAGCCTTTTGGCGTACGACTATCCGGGCAACGTTAGGGAGCTTGAGAACATAATTGAGCATTGTTTTGTGCTATGCCAGGGTGAGGTAATTGAAAAGAAACATTTGCCGGCATCAGTTTGTCCAAGTTCAAGCATAGACAAAATAAAGACGAGTGAGATAACAACGCTTAAACAGATGGAGCAGCTTCTTATTACCGAGGCGTTGCGGCGAAACAAAGGTAATCAGACAGCTACAGCCAAAGAATTGGGTATCAACAAAAGCACTCTTTTTCGCAAACTCAAAGCGTATGACATCAAATCCCAAGCAACTACTCAGGTAAGCATCAAATTGATCAGTTCATAGCCCCACACAAACGGAGCATATACAGAGGTTGCATATTGCAATGATGAACAATGGCTGGTAGTTGCAATTTGCAATCCCGTGTTGTGTTCTTGGAAACTGTAATGACTTTGCTAAATTTCATAATTGTATGCAATACAATGTGTTAGCATTCCTTCTCCCTCACATTGACTTTCTTGGCACGCTTCTTGCACCTCCTACCTCTGAAAGGTTATTGCAATGAAAATAGCGATACCAATATGGAATGGTCGTGTTTCGAGCGCATTTGACTTTGCTCACAAGCTTTTGCTTGTGGATATTGAATACGGTCGTGAAGCGGGGCGTGTAGAGATTTCGCTGTTCCCCGAGTCTGATCCTGAAAAGGCGAACAGATTAAAGACCGTAGGCGTTGAAGTGCTTATTTGTGGAGCAATTTCGCGTTCTTTGGCCTCACAAGTTCAAGCATGTGGAGTCAAGGTCTTGCCTTATGTTGTTGGTCAAGTGGACGAGATATTGAAGGCATATTTGACAGGTGAACTCATACAACCGCAGTTCGCTCTGCCCGGCTGCTGGCCAGGTGCGCGGAAAGGTTTTCGTCGAAGACGTCGATCACCTCGCACCCGCCAGTAGCACGTAAGAAGTTTTTAGAACCCGCATGCGTAGTACGAAATCGGATTCCTGCACCCGACGGGGACGGAGTCTAAGGCGAATGAGTAAAGGAGAAACAAATGAAAGTAGCAGTGACATCACAAGGTGAAGAGCTTTCGAGTGAGATTGATCCAAGATTTGGACGAGCGAAGTGGCTTATCGTAGTGGATACAGAGACAGGAAAGTCTGAGTCACATGACAATACGGTGAATTTAAACGCTGCTCAAGGAGCGGGGATTCAGACTGGACAGAACATAGCCAATCTCGATGTTGATGCAGTAATAACCGGTAATGTGGGCCCAAATGCATTTAGGACGCTTAGTGCAGCCAAGGTAAAGGTATTTCTTGCTGAGAAACAAACAGTCCAGCAGACAATAGATTCGTTCAAAGCAGGCAAATTGAAAGAGGTAGAGCGGGCCAATGTTGAAGGCCACTGGATTTAGGATATGCGTTTTCCAGACAGGTACGTAGAGCTATGCAGATTTACTTAGATTGTATTCCTTGCTTCATTCGTCAGGCACTCGGTGCTGCTCGACTGTCAACTGAAGATAAGCAGGTTCACGAGCAGGTGGTTCGAGAGGTTCTTATTCTTGCGAAAGACTTAGATATGAGTCAGAGCCCGCCGGTCATGGGTCAGAAGATACATCGATTGATTCGTGAATTAGTAGGGACTGAAGATCCATATCGTGATGTTAAGAAGCAATTCAATAATGCAGCACTTAAGTTATATTCAAAAATGCGCGCATACATTATCGAGTCCAAAGACATGCTTGAGACAGCGATACGGATAGCAATAGCGGGCAATATCATCGATTTCGGAGTTAATAGCGAATTACAGGAAAGCGAACTTGAAAAAACGATTAGCGAATGTTTGGCATCTGAATTCTCCGATATGCAATTGAAACCATTTCAGCAGGCAATAAACGAGGCTGAAGAGATACTTTATATTGCTGATAATGCCGGCGAGATAATCTTTGACCGCCTGTTGATTGAGCGGTTACCCATAGAAAAGGTTACCGTAGTTGTCAAGGGATCACCCGTAATCAATGATGCCACAATGGAAGATGCGGTCCTTGCCGGTTTGCCACGAATTGTAGAGGTGATTGACAACGGTTCTGATGGGCCGGGGACGATTTTGGAAACCTGCTCGGAGGTTTTTGTCGATCGTTTCAAAGAAGCTGATCTGGTGATTGCCAAGGGACAGGGCAACTACGAGACCCTAAGTGATGTAGATAAGAATATATTCTTCGTATTAAAGGCTAAGTGTCCTGTTATCGCACAGGACCTTGGATGTGAAGTTGGTGAAATGGTTTTCAGAAAGAGCAAAACATTTAGAAATGCTGTGGATTTGGTTAAGGAGGCCGAATAAATGCCAGGTTTTGATGGTACGGGGCCGTTAGGTCAAGGCCCGATGACAGGACGAGGTCAAGGATTCTGTGCCTTAACAGTCTCCGAAGAAAATCCGGGCGAAGTGAAAGGTTTTGCTGGATTGCAGAGTGTGCCCGTTAGTCATAAAGTTGGGAATCTTGAAAATGTTGGAAAGGAGGTGATCAATATGTCATTTGGGAATGGAACAGGCCCGGCAGGATTGGGACCAATGACAGGAAGAGCCGCCGGTTTCTGTGCGGGTTTCCCCGTACCGGGTTATATGAATCCTGTTATGAGTAGAGCTGGCTTCTACGGTTTCGGCGTGCCGACAATAAGGCCCTATGGTACAGGTTTGTACGGTTATGGCGGCCGAGTTACTCCATGGTTTCGCAGGGGCTTTGGTTTCGGCCGCGGTTTCGGCCGGGGCCGAGGCCGAGGTCGCGGCAGAGCTGGATTTGGTTGTTGGTGGTAGATATAAATGAGCAGTTAATTGCAGAAAGGATGGATATTATGCCCAGAGGAGATGGTACAGGCCCTACTGGCTCAGGACGAGGCGGAGGCCGTGGCATGGGGCGAGGACAAGGGCAAGGCCAGGGTAAGATGGGTGGGCCGTTCGCCGCAGGACCGGGCGGAAATTGTATATGCCCGAACTGCGCAGCAGTAGTCCCTCATGTTGTCGGGCAGCCTTGCAATGCAAGAAGTTGTCCAAAATGTGGTACGAAAATGACAAGAGCTTAATTTTATTTCGAAAGGAGATTTATCATGCCAGGTGGAGATGGAACAGGTCCTGGAGGTATGGGACCAATGACAGGTAGAGCCGCGGGTTTTTGTGCTGGTTATCCAGCGCAGGGTTATGCAAATCCTGTAGGTGGACGTGGTATGGGTATGGGTATGGGCTGGGGCCGAGGCCGAGGCGGCGGTTTTGGTCGAGGTCGAGGTTTTGGTTGGGGCGGAGCCGGATATGGCTTTCCTGCTTATGGTAGTGCTGTGAATCTATACGCTTATGGTGGTGCGCCGTTTACCCCAACAGTTGCGCCTCAGCAAGAGCTGGATAGTCTCAAAGGTCAAGCAGAATATCTTGAAGATAGCCTTGACGGAATCAAAAAGCGCATAGAAGAACTCGAGAGCCAGAAAAGCAGTAAAGAGTGAGAAATAGGATAATCCTGTTCAGAAAAGTTTTTCACACCAAGCCGAGCAGAAAAAGCTGCGTTTGCTGCGATGATAACATCCTATAGATTTGGCTCTGTTAGGGAGTTTGTAAACAATTTGATCTTATGGAGGTAAGGCTATGCCGGAATTTGGAAATCCATTTAGTGGACTTGCAAAGGAATGTAAATTGACGGATGCTGAGTTAATCAGGTCGATTCGCTTTATGGTATCAGCTGAATATGAAGCAGTTCAATTGTACATGCAACTTGCAGAGTCTACCGATAATCAGTTGGCTGCAGATGTGCTTCGAGACATAGCTGACGAAGAACGTGTCCATGCGGGAGAATTCCTGCGGTTGTTGCATGAGCTGGCTCCAGATGAGAAGAAGCTATATGATGAAGGGGCCGAAGAAGTGCAAGAGATGATAGATAAATTTGAAAACGACAAGTAGTCTTGAACTTTTTGTTTAAAGACCACCTGCAGAGCCAATGGTTTGAAGCTGAGCTTTTTGATTAAAGGAGACTACCTCCGGCGCCATGAGGGGCTGGATTGTTTTGTAAAAAATTTAGAAGGAGGTAAAACGATGCCAATATTTGAGTACAAATGTAACAAGTGTGGGCATAAAATGGAATTTCTGGAAAAAAGCGGCGGCAAAAATAAGCACATCTGCGAAAAATGTGGAAGCTTGGATACGCAAAAATTATTTTCAGGATTCGCTGTTGGACAAAGTAGCAAGGAAAGTAATTCATGCCCCATTGGAACGTGTCCGACTGGAACATGTGGATTCTGATAGAAGGGATTATTTATGAAAATTGCAGTAACGTCAACAGGTCCTACTTTTGATGACAATGTGGAGGCTCGATTCGGTCGGTGTCCCTATTTTTTGATTATTGATACTGACACAACACAATTAGAGGCTATTGAAAATCCCAATATGGCCCTTGGCGGTGGTGCGGGGATTCAGTCCGCTCAGCTAATGTCGGAAAAAGGAGTAATAGCGGTACTGACCGGCAACTGCGGCCCTAACGCATTTAACGTCTTTGGTCAGGCGGGCATACAGGTTATCGTTGGTGTCAATGGACCTGTCCGCAATGCTGTTGAGCAATTCAAAACGGGGGCTTTCTCTTCTGCTTCGCAGCCCAATGTAGCCAGTCACTTTGGTATGAACAATTCGCCGGCAGACGCGACGCCAACCGGTCAGCCGATGACTGGTCCACTCGGTCAAGGTGGCGGAATGGGCTTAGGCATGGGCGGCGGACGGGGAATGGGCCGAGGTATGGGGGGCGGTGGTGGAATGGGGCGAGGCATGGGCAGAGGCATGGATCGTGGACTTGGTACGGGGATGGGAACTGGTTTTGGAATGAGCAACTGGCCAACAGTAGAACAGCCTGCTTCTCCATCAGAGTCAGAGCCTGATCCAGAACAAGCAAAGGCTTTTCTACAGGGCCAAGTACGAATCTTAGAACAGCAAAAGCGTCAGATAGAGCAAAGAATAAGTGAACTGGAGACAGGTCACAGGGCAATCGCTGTTGTTGATTCTGAAAAGTGTACAGGTTGCGGTATCTGTCTTGATGTATGTCCGGCAGGTGCTATTGAGGTTAAGGAAAAAGCCGTTATTAACGACGAGATTTGTACTGGCTGCGCTGCCTGTATTGCCGAATGTCCCAACAAGGCAATCACAATTGCCCAGAAGGAATTTAGTAAATAGACTGCCACAAGTTAGAACTTCAGGAAAGTTGATATATCACTCTCTGCTTATTGCCATGTTCCTGCTGAGAAAGCAAATGATTTAAAGGCAAGAGTCGTGTTCACCGATGATGATAACAGGCCAAAGGAATAGCTAAATGGAAAAAGGAATAGTCCCGCAATGCGCAAGATGCAGGAATAAAGAGTGCCGTGACGGCAAGGATTGCTTTTCACAAACTCCGAGGCACAGGCCCTTGTATTATAATGATGTAGCGAAATTGCACCATGCCGCATCTGCAGTTGAGGCACAGTATTATGGCAAAGAAACAAGATTGGGTGAAATAGTCCTGTTTGCTAAAGAGCTGGGGTATCAAAAAATTGGTTTGGCATTTTGCATCGGCTTGAGTGAAGAGGCACAAATCATTGAGAGTATTCTTTCAAATCACTTCGAGGTTGTATCGGTGTGCTGCAAAGTTTGTGGAATTGACAAGAAAGATTTTGGCTTGCAGCAAATTTCCCCACAGAACAATGAGGTCATGTGCAACCCGGCCGGACAGGCCCAGTTGCTCAATGAGGCGGAGACTCAGCTCAATGTGATATGCGGGCTTTGTGTTGGTCACGATGCAATCTTTGCCAAGCTTTCAGATGCACCTGTGACGACGCTTATTGCCAAGGATCGTGTATTGGCACACAATCCTGCGGCAGCGATCTACTGCCAATATATCCGAAAACACTTCGACAGAAGCACATAACGGAGATGCGTGATGGATCAAACATTTAGGGCCATGGAGATTACCGTTGGCTTCCATCTGGATGGTTACAGGATAGACAAAACAGCATCACCGATGAACCGGTATACAAAGTGGGACATCTTATCGGGTAACCATTGGTGCAATCCGAAAGCGGTTTGCTTTGATTCTCTACCGCAGAACGGTTGGATTGCAAAGGATAAATTTGATTGGGATTGGGTTAATACGATTGTGGAGCAAGTTTAACATGAAGATAGCAATTGCCAGTGGTAAAGGCGGAACAGGTAAGACAACGATAGCAACGAATCTGGCTTGCTCAATTGCTCGAATGGGGCAAACCGTGCAGTATCTTGATTGTGATGTTGAGGAACCGAACGGCCACATATTCTTGAAGCCGGATATAGAAGAAACTCAGAATGTGACGATGGGTGTACCGGAAGTTGACACCGAATTATGTGACGGATGCGGCAAGTGCGGCCAGCTTTGCCAATACAGTGCTATCATTTGTCTGAAAGATACCGCCATGACTTTTGAGCAGTTGTGTCATTCCTGCGGTGGATGTATGGCCGTCTGTCCCCAGGCTGCTATTAAGGAAAAACAACGTAAAATCGGAATCGCTGAATTCGGCAGAGCGAACGGAGTCTTATACGGCGCAGGCAAACTCGATATTGGCGCCATCCAAAGTCCTGCTTTAATAAAACATATCAGACAAAGACCGACAAACAGCGATACAGTAGTCATTGATGTCCCGCCCGGCACCTCATGCCCGGTGATGGAAGCGATTAAGCGAGTAGATTTTGTTCTGCTTGTCACCGAACCTACACCGTTCGGCTTGAATGACCTGGAACTGGCGGTGGAGATGGTACGAGAGGTTGGGCTTGCCTTTGCCGTAGCAATAAACCGTTGCGACATAGGTGACGACCGAGTTATATGCTATTGTCAGCAACAGGATATAGAAATTCTGCTTGAGATACCGAACGATCGACTGATAGCCGAAGCGTACTCGAAGGGGATTAAGATAATCGATGCCTTACCCGGCTACGAAGAAAAGTTCGCGCAGCTATACCGGGAAATCAATGCGAGTGTGACAGTCAAATGAAAGATGATTATGAATTCATGGAGAGAATAACCCGTGACTTAGCAGCGCGAAAGGCGGCCTGTAGGGTCCTTGGAGTTTCCGAAGACGCTGACAAAAAGGATATGAAGAAAGCCTACAGAAGGGCATCAATGAAATGCCATCCTGATCATAATCAAGATAGTGCTGAGTCAACCAAAAGATTCGTGCTTTTCAAATGTGCATATGAGCTGTTAGCGGAAGACAAGCCCTGCCCGCAGTTGCTGGAGGAAATTAACACATGGGAGGGTGTTCCGGAGGAAGGCAAGTACAAACTCGATAATCCATGGGGACATTTCCTGTGGTGGCGTGAGAAGTTTTTCGGTTCTGAGAATGAGAAAGGATCCAATGGCAAACGCTCTTTTTGTGTTTAATAGAAATCCTTACGACGGTACAGATGTGACGTGGAATGGTCTTCGGTTGGCAGAACAACTGCTTGATACCGGTTTGGAAGTGAAGATGTTTTTGATGAACGATTCGGTCGATTTAGCTCGTGATGCGGCTACGCCGCCTGAAGGTTACTTTGATTTAGGGAAAATGTTAAAGGAACTGATTGGAAAAAGTGTTCCTGTTAAAGTGTGTGGTACCTGCAAAGTGCGTTGCGGTATCCATAAAGGGGAGCCTTATTTTGAAGGCGCTCAGGAAGCTAAGATGACCGAATTAGCAGAGTGGATTAAGAACGCAGATAAAATCATTACATTTTAAATGAGGTAAATTATGGAAAAAAAGGTAGATGTTTTGGTTGTAGGAGGAGGACCGGCTGGAATCGTAAGTGCGGTAACCGCACGAAAATACTACCCAGCCAAAAGAATTTCTCTGATGAAGGATATTGAAAAAGGGGTCATCCCCTGTGGGATTCCCTATATGTTCGCAAGTTTGAACAATCCAGATGAGAACAAGCTTGGCAATGCTCCTTTAGAAAAAAACAATATTGACATGATATTGGATGAAGCAGTAACAATAGATCGCAAAGAAAAAGTAGTTGTTACTAAAACAAGTAAGCAATATGGTTATGAAAAATTAATCCTCGCAATGGGCTCTTCAGCTATTGCTCCTCCGATACCAGGTATTAGTAAAAAGGGTGTTTACCCAATCTACAAGGATATGGCATATCTCAAAAACTCAATAGAAGAAATCAAAAAGACAAAAAACATTTTAATAATTGGGGGTGGTTTCATAGGGGTAGAGTTTGCAGATGAGATATCTAAAATAGACAATATGAACGTCTATTTGGTCGAAATTCTTCCCAATCTACTGGCAAATTCCTTTGATACGGAATTTTCCGCGATTGCGGAGCAGACGTTGAAGTCAAAAGGGGTCACCTTGATGACCGGTGTTTGTGTCGAAGAGGTCTTGGGAAATGAGAAAGTGGAAGGAATCCGGCTTTCAGACGGCAGAGAGATTTCGGTCGATAGTATTATTATGGGTGTCGGGGGAGTACCGAACGCGAAGCTGGCTATCGACGCGGGATTAGATTTAGGCAAAGGTAAGGGGATATGGGTGGACGAGTATATGCGTACGACCGATCCCGATATCTTTGCCGTAGGTGATTGTGCCGGCAAACGAGATTTTTACACACGGAAAAATGTACCTGTCATGCTGGCTTCCACTGCCACGGCGGAAGCCAGGATTGCAGGAGCAAATCTTTATCAACTTAAAGTGGTGCGAGAGAATAAGGGAACAATTGCAATCTACTCAACTTATATTGACGGCATGGTCTTAGGTTCGGCTGGGCTTACGGAAAACACTGCCAAAAAAGAAGGTTTTGAAATTGTGACAGGCATAGCCGATGGAGTAGATAAGCATCCGGCAACATTGCCCGGGGCAAACAAGATCAAGGTCAAGCTTATTTTCTCAAAACGCTCCGGCATCATATTGGGCGGACAAGTGGCGGGCGGTATATCTTGTGGAGAGATCATCAACCTCATAGGCGTCGCAATTCAAAAGAGAATGTCGTTTGCAGAACTGGAGACCTTACAAATGGCAACTCATCCCTATTTAACAAGTGCTCCTACTGTATACCCGATTGTGTTAGCTGCTCAGGATGCATCAAGTAAAATGTAGCTTCGACATCGTGTCGTAAGAAGCGTATGAAAAGCAAAAAGATTGACTTGTTCAAAAACACGATACATAGAGATGACGGCAACTACTGAGAAGTAATGTCCTCGCAATCTGGGATTTATGACCGGATCATTCCATTGTTAACAAAAGGTGAATTCATGAAGGAATTGGTGGTAATAAGTGGTAAGGGCGGAACCGGCAAGACAAGTATCGTAGCAGCATTTGCGGCCCTTGCGAAAAAAGCCGTATTGGCCGATTGCGATGTCGATGCGGCTGATTTGCATTTGGTTTTAGATCCAACAGTAAAACAAACCAACGATTTTTCCGGTGGTAAACAAGCCTCCATAATCGCTGAAAAATGTATTGGCTGTGGCAAATGCCAGGATATGTGCAGATTTGATGCAATCAATCTTAATGGGGACCGAAACGATGTCATTGACAAAACATTTACCATTGATCCGGTTTCATGTGAAGGCTGCAAGGTATGTGTGGAGTTTTGTCCAGTGGATGCGATTGAGTTTAACGACCATATAAACGGGCAGTGGTTTGTATCAGATACACGGTTTGGGCCTATGGTACATGCCAAATTAGGAATCGCTGAAGAAAACAGTGGCAAACTGGTGACTGTTATTCGCAAAGAAGCGAAGAAAATAGCACAAGAGCAAAAGAAGGATTTGCTCATTGTCGATGGTTCGCCGGGAATAGGTTGTCCTGTAATTGCATCAATTACCGCTTCGGATCTGGTGCTGGTCGTTACAGAACCCACCCTTTCCGGCAAACATGATTTGGAAAGAGTGGCCCAGCTTACGGCTAATTTTGGAATTAAAACGCTGGTTTGTATTAATAAAGCAGATATCAATCCTGAAATGAGCTGCAGTATCGCTGAGGATGCCGGCAAACACGGGTTGAAAGTTGTTGGAAAAATCCCCTACGATGAAGCTTTCACCAAGGCACAGATAATGAAAGCTACGCTGATCGAATATACAGGCGGTGATATAGCAGAAAAGATAAAGGCGCTGTGGCGAGAAGTTACATATGAACTTGGCTGAGGATACTAATTTTATGCTGCAACAGTCTGCGTCATATTTCAATTATGACGAGGTAGCCAATAGTTATGATAGCTGGTACGCCGACAGGCGAGGTGCAATGTATGACAGCTTAGAAAAGAAATTAATCGCCAATTTCCTGCCATCCGAGACCGAAAGGAAAAGACTGCTGGAAATAGGTTGCGGAACAGGCCACTGGAGCAGATTTTTCAGTCAATGCGGTTTTGAGGTTACAGGTCTCGACATCTCTGAGCGCATGGTAAATACAGCACTGCAAAAGGGCATTCCAAACGTTTCATTTTATGTGGGTGATGGGCATTTATTGCCGTTCCAGGATAGCACTTTCGACCTGACGGCGGCGATTACAACGCTTGAGTTTGTTCGTGATGCCGAAGTCGTATTACGAGAGATGATACGATGCACTCACAAGCCGGGCAGGATATTGCTTGGTATGCTAAATGGGTTATCTACGGTTAATCGGCAAAAACAGAGGCGGGGCCGTCCTGGAAATCCATATGCCGCCGCTCGGCTATTTTCGCCCGTTGAATTGAGGGAATTTTTGGAACCGTATGGCCAGATGGAAATGAGCGTTGGAGGCTTTGTTCCTACACAAAGCTGGCTGATACCTTTGGCTCCTTGGTTTGATCGTATTGCTCGAATGTTTGGAGGTCAAAAAGGAGCCTTCATGGCGGCGACGCTGAAATTATGAAGGTACAGGCGGAAATCAGTCTATATCCATTACGCTGTAGCGACTTGACCGAGCCGATTCGGCAATTTTCTGAGACGTTTGGTTTTACCAAAGAGAGTAAAGCAATGATCACTGCGAACACTCCGGGTAAAACTGATTAAAATCGGTGCCAAAGTGACAAGGCATTCAAGGTATGTGATATTTCAGATGGCAGAGGTATTGGTTTCAAAAAGGTTGTTTCAGGAAATCCTTGAACGTATCCATCGATTGAAGCCTGTGCCACTTGGGTACGGCTGATGACAAGAATTGCTGAAAAACTTGGATTTATGAAGATGTGAGCAATCGATTTCTGTGCAAAAGATGAGATTGACAGGAAGGCAAGGTATATAAAACCATGTTCTTGTGCAAGTTTTCTACAAAGTGGCTTTAACAGTGGAATCTTTTGATAGCTCAAGGTGAATTTCGTAAGATTATTGGTGTCGTACGAAGAAACTATGTTTCATAACCATGTAAATTGGAAATGTCAGATCAAATGTCCTATCAGTCATCCTGAAGCAAATGTCTTTCCACATCCCAGTGAATCTCGTACGAGAAGGAACAATATGAAGAATCTGCCAGCACTGTTTGTGGCCATGGGATTGTGGTCAGTATCCGCCTCCGCCATGACCTTTGTCCACCCTGGTGCGCTCAATTCCAAGGCTGAACTGGACTTCGTGAAGGCCAAGATACAGGCGGTTGCCCAGCCCTGGAAAGGCGAGTTCGATCAGATCATGAGTTCTCGCTACGCAACTCGGGGCCCGCATGGACTGGCCAACATAAATTCCCGAAACGATGACGCTAACGTATCGAGAGACGACGCCATCGCATCCTACACCCAGGCGCTCCTGTGGTATTTCACGGGCGACGAGACCTATGCCAAGCGGTCGATCGCGATCCTCAACTCGTGGTCGCACCTGCAACGCTTCACCTCTGGCTCCGAAAAAGATCGGCTACAGGCCGGCTGGATTGGCGCGGTCTTTGCTCCGGCAGCCGAAATTATGCGCGGTTATCCCGGATGGAGCGTCAAACTAAGTCCTGGCAGTGCGGCAGCAGCATCCGGTCCAGCCGCCCTTAAACAAGTTAATTATTGAAGAATGGAAAATCAACTATGACTAAAGAAAGTAGCGTTTCTCAAATTGACGAAAACCAGCGAAAACAAATGCGGGCTGAGCAAGAGCAGATCAGGCAAAATATAAAACATATTAAACACCAGATACTGGTTCTCTCTGGCAAAGGCGGTGTAGGTAAAAGTAGCATCGCAGTTAATCTGTCAGTCTGGCTTTCGATGCAGGGTAAAAAGGTTGGTTTGCTTGACATTGATATTCATGGGCCAAGTATTCCCAAATTACTGGATCTTGAAGGCAGAAGGCTTCAAGGCAGAGAACATGGAATTGAACCAATTTCATATAACGACATGATTAAAGTAATCAGTATAGGTTTTTTAATACAGGATGAAAATGCCGCTTTGATCTGGCGCGGGCCTATGAAACACAATGTCATAAAGCAGTTTGTTTCCGAAGTGTCCTGGGGTGATCTGGATTATTTGATCGTTGACTGCCCACCCGG
>Ga0210003_1003185_pt1 | contig 13518 bp, 11 predicted proteins | sample LantaG_FD_182804 | JGI IMG/M metagenome (GOLD analysis project Ga0210003, IMG submission 182804) | Deep subsurface microbial communities from Baltic Sea to uncover new lineages of life (NeLLi) - Landsort_02402 metaG (SPAdes) (version 2) | ecosystem: Environmental > Aquatic > Marine > Oceanic >... | reverse complement strand
TGTGTTTCCTTTGCGATATCTACTCCAACTACCAGTGTGCCTGGTGTTATTGCTTCTAGCTTTTGAACGTTACGATTTTTCATTTACTTAAGACCTCCTGATTATTATGATTTTTGTGCGTTTCTGAGGCACACATTAATCATAGCAGGAGGTTTTTTAATTTTCAAAGTCCATTTTCACGCATTACAGGAATGCTTTTGTAATATTTTTTTAAAAGTATATAACTGGATACTACTTATTATTCCTGGGAATCTTCCCCCATTCAATACTATTTTTATTTGATTTTTTTATTTCAATTGAACACTGCCAATCCTTATCAATATTTGGATAATCACTCCTAAAGTGATTCCCTCTTGATTCTTTACGAATTAAACAACTTTGCGCAATTAATAAACTAGATAATGTAATCTTATATAAATAATCATCATCTGATATTTCTCGAGAGTTTAATATTTGTTTAAGTTCTTTAATCCCTTCAATTAGTATATTCTCCTCTCGTTCAATGCCAATTATTTTATTTACTATATTTTTTACCTTAGGTACAATTTTTTTATAAACCTCTTTATTTTTTTGTATTTTCTTTATTTCTATATTTGAATTAAGAATATTTCTATGTTCTCTACCTAAAACCTCTTCTGCTCCTAGTATTCCAGAAACTAAAGCTTGGGTAGCTGCGTTTCCCGCCAAGCGATCTGCACCGTGTATTCCTCCCATCGCTTCCCCAACTGCATAAAATCCACCAACATTCGTTTGGAAGTCTTCTCTAACTCTTATACCTCCTGAATGACTATGCGCAACGGGGGCAACTTCTAAAAATACTTTCTTTGGATCAATCCCTTCTTTGATGATATTATTATAAAACCAAGGATAGGCATTAAGAATTTTTATGGGTATATTTTTCAAATCAATGTAGATTCCTCTATGGTCAGACCCTCTTTTTTCTTTGATCTCCTGCCATATCGCTTTATTTAAAACTGTCTTTTTACAACCAGCTTCCCCTTTTTGTTGATGTTTCAGAATAAACTGTTCGTGTTCACTATTCAATAAATGTGCTCCATCTCCTAATATTGCAGTGGGACATATAATACCCCTTACTTGTTCTGGCCATTTAATCACCAGAGGTTCAAATTCCACAAACTCCAAATCAACCAAGGATGCTCCGGAGTCATAGGCAATAGATAAATTGGTTCCATCAATATCCAATGGATAAGTAGAATCTGGAAAGAGATTACCAATGCCTCCCCAAGCCGCCACAACCACTGGGGCAAAAATGTTTTGAACAGAATTATCATATAAATCTTCTATTGTAATGCCAGAAATTTTTTCATCTTCTACTAGAAGATTTCTACAAACTTTATTTTCTAATATATGAATTTCCTTCTTTTTCAAGAGATGTTTCTTTAACTTAAAAATAATTTGTTTTCCTAATATATCTGATTCTTGAAAAAATGATCTGGGATAGCTTGATCCTGAAGCATGTCGTCGTAAAAATTCCCCATTATCCCCCTTTGAAAAATTGATATTCCATTTTAGTAAAAAATCAATGCATCGCAAAGTCTCCCTACACATTTTCGCAACTAATTTTTTATCATTAATAAAATAACCTGCTTGTAACATATCATTAATATATTGTTCTTCAGAATCCCCCCATGAATTGGGCTCAATAACCGCATTCAAAGCTGCAATATAAGGAGTTGCACCATTTCCTCTTGTTATTATGACAATTTTAATTTTTTCCGATTCCTGAGCTATTCTCAGTGCAGCAACTAACCCAGCTAAACCAGAGCCAACAATAATCACATCATATGATTCGTTATTCATTAATTAACTTCCTTTCTTAAAATAATATTGTTCTTATTCTGTAAGTGAGTGTTATTCAAAACTATTTTGCATTCTATCTCTTCTTTTGAATTGAGAAATATTACAATATTTTTTTTATTCCAATCTAAAACTAGTTCTGGGTAATCCTTCCGATAATGGCTTCCCCTGCTCTCTTCTCTTAATAAAGCAGCCATAGCTATAGATTTACCTATTAATTGCAAATTCATAAGTTCTACTTTTGAAGTAATGTCATTGGAAATTATGTCGGCAAGACTTTCCTCCATTTCCTCAATTTTTTCAATGAAAAATTCAAGTTGTTTTTTTTCTCTCACAATTAATAATGACCTTGATGCAAGATCCTGTAATTTATAACGAAGATCGTGAATACTTAACTCTTTATTACTACCACTTATTAAACTTTTTACGACCCGTTCTGCTTTCTTCATTATTTTAGTATGCTTGACATTATGGTCCTTAGTATACTTAGTATACATGGCGGCATGAAGTCCTGCTCTTTCTCCAAATATCTGTGTAGTTGGGAACATATTTCCTCCTAAACGATCAGCACCATGTGGACCTCCTGCAACCTCACCAACCGCATATAATCCCTCTATATCAGTTCTTCCAAACTGATCTATAACTAAACCACCATTCATTGCATGGGCAAAACAGGCAATTTGAAATTTTTCATGTATTTTTACTCCCGCAGATTCTAGAAAATCCTTGCTTATTCCATACATTTTTTTTAAATTATGCCCTTTAGGTAACGATTCTACATATTTATCTAATCCAGATAGACTCATCCAAACGGAATTATTTTCAACATTATCTTGACAATCATTTATAAAAGACTGAACTCCAATTTCCATATATTTGGAACAATCACGAGTAGAGAAAGGATAATGCCTTGATTTCATATCCATTATTTTTTCTAGAGAATTCTCCTTAGGAATACAATCTTCCATAAATTTATCGCCCTTTAAAGAAAAAATTTTTGGTTTTAGTCCCCAAAGCCAAGACTGTAAAATAACATTCTTTTTAGGTGCAATTATTCCAAATCCAGACTGCATAAATTCCATATTAATGAGTCTCGCGCCAGCTTTCAATCCAAAAACATAGCCATCTCCCGTTATATCAGAAGTATTAAGGTTTTTCTCGAATAATTGACCAACTCCTCCAGTAGCAAGTATTATTGCTTTAGCTTTAACATAAATAAACTTTTCTCCATCACTTGATACAAGTGCACCTACTATCCTAGAGTTATCTTCTAAAAATGGAGTAATAGCTATAGTATTTTCTAATATCTTAATATTTTGTTTATAAATAAGTTTTTTTAATGATTCAACAATCGGTTTTCCATGTCCTTTTATTCTAATACTTCGTGGATAGGTACTAAAACAAGAACAAATAGCTAAAAAATTACCATTTTCTCTTTGAATAGGAACTCCAATACTGTCTAAAAACATTAAATGTCGGGGAGCTTCAATAGCAATAATCCGGGCTAATTCACGATTGCACATTCCAAGCCCAGCTTTCTTAATATCTTGATAATGTTTTTCTGGACTATCTTCCGGATCGTAAAATCCTGATGCACCAAATCCAGCAGATTCCGCTACAACGAAAGTACTTGTTCCTGCCTTTCCAAAAGTTCCTTTTGTAATTAATAAAGTTTTTGCTCCTGCCTTGTTTGCTTCAAGAGCTGCCCTAGCTCCAGCAGCCCCTGCTCCTATAACCAAAACTTCTGTACTAATCTCTTCCATATTAAATCCTTTCAACAATTAATCTTAAAAAGTCGTATAAATATAAAACATTCTACCAAAATATTAGTTGACCCTAAAACTTAAAAAAAGACTAATTCCAATCAAACATCTCACATATGTTTTTTAAACCTTGCCCAACGTTATCTCTTAAAGGACTAAATGTTCTAGGCATCTTATAAAACTTGGATATACCTTTAATAATTACAATTAGGATTGATATTCCTTGACATATTTTTTTATCTTTTTTTATGTTCCTCAGAGGTTATTTATAGCTTTTTAAAACTTCATTTTGTTATATTAATATCTTCCAGGATTAATTTTCTACATTAAATTCAAGTTATAAATAGCCTTTTTCAACAATGATAATCTTAATATTTTCAATGTATCTAAATACATTCCAAAATTCTTAAATTAATATATATGGTTACTACCCAAAAAGTATCCATATTTTATAAATAGTATTCGATAATATCAAACAACATATTTAAATTACTTACCTATGCACCTTAAAAACTTAATTAGCAAAAATGGTTAAAACACTTTATATTATTTGCGTTTTATGGTATTATAAATTATAAAAATACTAGTAAACAACGCATCCGCTAAGCAGGTGGCTTTAAGAGGCCTCTAAAAGAGGCTAAATTCTTGTTGGTCAATCTCTTATTTCTTTTCTCTTTCTTCTTGATACCTTACATATTTTCTTATTTTATTCTCATCCAGACCTATAGAACTTACACAATATCCCCGGCTCCAAAAATGATTTCTCCAATAGGGCTTCTTCTTGAGAGTAGGGAAGCTTTTGAAGAGCTTTATTGCTGTCTTACCTTTTAGCATTCCCATCACTTCGGATATGGACAATCTGGGAGGTATAGAAAGTATCATATGTATATGGTCCTCTTTTACATTCATTTCCAGTATTTCTATATTCTTCCATTCACATAGCGTTCTGAATGTTTGTTCTACAAATTCAGCCACTGGACCTTTTAGTATTCTGTATCTGTACTTTGGACATCATACTATGTGATATTTACATTGATAGATTGTATGAGATAATTTCTTCCATTTAGTCATATCTTATCTTAACTGCATATTTCGGTTTTTATGGTAAAACCATTTGGCCATTACCACCTTTCAAAGAAGGTGGTTTTTTAAGGTACAATAAAAAATGGGTTGGTGATATCACCTATATACCCACAAATGAAGGTTTCCTGTATCTGGCAGGTATCGAAGATTTATTTCAGAGAAAATTAGTCGGTTGGTCATTAGAAGACAGGATCACCAAAGAACTGACCATAAAAGCATTAGAACAGGCAGTAGGCAGAGAAAATCCGAGTGATGGCTTGATATTTCATTCTGATAGAGGGTCTCAATATGCCGCTTATGCCTTTCAAGATGTATTACATAAGTATCATATCCGGCAGAGTATGAGCCGTAAGGGAGATTGCTATGATAATGCCTGTATAATATCCTTTTTTTCTACTTTAAAAAAGGATATTATCTATGGTAGAAGATTCAAAACACGAGAAGAGGCTAAACTGGTTATCATTGAATATATTGAAACTTTCTATAATTGTCACAGGCTTCACTCCACACTGGGAAACATGTTGCCAATGGAATATGAACGTCAATATTATTACCAGAAAGAGGTAGCCTAACAAGGATAGTTAAAATAATGAGCAATTTTAAGAGAATCAAAGAAAAAGCACACTTTTATGTGTCTATATTAGCGGGAGCAGTCCATACGTAAAGATTGTCTGGTAGTAAAACAGAAAAAGAGTTACCTCTTTAAAGTATCAGAGAAAACCTTACACCGCTGTCAACTTATCGCTAAGATAGGAACCTCCAAGTATTAAGAGTTGGCCAGGAAAAGAGCCGCTATCAAAGGAAGACCAATATTAACCATAAACTGTAATAGATTGATAAAAGGGTTGATAATAAGCCTATACCCGAACTTTCTACTCTTTTATATAACCATTTATTTTGTTTTTTAGTTTTCAAAGGACATATAGAGTTAAATTTGCTGCTTAAGTTAAATATATTTTATTAAATAGTTAGTTTTTGGGAGATAATCATATATAAAATATTTTTATTTTTATGTTTATTTATCTAAACTTATCTACATATGTTTTTTAGATATATTTTTTAAACTATACTTTGTTCTAATATTTCTATGAAACATTTATTCTAAAAATTAATTAACCTTTAATTCCACCTGCACCCCATCCCTTTATCAAAGCTTTTTGAGTAATCAAAAAGACTATTAATGCAGGGATACTAACAAGAACACTAGCACTTAGAATATAATCCCAATATATGAAATGTGGAGATATAAAGCTCTGTAAACCAACTGGAAAAGTCATTTTTGAATCAGAACTCAAAAAAACTAATGCAAATAAATATTCATTCCAAACTAAAACAAAAAGAAAAACTGTTGTAGCTATTATTCCAGGTAGTGAAATAGGAATTACTATACTAAATAATGTCCTTAACCTTGATGCTCCATCAATAAAAGCAGATTCTTCATATTCTATAGGAATACTTTGAAAAAAAGCTTTCATCATCCATATACAGTAAGGTAAACCTAGAGCTATATAAGCAAATATTAATCCAATTAACTTATCTGTAAGTCTAAGGTTTACAGCAAACAAATATAAAGGTAAAACCAATAACACTGAAGGCAGCATATAAGCAAATAACGAAAAAATACTAAATAGATTTCTACCGGGATAATTAAATCTAGTCAGACTATATGCCGCTAAAGTTGCTATTACAATACCAATAAAAATAGTGCCTATTGTTACGTAAATACTATTTAATAGAAAATTAACAAAGTAAGTATCATTAAATAAGTTAGTATAATTAACAAACGTAAAGTGTTTAGGGAAAATCGAGGGTGAACTAGAAAAAATATCTTTTTCTAAGCCTAGGGATGAAATTAAAATCCAAATAAATGGTCCTACAGAATATAATACTAAAAGTAAGACACATAAATAAAGAAATATACGAGAAACATTAATTTTAAAATTCATGCTATTCAGCCTCCTTCTGGGATTTCCCTGTAATTTTCATGTAAAATAGAATAAAAAATAAAGTAATTAAGAATGTTAATATTGCATCAGCGGCACCTTTACCAATCCTCAAAGATTGAAAGGCAGATTTATATACTAATACAGGTAATGTTTGTGTACTAGTTCCAGGGCCACCACCAGTAAGAATTAAAAACATATCTACTTTTTTAAACATAAACAACCCTCTTAAAAGGATTACAACTAATAATACACCTTTGATTGTTGGTAGGGTAATATATCTAAACTGAGTCCATTTATTAGCACCATCAATTTCTGCAGCTTCGTATATTGCAAGTGGAATTGACTGTAATCGAGCAAGTACATTAATAATTACAAAAGGAGTAAAACGCCAAATACCAATACCAATCAAGGTAAACATAGCTAGATTAGAATCACCCAACCAATTCATCGGTTTATTAATGATATTAAGAGACAGTAATATATAATTAATTATCCCGAAATTTGCATCCAATAACCATCTCCATAGCATAGTTACGGCTATAGTAGGTGTAAAAAAAGGTAATAATACTAAAGCGCGAACCAATGTCCTACCTACAAAATTTTCATTAAGCAATATAGCTGCGCTGATTCCTAATAATATCTGTGCGAACACACTGGATACTGTCCAAATAATACTTAATGATAATGCACTCCAAAATTCTTTATTTTTTAATGCTTCAATATAGTTAGCAAAACCAATAAAATTTCCTTTTAATTCATATATCAATTGTGAATAAAAACTTAAATATAAAGAATAAATTAAAGGATAAACAATCAGAACACTAAGCAATATTAAGGCAGGAAGAAGTAAACCAAACCCTACTATATTATCCTTCTTTTGTAAAATAATAAAACCCCCTAATTTCTTTTCGCTTTCTTTTATTTATAGAGAATAAGTAGGTATCAAATCAAATACCTACTTATTCTCTATCTCTCTATCTCTCTATAAATATATAACTTTTATTCAATATCAAATCGTTTACGCCAAGCATTAGCTACATTTTTAAGAGCTTGCTCTGCAGTAACATCTTCATGGAAAAATTTGTTCATCTCGGTTGTTAGAGTCGGATCCGAAAGAGCTTCTCCCAAATAAGGATTTACAGTATCAAAACGTGTGGTAAAATCAAAACCGTATTTAGGAGCTAAACCCATTGTCTTTTTAATAATATCCCCATATTTCATAATTGCAGGATTTTCAAAATAACTTGGATTATCCATCCAACTTCTGCGTACTGGTAATGAATGTCCTGCTACTGAGGAGGTTAAAAACTCTAAATACTGGTCTCCTGATATATAGAATTTAATAAACTCTCTAGCAATTTCAGGATGCTTTGTACCACTAAATGCAACAAAAATATTTAAACAAGAGCGGTAAAATGTGTCTGTTCCAGAGGGGCCTACAGGTGTCGGTAAAACATCAATTTTTGTAGCTAATTCAGGATTATACTTAGTAATATTTGCTAATACCCTTCCATAACATGTAACCATAGCTGTAAGTTCACTTGTAAATTCGGTCATCACATCAGTCCATCCATCATTTATCATGCTTGGCGGAGCAAACTTTGAAAGCTTACCCAAAAAATTCAATGCTTCAATAGCTTCAGGAGAATCTATAGCTACATTATTATTTTCATCAAAATAATCTCCCCCATTAGCCCACAAAAAATTTGTAAAATGAACATAATTTTCCGGCATTCCTCCAACCATAGCTATACCATATTGGTCTATATTACCGTCTCCATCAATGTCCAATGTCAAAGCCTCCGCTGCTTCTAATAATTCCTCATAGGTGGTTGGTGGCTTAATCCCAGCTTTTTCGAATAGATCCGTCCTGTAATACAGTAACTGATTTTCTGAAGAGTTAGCAATGTCATATATTTCACCATCTGAAACTGAAGTAACAAATTCTCTACTAATGTCACCGATATCTTCAAATAAATCCCCTAATGGAAGGAGAAAACCTTGGGCAGCTAACCCCGCTACATAACGAGGAGAAAAAAATGCTACATCTGGTGCAGTACCAGCCTTTAGCTGAGTAGCAAGTTTAGGAAGAAGATCATCGATATTAGCATGTGTAATATTAACTTTTACCCCTGGATGTGCTTCTTCAAATTTACTTATAATATAATTGTCAACTTTTACCGATGAGGGATCTGTTTCAGGTGTCAAATATGTAATTGTTTGTGCGCTAGCAAAACCTTGCAAACATAAAATAGAAATAAAGGTAATTAACATTAATTTAAAAAATTTCTTCATCTTTATAATCCTTCCCTTTTTTAAAATTTAATAATTTATATTAAGTGAGATTAAGATGTTAGTTTATTACTTTTTCACCTCCTTAATTTTTTTATTTCACGTAAAAATACAATTATATTATTATAATACCACCCCCTTTAAATCAAAGTTTTTATTAGATTTTTTAAACATTTTTATATGTATTTTCATCATATTAGTATATAATTTTAAAATTCTCTTTCATTTTTTTAACATATAGATTTTGATAATATATTAATAGCTCTTTCAACACCACTTTCCGTACTTGTTAGTATAGGTTTATCTGTAAGCTCTTCTAATTTGGGTAATAAATGCGCCATGGTAGCCTGAGCCAAAACAATTGCATCAACATTTTCAATTATTTCTTTTATAGCTTCATATAACAATAGATCATGTTTCTCGGGATTATTTTCATCAATTAATGCTTTATAAGCATCGGAACATAATAATGGCACTATGTTAATCTCTTTTCCTGCCTTCAACATTTTTTTCTTTATTTGATTAATGGTTGGATTTAATGTGGTTTTAATTGTTGCTACCACACCTATATTATCCGCTATTTTTACTGCTTCATCAGTCATTGCATCATCTATTTTAATTACAGGAACAGATACAAGGGGATTTACTATATCAACCACTTCAGAGATTGAGGAACAGGTTACTAAAATTAGATCAGACCCCATTTTTTCAGCACTGGAGATATGCTGGTAGACAGTACTAATTATTCCTGATGAGAGACCGCCAGCCGCAACTATTCTAGGGAGGATACTGTCATCAACTATATTATAGATTGTTACTGACTGGTTCCCTAATTTTTTTGCAAAAATAGTTTTCAGACTATCGACTATAGGAAAAACAGTATGAATCATCGTTATAATTGGTGTTGACAATTTATATCACGCTCCTTAAATGTTTTTTAAAACTTCTACCGCTCTTTCCACCCCTAAACGTGGACTGGTTAATACCGGAACAAGAGTTTCGCCTAATTCGTCTATTAATGGAACCATGCTCCCCTGGGCACAGACAATGACATCTACTTTTTCAGTAAGCTCCTTAATGCCTTTAATAACTATTTTATTGTGAGTTTTGATATCGCCACTTCTCAGTAAATCAAAAGCACCTTCACATAATTTTTCGGTAATCTGAATCTCTTTCTTTAGCATTTCAGCAGTTCTTTTTACTAAACGAACGGTTGGGCCCAATGTCGTTTGCAAAGTGGCAATAACACCAATCTTTTCACCTGTTTTACAGGCCACTTCTGCCATCTTCTCATCTATTTTTACCAGTGGAACATCAACCAGTTGCGCTGCAATATCAGCAGCTTCTCCAACCGAAGAACATTGACTAAAGATAAGATCAGCTCCTGCTACCTCTGCCTGTAGGGCATAAGCGCAAATTCTTTTTTTAACAGCAGTTGTAACACCACCATTCTCCAATACTTCTGCAAGCAGACTATCATCAATAATATTTCTAACACAAACTTCTGGAGCTAATTCGGTAAATAAATTCTTTAAATCCTTGACAGAAACATCACTGGTATGAATTATAACTACTGTTTTTTGTTTATTTTCTTTGGCCATTTTTATTATTCTCCTTTTTAAGTTTTTTATTTGTAAAAACTACTTAAACTCTTCATTATGTTTTTAAAATAATCAATCTCCTCTTTATGGTCTTCCTTTCTGCAAATTATCTCTAAACCGACCATTAGCTCAGATCCTTCATATATTTCTTTTATTACTTCAAAAATATTTTTAAATTCTTCTATACTTATCTCTCCACCCTCAATTCCAAATTCAGGGTGTTTATCACCATATAAATTTGAAGTTTTATCCTTAATAATACAATTGGCCAAATGGATATGATTACAATAAGGGAATGCTTTTTTAATAGAATCAAGTGGTTCCTCATCTAGCTGTCTTAGATGACTTGTATCCATGGTTAAACCAAAATTTTTGTATTTTTCTCTCATCTCTCGAACCAGTTTAATTGCCAAGTCTGTTTCTCCGATTAACGAAAAAGAATCAATTTCTGTATCTCCAGGTTCCAAGGTAAGATATAATTTGTAATCTTTGGCTTCTTCATCTATATATTTTAAAAGTTTTTCAAGTGATTTTTTAAGATATTCATAAGCAACTTTATCTTCTCCATTATCCGGGCGTCTTCCGCTATTTACCAAAATAGCGCGTGAACCAAAAAAATAAGCATCATCGATACATTTTTTCATTTCTTGAACTGATTCTTTTCTCAGCTCTTTATTCTGAGAAGATAAATTTAAATTTTTCTGTTTGGCAGCCATCGCTCCAAGGTAGATACTATTTATATCATGACTATTCAAATATTCCTTAATTCTCTTTTTATCATTTCCTTTATAATAAAACTCAATAGAACAAATATCGTAATTCTTTAGAGTCTTTATTGCATTTAAAAAATGCTGCGCATTCTCCATTGAACTTGGGAAAAATGCCGGCAATATAATAGATCTTTTAAACACTTGTTACTCCTTTATTCTCTATTCAACATTAATGATAAGTTTGCCACAATTTCCTTCTTTGGCCATTAAGATGGCTTTTTCTACTTCATCCAGGCTAAATTCATGAGTTAATACTTTTTCAATATTTAACTTTCCTGATTTAATCAAATTTTCCGTCTGATACCAAGTATTAAACATTTCTCTCCCGGTAATACCATAAATAGTTGCTTCTTTATATATAACATTATTAACCAAATCCAGGGGTACTTCTTGAGGGTGTAGTCCTATGAGTGAAATCCGCCCTCCTTTTCCTAAAACATCAAATCCGGTCCTTGTACCCTGTAGCGAACCGCTTAATTCTATCACCACATCAGCCCCTCTACCATCGGTTTTCTCCCTTATGATATTGGCTACATTATCTTTTTTAGGATTTAAGGTCACGATATTGTCTCCCATCTTGGCCGCCAACTTTAACCTATATTCATTTAAATCCACCACAAATATCTGGCTGGCCCCTGATATATTTGCGACATTTGCTGCAAATAGTCCTATAGGACCGGCACCGATGATGACTGTGGAAAGACCTGCAATCTTGTCCCTTAAAACGCCATGAACGGCAATGCCAAAGGGCTCGTAAATGGCTCCTATTTCCGGAGGGGTATCTGGATGCAACTTCCAGGCACAAATTTCTGGTATTTTTGCATATTCTGCAAAAACACCATCGGTATGTACTCCTAATATTTTCATATCCTTACATATATGTTGCCTTCCTGTTCTGCATAATATGCATTTGCCACAAGGTATATGCGTTTCTCCTGCTATTAAATCACCGGTTTTAACTAAAGTTACATTTGACCCAACTTTAACAACTTCCCCACAAAATTCATGACCAATTATCATAGGATTCTTGGCTTTTACATTTTCACACCAATTATTCCAATCATATAGATGGATATCCGTACCACAAATTGCTGCTTTTTTAACTTTTACTAATACTTCATTAGCAGCAGATATTTCTGGTATAGGTACATCTACTATTTTAATTCCTTTTTCTCGATTCGGTTTATAGGCAGCTTTCATTTTTACCCTCCTTTATGAGATAAAGTTATTTTGCAAAATCAATAGCCATTTTGATGGCCTCTATCATGCTTTCTTCGTTCGCCCTGCCTTCTCCCGCTTTCCCAAAGGCAACGCCATGATCAACTGAAGTTCTAATTATCGGTAAACCGACCGTAACATTGACGCCACTCAGGGTTGACCATTTATTGGTTTCTTTATTATATTTAAATCCAATAACCTTCATAGGTATATGCCCTTGGTCATGATACATAACTACTGCAATATCATATTGCCCGCCAATTACTTTGGAAAAAATAGTATCCGGGGGAACCGGTCCATCTACGATTATATTTTCTTTTTTCGCTTGTTCAATCGCGGGAATAATCTCTTTTAGTTCTTCATTACCGAAAAGCCCGCCTTCTCCGGCATGGGGATTTAGTCCGGCTACTCCAATTTTTGGATACTTTATTCCCAAATCTTTTAAAGCTTTATCTGCCAAACGAATCACCGTTAAAACCCGTTCTTTTTTTACTAAATCACATGCCTGACGTAAGGAAACATGTGTAGAAACATGAATTACCCTTAAATTTTTGTCTGCTAACATCATGGCATAATTTTTTGTTTTAGTACGAGATGCAAATATCTCAGTATGACCAGCATAAGGTGAGTCAGCTGCTTTGATTGCTTCTTTATGAATGGGTCCTGTGACGACCGCATCTACCTGTCTTGCCATAGCCAAATCAATGCCTCGATAAATATATTCCAATGAGGCCTTACCTGCTTTCTCATTTACTTTTCCGTAATCAAATTCATCAAGTGTGATATTATTCAAATCTATTAGATCAATAGTACCAAATTCTCCTTTAATCTCTTTGGTATCTTTAATCACATTCAACTTTAAATTTGAAGGAATAAATTTTAGTGCATCATCTATCACACAACTACTTCCAATAACCACTGGTTTTGATTTTCTATAAATCTCTTCCTTGCCTAGCGCTTTTACTACAATCTCTGCTCCTATACCTGATGGATCTCCCATAGTAATACCAATAATTGGTCTTTTCAT
>Ga0210003_1003184_pt1 | contig 13519 bp, 28 predicted proteins | sample LantaG_FD_182804 | JGI IMG/M metagenome (GOLD analysis project Ga0210003, IMG submission 182804) | Deep subsurface microbial communities from Baltic Sea to uncover new lineages of life (NeLLi) - Landsort_02402 metaG (SPAdes) (version 2) | ecosystem: Environmental > Aquatic > Marine > Oceanic >... | reverse complement strand
TCGATTGCCGTCACTTTGGATCCTGTGATGTTGTATTTATTATTCTCGAATTCTAAAAGCTCGTATTCCATGTCAAGCCATAAGAACGCCTGATCAACCATGTTGACTTCGTCCTCCGCTTTCTGCAATACGTCTGACAGACTTTGGCTATACTCGTTGACGTCCTTAAAGAACGTCTCAGCATGATTTCGCTGCGCTTGGTCAGGCTCTCGCGTACTTCCTTTACACTTATCGCAAGTCTCCGTTTTATTCTCGAACTCTTCGCCACAGACAATACATTTAGATGCAAATTTCGGGATCCACTCCAACCCGTTTTTAAAGATCGTCTCACGCAGCACGATCCGCGCATTCACGATGCTCGGCGTGTTGCGACAGATATATCGAAGCTGAGGGAATCTATATTTCTCGTATTCTTTTACGATCTCATCAACGGTTTTCTGCGTTGGCTTCAGCTTCTCCCAAATCTTCTCCCAATCGAATACTTGCCTCTTTCGCAGAAACAGATTAGACGGCCACATAAATATAGATTGTGCCTGCTCACATAAATACTTATCAGTTTATAGCAGGGCATGATAAGGTGATGATTGTTGTTTATGGATTAACGTTCTTCATACTTCTTTAATCATCTTGATTCTATTATATCGCTGATTTTGATTTTCCGAAGTTCTCCAGCACATGGGTATCCATGATCTATGACCACTGGAATTATAGGTTCATCATCACGATATTCCTGTCGGTTAGCATCATGTGCAATTGATATTTCGCCCCATTTCTCTTCACCGTCCCTATCCTTAAACTTATATAAAGATCCCATTTCACTCTTCACTCCTTCCACCCTTTCTTTCTTCTTCCAGTCTTCCTACTCTATCTTCCAAGTCCGCCAACCATTCAAGTATGCTTCCATATTTTGGCTTTTGCTTTTCTTTACTCATCCTTTCTCCCTCACATCCAAACTTAATCTCCACAGTATAGCATCATACGACTCTCCCTTCTTTCCTTTCTTCTTCAACCTATCTCGCGTAGTCTTCCTTATTGAGATAGTCGTCCATTCATCGCTGTTTCGCATCGCTTTTCTCCTCCTCTTTTTCTTATCAGTCTATATTATATATTGTTATAAGGGTATATAAAGGTTATGGCTTTCTTTTAAAAAGAAAGGTTTCTGAAATATCAAAAGTGTTACGAAATGCGGTGAAACGTTTTTTCCGCAGAGTTAGCTTGTGATTTTGTATGCTGTAAGTAACACGAAGATTATAAATAACGCCCTTATCGGAACGCAGCCGCGAGCCCGCCAAAATAGGTTATCACGCCCTGCTGTTTCGCATGCGTGTATATCGCGTACCGCAAGTCATCCATCAGATGGTCCTGAAACTTCACCGGCTCGTCGAGGACATTGCCGTTCTTGTCCTCCTTGTACGCATACCCGCGCAGCTCCATTATCAGGTTCGCGCTGCTCTCATCCACTTTGAATTTCTGCCGCTTGACGTAATCGATACCGTCCTTCACGCTTTTGTCCGCCGGATGGATGTCGAACCCTTCACGGATAATCTCCTGGATGCGTGCAGGCTCCGCGCTGTCTGCATATATGGTTTTTTCTTTTGGCACATTATCGATGAGAAAAGCGATTAGATCCTGGTTCGTCATGCCTTTCTGATACAGCCGCTCACGGCACGAATATTCAGCGTCCTTTATGCCGATCTCCAGTAATGCAGTCGGATTATTATAGCTGAAATCAAGCCCGTAAATTACTTCGTCCCATTGCATATCCTCTGACCATGGCTGAATCGTATAATTAGAATACACGCGGTTCTTCAGCTCGCCGAAGATGCCAAGCGTATAAATTTTATAGTAATTCTCATCCTGCTCTTTTAAAGACTCCAACTCCTCAACATATTCTAACGGCAAAAACCGGACGTTATCAAGATACGTAGTGTGCATCGCTACTATCCGGTCACCTTCGTATATTCTTGAATCCGGGATCTGTTGCGTATGCTGCAACAGCTCGGTGTTCACCCACGAGAACGCATCCACGGGATTGAACGATAAGTAAATCTGATTGTGCAGCTCATTCTCGCGCCGCGCCCGGAGCTTGATCTGCAAGAATTCGTTATGCGTGAATTCCGTCGCCTCCTCCAGATAAGCATAGTTAATGTTCACGCTCTTCTTCTTCTGCTCTTCATCCAAGCCGCGGCACCACATGATATTTCCGTTCAGCTTGATTGTCATGTCCGTCCGGTTCACGTAGTACGGCAGCTTATACTCATCTAAAAGGTCTTGGATCATCTGAAACGTCGAGATGCGTAACGAAGGGCTGGTCTTCCTCAATACAAGGAATCGTTTATCTTTCTCTGTGAGCATGCGCATGATAAGGTCCTGGCAGATCGATACGGACTTACCGCTACCTGCACCGCCATACTGGATGACAATAAACTTCTCGCGGTTGCTCTGGTAGAACATATGGAACTTCGGATTGAATGGATATTTACCAGTTGATAGTTGCATAGCTTAATCTTTTTTATCACGCAACCTACTTGCGTCTACGTACTCGACTTTGAATACGAGATCACCATCCAGCTCTGCTTTCAGTTCATGCTTCTCTGCCCAGTCGAATACGAGTTTGAAGAATAACTTGGCTGCACGTTCATCGCCCATCATTGCCTTGTCACGCAAGCCGATGAGCACATCATTCCCGAAAATCTTGAATGGTTCTACTAAATCGCTGAGTTTAATTTGCCGTAGATGTTTGTTCACAGTTTCACGTGTTAAACCTACTATTTTGGCAACTTCTTCCTGTGCGGGCATCCGTTTCTCGTTCTTCAGTATCTCGATAAAAGCGTTCTTTATTTTTAGATCATTCCCGATGTATCGTTTATTGCGCATGTGAACTTTTGTGAAGATTGCCATCTCATATTATAATATATCACGATCTGATAAATAGCTTTCTCGCTGATTCCTATACGCCTCACGCACGTTCTCGATGCAACACATAGTCTCTACTATTAACCTGCTCGGAAAATTCGATTGTAGCGCATATTTGGAGTTCGGGTTCATTTTATGAGTAAAAGAAAGTCGTCGAGCCGCAATGTCACTAATTCCCCGTGCCGGCTCTTCTCGTGCGTCACCAGCACCGGAATCTTATACTCTTTCTTCGCCTGCTTTTCCGCATCATAAAAAAACGAATGGAGCGCGAACTTAGCCCGCAGCTTGATCTCGATATAGAGATTCGGATTGCTGATACAATTGATGCAGTCCGCGCTCGTGCCGTGCTGGCTGTTGCTTCCGCTCAAAGGTGTCCGTCTGCCGCCAAACTTCGCGCATACTCGTTCCTCTAATTTCTGCCAGGTGCGTTTATCAGTCATTTTTCACCTCTTATTATTTCTTCTTTTTTCTCTTCCTCTTCCGTCTCCTTTTCAAACACGTCACGGGACTTAAATTCAAGCGCATCGAGTTTGCGAAAATCCATCATAAGGTAGCCAGTCGAATTAGGGACAACAATCTCTTTACCCGTCTTATCATATCTTATTGTGAATGTCATCTTCGTATTTCCCACCACGCAGGTCCTAACGTCTTGGTATGTACCCGGTCTATACCCAACTTTTGCTGTAATACTTCTACCAGTGTTATAAGATCTTCTTCCGAGGGTTCTGGTAGATGATGCCCATGATTGTCGCGGCCTATAAAGACTTCCACCCCACCACCAATATACATCGCCATGTCAAGCATCTCGAAAACAGAGCAGACCATGATAGGTTCAAAAGTGAAGTAATAATTAAGCTCTGGTATCTTTTCAATCACCTTCATTAATCCGTGAAACCGCAAGGATGGAACGGGTGCTTTTGAATAGCACTGCGCGAGTTTGTCAATATTCGTCTCAACAGTCGTGCCGAGCCATATGTTCTTAGAAAACTCAAAATCCAAGAAGTAGATGGGATTCTTCGATTGCAGCATAACCCGCGTGTCCGGGAACTCAGCAAGGTGATCTAAGATACGCTGGAATATGTCTGGCGGTATGAATGATGGATCCCCTAAGCTCTCAACGAAGTAAGTCTTCCCTTTTTTGAATGTTTGCTTCATGCGCTCTTCATGGAAATGTGGCTTGAATGCACGACATAAAGGACACATACTTCTCGCATAAGTCTGTTTACCATAACAATAAGTACAGCCAAAGTCGCAACCTGGATGGTGATTCCGAGTCGGCAGGCGTTCTCCTTCTAAATCTGCGTACATTAAGGTCATCTGTTTTTCTCCTTTACCCAGACTTCAACATTCCCATGCTGTTCGGAATGCTCTTTCGTTCTCTCAAAACCTTTCTTTCTCAGGATTCCTTTCATTAATTTGGATGGGGTCGGCACTTTGATTCCGTAGCCTTTACTGAGGATTGTAGCGAATAGTTTTGAGAGGTGGTCTTTATTCTTCTCTCTGGATGCGATAATAGATATATATATGTACTCGCCTCTTTTCCAGAGATAACTACCTATTTGTGAACGATTGCCCTCCATGAATTTGTCGCTTGTGAATCCTAATTCTTTCCCTGCAACGGTATCAAGTTCTATTATGCCGTCTTTCATTTTATAACCCCCTGTCGTTTGAGTTCAAAGTAGCACGTAGCACATGCTCTTACATCATTTCTTGCATCGTGCGCGCCATCAAATGAAGTGCCAAAAAGAATAGTATATAACTCTTCTAACCGTGGCCATTTGTAGCCATAATAACCGGGCAGCTTACAGAACTCCGTTGTCTGCTTCATCGTGCATACTCGTTTAATTTCGACGAGTGGTTTTACTTCTAACTCTTCGCGTATCAGTTCGTTCTTTACGATTGCCACATCATAGGCAATATTGTGTGCGACTAAAAGCTCTGCGTGTTCTAATTGTGTCATGAAGTCTATAAGAGCTTCTTTTAGAGGGATGCCTTCCATTGCCATCTCGGTTGTTATGCCGTGTATTTTAGTGGACTCTTCTGGAATCTCGAACCCGTCTGGCTTAATTAAGGTGACATTACCACCTATCTCCTTTCCCTCATCAAAAAGGCCCCATGCTAACTGAACCATACGCGCGGTGTGTGGATCTTTGCCTGTAGTTTCTGTATCGAAAAATAGATAGTTCATTTCGACACCTCGACATGAAACTCAAACGCCCATCTGCTCCAGCCATCCCACTTCGGATTGAGTTCTCTAAATACTTTCTCGAATTCTTCGGGTGTGTAGCCGCCTTCTGCGAGTGCGTCCTTTGCTGAAATACATATTTCGGTTGCATATGAATACTTACGTCCAGATTCTGAGATACTTGATTTCGTGCCGTCTTCTTTCCATATCTTATCCATCACTATCCTTATATCTGGCTCTGCCTTCACGCCTCGTTTGCGTTGTACCGCGTAATCTTTACCTATCTGATAGATGCTTCTGTTCAGTCTGCGTGTATGCGTCTTTATGGTTCTGGCTGGGACACCGTCTCTATCCGCTATGGAGATATATAGCCCGTTTCGTATCATCTCGATATGGCCGTCTACTGAGAATATCATCGTTTATCCTCCTCTGGTGCTATCCTCGGTGCAAGCATATATGTTACTTTCCCCTTACCATACCACCCAATATTGAAATCAATTTTAATCGGATAGTCAGTTCTTAATGATAACTTTATCGTTTCCGTGTACATACCAGAGCACATCGCTGAAAGGTACTCTATTGAGTGGGAAGAACATACGTCTTCGGTAGATAGCTGCCCCAAAATCGCCTTTAGCGTGTCCCGTTCTCCTTTACCAAGCATATATATCTCTCCATCATTCACACCGATATTTACGAAATCCTCACAAACCAATTTTATAGACTGTATTGCTTCCCTAAACAGTTCCGTTCTAATATTTGCCTGGTTGATTATAAATGTTACCTCCGGACATCGCGGTTCTCTTCTAAGCGATGATAGATCAAATCCTGAAACAGAATAATCGAATATGTCAGATTTTAGTAATAAAGTTTTTTCGCGCAGTTCAAGTTCGACTATTCCCATTTTCCACGATTTGAGCATCCGTAATAAGTTAGCGAAATCAATGCCTATTTTTAGCTGTTCTTCAGAGGATTCAAATTCAAAGTTGTTGAAACTACTACGTGGTAACGTCAAATCAACCATTGCCACATTTGCAGGATCAAGAGCATTTACTTCCAATCCGTTTTCTGTGATAGTTAGTACCGCTTCATCAACTACTCCGACTATTGCCTCTGCACACTCTGTCAAGAATCCAACACTTGTTTTTATTTTTAACATTGTTTATCCTCCTCGATACATTGTTGCAGCCTTAAAACATCACGCGATTCTTCCTCTGATAGCATTACTTGTTCAACTTGCACGGCTTTTCGTATTCTACCTTTCTCTATCGGTCCTAAATGCACGATATGGTCGTTTTTGCAGCGAGTAACTGTGACATGTTCTGGGTCTTCTCCATTAGTGCCACAAACAGGGCAGGTCCATTTACCCCATTTTGTGTATTCTCTTACCATCTTCAGTACCTCCGATTCCTATCCCGCATCCGGTATCCGTGTTCGATTCCAGCAGAGATAGCTTGCGTTTTAAGTAACTCATTAAACTCTGCTTGTGTCATTTCATCTGTCTCGAATAGTAACATCAACCTCTCCTTTGTCTGCGTTATGAAGTATGTCATATCATCTATAATTTTACCGCGTTCGTCTTGGTCCGCTGCTTTTTCTGTGTCTGCTACCTTACCAGGGAACACCTCTTTCTCTGCTTCTCTTACACGATCTGCTTGCTCCTTTTCGTATCGTGCAGCTTCTATGTCGTCTGGAACATACTCTGCTTCTGATTCTCCCCGTGGCTGATGTCCATTAGTTGTTGTCAGCGGCGCGTTCTTCAGTTGTTCTTCGTACTCTGGGAGAAATATGTCTTTCGGGACATCCATCTTTGCTTCGTATTTCGGTGTCTGCTTTGAGAAGCCTGCCGGTATGTACGTTTCACCTTGATCGTTTCTCTTCAGTGCGCCTAAGCCCCACCACTCAGTCTTGATTTGATTAAACTCTGTGAACTGTACCTGTATTGCCTTATCTGATTTGTTTACTATTTTTCCGGTTATATGGTCCTCTGGAATCTGAAGATCACCGTCACGGATTTGATAGAATAGTTTTATTATTGGGATTTCTTTCAGTTGCTTATCATCATTCATAAACTCGCCCTTCTTACCGTAGTCGCAATCCTCCAAGCATATCGCCCAAAAATGACCGAGTGGTTCTTGCTCCTTAAACGTTCGCCCTATCTGTAGCTCTTTCGTCTTGAGTTTACATGCAATTCCTTTCTCCTTGTTATTAAATATTTTGAATCCCAGCCCTACTAAGATGTCCTGATAACGTTCTGCGTTCTTTTCATCACTCTGTTTTATGAGTGCTGGGTCTGCGTCTTGGCCTTCGAGTGTTTTCTGTGATTCAGTACCTAAGATGATTGCTTCATCCTCTTTTGTGAATTCTTTCTCATCTTCCCATTCTTTATCTGTTCGCTCAAGAGCGGCTTCCTCTTCTTCCGTGAATTCTGATGCGGTTTCTGGTTCTGGCATCTTAAAGTACCTCCACTTTCATCTGCTCTGTACCGTACTCTGCCGCCCACTCTTCGACAGCGGATTTGAGGTCTTCTACATCGATAGCGCGGATAGTTATTTGTAGCGTCTTTAGCGGATTGATAATCAGTTCAGGTTTCTTCTGTTCATACTTGATCTTGACGCTCTCTGCTTTGAGCACGTAATCTACTGCACAATCCTCGCAGATATGATGTATCTGCCCGCCGCTTAGATTCGCGTGCGTCAACGCTTTCTTCTTTCCACAGATCGCACAAGGCTTGTCTATCTTTGCGAGGTCTCTTACTTTCTCCGCGGAGATTTGTGTAATAACTCCTGCAGTCCAAGAATAAGGGAACATCAGTTTACCCTTTGGTGGATTAAAGTATTCTCGTTCAATGTCTGCGATTGTTTTACGCTCACCCGTCTCCGTATTTATTTCGCCATAATTGTCGCCTATGATGGTCATCTTACTCCGCCCCCACGAGTTTTATCGATATACTCTGCTTCTCTTCATAATGCGTTGCGCCCTTATTCAGCAAGTCTGCATCTGCGAATTTACGCAACTCTGGCAGATTGAACTTCGCTATGCCCTCTTCGCATTTGTCGTTCTTCAGCAGGAACTCTATCACTGCCTTCGCTGAGTCTACAATCAATGATTTCGTAGTTCTCAGCGTCACCGTTCCGAGTGCTGATTTGTAGGTCTTCTTTGCCGGATCTTCCCAAGCCGTTCTTATCTGCTCTTTGAGTCCGTTCTGCTTTGCTTCGATTTTCGCTATCCCATAAGCACTTGATCTTTCTGCTACCTCGGATGCTGCTTCTTCTGCGATAGATGCGAATGTTTTAAATTTCACGGTGAGTTTATTTATCTCCGCGTCCTCATCCATAAACATTAGCTGCCTATCCTTTTCCGCTTGCAGGTCACGATATTGCTCTATCAAGGCATCTATTTCGCCATAATTGTCACCTATGATGGTCATTATTCTTTACCTCGTAAAATTCGTATCTGCTCTTCCTTTTCGTCTCTGAATTGTCTTAACCACTCTTGCGTTCTATCATTTCCGGTCTGTATATTCCCAAATCCTGTCACAATGCTTGCATGGCATTTCGGACATTCCCACCGGTCTCCGGAAACTACGAAGTCTATATCATCTATTGCTTTGCTATCTGGATTCAGAGTGATTGGCTCTATCGGATGCCACACGGCAACCTCATTGCATGCAGGGAACATTTCAAGCCCGCATACACATACCGGTCTCATCAACATCTTCTCAGCCCCCCATCCTGTAACTCGAATACTTCACCGGTCACTGTGAAGACAACAATACTATAGCTCTCTTCGCTGCCTGCCATTCTAAGCAGGCGTGCCGCGAGCTTGCTAAGCCTGCGACCAAAACCTTTAAATACTCGTACCCCCTTTATATTATATGGGGGGAGAGTTTGTACTTTCGCCGTCATACTCCGACCCTCCATTTTTCTTTTCATTTTTCTTTCAATCCTCTTCTTATCAGCCTTGCTCCTATAGTCGCTGGCACGATTTCTCGCCCACCCTTACCTCCGCGATCTTCTATCCTTTGCTTCTCCGCTATATCCGCCATCGCTTTGAGTTTGGTTATTTCATCCCAACTCAAGCTTACCGTTACCGTTGGCATCTTAATCGTTTACCTCCTCACATTCTAAATCCTTCGCCACAAAGTAGTGTCCTTTAGTCCGTATTAACCAATCAAACGCTTCTTGTGCTTTCTCTTTCGTTTTTGCTTCTATCTCGTCCTGTATATCGATAATACATCTATATGTTGGCATCTTAATCGTCCCCCGGAAGCATAATAGTTATCACTGGCTCTGCATTGTCTCCCGGTCCGCATACTGCGTTGAGCTGCACCTTCTCCATCTTCCTCTCTTTCGTCTGGAACAGAACGCTATATGTCAAACGATCACTGGCAGCTTTTCGCGCTGCTACTGAGAACATCCAGAGCACATCCCAGAGCCGACCAGAAGCATCCTGCAATCCTTCCAATCCTTCAGGCACTTCTACCCAGCTACTCCAGAGGTTTTGAGTTATTGCCGTTGGATGCTTTATCCCCGCACACTTTGCTGCATCTGAGATGTCAATTAATACGCCGTCCTCTATTGCTTGCTTTCTTGAATATGTGCTGATTATCTCGGCACCTTCCCAAAAGGTTTCGGTTGCCATCTCACTCGCTCACCTCATTTCTTCTCTGCCAGCCAAAGTGTCTATTCATATCTACACTCTTATCCTCCCACCAATTCTCTTCCGGCTTTTTTATATCTTCTAAGCGGTCGCCGCCTCCCGCTTTTCCTTCTTCTTTCGCTTTCGCCATCGCTTTTTTACTCCGTCTTGTTATAGCTTCTTGCTATAATATATTATATAGTGATAATGAGTATATAAAGCTATCTATTTATTTCATTTCAGCACGGCATCTTTCTTCTGATTTCTTTCAGGATGCACTCACCACATAAGATTCTTCGCGGCTTCTTCGAGTAGATGAAAAGCGGCTTGTTCTCGCTGCAGTCGTTACATTCTCGGGCGCCAGCGATATACTCACGCTGCGTCACACGGTCGTACATTATCCCGACGGCTTCTTCTAAGTCGTTCATCTAAGTTCCTCGGTACTTTTCTTAGCAAATTTTAGCAATATCTCACCACAATAATCCTGACAGAATTTAAGAATGCACGTCTGCACTCTTGCACCAGGGAAAGCTATCCGTGGCAAATGCCATACCTCTTTCAATCCTTTTTCGAGATAATCGTTTGTGCGCTTCTCTCCATTGATAAGTGCTACCCAAGGCATCAAGGCTATAATATTCCCGGAAAACTGGAAACATCGTTTCAGGATATCATAACCTAACGGTGTTGGTCGAAAAGGAGGATTCATAATCACCCAATCAACAGGCGATATTTCACATAGTTCAAATCGTTTGGGTGCTAAGATCTCAGCATGAGGATATCTCCGTTTTATAGCAGCAACTAAATTGCCTTCTCCTGGTGTTGGCTCTAAAAAATGTGATGGATTTCCTTCTACTAACGAGACCATGATATCTCCAACCCATGCAGGCGTTTGGAACTCGGTTTCACTCATCTTACCGCCCTCAATTTGAATATGTTTTCGTATGATTCTCGCATTCTGTCATCTGGATGCTTTCGCGCATTGAACAGTTCCCGGTTCAGCTTTCGTTTCTTTAAGCGGTCTAAGTTCGCTAAGAACCAGCCCACCTCTTTTTCGCCTTTTAAAAAGTTGCAGTCTCTACATACGAACTCTAAATTATCTACTGTATCTGGACCGCCTTTTGATTTTGGGTATATGTGATCTATTGTAAAGCTTAACTCGGTCCCAAAGGCTATATCCATCTTCTCATCACAATAAGCGCATTTGAATCCTTTGTTTACTCTATCACTGAACTTAGTGTATAGCTCTTCTTTTGCCGGTTTATCTAATTTTAGCGGCTTTATTCTGAGGTTGAATTCTTTTAGTTGCTCTTCGTTCATCTTACGCTTTCCACAACTTCGCAAGCCAGCACACCCCCGCAGTCCAGAATACGAAAATTGCTGAGCCCAGGCAGAAAAGAAAGAGTGCTGCATCCATGTTACCGCCCTTCTATCTTCTCCCTTGCCGGGTTCACCAGATCGCCGAGCTTAACCTTTTTGATGTAGACCGTCGAAACGTTACCGCAGGTTAACTCCATCCAGCACCGTCTTGTTTTACCGTGCAGAGTTTTGGCATCTATACCGTACTGGTTCTGGTAGTGTTCGCCGTCTATTATCAGCCTCCCGTCGTAGATTTTATGCCCCGCCATTTGACGTACCCTCCCGGTTTAACATCCTCTGCTTTGTTCTGATTTATGCTTCGCTCACATTCGTTCAGATATTCCGGTATCTTCGACGGTTTTTTAAATCGCACAAGCAGCTTAATCCGTGTTGCTAAGAACTCGAAACGCTCGCTGAGTTTGCTCACATAATCCACGCAGGTCCCCAACGCGCCATAGAGCTTACCGGTTTTACTTTTCTCAGCAGCATGCTGTACTCCTTCAGCTCGTGCCTTCAGCCATTTCGACAAGATACCGTAAAGCATCTTGCGGATGGATCCCGAACTCTGCTTAGTTGAGAATACCATGCTGCCAACATGGCCTTCGTTCGTCTTTTGCCGCGCTCGTCCCGTGAAAATATAGTTCGCACCCTTCTCCTGCTTATCAGCGAGAATGATTATTTCTGTATCCCGGATGTTGCCACGCCATTCCGCATGCGAAAGGATTTTTGTACGCACCTCTTTCGCATAGCGTATCAAGCTATCCATCATCTCTTCTTTCAATTCCCGGACATGGAGGAACACCAGCCGTGCGAAATCCGCATCGCCGGTCTCCTTATTCGGGAACAACGGTACTGACACGATTCCCACCGCCACAATCGCTTCTGAATCGCCTTTCTTTCTTGGCTCAAAGTGGTTGTGAAGGTCACCGTATCGTAGAACCCAAGGGCTATTCGATCTGAACCAGCCCGAATCAAATAATTCCGTAGTGATATCGCGTATTAGATATTGCACGATATCTCTCTCGCCTTTTGTCGCCGCCATATTTTCGCTCCTTTATATTATGGTATATCATATATTAGCAGGTGACTATATAAAGCTTGCGGTTTTAGGGGTATCCAGTTAGGATATTAACATTAGAATATATTAGAAATTCTAATAGAATCCTAATAGAAATTCTATTACTTCTAATGCTCTTCTCTCTTTCCCAGAATCGCCTTCAAATCATCCCTTAGTGTTTTAAAATCGCCTTCACTAAGCAGCTTTTCGTATTTTTCCAGGAAATCTCAGATAAGCGAAGAAGATAAGCAGCTCATTCAGCGATTCGTTTTGAGCAAGATAGCGGAAGGTATATCCGAGCCGCGTATCGCTAAATATTATTCGACGCTGCGATTGCTTGCAGAACGGTTTAAGCCTTTTGAGAAGACGTTTGTGGAGCTGACGAAAGAGGACCTCATAGCGATAGCTGCGAAGATCGAGCGGACTAAGCTGAAGGCGTGGACGAAACGTGATTATAAGCTCTTCCTGAAACTTCTATACAAGTATATTGGGCGTGATGTCGATTTCATCAAGCCGAAAGATCCCGGCAACAAGCTCATCCCTGATGATCTCATAACGATAGCGGATGTGAAGCGGATGATAGATGCGGCACAGACGGACCGAGATAAGGCGTTCATCGCATGCCTGTATGACGGCTCGTTTCGGATCTCGGAACTTGGCAGCGCGGTGATCAAGGATGTGAACTTTGACGAATATGGCGCGCACCTGATGGTCAACGGGAAGACAGGCATGAGAAATACGCGACTGATTTTTTCAGTGCCTTACTTATCACGCTGGCTTGAGGTGCATCCCCTTCGCAATAACCGGGAAGCTCCATTATGGATTATGCTGGATAAGCATATTCAAATGACTTATAATGCGCTGCATCGTCAACTGCGCCGGGTAGCTGAACGTGCCGAGGTGAAACATAAGGTGAATCCACACAACTTCCGGCATTCCCGGGCGACATATTTAGCGCAGCACCTATCGGAAAGCTTATTATGCGAGTATATGGGTCTGACGCAGGGCTCGAAGATGGTCCGAACATACGTGCATCTTTCCGGCCACGATCTTGATAAGAGCCTGCTCAAGTTGTACGGGCTCGAGCATGATGAGAAGGAACAAATGAAATTGGATGTGGTTCAATGCCCGTTCTGCAGAATGATGAATACTGTAGATGCGCGAATCTGCATAAACTGTCGAAAGCCGCTCGGTGCGGAGCACGTAATAGAAAAGGAAAAGCTCGCAGAATCGTTATTTGAGGACTTGCTCGAGCTTTCATTATCCGATCCAGAGGTTGCGGATGCGGTGCGTAAATATTTCGAGAAGCGAAAAAACAAAAAAGATGTGGATTAATCTTCTTTTAGTTTTTCAATCGCGGAGAGAAG
>Ga0210003_1003182_pt1 | contig 13523 bp, 8 predicted proteins | sample LantaG_FD_182804 | JGI IMG/M metagenome (GOLD analysis project Ga0210003, IMG submission 182804) | Deep subsurface microbial communities from Baltic Sea to uncover new lineages of life (NeLLi) - Landsort_02402 metaG (SPAdes) (version 2) | ecosystem: Environmental > Aquatic > Marine > Oceanic >... | reverse complement strand
TATCAAAGCTAGTAGAAATCGGTTTTAAAATCCGAGGCATTGTAAAAGATTGTAAAGAGGTGCTTGCTGCTAGTGACCGTTATCGTAATGGACAAGATTACCTTTCTGAATTTGCTAAAGAGAAAATAATGCGTATCAAGGGAGGAAAGATTATCAAGTCCGAACTCATGGAAGAATTCAAGAAATGGTATACTCTCAGTTATGGTCGTGGAAATATTCCTCAAGCCAAAGAAGTTTATGAATTTATGGATAAGCGATATGGAACTTATAAGAAAGATTGGCAAAACATTGCAATTATTTATGATGAAGCTGAAGGACAAGTAGATGAAGGAGACATTAATAATAATTAAAATAAAAAATTAAAATAAAAAATTAAAATAAAAAATTAAAATTAAAAATAAAAATAACTATTTATTGAATTATTTTTATTTTACACTATCGGTCATTTAAAATGACCTTGGTAACTGTTACTTTGTGACTGATATCACTCCGACTTGTCGGCATTTTACTAGTCTAAAGGTCTATTTATTCATTTCTCTCAAAATCTTTTATTTCAAATCAATATAAACGTCTTTGATTTTCAACATATCTTTGACATCTATTAGTAAATGATAAATTTTTAATATTATTTTTTGGATAAAAGGAATGATATAAAATGGAAAAAGTGCAACTATAAATAACCTAATCCATGTTTTATAATCATCATATTTTTTCTTTAAAAATAAAACATTTATACATAAAGACAAAAATAAAATCCAAAACAAAGCAATGATAACCCTTCTCCAGTAATATATATTTTCTATTTGTTGATCTTCATAAAACGTTTTTCGGTCATTTGTATAAATTAATGATTTATTTTTATCTGCTTGTTCTTTAAATGATAAGTTTTCAGAAAGTAATCTTTCTAAAAGTTTTTCCATTTTCTCACTATAAATAGTTTCAGAATTATATTTATTTATTTGTGTTTTTATTTCTTTTACATTATCTCCGTGCTGTTTGATACTTTTCATTGCAATATCTTTGATTTCTTTAGAATATCTCTCTTTTAACATATCATTATAGAATACTGAACCTTTTGTTGCTTCATAATAATTTTTTTCTGCTAATTTTATCTTAGTAGGTCCTTCTTTATAATTCGTTACTGCATCGCTATATATACGTTTTAAATTTTGGTCTCTTTGCATTTGTTGACATACAGGCCCGCATTTTATTTGTTCATTAAGCATTTCAATTAAAGAATTTAATTTATTTTGAGGCAATCCAGCATCTGCTAATTGTTGTTCTATTAAACGCTGTTGTTTTAAATCATTTAAATTTTCCATACTAATATACTAATATATTTATTAGATTTTAAACTTTTCAAAAAAGATACCAAATATAACAAATATAATAAATATAACAAATCTAACAAATATAACAAATATAACAAATCTAATAAATCTAACAAATATAACAAATATAACAAATCTAATAAATCTAACAAATATAACAAATCTAATAAATATAGAAAAAATTAATATCCTATTCCTTGAATGTTAGTTAAATTCATTTTTCTGAAGTTTTCTTTATTTGTTGAATCTGATGGTAGTGTTGCATTAATATCACTAGAATGTGCATCATCGCCTAATTCAGGTAATTTAACTATACACTGGTTCTTGGTTGTATCATACATAGTTCCTTCTCCACAAATACTCCAAAACCCTAAATCATTATTTGAATCAACATCTTCTAAAGGTTGTATATTATAGTCTAAATTTTTATTACCCTTTGGATCAAATTTCCAATTATATTCATCATAATTCATATTGTCTCTTGATACTAAATCAGATATTCTTCTAAGAATTAATATTGAACCAATAACTAAAATTATTATAGTTAAAACATTGCTAATATTTGATGGTAAAAAATCTCGTTTTGATAAAACATTAATAAATAACAAAGACAAACATACTACAATGACTAATTTCATAAGACTAGTATGAGCCTGATATCTCTTACCAAAATAAGTATTTATTTCAACCATTCTAAGTTTATTATTTTTATCATCATTATTTGAATTCATATTAGCTTTTAATCCGTTTAATTGTTCTTCCATTACCTTAGCAACTATCATTTTATCAGCTAAATCAGTTCTTAGTTTATTTACATTTTCTTGGCTATTTTGATATAAATTTCTTAAAGAACTAAATAACTGTATCCTTGTAGAAGAAAGTTCATTGATTCTTTTAATGATTTGTTCTTGTTCAACCATGCTATTATCCGAAGAATTAGCAGAAGAATTTACTAAATTAGTATAAAGTTGTTTTTCTAGTTGTTGAAGTTCCTGAATGCTTTGTAATATTTTAGCATTTGAATAATCAATATTTTTTATTCCATTTTCAGGCGTAGATAAATCCATTATATATATTATGATATAAGATAATATATATATATTTATTTCAAGAGTTTAATACTGCCAATAACTAATAAAATGGCTACAATGCTCCAAACAATATTTTTATAATTTTCGCTAATCATCTCATCTTCAGAAGCGTCTTGCATTCCTTGTAAAGTATATATTTTTTTATTCTCATTTTCTTTTTCTTTATAAGCTAAATGGAATGTTACCATATCATTTTCTAATTTCTTTTTATTTAATCCATAAGAATCCAATAATTTTTTATCAGTTTCATCTAAAGCTAAGAGTCTTGTGTGAATTTCATTTATAGTTTTTTGTAAATCTTTATGAGAAGTCTCAAGTTTTGCCTGTTGTTCTTTAGTATAATATCCCAAATTACATAATACATCTTCTGTCATGTTTCCATCTTTTACATAATTGTTCCACAAAGAACCATTTATAGGAACTACATTTTTGCTACATGAATTATTATTTTTTAAACCGACGCTTCTTTTGTATAAAACATCTCCATTTGAACTTTTAATGCGAGGAGTTTTTGGATACATATTAGAATTTTTTAAACTACAAGTTCCATTTGAGTTAAAAACAAAACCTTCGCATCCTTCGGTTTCATTGCATCCTGTCATGCATTCTTCTGAAGATTTAACATTTATTGTCTTAATATCATTTCCTTCATTAGAAAAGTTTCCTAATTCTATATATTTATTACTTTTTGAAATTAATTCTTGAGGATATTCTTTTAATTTGTTATCAGAAGTTACATAACCGACTTTGCCTATATTATCACTTCCAGAAGCGATTGGTATTGTATAGACTGCTAAACTATTAATAGGAGGAGGCGAATTAAAAAAAAGTCCTGATCCATTTGTCGTATAAGATCCATTGGGGGATTTAATAAATAGTTGAAAATAATCAGGTCCTCCTTTATTACCAAATTGTATTCTTATAGGATAGTAAACATTTGCATCTAATTTAATTGTTGCTTCGTTACTAAATGATTCTTTATTTTTCCTTAAATTTTTAACCAATGTGTTATTTATATTATATCCACTATTAGCATTATTGCCTAGCCATAGATAACTTTTGTCGTCTGACCTAGTTTTAAACTGCCAATTTCCTGTAAAATTTGGAACAAAAAATCCATTCCATTCTACCGAATATAAGTCGCCAGTATTTTCACGTTTTAAACCTGCTGTTGCGCTACTTAAATCGTTGAAATTATCGCTATATCCGTTTCCTATACTTTTAGCATTTGAAAAGTAATTGACATTTTCATCAAAATAACCGTTATATATATTGAATTTTAATTTTTTATTTTCATTTGTATTGATTAATCCATATGTTTCATCGCCTACAACAGAACAACCTGGAATACTAATCATAATTTGTAATCCTACTCCTTTAGTCATTTGCAAATAACAATTTCCTTTCGGAGACCCAATAAATTCTCCATCATTTAAGTATTCTCCTCCATTTAAATAATTTCTACCATTCTTACCTTTAGATGCACTTTTAGATAAGTTATTTACGCCAAAATTACTAGTGGTTTTACTAGACCATATGGCTTGTCCTCCGTCTTTATATATGACAAGATTTCCGTCATCTTGCATAACTAAGGTATATCCTCTACATGCATTGTATTCTTTTCTACAATCAAATACAACTCCCTTTCCACCAGCCTCTTTATCAATAAAAATATTTTTTGCAATTCCAGTTCCACATTGATAATTAGCTCTAAAATCTTTGGCACAGTTTTTTGCTGGATCAACATTAAAAGGGCTAGGCGCACTAGTGTTTCCTAAAACAAAATCACCTGTTGGGTTTCCTTCAATATTTAATGTTTTTAAATAAGTTGTCCAATTGCCTTGCTTAACATCCAAATTAGTATTGGGCGTATTACTATTGGGCGTATTACTATTGGGTTTATTATTATTACTTAAACAACTTTCGCCTTTTTCCATAGGCGGTCCTACCTTTAAAGGAGGATCAGAATTCAATATTTTATCTGTTCTAGTAGTACTTTTTAAATCTACAAATATTTCGTTTGGACAACCATTTTTTCCCATATTAAACTTGCGTGTATCTTTAGAATGATATGGCCTATATACACCTTCATTTGTTACATAACCAAGCTCACCTCCTTTTATTCTAATAAGTTTACCTAGCCATTTGCTGGCAGGTATAGAAGTTGTTGTAGTATTAGGTGTAGAGGTTGTAGTATTAGAAACATTTAAACAATTTCCTCCCCATGTAGCAACCGTATTTGATAAATTAATACCACCTCCATATTTTGGGTCACAACCTTCCTGTGGCGGGTTAGATGTATAATATATTTGGCTATTGTTATTATTCGTTATGATAAGTTGTCCAGCATTATTTAAACCCGCCCTTGTAGAATCAGTAAAAGGACCTCCTGTATTCCATGTTTCTTTATAAATTTTTGCTTCACCTCCAGATTTTGCTTTATCTAAATTTGTTCCAATATAACATTTTGAAGTGCCTTTTCCCCCAGAACCGACTGCAAAAACACCATTGCCTTTGTCAAATGCTCTATATTTGCATGAATTGACATCTGATGTACTACCCATATCGGATTGGTAAGTTAATCCATTTTCAGATGAACTTTTATAACAACCTACATATGTAGGTTCGTCTGGTTCTTCACTATTAATTACATAAACATTTTTACCTGCATTACCACAACTTTGTCCCCATGCCATCGGCGTTCCTAAATTTAATGGAGGATTTGTGCTGATTTTATCACCATCTCTATTAATGTTTAATTGTTCATAATTGCTAGGACATCCATTTTTTCCAATTGTATTTTGATATAAATCAAAAGAATCGTATTTTTTATATACACCTTCGCCTGTTACATAGCCAATTTCGCCATTATCAAATCTTATATTGTTCCCAAGTAACTTATTTTCAGAACTAGACATTTTATTAAGATACATATTTGTATCTCTCATTAAAATTTGTCTTTGTTCTGAATAGTCAGATAATTTTTTTTTATATTCCTTATCTAAATCTATTAATGCTTGTATTTCTTTGTTATTTTTAGTTTCAACTGCATTGTTGTTTATAATTGAAAAATTTTCCATTAATTTAAATTGAGGCTTTATTTCATTTGTTCGCATCTCATTATATTTTAAATACTTTTCACCTTGCAATTGAAATCTTGAAAGATAGTTTTTATCATCTTTTTCATCTTCATTTGTAAGTGCTGTTTGTAGGTTCGTTATTAATTTACCTAAACTCATAGACTTCTAATATAAATATATATAAATATATATTTATATATATAAAACTCTATGTAAATTTATTCAAAATCCACATAATAATTTGATAAATAACTACAATTGAAATTAATATAAAAATAAAAAATTCAACAGATGATTCATATGGGTTTGTTAATGATTTAATTAAAACTATTATTATGATTATCATGCAAATAAATAATAGAATGTATTTCATATTAGATGACTCTTCTACAATTTTACTATTATGTTCTTGTCCAATTAAATCAGTTAGTTCATTATCATTTCTAACAAATTCATTTTTTTTATTACACAACATAGGCATTAATCTCTCTATTTTTCCATTAATCTCTCTTATGGCTTCTTCGTGTTCACTATTATTTGGTTTTAATTTATTACTTAATGTTTGAATTTCATTTGACATTTGAATTAATTTTTCATTGACTGTTTTTATTTCTTCATTTAAATTATCTATATCTGATCTTGAACATTGTTTTTTATAAACTATATCAATGTATTCTTTATTCAAATTTTCATATCTTTTTAACATCATTCCCAACTCTTTGTGTTTAATATATAATTCTGTTATATCAGGGGTTTTGTTTAAATTATCCATATAATATAAACAAATATATTCTATTCTTAATTATAAAATGCTCCGACTTACATATTGTACAAAATTAAAATACTTTTTTACTTACATAATAAATAATAAATATCACAAATAAAATTACTATGACACTTTCTAAATTAGATGATTCATTGCTAACCAAATTTTTTAAAATAAATAAAATAATAAAAATTAAAAAAATAAACCAAACTATAAAACGATAATAACTATAATTCAAATAAGAATTTGAGTTTTGTCGTTCACCCTCAAGCGTAATCATGTCATTTTCAGAAAAACTTGAAGATTTTTGATTATTAAATTCATTTATATAATTTTTTAATTCATTTTTTTTTTGTGTTAATTTATTATTTAAATCTTTATCATTTACTGTTATATTATTAAGTTCTGATATCATAGATTGAGCTAAAGAAACTAATTTATTATTTAATTCATTAAGATTTCCAAGTAAAACGGGATTTAAATCCATCTTATTGCAAAGACTTGTATTAGTCATTGGAGTGCCACTAGGTATATTGTTAAATGCTATTTTACTTATTTTAATTGGTTCTAAATTGCAACGTGCTTCTTTGCTTTTCCATATTTCAACTGGATATATATGTTTATAACCTTTGATGTCTACCCAAGCAACTTCTTCAGTATCTGTATTTTGAATATTTTGACCTGCTATTTTGCAAGCTTGACCCAATCCCATATCAGGGCCTTGAACTAATGATTTAAAATCATCGGCTGAAATAGGAGAGACTGTATTAGGACAAGAAGGATCATTTTTTAACCATGCGTCATTTGAATAACGATGTGTATAACCAAAATCATTTACATAAGCATAATTTCCATCGGCACTTGAAACCGCTTTTCCGAAAAATTGGTTAACTTTTTTTTGAGTTTGTGTTTTATTTAATAATTCTTGCATAAAACTCTTATATGCATTTGAGTATTCAACAAGTGTTCTATTAAATTCACTTTCAAATTGAGAAACATTTGAAACAGGTACTTTATTAGTTTGTGATAACGAATTTGTGCTTTCTAAAGTTTCAACAATTGATTTTAATTTGGGAGAAGTAGTCTGTTGTATAATTTTTAATTCTGGTTTTACAACTTTGACATAATCATCTGCATACCTTATAAATTGTTTTCCTTGTTTTAAAATAGGTTGATTTTTAGAACCAGAATTATTAAATACATTTCTAATATCATTTATTAGGTTATCCATTATCTATATTATTAATATAGAAAATGTATTTTATTTTTATTTTTCTTTATAATTCATCACAACAATACCAATTGTTCCAACTATTAAAAAAATCAAATTCAAAATTTTTTCATTGTATAATTCCTGTTTTTGGTCTATCAACCCTTCAGATGAGAGAATATTATCGGATGAAATGTTATATTTCTCTCTTAATTTCTTATTTTCTTTTTCTAACAAATCAATCATTTTATTCATTTTACTAACGTTTTTATTTAATGTATTACTATCGCTTTCTATTGAATTTTTTAATAAAAATAAATCTTGTTTTGATTTTTGAAAATTACCCATATCAACCGCAAACATGTTTTGATATTCGGGATAGTCTGGATTTGATTTATAAGAAGGATACATTTTTATTAATTCATCTAAAACAATAAAAAAATGTATATTTTGTTCATTTAACTTTTCTTTATAATATTCTGGTGCTTTTATACTCATCTTATATATTAAGAAGAACAAATTCTGTAAAATTTTGTATTAATAGCTGTTTTACTTGGGCGAATTATTTCACATATTTTGCCAGGTCTAATTCCGATTGCCATTGCAGGAGAACTAAATCTAGATATATCAGGAAGTTCACTATCGTCATTTACATTATATCTTTTTCTAAAAATTTCTTCATCTGATTCATTAAGAACCTTATGTTTTGGAACTAAAATGTGATCAAGAACGTTAAATTGTAACATTTTAATATTCCAAATAATCACAAACTGTTTATCTGTTGACCATATTTGCTTTAATGTTTTAATAGTAGTTTCATTCGGTTCTTCTCTTATCACAATAATTAAATCGTCATCTTTTGTTAAAACTTGTTCCAAATTAAATAGGTCTTCTAAATACTCATAAATTTTTTCGGGACGAAGAGTTTTTGCTAAATGATATTTAATATAAACTTTTTTTTTAGAAACTTTATTGTCAGCATCAGGTTTTCGTTCAATCAGCATATCTAATTGTTGATTTTGTGACATTTCATAAATTTCGTTAACACTAAAGTTTTCATAATCTTCTACATTAAACCCTTGATATTTTAAATGTTCCAATAAAGTTTTACGAGAATTGTAAATGGTCTGAATTTGTCCACTTTGCGCCATTATCTTATTTATAATACAAATTTATATTTTAATTCTATTTCAATTTATTTATTTATTATTTAATTTATAATATAATTTATAATATAATTTTTTTATTTTCACCAAATGACGAATCATTATCTTTATTATCTTTATCTTTTTCATCGTCGTTATCAAATGTAGTTAATAATGATTTATTTGATATAGATTTTGCTTTTTCTATAGCATTTATAATATCAGTAGTCTTGTCTTCTTTTTCTTCTATTTCTTCTTTTTCTAGTGAAGGAGGAGTTGTTTCAGGAGTTGTCGGAACATAAACTGGTTGTGCTTGTACTTGTGAAACTGGAACTAATACGGCTGGCATCATTGTCATTGGTGCATATTGAATGGCTACAGGCGATGATGAAGGCGATGATGAAGGCGATGATGAAGGCGGAGCGTAATCCGGTGTTTTAGGTTCATAGAGAGGAGATTCAGATGCTTCTGGAGATGAAAATGGAGGTGTAGATGGATTATATAGGGGAGATTCTTCGTATGGAGGTGTATCAGGGCTATATGCGGGTGATACTTCTTCTGGCATTTCACTTCCATTTTTAATATAATAAATTGCCGACTTCCAGTTGTTAGGAAAATTTCTCTTTTTAAGTTCTTCTATTACGAGTGATGGAGGTATAGGTTGACCGTCATTGTAAAATAAATCATCAGTTATCCATCCAGACGGATAATCATCTGGTGGTAATAAAGCATGGTCAATTGTATACCATACATCAACCGCTTCCCCATTTTCGTCTAATATTAAGGACCTATACATTTCATTATCCTCATCATCATAACCTGTAAAATCCCAGCCAAAATTATATGCATTTTTGCGATCTTGTTCTATATCTATCTTAGGTATTTCAAATTCTTTATCTTCGTCTAATCTCTGTTTTATATTTGCATCCAGGTTTTCTAGCTGTTTTTCTAGAGGTTTTTCTAATGGTTTTTTTAGTTTAGATATAGGTTTTTTAATTGAAATTCCAGATGCTTTGCTTATAATTTCCGAAAGCGATATCTCATCATTTTTAACCAATTTATTATAATTATTAGAAAATGACATATTAGTTAATTGGTCTACATTTTGTTCTGTAATTACTCTCATTTCAACATTAATTGTTCTAAGTTCTTGCATTAATAATTTAAAAGCATAAGGCACTCTGATAATACTGAATTCACGACCATATCTTGAAATGTTTACTACATTCGCATTTGTTTCTGTTATATTTGAAAACTTAATCGGTCCATCTGCCATAGGGCTTAAAAACAGATTTAATGACTCATTATAAGCTGCAACAGTCCCAGTTTGATTACATATAGCCACATAATAATCATCGCCTCTTACTAACATAGATTCTTGAATAAATTTACTTACACCATGTGCGATTAGTCCATCACGTTCCATTTCACCAATACGTAAACCACCGTCATTTGCTCTGCCTTGTACTGGTTGTCGTGTAAGTGCTGTTCTAGGACCTCTGTCTCTGTAGTTTATTTTATCTTTAACCATATGTTTAAGACGCATGTAGTATGTAGGACCTATATACATATTTGCTTCTAATTGCTCTCCAGACTGTCCATTGTACAATATTTCAGTACCAGTTGAATTAAACCCAACACTGGTTAGCATGTCGCCAAATTTCTTATTTTTAGGACCTTTGTTTACAAAAGCAGTACAATCTCCAAATCCACCATAAATTGCACAAGTCTTTCCCATTAACGTTTCAACCAATTGACCTATTGTCATACGACTAGGTAATGCATGTGGATTTATAATAATATCAGGCCTAATTCCCTGTGAGTTAAATGGCATATCTCTCTCTGGAATAATTAAACCAACTGTACCTTTTTGTCCACAGCGACTGCAAAATTTATCGCCGATGCTGGGTTCTCTCTCTTCTCTTACTCTTACTTTAGCTATTCTAAACCCTTCTTCGCCTTCAGTGATAAAAGATTTATCTACAAAACCTAGTTGCCCTTTTTTAGGAAATTCAGAAGCATCAACCGTTCTACTCGGATCTTCTACATTTACAATTACTTTTCCAATAACAACTTTTTTGTCTGTTAATTCAGTATTTTCTTTTACCAAACCATATTCGTCTAAATCAGAATAATCATGCCCCGCTTTAAGACCTATTACATTTGATTTTTCAATATTTGTAAAAAAACTATCAGTATTGCCTCCTACCTTCGTACTTTCTTCTCGGGATTCATACATAGAATAATATGTTGTTCTAAATAATCCACGTCTAATGGATGCTTCATTAAATAAAATAGAGTCTTCTACATTATATCCTCCATAAACTCCAATAGCAACTATTACATTTTCACCATACGGATGTTCTTCATTATTTATATAATTCATGTATCGGCTCTTTATTAATGGAATTTGGCCATAATTTAAGACTACGCCCATTTTATCTATTCTTGTTTGATAATTTGAATGATAAAGCGAAATTGCTTGTTTACTTTGACCACATGCGAATACATCACGTGGCAACGGGTTATTATCGGGAAAAGCAATTTGATTTCCCAAGACGCCTAATAATAAAGAAGGATGTATTTCTAAATGTGTATACTCTTTACTATCTAGATGTTCGCCATCTAGTTGTTCGGCATTAATTGCGATTAACGCACATTCGGATTCTGCTGTATCTATATATTCAATAATCGCTTGAGATGCATTTAACTGATTTAATGCTTCATCAACATCGTTTCCATTTACAGAATATAAATCAGATGGTTTTGTATATAATTTACAATTATCAATACTGAAGTTATCGTCTTTTTTTTCACTAAATCCAGTTATTAAATTATTCCACGTAAATCTATTATTAGTAAGACTTTCTATAATAACTGATTTATCATAACTAATTTTTTTAGTTAATTCATCTACATAAAATATAGGACGACACATTCTACCTGAATCTGTATAAATAAATATTTCATTGTTTTCAATATTCCATTGAACATTAGTATGCGTGGGAAATAATGAACATCTACGATAACGTTTTATTCTTAAAACAACTTCATCGGGATTTGTTACAACACCTACCCAAATGCCATTAACGAATACCTTCGTTTTAGTTGAGAGAGATAATGGATTACATTCTTCTAAAAATAACATATTTGCATAATTTCTTAACCATTTAATAGTAGGAAGGCCAGAACAACCGCTAGTAATTTTAGCAGTAATTGCCATATGTTTATGTAAACCGCAATTTGCTCCATCAGGAGTGTCTAAAGGGTCAATAATTCCCCACTGTGAACCATGTAGTAAGCGGGGTCCTACAACTTTGGCACTAGCATCAAGAGGAAGGTTAATTTTTCTCAAATGAGCTATAAAAGAATTATAAGATAATCGGTTTAATGGTTGCACAACGCCTAATTTTTTTGTATGCTCTTCAGAGCCCCAATTGCCTTTAAATCCTCTTCTAAAACCTTCCTCAACTATTCTCTCTTTAAAATATTCTCTAATATTATCGCCTCCAATTAAAGATTTAAAATTGTTTTTATAGGTATCTACATTGTAATAGTATTTTTTATCTATCATTTTAAATATATGTTTTTGTTGCAATGTATAATATTCATTAAAAAGGTCGTATAATAATCTTCCTGATAATTCAACACGTTTATACTTGAAACTATCACGGTCAGTTGCTTTTTCTTCTTTAGTATAAACAAGCAATAATTTTTTTGTCATATACCCAATGTAATAAGCTTTCATTTGGAAATTCATTTCCCCTATGTGAGGCAAAAAATAATCCGTCAAAATATATAATACACCAGGAATAGTAGGATTTTTAATAAAAGATGCAATATATTTTAATGCCAATTCTTGATTGTATATTCTACCAGCATCATGAACAGATGGAATAAATAAATCTACATAAGTAGAATACTTATCCATGTCTAGTAAACAATATTTAATAATATCTTTATCGGATTCAATGCCTAGAGCCCTCATAACAATAAACAAAGGAATTGGTTTTTTCACATTTGGTATAGCGACAACTATTTGTCCGTTTTTCTTTGAAGGCGAAGGTGCTATCATTTTAATTGCCACTGTTCTTACTGGTTTGGAAGCGTCTTCTGACACCGAACGAACTTCGGCACTGTGACTATATAAATCATCGCCTTTGTCTCTTATATAAAGCATATTGTCCGCAAATTTTTCTTGACATACGATGACCTTTTCTTTGCCATCAACAATAAAATAACCTCCTGGATCATTTTTACATTCACCCATATTAAACTTTACATGTCTGTCTAATTTATTTAAAATGCATAATTCAGAATTTAACATAATTGGAAATTTTCCCAAGTAGATTTGTGGAATTATTTCAGTGCTTTCAATCATTTTCATTTCTCCTTCAACTTCTTCTTTTATAAAATAGTCAAGTTCTAAATCAAAATGAATTGTAGTTCCATAAGTCATGTTTCTTAAACGAGCCTCATTTGGATACATAAAATGAGGTCTATTTTCATTAGAATTGATTTCGTCATATATAATTGGTTTTCCAAAATAAATTCTGTCTCCTCCTTTTCCGCCTAAATAAATATTGCATCTATAATTATATTCATTTGTTTCTTCATCTAATTCTTTCATAATTTTTATAGGATTTTTTTGCTTAAATATGCGTTTAATCCCATTATTAAAAAAATCATTATAAGAGTCTAAATGATGGGCGACTAATGCGGTTGGATTATCTTCAAAATATTTATCTATAATTTTCCATATAATTGTTTCGTCCATTATATATAATAACATTATCATATTTTTTTAAACCTTTTACATCTTTGGAATTTAAAACACCGATTTTTATATAATAAAAATTATATAAAAATAAATTAAAAATAAATTAAAAATAAATAAAAA
>Ga0210003_1003181_pt1 | contig 13524 bp, 10 predicted proteins | sample LantaG_FD_182804 | JGI IMG/M metagenome (GOLD analysis project Ga0210003, IMG submission 182804) | Deep subsurface microbial communities from Baltic Sea to uncover new lineages of life (NeLLi) - Landsort_02402 metaG (SPAdes) (version 2) | ecosystem: Environmental > Aquatic > Marine > Oceanic >... | reverse complement strand
GCATCGAAGATGTCACCTTGCCGCGCGACTGCCTGTTGGTCTTCGGTCAGGAGGGGCCGGGCATCACCGCCGAGGCGACGGCCGGTGCCCGCTCGACCGTCTCGATCGCCCAGTTCGGTTCCACCCGAAGCATCAATGCAGCTGTCGCCGCGGGGATCGCCATGCACACCTGGATTCGGCAGCACGCCGATCTGGGCCGCGCCTGGTGAGGGTCGCGGAGCCGGGCTGCCGGCGACATCGGGCTGCGGAGCCGGGCTGCCGGCGACATCGGGCTGCGGTCGCAGCAACAACCACACTGCGATAGCCGCCGTGAGCAGCAGTGCCGCGCCGACCCCGGACGCGATAGCAAGGCCCGAGGTGAACGTCGCCTTGGCAGCCGTGAGCAACGCTGCCCCTTGGTCGGCAGGTAGCACCGCCGCAGCGCGGATGGCTCCGGGTAGCGAATCTCGTGCCCCGGCGGCCACCTCAGTTGGGATGCTCGGTGCGATCACGACGGTGCGGTAGACGGCGGTGACGATCGAGCCCAGCGTTGCGATGCCCAGCGCCATCCCCAGTTCGTAGGCGGTTTCGGAGACCGCGGCCGCCGAGCCTGCCCGCTCTTTGGGCACGCTGGTCAGGATGATGTCGCTGGCGACGGTGAAGGCGAGACCGAGACCGACACCGACGACGAACAGCGCGACCCCGAGCGGCAGGTACGGCGTGAGGGGCGTGAACAGTGTCAGCGACGCCGCCAGCGATGCCATCGCGAGACCGACCAGTGCCAAGCCGGTGGTGAGCACCAAGCGGTGTGAGACGTAGCGCACGGCCACGCCGGCGAGCACGCCGAACACGGTGGCGGTCACCGCGGCAGGCAGCTCCGCCAGGCCCGCCTTGAGCGGTCCGTAGCCGTGCACGAGCTGAAAGTATTGCGACAGGAAGAACACCAGACCAGACAGGCCCAGCACCGACAGCAGGTTGGCGGATACCACTCCGGAGAACACCGGGTTGCGGAACAGTCGGACGTCGATCAGGGGCGTGGGTAGGCGTAGCTGGCGCCGCACGAACAAGGTCAAAGCCGTGGCGCCGATGACGCCGGCCAGGACGGCGTCGATCCGCAGACCGTGCGCCAGGCCGATGAAGCCCTCCTTGATGCCGTACACGATGCCGATCATCCCGAGCATGGACAGTGCCACGCTGGGGAGATCCCACGGGCCGGGCTCGGGGTTACGGTGTTCGGGCAGCAGGATGAAGCCGCCGACGAGCAGCACCAACATCACTGGAATGTTGATCAGGAAGACTGATCCCCACCAGAAATGTTCCAGCAGCACACCGCCGACCACGGGGCCCAGTGCGGCACCTGCCGAGAAGGCCGACGCCCACACGCCGACGGCGATGCTGCGTTCCCGTTGGTCTGGGAACAGTCCGCGGATCAGTGCCAGCGTGGCAGGTGTCAGCGTCGCGCCGGCCATGCCCAGCAGCGCGCGCGTCGCGATCAGCGTCTCCGGTGTCGACGAGTACGCCGTGATGGCAGAGATAATCGCAAACGCTGTGGCGCCGCAGAGAAGTAGTTTCTTGTGGCCGATGCGGTCCCCAAGGCTGCCCATGCTGATCAGCATGGAGGCCAGAACGAACGAGTAGATGTCACCGATCCAGAGGATCTGGGTGCCGGAGGCGCCGAGGTCTGCGCTGATGAACGGGGTCGCCAACGCAAGAACCGTGCCGTCAACCCCGATGAGCAGCACGGCCATGGTCAGGACGCCCAGAGCGAACCAGCGGCGGGTCATGAGGTGCGGACTCCGTTCAGTAGCAGGTCGGTGATGAGTCGGTCGAAATCGCGGCCGGCGACGCGGCCGGCCCGGATGGCCCATGCGGTCCCGCCGACCAGGCTGTACAGCGCCTCGGTGAGCCATGCCGGGGTCAGGTCGGGCCGGAATTCCCCGTCGTGCTGTCCGCGCTGGAACAACGACGTGATCTCGGTGTCGATCTCCAGCCAGGCATCCTGGGTGTCGTCGAAGTCGAGTTCCTGGCTCTGGCTGTACAGCAGTGCCACGTACGGGGATATGGGCTGACATGCGCAGACCAGGCGGCGTAGAGCCTCGGTGGCCGAACCATTTTGCAGCTGAACGGTTTTCAGGACCTTACGCATTTCGGTGATGGCGAGGTCTTCCAGTGCCTCCATCAACGCGACCCGGCCCGAAAAGTATCGATGCAGCGTTGCCCGGCTGACGCCGACGGCGGCGGCGATCTCGTCCTGGGTGGCGTTGGGACGCCGACCGAGGAAATCGGCCGCAGCGCGCAGCAACTGGTCACGAGTGGCCGACATGCAACGACTATAGCTCATATGAGACTAAAACGTCTCACCAATGCATCGAGGCGCACCATTCCGGACCTCCGAAATTACCCAGCCACGGACGCGATCACTTTTTCAGGTCGAAGTAGGTCGAAGTAGATAGAGAAACCGGAGGAGGCGCGGCCGAGCTCAGCGGTCGGGACATTCGGAAGAACGGCAGAGCTCGAGTATCGGAGGCAAGAGTTCGGCGATCTGCGAGCCTACCCGCGAGAAGACTTCCGGATCTTGACCAATCGGGTCGTCGATGTCAGGCACTTCAGCTGCGGCCAGATGCGGGCGGAGCGGCGAGAGGTCTTTGATGGTCTTTGCTTTGCACTCCGTAACAAGCCGCGCAGCCTCAATCAGGGTGAACGTCTTGTGCAGCTTGTTGGGGGCAAGTGTCAGAACGGCGTCCCGATGGGCCCTGGTCATAGTGACCACGAGGTCGACACCTGAAGCAATTTTGGCGGTGAGTTGTCGCGCGGCGAAGTTGGATGCGTCGCCACCCAACTCTTGGACAACAACGGCCGCATCGCAGTGCATCGGGTGCCCGATCACTGCGCGTGTCCCTGCGCTGGATGCCACAAAGTCCGGAATCTCAGACTCGGCGGCGTACGCGGCAGCGAGGCGCTCCGCCGTGGGTGACCTACAGATGTTTCCCGTGCATACAAACAGTAGATGCAGAGCAAACTCCTTGTGTGAGCAGTCACCATGTAACGCGCCGCCGGACTACGTCGGCCCATGCTTGAGCGTCAGTATGCACCCTTGCGCGCGAACACAGCCCGGGGCGTCTTGGCAATGATCCGTACATCCCACATCAGCGACAAGGATTGGACGTATGCCGAGTCGAGGTGCTCCCGATCCGCGTAGCTCACATCGCTGCGGCCACAGACTTGCCACAGCCCGGTGATGCCCGGCCTCACGTTCAGGCGAGCCAGCGCGGCGCCGTCCAGGCGGTTGGACTCCTCGGTGGGCAGCATTGGCCGCGGCCCCACCAAAGACATCTCGCCGGACCACATTGATCAGCTGGGGTAGTTCATCGAGACCGGTCCTGCGAATGAAACTACCGATCCGGGTAACGCGGGGATCGCTCTCCATCTTGGGGAACAGCGGGCCGTCCACCTCATTGAGTTGCGCGACGGAATTGCGCCGCTGCCATGCATCGACAGTCATCGAGCGGAACTTGAAGATCCGGAATGGCTTGCCCGACTTGCCGATCCGCTCCTGGCGAAAGAATACCGGTCCCGGCGTGTCCAGCCTTACTGCCACCGCGATCACGAGCAGTATCGGGGCGGCGAACACCAACGCACAGATGGCGAGCGTGGTGTCCATAATCCGCTTCGTAAGTCGTGCAGACAGGCCGAGCGACGCGGTGGGCAAGTGCATCAGAGTGAGACCGGGTAGCTCCTCGGCTTCACTTCGCCAACTGTGCAACTCAAAGTATCGCGGGATCTCAGAAACTGGTAGCTGACCCCGTAGCTGACGCAACGCCCCGAGTACGTTGGCATCGCTGGTGTTGGGGAAAGCGACAATGACCCGATCAATGACCCGATCAATATTGTGTTTGGCGCAGACGGTCGGCAAATCGGCGAGTCCTCCCAGGACTGGCGTGCCGGGTGCCACGTTGTCATCAACGTTCCCGACCACGAGGGCGTCAGAGCATCCCTGCGGACACGATCTGATGGACAAGGCGGCGATCCAGGTGGAGAACCTGGGAAAACGGTTCCGACTAGGCGTCGGCGCCGGCGGCTGCGACACGCTGCTGCAAGTGCTGGACCGGACCGTGCGGCCCAAGAAACACGCCCGGCGCGAACCGTGGGCACTGCGCGGCGTGGACATGGAGGTTGCCTGCGGGGAGGCGCTGGGGATTGTCGGACCTAACGGCGCGGGCAAGTCCACCCTGCTGCGAGGAGTTGACAGGCTCACCTCGGCGGACCCTCGACAACACGACCAGCCCGGTGTCCCAGCGATCCACCCAACGCCGCACACTGGTATCGGGGCAGGTCTCCCATTCGGCTTTCCCGCGGCGGGTTTCGTCGATGCCGAGCACAACGACGTCGTCGGGTCCGGTAGCTAGCACCGGGTCCGCGGTCGCCGGTTGCCTGGTTCGAGACCGAAACGGCGAAAACTCGCTGATCTGTTCCGATTTCCCCGGCATGCTCCAGTGTGAGGCAGGATCAACGTCATGGATCAGTTGTGGGCCAACCGCGCCGCCAGCGCCGAAGCCGCGATCGTCAAGCGGCACGTCAAGCGACTGTGGGGGATACCGGGCACGCAACTCGGCGTTGTTGCCTGGCCCGCAGCTCAGAAGCACCGGCGGTTCGGGACCTGGCATTACTGGTGGCAGGCCCACCTGCTGGACAACCTCGTCGACGCGCAACTGCGTGACCCCCAACCCGAGCGCCTGAAGTCGATTGCCCGACAGATTCGGGGACATCGGCTGCGGAACTTCGGGTCCTGGGTCAACGACTATTACGACGACATGGCGTGGCTGGCCTTGGCGCTGGAGCGCTCTGGCCGACTGGCCGGGGTGGGACGCCCAAAGGCGCTGGACAAGCTCGCCGACCAGTTCCTCAACGCCTGGGTGCCCGAGGACGGCGGCGGCATACCGTGGCGCAAGCAGGACCAGTTCTTCAACGCACCAGCCAACGGGCCGGCGGGCATCTTTCTCGCCCGCCGCGAGGACCGGTTGCGTCGTGCCCAGCAGATGGCCAATTGGATCGATGAGTTATTGATCGACCCCGAGACTCATCTGGTCTTCGACGGCATCAAGGCAGGCTCGCTGGTTCGGGCGCAGTACACCTACTGCCAGGGCGTGGTTCTGGGATTGGAAACCGAACTGGCCGCGCGTACCGAGGACGCTGAGCATGCCGAACGGGTGCACCGACTGGTGGCTGCGGTCGCCGAGGAGATGGCGCCCGACGGTGTGATCAAGGGCGCCGGCGGCGGCGACGGTGGCTTGTTCAACGGGATTCTGGCGCGCTATCTGGCGCTGGTCGCCACCGCGCTTCCCCAGCGCGGTCCCGAGGACGAGAAGGCGCGTCAGACCGCGCGTTCCATGGTTCTCTCATCGGCGCGGGCTGCTTGGGATAACCGCCAGACCGTCGAGGATCTGCCGTTGTTCAGCGCATTCTGGGATCGGGTCGCCGAACTGCCGACGGCCGGGACGACGCAGGCACAGTTCGTTGAGGGTGCGGTTCACTCCTCGCACATCCCCGAACGTGATCTGTCGGTGCAGTTGGCCGGGTGGATGTTGATGGAAGCCGCACATGTCGTCAGCGAAGAATCCGGCACCGCCGACGAATCCGGCACCGCCGACGAATCCGGCACCGAGGACGAATCCGGCACTGAGGACGAATCCGGCACTGAGGACGAATCCGGCACCGCCGACGACTAGCCCGAATGTCAGGCGGTCGGCTCCGGTTCGGCGGTTTCGCCGGACGGCTTGGCGGCTTTACGGCGCTTGTACCATTCAACGATCATCGGCAGGACCGAGAGCACCACGATTCCGATGACGATCGGCTCAAGCAGATTTTGGACGACCTCGAACCGCCCGAGCCAGTAGCCGAGCAGTGTCAGGCCGATGCCCCATACCGCTGCGCCGACGGCGTTGTAGAGCGTGAACACCGCGTAGGTCATCTTGGCGGCGCCCGCGGTGATGGGTGCGAGAGTGCGCACAATAGGCACGAAACGCGCGATGACGATCGCGAACGGACCGCGTTGCTCGAAGAACAGGTGTGCCTCGTCGAGGTAGCGCTGCTTGAGGAACCGCGCGTTGGGCTTGAACATCGTGGTGCCGATGTTGCGCCCGATCCAGTAGCCGAGTTGGCCGCCAAGCACTGCGGCGATCGGGATGAACACCAACAGCTGCCAGAGCTGAAAATTGGCTTGGACGCTGCCGTCCTGCGCTGCCGCGGCGGTGCCGGCGGCGAGCATCCCGGCCACGAACAGCAGCGAATCGCCGGGCAGGATCGGAAACAGCACTCCGGATTCGACGAACACGACCAGCAGCAGACCGACCAGCGCCCAGGTGCCGAAGTAGCTGAGGAGGTTGATCGGGTCCAGGAAATCGGGCATCAGTGCGAGATTGTCGACGACCACGAAGTACAAGAGTACCGGCACCTAAGAGGGGCAGGACATCGCAAGTGCCGGCCTCGTTTTTTCGTCCCGGGTGGTTTTTGATGGTGTCTGATTGCGGGTTAGCGCGTTCGGGTGGTTTCTGCAGGTCAGGTCAGGTCAGGTCAGGGCAGGTTGGGTTGTCCCGTGACGCCGCTGGCGCCCCTGCGGCCGATGCCAGGAAGGCCGACCCGGCGACACTGCACCCTCAAGGCCACTCACGCCCCGCGTCCACAACCGCTAGCGTGATCGCGTGCTTGCAACTGTCACCAATCTGGTCCGTGGTGCACTTATGGGCGTTGCCGAAGTCATCCCCGGTGTGAGTGGCGGAACGATCGCATTGATCGTCGGCATCTACGAGACGCTGATCAGCGCGATCGCCAATGTAGTGCTCTCCCTGCGGCAGCTCGTCGGCCTCGGCACGGGGAGAGCCTCCGCCCGTGCCTCCGTCGCCACATTCCGCGGTCTACCTTGGCGAATCCTGATCCCATTAGCGATCGGCATGGTCATGGCGTTCATTCTCGGAGCGCGATTGCTCGGACCGCTGCTCGAGGAGTATCCGGTCCAGATGCGGGCGCTGTTCTTCGGACTCGTCTTGGCCGGTGTGTACGTGCCTGCTCATATGGTGATCCGCACGTCTCCCGGCGCATGGCGCGCGAAGGACCTCGCCGTCGGGGCAGTGGCTGCGATCGTCCTGTTCTGGCTCGCGGGTCTACCACCAGCCAGCATCGCTGATCCGAGCCCGATCATGATCGTCCTCGCTGCGGCCGTGGCCATTTGCGCGCTCGTGTTGCCCGGGGTCTCCGGCTCATTCCTCCTGCTATCCGTCGGCATGTATGAGACGACCATCAACGCTGTCAACAACCGCAACTTCGGCTACATCGCACTCTTCGGCCTCGGCGCCGCCCTCGGTCTCGCATCATTTGTCACCCTGTTGAGGTGGCTGCTCGCAAACCGTGCTCGCAGCACCCTGGTCATCATCACAGGGCTCATGGTGGGGTCTCTTCGGGCGCTCTGGCCGTGGCAGTCCGCAGACCGCGATCTGCTCGCGCCGGCCGCCGACATCTCCATGGTGCTGCTGTTGTTCGCCGCCGGAATTTTGGCCGTCGCGGGACTGGTCAGCATCGAATTCCGGCTGGGAGTCTCCGAGGAACAGAAAGACTTCGGCTGATCGGCGAGGTCCTCAAGGGGACAGGCCGCCGAAGCCTAGGCCGCGATGGACGAGGGCCACGCGAGGTGCCCAATGGTGTTGACCGTGTTCGGAGGGCTCGTTCTTGAGATGCTGCCGGTACAGCCAGATGCTGCGGCCCTACGGCTCACGGCCCCTGGTTCGTGCACTTCTTCAAAGAGAACCGAAAGACGTTGGCTGACTTCCCAGTTGCTGTTTCCGGCCCGCAGGCACATGGCCCGCAGGCACATGGCCCGCAAGGCACCCCGCAAGGCACGTTGAGTACCGACACCGGTCTGATGAGAGCCCACGTTGGGCCGGACTGGTAACAAGCTATTCACGTCCAGGAGCTGACGATTGTCCGCTTATAGGTAGATCCGAGAGTGCTCACATCTGCGTGTCTCGGGTGGGTTGGTCTTACCCCGAGATGCGGGTGACGGTGTTACGGCCGGTTTGTTTGGCTTGGTACATCGCGGTGTCTGCGCGGGCGGTGACCGTGTCGGCGGATTCACCGGGGGCGGAGATGCTGGCTCCGATGCTCAGGGTGGCTTCGATGATCTGGCCGGCATGGTGAATCGGTTCGGCGGCGTGACGGCGGATCTTCTCGGCGATGTCGCCGACCTCGTCGAGGCTGTGAACACCCGGGAGCAGGACCAGCATTTCGTCGCCTCCGGTGCGGCCCACAGTGTCCCCTTCGCGGACGCAGCTGCGGATGCGGTCGGCCATGGTCGCGAGGACGATGTCGCCGGCGGCGTGTCCCCAGGTGTCGTTGATGGCTTTGAACTGGTCGACGTCGCAGAACAGCAGGCCCAGGTGCACTCCGGGGTTGCGCGAGTCGACCAGTGCCGCCTGCAGGCGGGCGATGGTCTCGCCGCGATTGACCAGCCCGGTGAGCGTGTCGAACCGGGCCAACCGTTGCAGCTGGCGCTCCGCCTCGACCAGCTCGTCGACCAGACGCAGCGCCATCAACATCCCGTCGATGTCGCCCGCGGCGTTGACGTAGGGCTTGCAGTGGCCGTCGACCCAATGATATTCGCCGTCGGCGGTGCGGACTCGGAACCGGGTGACCACCGAGTCGCCGGGGGTGATCCCGCTCTGGGCGGCTTCCACCCGATCGATGTCGTCGGGGTGGATACGCTGGCTGAAGTCCGAGCCGATCCACTGCGGGGGTGAGTCGCCGAATGCTGTCTGTACTGACGGCGAGACCCACGCCACCTCGGTGCCGTGCAGGTGAAGAATAGTGGAGGCGTTCAGGAGAACGACGACGTCGACCAGATTCTCAGCCAGGATGCGGTAGCGGGCCTCAGCCTCAGCGCGCTGACGGCTGGCCCGTTCCTTCTCGATGAGCAGTCTCTGTTCACGCTGGCTGAGGTAGAACGTGACCACGCCAAGCGCGACGGTGCTGATCAGGACCGCGAAGACCAACGCCTCCTCCTCGCCCACGCCGAGGGTCAGGAACGCCCGGTGCGTCAGTCCCTGCAGGACGGGAAGGCCGGCCAGGACGGCACCCAGCCGGAGCAATGTCGTGCGGTCGGGTCGGGCCAGCAACCAGGCCAGCGGATTGCGATCGGGGCGTATGACTACCGTCGCGGCGACCAGCAGCTGCAAGCCCAAGGCCGTCGAGATTCCGATCCCGGTTGACCCGGTCACAGCTACCAACGAGACGACGTCGAACAGGTAGGCCGCGACGGCGACGGACGGCACGGCCATCGCCGCCGCCAGGGTCAGCGGCCACACCACCCGGGCCCACCGCAGATCCAGGCGGGTCAGCCCAATGCCGATCGACAACAGCAGAACCGACGACGCTGTATGTGGGCTGGGACGACCCGGCCAGGTTTCTTGCAGCCTGCCCACCATGTCGGAGAACCACACCTCATCCAGGCCCAAGGACCTCCCAGTCGCGTACTCGGCCAGGAACACCACCGCCAGGACACCCACCACCGTGGCCACACCGCAACCTGCCCATATTCGCGCCCGTGAGGGGTGCCCCGACTGCACCAGGACGGCCACCCCGAGCGCAGCAAGCAGAACAGCACTCCACGGGGTCATATGCGGCCAGGTCGGCAACACCCGCGTCAACCCCTCGACACCGGTGGCCCAGCCCACCCAGGCTGTCGCGGCGAACACCAACACCACTGCAACGGCGGCGCGCCCACTCCAGGCCAGCGCCGCACTCAGTCGCCCCTCAGAGCTGGTGTTCTCCATCGACATCCCCTCCAAAAACATCGCCTCCAACAGAGGCTCCAACGCATCCGGCCACGTCACCGGAACAACAAGGGATCAACCCGGTCTGCCTGCACCGGGGTCCCGCTGCAGCGTTGGGTGTTGCACGTCCACCAATGCTCCGCCCAAAGCGGCGTGTGCTCTAACCTGGCGCCACCGTCTTGGGCGTCCTTGCTGACGCGTGGGCGCCGGCGCGGCGCCCCGAGAAGACGCAGTCCGAAATTGACAGCCCACTCACATACGAATTCGTACAGATGCCGATCGCTGTCCGCCCGGCAGCGTACAGGCCCGGGATGGGGTTGCCCCCGGCCGTCGTGACGCCACCCGTTTCCTCGTCGACGATCACTCCCCCGAGGGTCATCATCGGACAGGGGTAGGTCGTGCTCGTCCGGACCGAGATGTCTAGCAGCGTGTACGGACCGTCTCCGATCCGCCGTCTGAAGTCGGCTGACTTGCCCATCTGGTCAGGGAGTCCGTCGTCGATCGCGGCGTTGTGTGCGGTGACCGTCTCCGCCAGGCCTTCCGGATCGACGCCGGCGCGCCGCGCAACCTCGGCAAGGGTCTTGGCGCGCACCCGGCGCGTCTGAAACAGGGCCATGGTTTGCAGGACGTGGAACCACAGCGATTGGTGCGGCAGCTGAGAATATGCTTCGCGCATCAGGGCAGCGTCGGCGAGAATCCAGCCTCGCCCGTCGTGCTCTGTGACCATTGCACGGCCGAGCGCGGCGCCGTAACGGGACTCGTCGATCATGCGTCGTCCGTGGGTGTCTACGACGATCGCACTGAGAACGACGCTCGGCGGTGCGATGAACCGCCAGACGGATATGTTGTCGAGCCGGTCGGCGAGGGCTCCCGCTTCTACGAGCATCGCGATGCCGCTGCCGTCATCGCCGGTGGTGCCGAGCGCAAGTCCGCCTTTGAACTGCGGTGCATGCTTGGCCAGCATGTCGGTGTTGGCGATGTAGCCTCCCGCGCAGACAATGACCCCTCGCCTCGCCCTAATGCGGATTCGGCGACCGAACTTCTTCTCCATGAGGTCTAGGCGCCGCTCCATCTGGGCGCGCAGCGGTGGGAGGTATATCCCAGGCTTGGCGGCGACCGCGGCCATTCGCCCGAACCGGCGACGGACATGTGCGGGTGCGTCGGCAAGTGTCACCGCCTCCACACCGGTCACTTCCTCGTCCTCAAGGAGTAGACGGGTCACGCGGGTGTGGGGCTGAAACCGAACGCCGGCACGTGCGGCTGACTTGGCCAGGGGTGTGTAGAGCTTCTTCCCGGACGCACCTTTGCCTTTGACACGATGCCCCCGCTGCACAGGCGGCGTAACGTCTCGGAACTTTCCGGAGCATTCGCTTCCCGAGTAGTAGAGGTAGTACCGATTGTTCGGGTAGGACGTCTTGTACGGACAGACTGTCGCGTCGAAGGGCACTCCCTGGTCGGCCAGCCAATCGATCATCGACGGGCTGTCGGCGACGAACCGTTGCAGAGTTTCTGGTTTGACCGAATCGCCGACCTCGTGGCGGAGATAGGCGAGCATGCCCTCGCGGGTGTCAGTGACACCCGCCTGGCGCTGCACAAACGTGCCGCTGCCGGCGTAGATGATGCCGCCCGACAGCGCTGTTGCCCCGCCGCCATTGAATCGATCCACGACCAGAACGTCCGCGCCGGATTCCCTGGCTTCCAGTGCAGCGCATGCGCCTGCGGCGCCGAAGCCTACGACGAGGACGTCGGTGGTGTGCTCTGTGTCCAGGGACGGGGAAGCGCCGGAATCGACATGGGATAGGTGGTTTCTTCGGCTCAGCATCGCCTGACATCCTATGGAGATTCGGATACTGCTGCAGGCCGCTGAGGCCTAGGCCGCGATGGACGAGGGCCACGTGAGGTGGCAAATGGTGTTGACCGTGTGCGGAGGGCTCGTTCTTGAGATACTGCCGGTACAGCCAGGACAGCCGAGAGGAAGCATGCCATGCCCATCGCCACGCCCGAGGTCTACGCCGAGATGCTGGGCCGAGCCAAGGAGCACTCCTTCGCGTTCCCGGCCGTCAACTGCACGTCCTCGGAGACCATCAACGCAGCACTCAAGGGTTTCGCTGATGCGGGCAGCGACGGCATCATCCAGTTCTCCACCGGCGGTGCCGAGTTCGGTTCCGGTCTGGGCATCAAGGAGATGGTCACCGGCGCGGTGGGGCTGGCTGAGTTCGCCCACATCGTCGCTGAGAAGTACCCGATCACCGTCGCGCTGCACACCGACCACTGCCCGAAGGACAAGCTGGACACCTACGTCCGGCCGCTGCTGGCGATCTCCGCTGAAAGAGTCGCCGGCGGGCGCAACCCGTTGTTCCAGTCCCACATGTGGGATGGCTCGGCCGTCCCGATCGACGAGAATCTCGAAATCGCTCAGGAGCTGCTGAAGCTGTCGGCCGCCGCCAAGATCATCTTGGAGATCGAGATCGGCGTGGTCGGCGGCGAGGAGGACGGCGTCGAGGCCGAGATCAACGACAAGCTCTACACCAGCGCAGAAGATTTTGAGAAGACCATTGACGCGATGGGCGCCGGTGAGCACGGCAAGTACCTGCTGGCGGCGACATTCGGAAATGTCCACGGTGTCTACAAGCCGGGCAATGTCGTGCTCAAGCCCGAGGTTCTGGCCGAGGGGCAGAAGGTGGCATCGGCGAAGCTGGGCCTGCCCGAGGGTTCCCAGCCCTTCGACTTCGTATTCCACGGCGGTTCGGGTTCGCTGAAGTCCGAGATCGAGGACTCTTTGAAGTACGGCGTGGTCAAGATGAACGTCGACACCGATATGCAGTACGCGTTCAGCCGTCAGATCGCCGGCCACTTCTTCTCCAACTACGACGGCGTGCTCAAGATCGACGGTGAAGTGGGCAACAAGAAGGCCTACGATCCGCGCAGCTACTTGAAGAAAGCCGAGGCCGGCATGGTCGACAGGGTCATCGAGGCGTGCAACGACCTGCACAGTGCGGGCCGCAGCGTGAACGGCTAACTGGCCGGCGCCTGGCAGATCTTCCACTGGTCGTCGCGGAACTCCAGATCGAAGCTTCGTGTCGAGCGGGTCCGGGGCGCATACGCCATGAAGGTCGTGACGTTGGCCTCGGCGTGATCGCCGTTGACCACCACCTGATCGATGCTGGCGACCACCGGGTACTGCTTGGCGGCGGCCACTCGCGCGTGCGTGTCGGACCAGGCCTTCTCGTTGTAGCGGACGTAGTTGTCGCGGGTGACCCCGCAGGTGATTCCGCGCAGCGTGGACAGGTCACCGCTCTGCACCGCGATGTCGAAGTCCCGGATCGTGGCGCGGACCATCTCATCCTGGGACACCGCAGGGGTGGATGTGCGGGTCAAAAGGATTGTGCCCAGGACCGCGATGGCTGCCAGTGCCACGGTGATGAGCACGATGGCCGCCACCCAGCCCCAGCTGCGTGTCTTCTTCGGCGGCCGCGGGGCATCCTCGCGTGGTGGAATCGTCTGGGGGGGCACGGGTTGCTGCGCGGTGAACGCTTCGGTCTGACCGCCCTCGGTCGCCGGCAACACCTCGGTGGCCGGATCTGCGGGCCGGTCGATGATCTCGGTGGATCCCGCATCGAATCCGGACGGCGCGGTGAACCGCCGCTCGTCGGGTTCTCCGGAGGTTTCGTCGACCCCGGGGTCGGCTGGTGCCGTCACGTCGGTGGCTGGTGCCGTCACGTCGGTG
>Ga0210003_1003177_pt1 | contig 13531 bp, 10 predicted proteins | sample LantaG_FD_182804 | JGI IMG/M metagenome (GOLD analysis project Ga0210003, IMG submission 182804) | Deep subsurface microbial communities from Baltic Sea to uncover new lineages of life (NeLLi) - Landsort_02402 metaG (SPAdes) (version 2) | ecosystem: Environmental > Aquatic > Marine > Oceanic >... | reverse complement strand
TTTTCGTAATTCCAGAACTTTTTCTTTTGCTCCCGGGAAGTCATCCATCCATTCCGCATTTTCCTCGTCGGGCCAAAGCAGCACCTGGGAATTGAACATGTTTGTACCATAGCACTCGTTCAGGTCCCTGACGGCCTTTCCCACGCCGGTCGCAATCTTCCTTGTGATAAGGTAAAACCAGAACCGCCACGAGGCCTTCCTGGCAATCTGCCTGGCTGCGTCAAGCCTGCCGAAGCCAACCTCATTCTTGATATTCGTCAAGGCTATATTTCCCACATACTGCTCGAAGAGCTTGACATCGCTCTCGTCGAAATAAGCGCCGTCGCATGCATCTTCGTACAGATTCAGACAGAAGCCAATTTGTGTCGCCTGGCTCGACTGCGGCAGGGCGTGCCTCAATGCGTAAATGGATGAAATAATATACCCTTCTCGCGAAATTTCTATCTTGTCTGTAAGCGGCTTCTCAGTCATTATTGCCATGACAATATCGTCGATATCTTTTTCGCTTCCTGCGCCCAGGCGCTGAAGCACGCCTTTGTCCCATCCTGCAATCTCTTGCCTGAGATACTTTTTATCCGCGATGATCCGGTCAAGCTCCGCCAGCCTCTTCTCATGAGTGTATCTGATATCCGACTCATACCAGAATACCCTGTCCCAGAGCGCGTTAAGATGTTCGGTTACCTGCGATTTCCTGTAATCTTCCATCAGGTTCAGATCGTTCGCTTCTGCAATAGTCGCTAATTTTTTGGAAATCGTTCTTGGAATATATTTAATTCCGGCTCCGATGCCGAGCATTCCTCCGCCTACGATGAACGGCGCGAAGATTGCCTGTAATCCCGTAAAACCGGGAAGCCCAAGATAGCTTGTCAGGTAGCCGGATGAGGTAATCCCGGCGGTCCAAATCGTTGCTTTGGGACTCTTTCGCATCATTACCGTGCCGGCCCTGCTCAGAAGGTCCTGGGGACTAATCAGTCTCCAGAAATCCTTAAAAGGTTTGGCGCCTGGATTTTTCTGTTTTTTCATGCCCGAGACCTTTTGCGAAACTTAACGATCAGAAAAATATGTTTCAGGCAGAACCTTTGGAGACCCCGCCTGAGACGATAAAGGCCATCGCCTGCGAGCTTTCGATGCTCAAGGGCTTGACCGCCTCTTTTGGAAAGAGCAAAACATTGCCGGCAAAGTTGTACGATTGAGGCACATACACAGCGACGTAGTCTGAAAGCCCAAGGTTTTCCAGGCTCTCTTGTGTCACAAAGCCGACTACTTTTGCGGCTCCTCCGGGTGCAATCGTAGCAATAACGGGCTTGTCGAAACTCTTTTTATCACCCGCGAACGCCTCTATCATATCCTTCACCGCCGAATAGAGCAGCTTGATTAATGGGAGTCCTGTAAAAACCTTTTCAATCAGGGCGAATAATCTCCTGCCCAGGAAGTTCGACGCGATAAAACCAATCACAATGATCGATGCAACTGTCAGCAGCAGTCCCACGCCGGGGATCTCGATTCTAAACAGGTTACGAAAGCCCGCATCCAGGCTGCTAAACGCCCAAATCAGCAAAAAAACGGTCAGTGCCATAGGGACGAAAATCACCATACCTTTGATGAAATATTTTATAAGTTTCTTCATTTCATAACTCCAAAAAGATTCGTTTAAGCGATAAATCGAAAGTTCAAGTCGGTCATGTTTCCTGCTGAATTCTTATATACATCCAGCGTAAAATTCATTCTCATCTGAGATTTCCTTTACCAAATAAGTATCACTTATACAACATCTTTGAACCATTTCACAGGGTGGTTGTTCTGTCACGGCGGCTTCGGAGAAGTTTTTGGCCGTTTTTCTTGATTTTTTTGCGACGTTTTCTGCTCTTTGTACGTTTATAATGCCGATGACAGTTGAAATTAACAAAAAGCGGATACCGAGGCACACGAGCTTGATTTTGAGCGAAAGTGAACATACGGATCTTATTCGAAGGGCATGCAGCGATCCCGATGCTTTCGCACAGCTTTATCTCATGCATTATCAGGATGTGTTTAACTATTGCGTCCGCCGGTTGTTTGATCGTCACAGCGCCGAAGACGTTACCTCGACTGTATTCTTCAAGGTTATGCATAACCTTGATTCTTTTGACGGCAGGGCGACTGATTTTCGAAGCTGGCTCTTTCGCATCGCAACTAACGCCGTCAATGATCATCTGCGAGGTGTAAAACGAAGGGCGGGTGTGGTTGAAAAGGCTGTCATCAGAACACGGGAGAAATCCGCTTTTGTAATCGACTGCGATCAAGACCTTCTTGAGAAGAAGGTTCTCTTAAAACAAGCTCTTTTAAGCTTAAAACCAAAGTACCAGACTGTCATCACGTTGCGTTTTTTCGAGAATATGAAGTTAACCGAAATAGCCGCTTGTCTGGGAAAGAAACCCTCTACGGTACGCAGTTGGCTCCAGCGTGCTAATGTAAAGCTGCGTAGAAAGTTAGATACCGCTATGAAGAGCAGAGGGGCAGAATTATGAAAGATAACGAAAAATATATCGAAGATTTTTTACAGGATATTCCTTTTGATGCTCCGGACTCCAGGCATCGCGATGAGCTGAAAATGCAGCTCCTCAAGGCCTTTCCCAAATATCGGCTGCAACCGACAGTTCAAACTGTCCCGATATGGAGAATCATTATGAATAAACCACTAATCAAATTAGCCGTTGCTGCGATGGTAATTGTCGCCGTTATGATCGGCCTGAACATCTTCCTCAGCGGCGGTGTAGCTCTTGCCGAAGTGCTGGATAAGGTCAGGGATATTAAAACAGTATTTTACAGAACTAAAGCCGATATAAAGGGACTGCCCGGCGCACCGTCAGAACAGATAACTCACGTTACTACGCAGGTAAAGCTTTCGTACGATAAAGGTGTCCATATCAATTCGCAGATACAACTGCCCCAGAGGACCACCAAAAGGGATACATATATCCTGTTCGACAAGCGTGTGCTCTACCTGTTGATACCTGCCGACAAGAAATATATTGAAATGACCCTTACGGACGAACTGATGGAAAAAATGGATTCGGAAGGCGGCGATCCTGTGAAGCTGCTGAAAGCGATGGCTGACTGCGAGCATGTCGAACTGGGTCACGATACCATTAATGGAATTAAAGTCTGGGGGATCGAGGCGACTGATCCTGTGCTGGGCACGAAGCTGGGATCGGTGCTAAGCAGCGGGATGTTCGACAACATTGTGGTCAGGCTTTGGGTTGATGTACATACAAAACTGCCGGTCCGCCTCACGGCACAAGGCTCTTCCAAAAACGGTGAGATTGCAATGGACCTGGTAATTGATAACTTTCAGTGGGATGCGACGATGGATCCTGCTGAGCTTGAGCCTGATATTCCTGAAGATTATGAGCTTCTCGGACAGACAACCTGGGACGTTACCAAAGGGGGAGAAGATATAGTTGAGGTCCTGGAATTCTTTGCCGAATATGCCGATGGCAGGTATCCAAGTAGCCTCTCAACGATGACCGTAGCACGTGAAATTACTGGTCCTTTGCGGCAGAAATTAGCCCCATATCAGTCTTCCGGAGGCTTGCCAAAGGAGATCCTGGATAAACTAATGAAACTTGAACGAGTTGGGCAGATGTATGCTGCGCTTGAAAATGAGGGCAAAGATCCGGCCTACTACGGCGACAAGGTTACAGCCGAGTTTCCGCACGCCGTGCTGCTGCGATGGAAGATTGGCGATGATATGTACAGGGTCGTCTTTGGCGATTTGAGCACAAGGGATGTCACTTCTGACGAGCTGGCCGGGCTCGAAGCCGCGCCGCTCAATCCCCTGTCAAAAGCAATCAGACCGCAGCCGGCGGACGGGCTAATCGGTATGCATATCGAGGATCTGGAACTAAGCTGGATGACGGGAGCTAATGCGATCGGGCATAAAGTGCACATGGGAACCGGCCCTGATGCGTTGAAATTGCTTGCCGAGGTAAGCGACTCGACTTCAACCGTTGTGCCGGCTCTTGAACGTGAAGTGACTTATTACTGGCGCGTCGATGAAGTTCAATCGGATGGTTCGGTGGTGACCGGTGACCTCTGGAGTTTCAGTCCCGGCGGCCTTGTCGGTTTCTGGAAATTCGATGAAGGCTCGGCTTCCACGGCGGCCGATTCGAGCGGCAACAATCTGCACGGTACAATCGCCGGCAATCCAGCCTGGATCGACGGCCCGGCCGGTTATGCACTGCAGTTCGACGGCGACGGTGACTATGTGGACCTGGGTAACGATTCGAGCCTCAACATGACCGCTCAAATTACCGTGGCGGCGTGGATTAAGGTCGATGTGTTCGATTGTGAATGGCAGGCCATAATCACGAAGGGCGACGGCTCCTGGAGGCTGCAAAGAAACGGAACCACAGGCTCGTTAGAGTTCGCGTGTACCGGCGCGTTCGTACCGGGGGCGCTTGTGGGCAGTCTGTTCGGAACCGTCGATCTTAATGACGGCCGATGGCATCATATCGCCGGCACGTATGACGGCTCCAGAATTTGTTTTTACGTTGACGGCAGGCTGGACATATCATCCGAGGCGGCCGGTTCCATCGAAGTCAACGACTACAATCTTTTCATCGGGGCAAACGCCGAGAAACCGGACCGCAACTTCAAAGGCTCGATCGACGACGTCCGTATCTACAGCTACGCCCTGAGCGCCGAAGAAGTAACGGCGATTTCTGCCGAGCAAAATCCCGCCCCTGAAAAATAGCGGCAGCGGTGGGGGGGACATTTTTAATACTTACTTAAACTGACCGATTTACGTATAAGTTTGCTCACAAGAACTTGTACAAAAATGTCATTCTGAGCGAAACGAAGTGAAGCGAAGAATCTAAACGACACATAAGCATCGAATCAATCAATACGTTGATATAACACCGGTAACGTCGAGATCCTTCGCTGCGCTCAGGATGACAAAAATCGGTCAGTTTTAATATTTGCTTAGATCGGGATTGAGCAATTCAAGGATTTCCGGCTGGTCAATATTTTCCATTGTCACCAGTATGGAACCTGTATCGATTCTGCGGGGCGCTTGCCGGCCCCGGATGTGCTCGACCAGGGTTTTCACGCCGAGATAGCCGATGCTCATTGGATTCTGCACGACAAAACCGCTCAGTTCGCCCGCACGCAGGGCGGCGATCATTTTGTCGGAACTGTCAAAGCCGACGAATTTGACCTTGCCGGCAAAGCCCGCATTCTGCAACGCACGAAGAATTCCCAGGGCGGTCGGCTCGGTTGCGCAAAAGATGCCGTCGATGCGTAAGTTTCCCTCGGTCCCGCCGAATCGAGCGAGCAAATTTTCCGCCGCCTGTAACGCGCTTTCGGTAGTAACCCCGGCGTATTGGTTGGAAGTGACAATCTCGATACCATCGAAGGCCTGAATCGCATCGAGAAACCCGTTCTCACGTTTGCTTGTACTGTCGGAACCTTCAGCATATCGCAGCACTGCGACGCTGCCTTTGCCGCCCAAAAGTTTCGCCATGTATTGGCCTGCAAGCTGTCCCGCTTTGAAGTTGTCCGTTGCTACGTAGCTGATGTAATTATCCCCCTGCAGACCCGAATCGAAGATGGCTACAGGTATCCCGCTGCTCATCGCCTCATCGACCGGCCGGCGTAATGCTGCATCGTCAAGCGGTGCCAGCACGATTCCATCGGCTCGGCGCGTGATAATATTTTCCACTACGGAAATCTGGGCTTCGCGGTCGTCCTCCTTGAGCGAACCCTTCCACAGGATATCGACATCCAGTTCCTGTCCGGCCATATCGGCTCCGGCGTGAACCGTCTTCCAGAATTCGTGAATGGTCCCTTTCGGAATGACTGCGATTGTCAAACGCTGGTTTTCGTCCGGGGCCTCTTTCCTGCATCCCGTCAGAAAGATGCCGATTGTAAAAGCCAGCAATAGAATTGCTTTTGCTCGTGTCATATTCAATCCCTGTAAGGCTCGATATGAATTCGGGCGTATCTCAGATTCGGATTGTCATTAGCAATGCCGAAGATGTCGATAATGTCAGATGGTTTTGATCCGCCGCGAGGTGTGTTGGTAAAGAAGGTGCCGAACGGATGCTTTAGTTCCATACGTTCGAACTTCGGCTTGTTATTGCCTGCCAGTATTCGACCGAGAAAATTGCCGTATGTGCGTTGTCCATTTACGATGCTCGTGCCTGCTGCGATTACATAAAGCTCTCCGGCGCTGCTGATATGAAAACGGCTGAACGAAGGCTCGAAGTCATCCGTGCCGGCCGGCCTTTCAGCCAGCGTCCGGCGTGACAAGACTTTGCCGTTTTTGACCACGACATATTCCAGGTAGACCTTCATCGTCTCGCCCGGGAAATACTTATCGCGGATGAAATCGTGCTGATACGGCTGCTTTGTATACAGCAGGTGGGCGGCGCCAGTCTCGTCGATATAAAGATCGAGATTGCGAATATGCCCGCACGTCTTTTCAACAGTATCGATTTCGATAGGGGTGCTGAAACCGGTCGAGCGGATATTGTCGGTGTACGTGTAAAACAGCCGCCTGAAGACATAATCCCAGTTGCTTTTTAGTTTTTCGTATTTTAGCTTCTTCCATTCGGCAACCGGTTCTACGATATCGCCGATCGCCATCACGTGGGCCGAGCCGTCCCGCAGGGCGACCTGGGGATAGCAGGACCTGACGGGAAATGTGATAGTTCCTTTTTCATGCCATTGGCCGTTGCTGTCACGATATGAAACGAATTGTTCGCTGGTTTTGGCGTTAATGTTCAGGAGCAAAAGTTCGCCGTTAGCTCCATCTGCTGCAAAACCCCTGTAGGAATGGTCGGTGAAATAAGTCCCGTCCGCCCACGCCGGAGTATGTGTTTTTGCCGGTGCCGCGGGATTAGCCGGGTCGAACTCAAGCACCAGCGGCTTGCAAGGCCCGTACTTAGTACCAGCAGGCTCGGTGGATGGATTGACCGACAGAAAAACAGGCCCTCCTTGAAACACTCCAATCGGGCAGGGCTCGCGCTGTCGATATTCCTTCTCGCTTTGCTCAAGCTTCCAGCCATCCGCCGAACGATGCCACAATTGCCAGCGTGTATTGCAGAGCAGCGGGACATTCTCGCTGGTCTCGATGACCGAAAGATAAACGTCGCCGCCTTGTCTTGCGATAACCGTCGAGCCATAGCACCACAAAGGCCCCGCGCCGTTATTCGCCGGGGTATATCTGGTGACAACCTCCTCGACCTCGACTGCACAGCGAACGCCTTGCTCCTTTCCGGCTGCATCCGCAGCGGATATTGTAAAAAAACAATAAAGGCAGCAAACAATCACCCACGGGAAACTCCGAATTCTTAACTGGTACTTCATAAGTTCCTGGCCTCACATAAAATTTTTCATAAACTCTTGCTCAGTCAACACACCGAATCCAAACACGGTCCCTTGCAGGGATAGGTATGTTCAAAGCCATCCGGTTCTCGGATCCAGGTGTTCGACTGGGAATCGGTTTTTGGGAAAATGCATTAATAAATTTGTTTGTTTTGTCCTTTTCAATATCGATGGTGACGGTGACGTTGACCGCCTTGTCGTTGAAGTTCTGGATGACACAGCTGCCGGAGTCGAGCGGATGATACGTGACACAAGCGGGGCCTTCGAAAGCTGTGCCGCCGAATGCCTCGCGAAGAGCTGAGAGCGCCGGGCCATTCATTTCAAGTAAACCCAGCGGCCTGGGACAAAGCAGGACCTCACCTACGGCATCGAAGTCGGCCTGACTGTAGGTATGGGTATTGAGCAGGGCGATCCGGCCGCGGGGCGTTTCGCTGACTGTAAGAAGGGCGAGCTGTTTATCGCCGGAGGTGCATACGATATTTCCCGGGCCGGCTTCGCCTTCGATTGGTGATTCCAAATCTATGGTGACATTTGCATTGCCGGACTGCTGAGTTAGTCGGGCACGTGTTGGTTTTGATTGTATATCCGGCCCGAGGCCAGCCATGCGGGTCAGTTCGTCGCTGTCCGGGGATGCGATGAGCAGATTTGTTGTGAAGATAATATCAGCGCCTCTTGTGCGGGCCTTTTTAATATGGTCCAGCAGGTCCGGGTCAGCTGCGGCCTGGGCGGGCAGAAAGATGACCGGGGCGTCTGTGGGAAATCTATGCACCGGTACTATTGGAATGCCGAGCATGCCGAGGAAGTCCATGATGTACATGTCGCCGGCCGGATCGCTGTTCGGCGGTTTGTAGGCGGGGACTCCTGTTACGGGATGCTCGCGGACGAAGGCGGCCAGGTCTGCGAGCCGGTCGAATTGGGCGATGACTTTCTCGTGGTCCGGGTGGCCTGCCATGACATTGCCGAAGTTGAAGAAGACCAATTCCGGGGCGCCTGCTAATACGCTCGTATAGGCCTGGTCGATGAAGTCGTGCTCTGCGCAGTCGCCGTGGTCGAACCACGCTCCGCCGATTTTATCGCCGGCGATGCCCGCGAGCCAGCGGTAGTTGACGAATCCTTCGTAAGGCTGAACGAATCCGAACCGCTGAGTGTTCCGGCCGCGGGTTTCCGTACCGACCCAGACTTTATCGAACAGTTCCGGCAGCGTTTTCGTATCGTAGCCGAACAAATGAAACCGGTCATACCACTGGGGGTATTTGACGATCATGGTAATGTCGGGATTGACCTGTTTCGCGGGGCCGATGAAAACGGATTGTGCCAGCTCGGTCAGCAACTCCCGGCGGTACCGGCCCCATGAACGGTCGCCTTTTGCTGCTTTCGATTCGTCGCTGATGTCACCGGTGCAGAGGAAATCGTCCACGATGAAGGTATCGAAAACCCCTGCGGCCATGCGGATGACTTTTTCGAGGTCCCGCCGGGTCTTTTCGTTCTGCCAGTTGAACCAGCCGAGTGGGCCTTTTTGCCGGACGCCGAAATCGCCGCCGGGAACGGTTGCTATGCCGCCGACGATCTCGATTTCATATTTTTGAAGCCAGTTGCGGGCGAAGATTAAGTGCTCGGGCGAAACCACGTGGCCGCTGCGATAGACTTCAAGATAGAGCTTGGTTATACCCATGCGCCGGATGGTTTGCAGGGCCTTTGTGCGAACGGCCGGGTCTGTCGCGAGCTGCTCGACTGCTCGTGAGGTGACATAGGAAGCCAGACGCAAATCGTTGACGCGCGCCACGGCTTTATCCAGTTGCGTCTGAGCGGCGCAATGCCCGGGCCGGAGGATTGCTGTCAGTGCGATTATACCAATAAATACGATGTGTTTCATAGGTTCACCTGTCGGGGGGGCTTTTAGTCAGCATGTCTGTTTTTCCTGCTATCAAATCGGCGATAGCACGCGTGTAGCCGAATCTCTGAAGAAGTATCTTTACGACGCCCGTTATCGGCACCGCCAGGAACATCCCGATGATCCCCCAGATTGTCCCGAAGAAAATCAAAGACAACAGCACAACAACCGGATGCAGGTCGAGAGACTCGCCCATCATCTTTGGTTGGAGAAGATTTCCGATGACAAACTGGATGCCGCCTGGAATTACCAGGACGAGTATCTTTGAGATCATCCCGAGCTGCGGGTCAATCAGAGCCACGGGCAGAGGCAGTAACGTCGCGATGACCGAGCCGATGCTGGGAATGAAATTCAACAGGAACGCCAGGAAACCGAACATCCAGCCGAACTTGACGTTCAGCACCGTCAGCGTTAGCCCCACGAGAACGCCTGTAACCCCGGAAGCCAGCATCATCGTCAGTACGTATCGCTTGATGCGTGACTCTACCTCCCACCAGAAGCTGCCCGGCGGGGCCTTGAGCGTGCCCTGTCCGGCGACCATGAAGATCATGAAAATCACGACCAGCAGGCCGTTGGAGATAACGCCCATGACGCCGCTGGCGATACTGGTGAGCACCCTTCTTATCGTATTGGTCGGAACACGAATCAGCGGTTCGGCGGGACCGTGAATCGGCTCATTGGGATCGAAGGTCAAATCGTTAGGATCGAGCACCGGCTCGTTGGGATCCATATACCATTCGGGGGGCAGCAGTCCGCGAGTCCGGACAAGTACCTGCTGGAACTGGTCTTCATAATCGGCCTTACTTTGCACGATCTGATCCGCCGCCGCCGTTAGGAGTAATGTACCCAGCATCAGAATCGCGCAACCGATCGCCAGCGTAGTGAAGATCGCCGTATGACGCGGGATACGAAGCCAATGCATCTGAAGGTCGATGACCGGCGTCAGGCAGAGTGTAAAAAAAATGGCAAGGACAAACGGAATCAGCACGGAGGCGAAGAAATACAATGCCGCGGTTATGCCCAGTGCTGTCAGAATCAACAGGCATATCGTCTGGATCCGTTGTTCGTAATTTTCACGATCTATTGCCATTTTCGTCTTGACCAAAGATTCAGCAAAACAGTGCGAGCCATAGAGTATGCAATGCACACCGGAATACGGCTTCGCAACGATACCTTAATAATTACACAGAATACCGAAATCTTCGCCGCATTGCAACAATCTGGCAGAATTTGGGACAGTTACAAAAATGTCTTTTCGAAGATCATGCCGCCAAAACAAGTTTTACCCTGCGATGCTCATAGTCCTTTTGACTAATCAAAAGGACTACAAGCTTGGATTCGATGAGAAGGGCTTTTACTTCGACTTGTTGTATACTGATGCGTCGATTTCCACTCAAATTCCAAGCCCAGACCAGCCCAGCCTCGTCTTTGGTGCAAGCGGTGGGAACTTGTCCGGATTTCTTGCCGGCGTTGTTGGAATCGGTGGTGCGGTACGCAGCCTTTTCCTGTCGCCGGAGTATTGTCCTGGTTTTTCGGTGACAAATCGGCAGAATTCTGGTACTATAATAGCCGGAGCCTGTACTATTGAAAAGCCGGTTCGTTTGGAAAATAAGTGATGAAGAGATTACCGTTTATCGTGGGGGTCAGTCTGGTGTTGTTGTTCTGTTTAACGCCTGGCGTCTTTGCCGCTGATGGCTTTGGATCCAATACCACCGGCGGAGAGGGCGGGACCACTGCTGTCGTCGATAACGCGGCAGATTTCAAAGAGCTTGTCGAGACGGCCGATGTGCCTTATGTCGTGCGGATCTCAGGTGCGATCGACCTTAGTTCGGTCGGAGGAAAGGTCAGCATCCGTTCGAACAAAACCATCCAGGGAATGGATCCGAACGCGACGATTACGGGGCAGCTCGGTTTCAAAAAAGGCTCTTCCAACGTAATCATCGAGCGGCTGAACATCACCAATCCACTCGACTACGGCGAAGGTGACGGTATCAGCTTAAAGGAGGACATAAACGATGTCTTTATCACAAAGTGCACTTTCTACGACTGCGATGATGGCTGCCTTGATATAACCAGGAGGTCCGACCGGATTACCGTCTCATGGTGCAAGTTCTATTTCACGCCCTCGAACAGCAAACAATCGCGAGTAAGCCTGATCGGCAACAGCGACAGCGCCGCCGACGACCTCGGCAAGCTCCACATTACGCTTCACCATAACTTCTTCGGCCCGCTTTGCTGGCAGCGGATACCTTCGGTGCGTTACGGCCGGGTCCACATCTACAATAACTATTACAATTGCCCTGGCAATCTTTACTGCGTTCGCTCGCGAATTCAGGCCGAGTGCCTTATCGAGAACAATTACTTCGACAGCGTCAACGACCCGTACTACGTTTACGTCGATGATCCCGGCGAGATAACAGGCAAGATAAGAGCATCGGGCAACGTCTTTGACAACTGCACTGGGCGAATCGATTACGGCGATGACGATGTTTTTGTGCCAGCGTATTCCTACATGCTGGATAAGACGCTGGATGTGCCTACAATTGTGCGATTGGGCGCGGGAGCGGGCGGCGCAGTTTTCTTTCCTCACTGGCTCTTCGGTCTTTACGGCGATTTTGATCTTAACGGCTCAGTGGATGCCGGCGACCTTTCGCAGTTTGTCGATTATTGGCTCCGAGACGAAATTGCCGATGCCGACTATAATCAGGACGGCATAGTCAACGGCTTCGAATTCGCAATCTTCGCAGGCAACTGGCTGCAAACCATTGCGTATTAATCCGGCAGCTTATCGCCAATGCCGGAAATTCCCGACTCGGATACAGACAAACGAAAAGCCCCTGCGTTCCACGAAGCTCAAATCGTAAAGCATGGATTCTGTAAAACTGGAAATGTTCGATTCCCAGTTCGTTTCCAAACGTAAATTCTGATAATACTCCAATACTTATATTGCCTTACGTCTTCGCAGCCAGCTCACAACACCGACGCCGATACTACCCAGCAGAATCGCACCCGGAGCGGGAATTGCTTGCAGCTCGAACTCGGCCTGCCATCCATTTGGGTAGGTCCTTGGACCGAAAATATCGTAGCCTGGATAGCTGAGATTAATCTGGTCACCGCTATTTTCCAGCGACCATGTGAGTCCGGGAATCGTGCTGCCTACGAGTGAGATACCCGTAATATCTGTATCAAATCCGCTGATGTAGATGTTCCAAGAGGCGGCACTACCTTCGCCACTCAAGGGGAACTGGTGCACTAACAGTGATGTTGCATCGATGTCCACGTTGAGCCCTGAGAAGCCGTTAAGGAACATGAACTCCACGAAAGCTCCATCTGGGTCTGACACGACAGCATTGGGCTGAATTCCTGACGATCCGGCCGGCACTAACCCGTTCACTGGATCGAAGTAGTTAGTTGGAATGCCGCTGAAGTTCAAGACACCGGTTACTGTGTCACCTGTCCAGTTGGCGAGGGCTGGTGAGCCCAAGACTGCCAGCAGTAAACTAATTATAGTAAATTTTTTCATGTATTTTATCCTCTGCACTCAAGTAAATAATTTCATCTCATATAGAGAGCCTTGCGCACTGACCCTCCACATGTTACTCAGGTAAGCTTGAGCGGATCAAAAAATAAGAGGACACAGAAATGAGGATGATAAACAACCACTATGCCTGGCTTATGGATCCAGGCAATTAATTGCCTAACGCCACTCCTCCATTTTCTGCCGCATTACCTTACTCCATCTTTGTTCCAAACCTGATAACGCATCAGGCCTTTGCCCAGGAACCGCGGATACGTAATACGGTATAAAGCCAGAGGGAATACACGTCCTCGTGACTCTACAAATTAAATGTTAACATGGACCCGGTGGCCTTGTCAAGAAGAAAGTTGCTAATTTCTGCATATTTCCCATTTTATCACTTCTGTATAGGTTTTCTCCGTTTTTGGGTCTTTCCTGGCTGGATGAGATGAGTGGGGCGGACCGGCGACAATCATCCAGTCACCCGAACCGAAAACGAAGAATCCCCGCTTTCCGCTTAGCTCAAATCGTAAAGCAGGGACCCTGTAAAACTGGAAATGTTCGATTCCCAGTTTATTAAAACGTAAATTTCTACAATATTCTTACAGTGCTCTGCGTCTTCGCAGCCAGCTGACGATACTTACGCCGATGCTGCCCAGCAGAATCGCACCCGGAGCGGGAACTGTGCTCACTGGCGAGAATTCCACCATTGCACCGCCCTCAATCGCGTAGGGGGCGAGCGCCGTCACATG
>Ga0210003_1003176_pt1 | contig 13532 bp, 24 predicted proteins | sample LantaG_FD_182804 | JGI IMG/M metagenome (GOLD analysis project Ga0210003, IMG submission 182804) | Deep subsurface microbial communities from Baltic Sea to uncover new lineages of life (NeLLi) - Landsort_02402 metaG (SPAdes) (version 2) | ecosystem: Environmental > Aquatic > Marine > Oceanic >... | reverse complement strand
CTCGCGGGGATTTACGAGTACGCGTAAGGCCTAGCGTTCCAGGCCAAACGCGTAGCCCCAAGTCGGCTCTCCCTGAGCCTTCTTCTTCTTCTTGGGGGCGAGGGTTGCAGCGGCGTCCGGGTGGCGCTTGTTATGTGTCCACCACCGGTACTTCTCGCTCGCAGCGACATCGTTATACAGACAACGGGGAGCGGAGTGGTCCAAGGTCCTCTTGGCCATGGGAGCCTCCTCTGCCCTCATCGCGTGGAGGGCACGATAGAAATCTTGATTGACTTCTGTCTAATATCTTTTACCAGGAACTACGTGGATTTTTGAACGTTTTCAGGTAGGCAAAAAAAAGGGGCTTACGCCGCCCCTTCTCCTTTCTTGTCGTATCCCCGCTTGCAGCGCGGGGGTGTTGGACAGCCCTCGTAGTAGTCGCACTCTGCAACGAGACTGTCGCAGAATGCACAAGGGTTTCGTGGCTCGCGTTCCACAACCGCGCGTTCCACGATATCATGGCGCTCGTCGTACGGAACGCCTAGGATATCTTCTAAGCACATCTTTATGCTCTTCCTCTTCATGTGTACCCTCCTTTCACCAGGAATCGTCGCCCAGCGATAACTCCGACATGTCGGTTACCGTGCGCACATTGTTTTTCTTGCTATCCAGGCGCACATTGTTTTTCTTGCTATCTGCGTACTCCCGCTCAAGCGATTCCAGCAGGTGTATCGACCTCTGCGCTGCGCTCAAGATACCCATGACTTCTTGCAACCGAGCGAGGTCGCGCCCGTAATCGGTCGTGCACTCATCAGGGCTCTCCATCAGAGCCGCCGCCAACTGCGCGCCAACATTTTTGTGTATGTGTTCGCGTGTGCTGCTGACGATGTCATAGAAGTCTGCGCGGGTAAGTTCTTTGTATGAATTTTGCATTTCTGTACCCTCCGTAGGTAGAAAGAATTTTTGGTTAGCGAAGTTTCTTCTCTAAACTCTTTTACCAGGAACAGAGGAAGTTTTTGATGCGGGAGAAACTAAAAAAAGACGACCCGTTACAGGTCGCCTCTATTTGCTGCGTCTATCTTACTACGTAGCTCATTGCGACGCCACGTTCTATCGAGAAACCTGCTGCGCCGCGCTCTCTTGCGCACACAGTAGTGCACGGTAAAAAACACAGTGAAAAAGATGCCGGTAACGATGAGCAGTTCCATTCTTCTACTCCTCAGGAATCTGCTCTGTATCCTTGAGAAATTGATCTTTGATCATCTGAAAAGACACCTTTTCGCGAGACACTTTTCGCTTCTTGCGTGCCTTATGGCTGTGGGCGCCGCACACGCAGTCTTTCTTAGACCGGTTCTCTGGGTCTTTGCAGTTCGACATGCAAGCCTTCTTTGTCATTTGCCGCCTTTCGTCTCAATATCTTCGCAGATCTCCTTCATGAGCGCAATGGCACCGTTGGGGCGGTAGTGTTTGACGGTTCCTCTGATCGTACGCGCGCACTCCCGGTGGTACTCGTATGCAAACTCGCACCACTCCCCCTCCTCTGAATTTCTATCCTCCTTCTTGGTTTCTTCCGGCGCCGCCAACGGGCCTGCATTTACGCAGTAAACGGTGCCGATCACTTCGTCGTCGAGCTGTAGCATTGCTGTGAGCATAACTCCTCCAGTGTTTGGTATTTTGGGTTCTATTTTCGTGCGATGAATCTTCTCGGGTGACACGTACACGTGGTGCCGGCAAGGATCTCGTCGGTTACGTTGTCTACGATGATCTCGCCGCTACATTTGTCACACTGCACGCTTGCTAAGCGCGAGTTCTCTTCGCAAAGACACACCAGGCCGAAGGGGCACGTGGCGCACACGTTTTTACCGCCCATTACCCTGTGTATCGGGCAAGAAGAGTCGCCTGTCCTGTACACAATGTCCGCGTCGTCTGAGTAGCACTTGCCGTTAGTAAACCTCCAACGCCACAAACACCCGTCTTCACCTCGACACTTGAGGTAGCTGCCGTCTTCTACAAAAGGCGCCAGCACGCCGAAAGCCTCGTCTACATCATCCATCCGTTCGCTGGTCTGTTGTATCTCAACGATATTGCCGCCTGTCTTGTCAGTAAGGATATCAAAGCCCATGTTTCTAAACACGTGTACCATGAACGCCCGCAAGTCTACTGGCTGGTTGAACTTGTTGTGCTCTATAGCGTTGGCTTCGTGGATATCCAACCTGACCATCTCTTCCCATATCGCTCTGAAATGCTTCTTATCGATACTGAACTCGCAAGCGTCGACCCAGTAGTCGTAGCTCATTTACGATTCCTCCTCTTCTTTTTTCCTTTCTTCTCTTGCCTTTTTGTACACACTGCCCCCCCACGCCCACGCATTTTTCGTTTTTAGCTCACGTCGTTTTTCGGGAGAAATGAGCCGATGCATCAATCTCCGCACACAGTTTAGCGCCCTTTCCCGCATGCTCTGTACCGACTGTATGGAAACACCCAGTGCCTCTGCAATTTCTGAGTCCTTCATCGTCTCGCCTGTCGAAGTTCCGTACGTGCTTTCCAACACAAATCGATGCTTTACCGACAACTTAAGCATGGCTTCGCGCGCAAAAACGGTGCGCTCTTTTTGTTCGCAGATTTCATCTGGAGCTGTGATACGCCGAAGCGTGTCTCCAGACATAAGTAGCTCCACCTCATTGACGTTATACTTCTTGCGCGCTGCAGCCACGTTTACGCCCCGCAAAGATTCGGGAAACAATTCTTCGGGGGGCTCCCCCCAAAACGCGGCCAACTTCAGAGCAACTGCAGTCCATTGTCCCGTACGCGAGTCCACAGGAGAGTACGCAAGCCTCTCCAGCTTGCTGTACTTACTCTGATTCATACCTACCTTCTCGGCTAACGCCTCCTGCGACAGCCCAAGCATCTCGCGCCGCTCAAGAAGTCTGTTGTTGTGGAGCCGTATCGTTACTGACAGTTCTTTCATACCTACCTCTAATCGTCGTCGTCGTGTTCCGTCAGAAAGCCTTCGTTGACTGCCTCTTCGTAAGAGAGGTCTTGCATCCCAAAGTTGTCATCGTCGCTGGCATCGTAGTCGTTATCGTCTTCGTCGTCGCTAAACATCTTGGGCCCTGACATGGTTTTCTCCTTTGTGTGCCGACGTTTTCTTCACCCACTGGCCTGCCTCATTGCGCGGCCAATGTACTGACTCATTACGCATGTATTCTCTGTGACTGCTACGCCACGAGCTCTCCGAATACTGGTACGGAAAGGTTGTTTCTGGAGCGAGCCTCCAGCCATCCAAGGGTACCTTCACCGGGTTCATGGTGTGCCAGTACGCAACGAGCAGGCACTTCGTCGTAGGCCCTGTTTGTTCCCAGGTGTTGGGGTCGTCGTACCCGTACCCGTAGTGCACCCTACCCTGCTGTAGCTTACGCGCACCTACTACCCAGCCTGGGCGGTCGTGTTTCTTTACACGACGCCAGTGCTTCTCTTGATAACGTTTGTCGTACAAGCTCTTCCTCACGTACTCGAATTCCACAAGTACGATCTTGCCCATCAGCGCGGGCACGTCTATCTGCGTGCGCTCTTTCATAGATACTTCTTACGCTCCGTGTTCAAGCTGCAGCAGCACCCTTCCCCGATGGCCAAGTTACTCTTCCACCAATCAAGACCTTCAGCTGGCGGATTGAGAATGAAGCCACACCTGTATCGTGTGCCGTCGTGCGTGAGCTCCAGACAGGCCCCTGTGTCGTCTACACGGCCGTGGCTCAAAGCAGCGGTGCATGCTGCTTTCTTACAGCAAAACCCGCAGCCCACGCATGCGTCGATGTTTACCTTTCGGCTCGACATTTCGCCGGCCTCCCTTCTTTGTCAAATTTGGGCGCCATAGCAGAGTGGTACATGCTCTCTACGTACAGATATTCGTAGCCTTCGATGCACACGACTTGTACGGTGCCTGGCAGCACATCCCGGCCTGCGCGTTCGGTCTTCTCTGGGTTGTTTCCTGCCACAAACACGACCGCAATAAATGTGAAGAGACCAAGTAACGCGACCACTATCATAAACTCTACCAGCGTGAAGCCACGTTGGCGTTTATTCTTCCCTATCGTACGCTCAACCTGATCCATCGCCAGCGACAGTTTCTCCTCTGGCATCTGGTCGACTACGGTGTCGATGTCAAGGCTACTCGGCTCTTTGCCCCGCGATGCATACAGTGTCTTGAATAAGCTCTGCTGGCCCTCGGACAGCTTAGACACGTTCTCCTTGAGCCATTTATGCGCGAAGTCCTGCAGGTCCTTGTGCACGCGCATCACAGAGCCTCAGTTACGAATAAGAGCTCATCGAGTGGCCCGTACACACGCATGCCATTGGGCAAAACAAGACAGGGGCCCGTATTTTCTTCGTCTTCTGCCAGCTCTGCAAGCAGTCCCTTTGTTTCTTCTCCGGGGGTAATCGTGCCTTCCCAGACGTAGGTCTTTGTCTCGGTGGGAGCGTCTTGCTCGGCTGCCACTGCTACTTTCGATTCTTTTCCTTCTCCGGTCTCCCACTCTCTCATCCACTGCTCCAACAATACCAGCGGGACGCCTACAAAGCTCGCAGCGTGTTCTTTAGAGGCGCCATGAGCTTTCTGTAGCCGCCGCCAACCCCACAGCGCCGCTGCTCTGTCTTTGTGCGAGTACGCCTCTTCTGCGTGCTCTGTATTCTTTCTATTCTTCGCTCGCTGTTCCTCCTCCCACTCTTGGAATACAGCAACAGGAAGACCTACTTTACGGGCCGCCTGTTTACTAGACAGGCCCACGGCACGAAGCCGTGCGTAATCCTGAAACAGATCACTTTCCTCTCTTGCAGAAAGTGTCTGATTCATGCGTCTCTTACTCACTTCCTTCGCTTGCTTCGCTTTCATCGCTTTCTTCGCCCACGCGTCTAACGTGTGCGGCATCACACCGACCTCCTGGGCTGCAGCAGAGCGCGACCAGCCTTCTTGTTGAATCAGCGCACCGAATTCCTTCAACGCCCTGCGCTTCTCGTCTTCTGTGTATTTCGCCATAACGTTTCCTTTCTAAAAACACTTCTCTGGCACGTTGCGTGCATAGTACTTCACCCCTCGCAGGTCTTCCACGTCAGCCGCCAACACGATGCTACCGTGTCCCACAAGGTTCAACGCGATGAACGTGTAGCCGATGCCCTTTGCCACGGAACCAACGATCTCGTCGAACTCCTCTACGGCGCCGCACGAAATAGCACGACGCGTGAACGGAGCACCCACGATGTACGTGTGTGCGTGCAGCATGTATTTGATCTTCGGGAAGTGCGCGTACAGACGTAGCTGTACGGGTGTATCGACGGATGGCTTGAACCCGCCGTAATAACCAACGCCCTCTTCAATAAGCTCAACCTGCACAAACGCATCGGGGCCTACAAAGCGCTTGTCGACGTTGCGCCTGGACACGTAGATGTCCCCCTGACTCCTGAAACTAGGAAAGCCACGCTCACATCGAAAAGATGCGTTCCCTAAGAAGCGCTCCACGCCGTCCGCGGGATGAATCAAATCATGAAACGTTTTTGCGTTACTCTTGATGATCTCGTAGAAGGCACCCAGGTCATCTCTGTACGGTACCTCCGTCGCACCTCCAAGACACATTGAGCCTTCTCGCGTGAACGTACGTAGCTCTTTGATGCGAGCGAGTACTGCGTCTGTCAGGTTATCGAAGTCTTCTGAGTGAGCCCACACACAGCCCAGCGGATCAAACACTCGACCCTGAAAACGGTTGCCAAACTTGTAGAACTCCATGACCAGGTTGGACTTCAGTCCCAGCGCTCTGTTGACGAGCTCGCCGAACGAATACTTGTGGTTGTCGTTGCGCTTGGAGGTCACTAAGAGAACCTTCGGGTAGCGCTTCTTTAGGTCTGTGACGCACTTGGCATAACTGTTGGGAACGCGAGCAAACCAAAACACCACGTCGTGCTTACCCGCCACGTCCAGCAAGGGAACTAGCGCGTCTGCGTCGCCCCCGTTGAAACACTGCACAATGTGCCCGTGGCTCTCCACGCGCGCGTAAATCTTGTCTATCAAACTAGACGGCTTGCCCCGGGCGCCATCAAACGAGCCGCCCACGATGCAAACGCTGAAGTTGTCTGTCTTGTTCTCCATTGCTTCCTCCTCATCGAACGACATAACCCTTTTCAACCATTTCAGCGAAGGTCATGCCTTTCATGTACGGTGCGATCCATATACGTTTTCTTTCGGTTAGACCAACACCACATGGCTGCATCTTGAAATGACCCATGACGCGTACGCGATGGTCCAGCACCCACTTCCTGCCTGTGTCAGTCAAGTCAGCCTGGTACTCCTGGCTGAGCCTGAACTTGGCGCCTACGATGTAACGTTTTGTTTGTTTGGCCCGTGCGAGCTTGTCCAGCAGCACGTCTCGTTTGCGGCTGCCTTTTAGGCCCTGCAGCTTCGCGTGCAACGCGTGTTCACGCGTCTTGTCTTGTACTAAATCTGCATCGGGAGAAGTGATGTACAGCACCGTGTTCAGCGCAAGCCTGAACATGTCTGTCTCCCAGTATTTCTCAGGGATGTTCTTGTTCTGCTCCTGAAATGCACGCAACGTTTCACGGTCTTCCATAGACGACCACTGGTTCGCTACGGCGTCATCAACGCACTCGTAGATGGTCTTACCTTCTTTGGGACGCAAGTTGAAGTACGTCGTGTAGTTGTCCTGGTGGTACACCACACGAAACCTGTCGCCGGGAGCGTGCAGGATCATAAAGCGGCTAACGGAGTTGACACGCCCTCCTAGTGTCCCCGCTGGAAAATCCACGTTTATACCTTGAAAAGGGAGCCTGAGGTCTTCGCTAGGAACATCAGGCACCTCTGTGTCGCGCAACGCCTGAACGATGTCTGGCGACAACTCAAAGACTGGGTCGCCGGCTTTGTGTACAACTACAGCAGCGTGCATCGCATGCACCGTTGCGGTGAAAGCAGGGCTCTTTCGCGCCTCCTCTGGGCCACCGAAGAAGTCGACGATCTCTTTGGGCATCTGGACATCCTGGAAGCTCATGAACCCAGGGTGCTCCATGATACCTGTTTTCTGCGCAATCTTACGTAACATAGACTGCTGTGGATGCTCTGCCATCGTCTACTCTCCTAACATTGCCAGAATTTCTTCGGTGATATCGTCGCCTGCGCTGCGTACGTGGTCACGCACAGCAGCAGCCTTACGCTCTGCGTCATAGTTTGGTTTAGCAGGCTTCCACACCTGCGATGAATGCTTCACAGACGGAGGATCCCGCTTTGGGTTCTTGGCACGGTGCTCGTCGCGGGCGTCCCACTTCGCTTTTTCGCGTGTGTTCTTCGCGTCAAGCTCTTCTTTGTGAATCACTGCGTTAGACGTATGCACGTCTTCCATCACGTCGTACTCCTTGGGCGGAACTGCACACACCGGTGTGCCCGTTACAGCCGCCAGCTGCCGTTTGACATCGCACCGTGAGCTCAGCGCATACTTGGCTCTCTCCAATGCCTGTACCTGGCGTACTAAGCCAGCATTCTGGCTCCGCAACGATTCGAGCTCCTCTTCGTAATCCACCACGGATCCAGCTGCGCCGTGTACTTGGTTCTCCAACTGAGTGATCAAATCTTTCAGGAGTTCTACCCTGGATCTGTGCGCATGTACGAACGCACTAAGTTCTTTTTTTGTATCCTTGTACGCGCCCGACAGGTCTATGTACGCGTGCGATAGCATCAAAATGGTATCAGCCAGTTTGTCGCGCTTACCCGTCTTGTTTATGGTGTCGTGGATCGCCTGTATGATAACGCGAACGTCACTGTTCGGTATCAGGCGCAGTTTCTTCGGATTCGATATCTCTGAGTCGTTCTCTGGCATCGTCTATCTCCGTTCTTAGCGGCGTCAGTCCCCATGACGTGAGCCGCCTATTCATTTTGCCGACCGACACACCACTACCGCGGATGTCCTCGGGAAAAAGTTGCATGTAGTACCCAGGGCCCATGCCCTCAAACTGCGTACGCATGGCATTCACGTACTCACCTACTTCTTCTGGTGTGTCTTCGTTGCTGACCACACGGAGTTGAATCACGTGCTTGTGCACGTCTGTGACCAGCAAGAAACGCGTTTCTGAGTGGTGGTCATACTCCTGCCAGTAGGTGCCGATAAGCGGGTCAGGCCTGCCAGAATCTTCTTCTTCCTGGGTGACGAGTTCCTTGCGCTCTTTGTACTCGGCGTCTGTGTCGAGTACGGCGCACACACGCTCCAATACGTCCCGTAACGCTAGGTCTCTGGACTCTAATCTGAACTGGAAGTGGTCTACGTAGTCGTTTGCGATAGAGTGGAGCGCGATGAGCGCGCTGCCGGAAAGAAGCGCCGTGAGTACGAAGAAGACACGCCTTACGGTGTGGTCGAACTCATTGCGTGCCTCACGCTTGCCCAGCGTTGTTTCCAGTGCAGACACGCGTGCGCGCATGTCTTCCAATCTCTGCCTGGAGTAGTATGCCTCCCCCAGAGCCAGCGCGCGCATATCGTCGATAACACCGCCCAGCCCAAAAAAGATGTCATCCTGAGTGTGCGCCGTTACGTCGTCCATAAGCCTGTCTGCGAGCGCACATCCACACAGCCGGAGCTGCTGGTCATTGAGCACACCCTGCCGGAACACAAGCCACAAGCGTGACTGTACGTGCACACGGTTGGCCTGGTCCAAAATAGCCTGCTGCAGCAGCGCCGGGTAGTGACTAGGTAGTTCTTTCTGGCCGCCCAGCACGCGTTTGATCGCCCTACCGCGAACCAGTCTGGTACGAGGTTTCCCTTTCTTACCTTTCTCCCAGTTTCCCTTACCCACTGGTGGACAAATTGTGCTCTTCATGTAGTACCAGACTTCTCGCGCGAACTCATCCTCGCCGCCGTATGGACGGATGTACCGAAGAATACCGTACGCTGGCGCCGCACGCTTGGAGAGCCTCTCTTCGCACTCGATGCATATTCTTCGAGACCTGGATGAGCTAGTCTTTCGGAAAAGGGTTAGATGCCTGTAGGACTCACAGTTAGAGCACCACCACTCCGGCATGTTGGTCTCTGGATTGACACGGTATCCCGTGCCCATGTCTGCGTTGCCCTGTGGGCGTCTACGCTTCCTGCCAGCGTCGCTGCGCGTCTCACGCTCACTCGCCACCGGCACTGTCGTTTTGATGTCTGGCATGTTCTTGCTCTTCTCTTTCTCTTTTGGCTTCGGCTTCTTCGGCGTCCATCTCAGCGTACATCTCTTCGTAGAGCTCGCGGCCGTATTCGGTACTGAGTACGCCGTCTACGCAGTCATCAGAGAATACGTCGCCAATCGCCTCAAAGACGCCGGCGAAGTCACAGCCGTTCTCGGCGTACTCCAGCCTGAACTCGAGCGTGTCGAAGTGCTCTGCAGCGGCTTGGATGACGCCAACAGGTGGACTCCAAGCAGAGTCGAAGTGGTAGACAAGCTCGCCGGTGTCAATACTATCCGTGTTGACTGACCCAGAGTAGCAGTTCCACTTCGTGCCCCACTTATCTACGCACCAGCCATACCAGGCTTCGCTCAGCATGAGCGCAGCGGCCTCTCTCTCTTTGGGGTCGTCCGACGCTTGCATGTCCCTGAGCTCCTTGAGAGGAGGATCCGCGTGGCCTCCACGCCGGCGCATCTTAGCAATGTAGCCATCCTGGCTTTCCAGGTACTGCTGCACATGGTCATCAGGCATAGGACAGAGCTTAGCGTAATCCAAGGGCTGCAGATCTGCGTCTGGGTGGGCTGGATCGATGTCGGGCCGCGCAAACTCTAAAAATTTCTTGAGAGCCCCGGGCTCCCCCTTTACTGTCAATCTGTTGCTGCAGTGATTCGGCATGGGATGGACACTCCTTTATTAGACTTATTAGACTTATTAGAATAACTACGGGTACATTATTGGAACTCTTCTTCGCTGCCTTTTACCACGTCAAGGGTGTGTTTTACGTACGTGTCGCGCGCTGCGCGCATGTCGCGCATGTTCTGCCGAGAGGAGCTCACAGAAGCGCACATCTCTAAGATAGTCTTGATAGACAGGCGGCCCTCCCCCCGCACCCCACAGAACGCCTGCAACTCAGCGTCTTTTTCTTCGATAAGACGCAAGCAGCGCGGGCAACGCTCGTCGACTGCAGTGGTACCTGTGTCAGGTCTCGAAGCAAACGTCCTATTGCAGTCAGCGCAGATACGCATGGTTTTGGTTTTCATGTGGGCTCCTCAATTTCGCACCCCAAACTGCTGGTCGTATACTTCGTGGCTTCGACGAGCTCTTTTGCCTTGTGCCCGAACTCAGCAAGATTGGGGCACAGCGCGGCTGCTTCGCAATTGCAAGCCACACCGAACAGCCTGGCAAAGTAGTTCGGCGGACACCACTGGGTGCGATGCACAGAGTTAAATCTCTCTGGTGCTGCCCATAGGTACACAACTTCATGCACCGCACACGAGCTCGCGATGCCCTCCAAGCAAGCTCCACCGTCAGAAGCACACATCAGTGACAGTGGGCAGTTGATACATTGTTCATACGCAAGTACGCTCATGGCTCTCCTGTCTCTGAGTTCTCTGGGTTCTCTGTAATCACTACACTATCTGGAATCGGCACCGCCTCGCCGGTGGACACGTCCAAAGCCATCGCCGGGTTCCGCCAGTTGACCGGCACCGCCTGCGACGCACACAACGCCAGGATGGCCATCTGAACGACCGAGGATCGCGAATAGCGAACGGGACCATACAGTGCCCGAACATCGTTGGCGGCGACGGCGCCGTGAGCTTGCTCTTCCAACGAGGCTTGGAGCGGAGCGAGCACTTCGATGACTTCTGGCTCCAGTGTGATAGTTATCTTACGCTTAGACATGTCTTCTCCTATAATGGTATGGCAAAAGCGTTACAAAGTAAGTAGTCAGTAACACCAACGCCGGTTCCCACACAAAGTAAGGCAGCAGTAAGAGCATGTCAAGCTGTTTGTACGAAAAAAGTATGGCGAGTCACTTACAACACGGCGCCGGCCGGGGCCGTCTTCCAAAAAGAACGAGCACCATGCCCTCAGAGAGCTCCGACTGGCCGAGCGGCTCCGAGTACACCTCCAAGCGCTGCAAACGTCGCCAGCGCCGCCGGCCGGCCGCGTGGACACATTGCAAGCACCGCTGGCCAGGCCCGCGTGGAAAAAACGCGCTCTTCGCGAGGGGTCCCTCTCGACCTGAGCGTATATCGTGTTACGAAGTTGTAAATAATTGACACGAAAACGAGGGGGGGGAGACCTAAGTCCTTGATATTTAAATTGGCCATCCGCTGTAAGTCTTTGAATACATAAAAGAAAAGGGCCAAAAACCCCTCAAAAAAGCCCGAAAAGTGTCAAAAACGTTGTAACCCCCTGATTTATATAGGCCGTGTCAAAAATGACACAATTTAGAAGGGGGTGTGAAAAAATGATACTGTGGAAAACCTGTGGAAAACCTGTGGATAAGTCGTGTTTTTTTCTAAAAACGCCCCTAATTCTGAAACCTCGCACCTTTGCATACATAAAATGTATGGTCATTTGGCCATACACATAGGTACACTTTTTAGATTTGGTACCAAACGTGGAAACTTGTAAGTCCTTGAAAACGTTAGGTCGGGCATAAAAAGAAAAAAGAGTCCTGAATGTGACTTTCCTTATAACTACCTACAAAATAAGAATACAGGTATTGAAGTAGAAGGGGCGGCCTGTAGAAGTGCGATTCACGGATAATGCACCCCCCCCGACGCGCGTATACTTTTTTTTCTGTAATGAGAGGAGGGTGGATCTACTTGCTATACGTTACCACATGTGACTACGTATGTATGGTCACAGGGTACTGCAGAGTACACGTGCGCACGCACAGTGGGGGTGTATTGTGCGTGATTCAGCGTTTTATAGAAAGTTTTTCCAGTATTTCTTGAACTGCTTCTGTTCCGGGTACCTACAACGTTTTTGACAAAGAGTTGCTTAGTCTTTAGAAAATCCCACCCACCAGATTTCAACGGCTTACACGTTTCCACGTTTGGTACCATCCCCGGAAGATGTAGGGCATCTACCCTCTCATCTGTGGATAACTTTGTGGATAACTTGTGGATAACTCTTGATGGGTACAAGATGCTGTGGCCAAAAACAAAGCGACCACAAGATGTTGTGTCCAACGTCTTATGGCCGCTCTGCCGCGCGGGAGCTCTCCTGGGTTGCTTGCCCGTCTGGCCCAAAAGATAGGATCTCCGGACACAGCCAACTAGTAGCAGTTTCCGAAGTTCGTTTCTTTTAGCAGACAGGTTAGTCACCAGGGGGGTCTCCCTTTCTTCCACCACGAAGACGCGCTCCGAGGAAGCGCCGTACTTCTGAGCATCAAACATTGTAGGTCGCTGCCTGCCTGGTCGTCAAGTTTATTTTCAGCTGTGTAAGTACTGGTATCTACGTAAGAATATTAGCGTTTTGAGTAAAACGCTGGTTTACTCAGTAAATGTGAGCATTGCCCGCGTTGTGGGCGACGCATGCGACGCAGGCAGTGTCTGCCACGATACGGCTTGGCTCTGCACTTCTGCGCTAGCAGAGTTCGGGGTTTTCTGGCGGTCTCCGCTCGTGAGGTCTATGACTCCTCAGTTCTGCAGCACCACTTTACCGTGCCCCCAATCACTCCAGCCATGACAGACACCGCCTGCGTCGCATGCGTCATGTTAAGTCTGCCTTCAACGCCCGCTTTGCGCGGCACTCAGGGCAGAACTCGTATTCGGAACACAGTGCAGCTAACACGCGCGCGGGGCAATCCTTGCTAATTTCGAAGACACGCTGTCCCCCCCTAAGTCCCAGCCAACCACAGCTGCACCGTATGACCGTAAACGGCTTATACCCTGAGATGCAGGCAAGGCTGGCGGGGCAGTCGATACAACACGCTTGCATTCCTATTCGGCGCAGCCTAGCAGCAAAGTCTGCGTAGTTTCCATGGGTCATTCCGCCATCCACTTATCAAAGCATGCGTTGCACAGGTCTCCAGTGTAGGTAGCAGGCTCAGCCAGCGTACTCAGAGGACACGCCTTAGGCAACACGTACCTGGCCCTGGGTACAACCATAAGTAACCTGCCGCAAGTGCACCGGAGCATCTTGAACACGCCCTTGCGCGTGATATCCAACCCAGCGACGCATGCGAGGCTGGCGACGCAGGCAACACAACATGGTTGCTTGCCAGACAACTCAAGCGCCCGCTGTTCTCGCCTGCGTTGCAGCCTGCGCTTCTTGTTGTAGACTCTCTGACTCTCTTCCATAGCATTCTCGCTTTCTTCGTATCCCCTAGCGTATCAGGGCGGGTGTGCCAAGCCGCGTCTTGCGCCGTCCAGTACGCCTCCCACACGCGAACGTCTTCCATGGGCCCGTGTAGCCGCATTTGTACGGTATTCTCGGGCACCCGTTCGGGATCCCATTTGGCGCTTCTACGCCTAGCTCCCACAACACGTATAGAAAGCCCCCGCCAGGAGGTACGTAGCCAGACGCGCACAGCAACGCGAGTTCACATCTGCACACGCAAGATTCG
>Ga0210003_1003175_pt1 | contig 13535 bp, 27 predicted proteins | sample LantaG_FD_182804 | JGI IMG/M metagenome (GOLD analysis project Ga0210003, IMG submission 182804) | Deep subsurface microbial communities from Baltic Sea to uncover new lineages of life (NeLLi) - Landsort_02402 metaG (SPAdes) (version 2) | ecosystem: Environmental > Aquatic > Marine > Oceanic >... | reverse complement strand
TGAGTAGCCGAACACCTAAAACTTGGCTATGAAAAACAAATGTTTAATCGGCTATTCACTATATTTTGTGTTAGCCACAGTTTTTAAAACTATGACTTTAGAAGAAAATATACACGACAGAATTAAATTTTACGAGCAAAACGTAATTGAAATAAGAGAAGAAATTGACAAGAAAGAGCAATACTCTTCTGAATGGGAACACTCAATTGATAGCTTAAAGTTTGTGAAGGAAAAATTAAGACTACTAAACTACTTACTAAACACTTCATCGAATTGTGGCTAACGTTTAGCGTATGAAGTGTTGCTAAATTACAGATAAATTTTAATAATAGATACGATGAAGATTACACGCACACACTCGATTAAAAGCAAATACTTAGCAATGATTTATGACGCATTGTTATATGTAATATTTGCCGTTTTTGAACTTATACATTACCAACATTATAAGCAGACTTGGAACGGGAAGAAACGCTTAAAAACAATACAGATTACAGGATTAAAAAGTGCCTTATGTGATGATCTTAGCCAGAGAACCAGAATAGTATTTTACTGGAAGGTAGGCAAATATTACATATAACGGCTACGGCTATGAATTGAAGCCGTATAACAAATGTTTGATTCAAAGAAATAACCTTAGCAAAGGCTTTTATTTATAGCCATTGTTAGCAACTTTTAAAATTATGGATTTAGAAGAAAGAATAATGGAAGCATTAAAAAAACAAGGGTCTGTTATAATGACAGATGAGGAAGCGAAAAGTGTGGCTGCCCAAGTGGTATTGTATATGGATGAAGATGGTTATGGTGAATAGTGGTAATAATTTTTATTGTTGCTAACACGTTTATATGAAACGTAAACAAAAAAAAACAACAAACAAAGAGAAAAAAGTATCTTTTATGTTTTATATAAACATGTTATCGCCCGTTTCAATGGGCGAAAAAGAACTTTTTTTCTCTTTGTTAAAAAAAAATAGAAAAATGAACGCAGACCAATATTTTGATTTCTTATGCAAGAAACAACCAAAAAAACAATCAAAAATAAAAACTCTAAGAAAAAGAGAACACAATTCGATAGCTTCAATAATAATCGAATCTGCAAAAACAAACGTATCACAAGGAATAGAAAAAAATCATTCAAGAATGTTGCCTTTACCAATTTTTATAGAACCAATAATCTAAAAGAACTTACCAACTTAGAATATCAATTTATATTAAAAAAAGGATTATTTAGTGAAAACCAAACTCCAGAACAAGTAATTAAAGAAATATATCCATACATAAAAAATGATGTATCTATATTCTTGCATACAAAAAACTTTACAGAAGAAACAAAACCAATAGAGTTTTTAAGTTGGATGATAAATTCATTTAATGAAGTTTGTGAAGATAATTGGGATATAGTATATGAAGATGAAAAATATCATCTTGAAATATTTTATGATTATGACTGCCCTGATAGTGGTTATTCAGCAGAACTAAAGTTCCTCGAAACTATTGAAAAAAAAGATTTAAATTGTTTTGGTTTGCTTATAGATTTGTTTGGTTTGTTCCATGATAAACTTAGCATTCCTTTTTACTTTAATTGTTCTGATTATGAAAACGCTTTACAGTGTGCAAAAGATGATTTTGAGGAATTAAAAGAAAATGGAGACGAAGATGATATATGTGGTTATCAAGAAAATATTGATTGCTACACTTCTGGAACTTATTACGTTTATGGAGAATATATCAAAAATTCAAAAACAACATTAAGACAATTAAAATCTAAAGTGAAATCATTTAAGCCAAAAACAGAATTAGAGAATAGTGTTTTTAATTTATTAGAAAAAGGATTAAACTTACTTAATTATAAATGTAGCTTTTTTGACTTTATTCACACTACAAATAAAGAATTAGAAGATTCTTATGCTGTATATCCTTTTCAATATATGATGTTTGGGTGGGATTATGATGAAGATTGTGGCAATAGAGTATCTTGGTTTTTAAATCAAGACATACAATCCTATTGGAATGAGGGTGGAACACTACCGTTTAGACAGAAAATTATAAACAATGAAGATGTTAAAATATCTCAATTTCCAATTGACTATATGGATGTACTTAATAGTGTTTTTGAAATAGAAAAAATAGTTAGGAGGCTTTGAGCCTCTTTACTATTAATTTAAAACTTAAATATATGTTTAGAAATGCAAATGGTATTAGTACACATACTGGAGTAATGAAAAGAACTTATGACATTGGAGAATGTTGTGTCTACGGTACAGTTAAAGTTCATTATGAAGATAATGGAAGAATTGTAGTTAAGTTTTATGATTATAAAACAGAAAATATTAAAGAATCGGCTATATTTAGTTTTGTAGATAAGTTTAAGCTACAAATGTATTTAGAGGACAATATGACCTCTTATTACGCAGATAAGATTATGAATGATTTTTACGTTTAAATATGGAATTACAAGATAATTTAATACCTAAAGTAGCACTTATAGCTTACGAGCAAAAAAACAGTAATTATTATTTAGAATCAAGAAGAATAAAAAAAGGTGTATCTGGTTTTGAAATGTTGGAAGGAACTCCTTTAACAAAAAAAGCTATTGCTGAAATATTAGATAAGATAGATCCTATAAAATTAGAAAGAATTTATTGCGATGGATTTCTTCCAGAAAACTTATTAGCATACAATAATGATGATGCAGTACCAACTATTATATGGTATATTAAATCGGGTTGGCATAATCTATCTTTTATTAAAAAATTAAACATTAATGATGGGCTAATGCATCTACCTACATTAATCTTTAAACTTCAAAGGGATGAACTATCTGTTTACGCAATAAAAACAAAAAAGCCTAAACTAAATAGTAAGCTATATCATGCACCTATGCACAATATTTATAGCAATGGAAATGTTTGTATGGGTAATGCTAAAATATTCAGTTCAAATGAAGTTAGTGAAATGATGAAAAATTGGGAAAAAGCTTTTTTCCAATCTAAGTTTAGTCATTTACAAACACAAGGAAGCCCAATAAAAGGAAATTTAAACACATTTATTAAAGACCAAATTAATAACAATAAAATATTTGATAACAATGTTTTAAAACCATTTGGTAAAAAATTAAAAGATTTAATATGAGAAAAGAAGAATATGCAATAAAAAATTATCTTAATAAACATAATATTTATAAAGACAATTCAGATATGCAAACAATCATTATTAACTCTTTTTATAATGAAAGGACAAATAATAATGATGCTAAATGGATAGATAAATTAAAATACACACATAGTCATTTTGGCTTATTTTGTCAATATGCTCAAAATAATTGGAAACATGAATAAAATACACTACGCACCAGAATATTTTATGGACCCACTACACCCTATTACCGTTATGGTAATTGGTGTAGGTGGTAATGGAACACAAGTTTTAACAGACTTAGCAAAAATAAATAGTAGTCTATTAGCTTTAGGGCATCCCGGACTGTTTGTTCAAGCAGTAGATGATGATATTGTAGAACAACCAAATATCGGTAGACAGAAGTTTTCTGAAGCTGATTTAGGCGCTTATAAAGCATCAGCATTAATTACTCGATTAAATAGATTTTATGGAACTAATTGGGTGTCAATACCAGAGAAATTTAAAAGGAGAGTAGGAATCAGTGTAAACATTATTATTACGTGTGTTGACAATGTTAAAACAAGAAAAGAAGTTCAAGATGCATTTATTTCAGCAAAAAGAACTCAACCATATCAAAAACCTTATTATTGGTTAGATTTTGGTAACGGTAAAGATTTTGGTCAATTCATATTAGGTTCTACAGAAATAGAGCAGCCAAATGGTAAACACGAAACAATATCTAAATTAAAAAATGTTATTGATTTGTTTCCAAATATGGAAGAAAATGAAGAACTTAACAGCCCAAGTTGTAGCACATACGAAGCTCTCCAAAAACAAGACTTATTTATTAACTCAATACTTGTAACATCAGGCATGAGTTTAATTTGGAGGCTTCTTAAAGATTTTGTAATCACTCATCATGGTGGTTATATAAATACAGAAACTTGCACAACAAGGCCTATGAAAATTTAAATTATGGTGTATTCAATAATAGTACTTGAAAGAGAAAGGGATAATTTATCTTTAGAATTAGAAAGAATCGAAAAAATAACCAATTCCAGACAATTTAAAGGGTGTTTTAATGAAAACAATAATAATGCTATTATTAGTTTAAAAGCTAAAATAAGAGATTTAGAATATCATATATCATTATTCTATGAAGCTCATTCTGATGTAGAGTAAAATAAAGGGCAACAAGCTTCGTGCTTTGTTGCTCTTTGTTAATTAAAAATCAATTTATGTATGAAGTATTAAGTCCAGATGGATTCCCTATTGAAAGGGAGTCTAATTATAAAACAATTCAAGAAGCAGAAGTAGCATTAGATAATTTCTGTAAAAGATTTGAAAGTCAAGGGTATTATAGCAGTAATGCTGGTAGAATAGACTTAGATTTATTAAAAGAAAGTTGTGAAATCATTAAAATTTAAAATCCAAGAGGATATGACGAAAAAGAAGACTAAAATAGATGTTTACCAAATGCTTACTGATAAAATTATCAGCAAATTAGAACAAGGAGAAATACCTTGGAAAAAACCATGGAAGTCAGTTCAATTCGGTTATCCTAAAAATATGATTTCAAAGAAAATATATAAAGGAGCTAACTTTTTTAATACTTTACTTGAAGATAGAGAAACACCTCTTTGGGTTACATTTAAACAAGCTCAACAATTAGGTGGAAAAGTAAAGAAGGGAGAAAATGGTACCAGTATTGTTTATTTTCAATTTTTAGATAAAATAGATGATGATGGAAAGTCTTATGTAATTCCTTTAGTAAAGCGTTCTACAGTTTTTAATTTAGAACAATGTGAGGGAATAGAAAATCCTTTTCAAGAAAAAATAGATAGTCTTAACAGACCTTCTGCTTTTAATAATATTGAATCTTGTGAAGAATTAGTTAAATCATTTATGGATAAAGTTCCTACTATTGAAAATCATCACGATGGTAGAGCATACTATATGCCATCAGCTGATATAATATCTATGCCTAAAAAGATTAGATTTCATTCAGAACAAGGGTATTACGCTACTTTGTTTCACGAAATGGCTCATTCAACAGGACATCAAGATAGACTTGCAAGGCCTGGTATTGTAGATAGAATTGAAAAAGGAAGTCAAAAGTATGCTAAAGAAGAATTAGTAGCAGAGCTTACCTCAGCATTTTTATGTAGTAAAGCAGGTATTGAGAATGATGTTATTGATAACAATGCAGCGTATATTCAAAATTGGCTTGGAGCATTAAAGAATGATAAAATGTTAGTTTACGATGCAATGAAAGAAGCATTTAAGGCTATCGAGTATTTAGGAATATTAAACGAAGCAGCATGATAGGAAAACCAAAGGAATGTTGTAATTCAAAATGTAAAAACATATTTTATGTTCCTTTATATAAATTACATTTACTTCTTATTTGTGAAGAATGTGAAGATAAAAACGATAAAATATGATTTACAATGTATCAAGATTAGATTATGTATGTGATTGTACTTGTATATCAATACATAAATGGAATGAATTAACAAAAAACAGTGTTAAAGCTAATGGTTCAAAAATCAAAAAACTTATTAAAAAATATTTGCCAGATTTATATGAAAATTTAGCTTTAAACTTTCCAAATCCATACGAGCATCAATGTACGAGGACTAAAACACACTTTATTTATGTTCATAGTGGTATTGAATATTTTTTAAAATTTAATTAAACATAATATGGGATATTTAGAAGCAAGACATGAGAGAAGTATTAGAAACAATGACAATCTGAAAAATTTAGCAGATAAAGTTATTGCAAAGGATAACAGTATAGAGGTTTATCATAACAAAAATGATAATTATATTGAATCAATTGTATTTTTTAAAGGAGAGGAAATTGTGTCTATTGGATTTCATTCTGTTCCATTCAGATGGAGTGGCCCACCTAATTTTAGAGAATTTCCAAAAGAAGGAAAAAGACCTAAAGATGGTGAATTAGAAATGCCATTTACAGTTGAAGATGTAATAAATGGATTTAGTTCAATAAAGAATGTAAGACATAGGCATGATACTTATTTTAAATCAAAAAAAGAATACTTAGATTGGTGTAGTTATTTAGTAAGATACACTAAAGAGAATTAATTTAAAGAAAGAGTGTCAAAGCCGTTGTGCTTTGGTGCTCTTTGTTTTTAAAATATAATTATATGGATAAAAGAAAAGATTTACAGTTTTCACTAATGAGTCAAAGCGACTTTATTGGTCAATCAAATATCGATATTGAAGAAATTGTGTTAGCTACGTTTGTTAATTTTCCTGAATCCTACTTTAAAGTTGCTGAACAATTAAGCGTTAGAGAGTTTTCATCTACAGAAACAAGATACATTTATTTAGCTGTTAAAGAGCTTGCAGAAGTTTCTAAAATAGATATAGCTACTGTTACTGATAAACTGATGCAGAGAAAGTATGTTGATATTATGATGAAACAAAAAAGAGGTTTTGACCTTGTTGTTTATCTTAATGATATGTGTGAACGTATTGAATCTGATTATCACTTAGAAGAACATGTTTCTATTTTAAATGGATATGCTAAACGTAGAGAGTTAATGACTTTATCAGATGAGATAAGAGCTGATTGTAATAATCAAGTAGATCCATCAGAAGTAATTAATAAGATTAGCGATAAAGTTGTTGATATTCAAGAAATGGGCGATGTAGTAGAGTTTGATTTAAATTTAGCAAATAAAGAAGTACTCGCAAGTTGGGATGCTAAAAAAGATAATGACAACTCTATTAAGACTTACATTCAGAATGTAGATAAATTTCTTTACTCTATTGAACCAACAGAACTATTTATATTAGCTGCAGCACCATCTATGGGTAAAACTTCTCTTGCATTAGAGATTTTTAAGAACCAAATAATAAATGGAGTTGAAGCTGTATTTTTTAGTTTAGAAATGAGCACTATTCAATTACTAAACAGAATGTATGCTGCTGAATCTACAGTTGAACTATCTAAATTGAGGTCAAAACTATTCTCTAAAGAAGAAAGAGATAGACTTCATTCTACAATGGGTCAATTTGAAGGTAAAAAGTTTTGGATTGATGATAAATCAAGAAAAATATCGCATATCTGTAATAAGATACGAAAGTTTGTTATTCGACATAAAGCTAAATTAATCATAATTGATTATCTTCAATTAATGAGCTGTGATGTTGGTAAGCCAAGTAATAGAGAAAACGAAGTGGCTATCATATCAAGAGAACTTAAAAGTTTAGCTTTAGAATTAGGAATACCAATAATAGCATTATCTCAAATTAATAGAGCAATACATTCAAGAGCTGATAAAAGACCTACATTGGGAGATTTAAGAGAATCAGGAGCTATTGAACAAGATGCTGATATAGTAGCATTTGTACATAGACCGGCATACTTTAATATTCAACATGGTATTCCAGAAACAGAACATGCAGAATTAATATTTGCCAAAGGTCGTTCCACAGGAATGGGAACAGTAGAAGTAGCTTATCAATCTAAATTTACTAAGTTTATTAGTATTGAGAGAAATAGTTATGAAGAACTAAAAAGAGAACATTTCGAGAGAATTGACCCAAACACTAATTTTGACCATGAGTAGAAAAAAGTATTACCATAGCAAAATAGTTAAAGAAATTTCTGATGAAACAGGAATAGATATAAGAGTAATACATTTGATAATACGTAAATTCTATAATGGTATTCGTATTATCATAAGAAGAAATGAAGAAGTGAATATTAAAGGCTTTTTCATATTAAAAATGCATTATACTTACAAAAAAATAATAGAAAAAAAGGGTAAAGACATTAACCTTAGAAGAAGAAAAGACCAAAAGTATGATTATATAAAAAAGAGTAAAAAATAAACTTTTTTATGTTATGTATTTTTTGTACATTTACAACATTATGACTAATATAAACAGTAGAATTATTTTAATCGCACCACCACATAAAAAGCTTAACCAAAACGAAGTTTTGAGCTACATTATAAATACTGTAAATGTAATAAACTGCATAGACAATGATAATAGTGTGAAAAGTGCTTGTAATATGGTAAATATGGAGCGTAAAACAATTAAAAGTTACGATAATGTTGAAACAAAATCTTTCCATCAAGACATTCTTGATAAGATTGAAGACATTAAAGGAACACAATTTCTAATCTATAAAAATTAAACATGAAGCCAAACATTTTTATTGTTGGACCATCTGGTACCGGCAAAAGTTCATCATTAAGAAATCTTAATCCAGCTACTACAATAGTGCTAAATACTGAAATGAAAGCATTACCATTTAAAGGTGCAGGGAAATTTAAATTAAATGTTCCTATTGCTGATATGGATGCTTTTCATAAAGCTTTTGATAAAGCAATCGGAAAAGAAGGTATTGAAGTAATTGTGATAGAATCATTTACTTCTTTGGTGGAGCATCAATATCGTGATTCAGGTAAGTATTATACTGGTTTTGATTTGTGGGGTAACTACAAGGAGGAAATAGGTAAAATGCTACTTAAATCAAAAGGTACTAATAAGTATATTGTATTTACTGGAATTGACCAAGTATTAGAAGGTAGTAATGGCGTTGAAGAACGTTTTATTGCAGTTGAAGGTAGTTGGAAGAAGAAAGTAGAGAAAGAGTTTGTAATAGTCTTATTTAGTGATATGATTACTAAAGAAGATGGTACACCACAGTATAGATTCATAACTAATAAACAAAAAGGTTTTGAGCATGTATCAGCAAAATCTCCAATGGATATGTTACCACCTACTATTGATAACGATATAAATGAAGTTATTAAGTATGTAGAATCGTATATTAATGGAGAAGAAGAAGTAGTTACAGAAACTACTCCAAAAGAAGAAACAAAAACTGAAGAACAGTAAAATTATTTATTTATTTAAAAAATTAAGAGTATGAGTTTTGAAGATGAAATGAATGCAGTCAAAAATGCAGAAACAACAGGTAATTATATTTCTAAGGCTTGTGTTGAGTTGGTAATTATTAAAGGATATAAAATGTCTCCAGCAGATCATAAAGGATGTCCTTTTATTGAATTTACGTTTGAAACTGCTAATGCAGCAAAAGAAATTAATACAACAAGATTGTATAGAGTAAGAGAAACAGATAGTACAGAAACTATTGAATATAAAAACAAAAGATTAAAAGAATTACTTGAAAATGCAGGAGCAGACTTTACCTTAAAAGGAGAGCAAGTAATTAAATCTGCAGTTACAAGAAAAGTTCAAGCTTTGTTTAAAGAAGTTGAATATATCGGTTACGATAAAAACAACAACAACAAACCAGAAGTAAGAACTAAAATTGAATATTCTTTTAGTGGTAAAGCTGATGGAACTATCAATGGTAATCAATCTTATTTATTTTCAGCATTGAGAGATTCTGATAGAAATAAATTTGAAGGAGAGCTTGCTAAGTGGATGCGTGATTTTCCTGCGGGAACTACACCACAACAAAGTAATGCTGCACCAGTTGAAGCACCATCTAATGATGATGATGATTTACCATTCTAAAAAACTATGGAGAGTACTTCGGTACTCTCTGTAATTAAAATATAAATATGAATGAAATATTAGATAAAATAACAACAATCATTGAAGATTATAATAGTTCTGACGGACACCATCCTGAAGGGTTATTAAATATGGCAAGAACATTGGCTGCTAATCTTTTCTTTTTAGAAAAGCACAGAGCTAATATTCAAAAGAAATTTGAAGGGCAGAAGTACTTATTAATCAATAATGATGGTATGCCTGTAAGTAAAGCTGAAAATGTATGCAATTTTAGATACCCAGAAATGTATATGCTTAGAAGAGTGATGGAAGCTGGATACAAGAATTTAGACATTATGAGAAGTGAAGTAAGTTGGCTAAGAGCTGAAATGAATAATACTAATATCAATGGATAAAATTGAAGATATTATAGAAGCAGGGGAATTGGAAATAGAACTTCTATTTATGGAGTTTGAGTATAAACTTAAAAAACTATTTGAAAAGTATGATATTAAGTGAAGAACAAAGAAATTACATAATAAAATCTATCATTGAAGCAAATAATGAGCTAAGACCAATCCTGAAAACTATAAAGTTATCTGTTCCTGGAAACTTAGAACCATTTGAAAAAGAAATTGAAGAAGAAGTGTCTTTAAACTTCTCTCTACAAAAATTTACCATTACCAAACTTACCACGTTAGAAGATGAGGGTAGGACAAGAATAACTATTTCATTTTTAAGAACTATCGATATGGTAAAGCATATTGAAGAATTGAATGAAAAGTTAAGAATAAGACAAACACCAAAACAATATCTGAACGCATTAAATAAAGCAATATTAATTGCAGAGGACTTTAACAATAGATTTGGAGAAGGACACCTTAACAAAACTGCTGAACTTAATGAGTTAGACGATATATTGCAAAAACTAAAATAACTATTCAAGGGGCTTTGTTGCTCCTTGATATTTAAATATAGATATGATACATTTTGATAGTAATGAAGAAAAGTATTTTTCATGGTACTTAGAAGAACTTAAAGGTAGAGGTTATATTAATCGTTGGGAAAAGATAGAAACATCTTATGAACTTACAGACGGGTTATCGCATACCTATATTAAAAAGATGAAAAAAGTAGATGATAAAGAATTGACACAAACAATACTTGCTCCATCTTCTTATACACCAGATTTTAAAATCTATTGGAATAAAAAAGCTTACGGTATTTTTGTTGAAGAAGTTAATGTTACTAAAAATAAAATCAAAACAGAATTTATTTGTGATTCAGAAGGTATATCTATAGTTGAAACAAAAGCTACTTTTGATATGGGTAATATGACAAGGCTTGTTACTTTAAATATTAAATTCCTTTATTATAGATATAATATCTATGTTAATTTAATTAAAGTACCAACTATATTTAAAAACACATTCACACCTGATAGATATTTAATGACCGACAAAACATTTAAACCAAGAACAATAAAATATGCAGTTAGATCTTTATCAAAATTTATTAATGAGATACGCTAATCAAATTTATCTAATTGATGATTATGGAACAAAAGGAGTAATACTATGTAATGAGCAAAAGGAAGTAATAATGAAGATGTTTCTAAAATATAAAGCACATAAGCTTTCGTTTGTAGAAACAAAAGAAATCAAATCATTTATTCCATGGCTCAACAAAATTGTAACACTGAAAAAAGATGTTTACAAAATAGATATTATTGAATTTGTGAAATTTGCACTAATTAGGGGGTATGATTGGAAGTTGTATGGAGAACCTGAATGGAATGAAATACGACCAAAAACGAAAAAGAAACTTATTAAACCAAAAAAACGTTAATTTATGACACTTATTCCAAGTACAGAAGCAGAAGATTTTATGAATCACCAAAAGAATTACGACAAAAACGAAAGTCGTATAATCGATAAAGATGATAATTGGTACTACAATGATAAAACTCATGTTACCAATTCACATTTAAGTCAACTTATTAAAGGTGGGCCACAATATTTAAAATCTTATTACGAAAGAGGACAAGAAGATACAGCAACCTTTGCTTTTGGTAGAGCTGCACATTGTCTTTTATTAGAACCAGAAGCATTCAATCAAAGATTCTATTCAATAGACGATAGTGAGATTTGTAATGAAATAGGTGGTAAAAGACCTACAGCAACAAATGCTTACAAAGAATGGCTTGACAAGATTAAATCTGAAAATACTCATAGACAACTATTATCATTAGATGATTTTACAGCTATCAATAATATGGTTGATAAAGCTATGAGTTATTCACAAGTAAGAGAGCTTGTTGAATCAGCAAGTAAAAGAGAAGTAATTTATTCTAAAAACATTAGAGGAATAAATACAAAATGCAAAGTTGATGCTATCAATCCTTCTAACTTTATTTTAGATTACAAAACTACAAGAGAGCCAGCTACACTAAGAAACTTCTCTTATAGTGCTAAAAAGTATAGCTATCCAAGACAAGGTGCATTTTATAGAGATATTACTGGTGTGGATTCATTTTGGTTTTTAGTTCAAGAAAAAACGTACCCTTATACGGTTTGTTTAGCTGAGCTTTCTCCTGATTCTTATGAAGAAGGTCAGATTCAGTATCAAGATGCGTTAGATGCGTACAAATTACACTTTATTAACAATCCTAAGTTAATTGATAGTTACTTAGAAATGGGAAGTATTTAATTAACCCTTTATATTAATTTAAAACCATAAAAATGGCAAATGACAAAGTAAGAGAGTTTGAAATTGGAGATAAATATGATGCTCAATTGAGTATTCAAACTCCAGATGTAATTAAAAATACTCTTGAAGGAGTTGCGTACAATGTTGTAAATGACTCATACACCAAAACGTTAAGTGAAGAAGAAGTAACTGAACGTAGAAAGCAACTTGCGAATGTATCTATTGAAATCAATGATATTGAGGAAGAAAAAAAAGAAGTTATAACTGAATTTAAAGAAAGATTAGCTAAACCTCTTAGTGATAAAAAAGAGCTTTTAAGTACTATTAAGCATAAATCAGAATATCGCACCGGAAATCTTTATCAATTAGATGATCAAGAAAATGGATTCATGTATATATTTGATGAGGAAGGTATTTGTGTAGATAGTAGATTATTAAAGCCTACAGAAAGACAAGGTAGAATAAGAACAATTAATCAGGAGGTATCAAATGGATAAGGTAGAAGTAAAAGTTGAAGAAGGAGTAAAAGAATTAGTAATTAGAGAGGGGCAAGCATTGCCTTTAGCTAATACTCCTAACTTAAATATTGCAGGAGTAATTAATGCTCCATCTGAATTTATTAAAGCAAGAAATGCTGATTTTAAATTAAATAAATCGAACTGCCAAGTAAATAGAAATGCAAGAAGAATTGATTTATATTTAAATGAAGATAGTCCTTTTGGTACATATCATATTTCTGGACATATTTATTTAGGTAATAAATTCAAATTATTAGGTATTAATGATTCAGAAGTTTCATATACTCCAAGAGATTTAGCTAAAAAGTTAAAAATGCTTAGAAGTATTTTTGATAGTAGAACAGAACATGCAGCAATTATTAATTCTCTTAGAGATATTAAAGCTAAATTAAAGCAAGACCTTGATGCTAAAGACGACAATAGGGGTAATCTTTCAGCTTCATTTGAGCAAACATTAGAAAGCAATATTCCTGAAAAATTCACTATTAACATTCCACTTATTGAAGGACAAAAACCTACTAAGTTTGATGTTCATATTTTTATTGAAGGAAGTAGCTATAATGATTTAAGATGTTATCTTGAAAGTGTAGATGCTGCTGATATGATTGAGGAATCTGTTGAAAAGTTGATTGATGCAGAAGTTAAAATCATTAAAGAGTATGCTGTTGTAATTGAACAGTAA
>Ga0210003_1003174_pt1 | contig 13535 bp, 17 predicted proteins | sample LantaG_FD_182804 | JGI IMG/M metagenome (GOLD analysis project Ga0210003, IMG submission 182804) | Deep subsurface microbial communities from Baltic Sea to uncover new lineages of life (NeLLi) - Landsort_02402 metaG (SPAdes) (version 2) | ecosystem: Environmental > Aquatic > Marine > Oceanic >... | reverse complement strand
TTTAGTAAACGTAGAATAAAAAGAAGAGAAAATTATAAAGAAGGTAAATCAACTTAAATTTGGTTATATCAATTTTTTTTGGTAATTTTGTAACATTAAAACCAGTTCAATTCTGGATATAGGCTCAAAATTAAAAATATGTACTCACATTTAAAAGGTAAAAAAGTACTGGTAGCAATGTCAGGTGGTTTAGATTCTACTGTTTCAGCTATTCTCATGAAAGAACAAGGTTATGATGTTATCGGGGTTACCATGAAGACATGGGATTATGCTTCATCAGGTGTGGATTCAACATCAAACAAGACAACTGGTTGTTGTTCATTGGATGATATTAATGATGCAAGGGCCGTTTGTGTTGACTATGGTATACCACATAATATTTATGATATTCGAACTGATTTTAACGATTCAGTAATCAATAATTTTGTTGATGAATACATGAATGGTAGAACACCTAACCCATGTATCATGTGTAATACTCACATCAAGTGGGGAGCTTTGCTTAAGATTGCGGATAAGTTAGGTTGTGAATATATAGTTACTGGGCATTATGCTATTATTCGTGAAGAAGATGGTAGATTTATTCTATCTTCTGGTATTGATGCAACCAAAGACCAATCCTATGTATTATGGGGATTAACACAAGAAGTTCTAGCTAGGACTATTTTTCCTGTTGGTAATTACGAAAAGTCTCAAATAAGACAAATGGCTCTTGATAGAGGGTATAAGGAAATAGCCACCAAGGGTGAAAGTTATGAAATCTGTTTTATCCCAGATAATAACTACCGTGCTTTCTTGTCAAGAAAGAATGAAATTGAAAAAGGTAATTTCATTGACACAGATGGTAATGTTATTGGTACACATGATGGTTTTCCATATTTTACTATTGGTCAAAGAAGAGGTTTAGGTATAACCACAACTGGTAATGAACCACATTTTGTTGTTGATATCAATCCAAAGACCAATGAAGTAACACTTGGAAAAGAAGCTGACCTTATGAAACAATCAATGATTGTTAACAAGGTAAATACTATCAAGTATTCTTACGATGATTTAGATGGGATGGAAGTTTTGGCCAATGTGAGATATAGAGGTAGAACAGTTTTAGGTAAAATAACCTGTTTGGGTGATGAAACAATCAGAATAGATTTTTATCACCAAGTTAGGGCTATAACAGCTGGACAATCTAGTGTGTTTTATGACCCATTAAACCCATCAGATGTTATAGGTGGTGGACATATACATAAAGTATTAAATTAAGGCACTTTTAAGTGCCTTTTTTATTGCTTTATTCGAATAATACGGTATATTTATTTGTATGGATATAAAATCAAAATTAAGGTTGGCTTTATTGGAAGCTAAACACAAAACCACTCATAAAGATGAATATGGTTGTGTTATGGTCTATTTGGATGTAGATAAAGACAAGTGGGATTCAATGTTAGACCTCATTGAAGAAGATGATTTATATCAACCTGAAGATGACCCAAGCTATGGAAAAGAAAATGAACCACATGTAACTATTTTATTTGGATTGCATTCCGATGTACCGTTGGAAGATGTTGAAGGAGAGATTGATAAAATCAGTGAACCATCAATAAAATTTGGTGGTATATCTTCTTTTTCCAACCCACAATTTGATGTATTGAAGTTTGATGTGGATAGCAAGGATTTGCATAAGCTTAATAAGAACTTTAGAGAGTTTCCACATACAAATAATTTCCCAGATTATCATCCACATTGTACAATAGCTTATTTGAAGCCTAAGATGGCTGAAAAGTACATCAAAAAACTAAAGGATTCTATCAAAATAGATATGACACCAGACCATATTGTTTATTCAATGGCTGATGGTACAAAAAAAACCTATGAGTTGAACTATTCACATTAAATTAGATATTTATAGGAAAATCTTAGAATATGCTTAAAAATCTAGTAACAAAAGCTTTGGTAGAATATCATGAAAAATCCGTTCTAACTGAAGTAGTAAAAGACTCTTTTAAATCAACCATTTTTGCGATGGATGAAACATTTTTGAAAGAATCAGTTGGTTTGTTGAAATCAAACAATGTTTATAAATTTTATGAAAATTTGTTTGAGACTGCTGAAATGAAAAAAGCTTTGTTGGATATTTGCGTCTTGACTTTCAGTACTGAGAATACCAAATTAGGTGGTAGCGTTGTTACCTTTTCATTGCCAGCTGGATGGTCATGTCCTTTTGCAAAAGCATGTTTAAAGAAAGTTAATCGTGAAAGAAATATTGACCCAGAAAAAGTAGGTACTACTAAAAAAAGCAAGAGAACAGGACAAGATATTGAGTATAAAGGTGATGTTGTTGTTAAAAAGGGTAAAGATTCTGAGTTTGATTGTTTCGCTGCCAATCAAGAAATGCAATATGATGAATTAAGGGCTAATAGATGGCATAATTATGACTTGTTATTAGCCGCTGGTAAAGATGGTGGTGCTGAAGCACAGGCTGACTTGATTGTTAAGTCACTAAATTATTTTTTTGATACTGAGGGGGCTAAAAATGAAGTTAGAATTCACGAGTCTGGTGACTTTTATAATGGAGAATATTTAAAAGCTTGGATGTTAACTGCTCAAAGAATGCCAGATGTTAAATTCTACGCATACACTAAATCTTTACCATATGTACGTTCAGTTAAAAACGAACTTAAAGGTATTCCAAATCTTTCAATAACTCTTAGCCAAGGTGGTAAACACGATGCTGATATCGATTCTTTGGATATAAAATCATCCAAAGTATTCAACACGCCAGAAGAAATATTAAAAGCTGGGTTGATTTTAGATTTGGACGATAATTTGGCGAAAGAAAAAGGTGGAAGTGATAAAAATTTCGCTTTGTTGGTTCACGGAACTCAAGTAGCTGGCGAAATGGCTCAAAATAAGATTAGAAATGAAACCTTTATGGCTTATTGGAAGTACAGAAAACAACTAAATAGAAGCCTTGGTCTTCCACAAGATTCAATAATGTCATTGGAAGATGCAAAACAAGCTTTGGTATATATTGATGAAGCGTTAGCCAACCCTAACAAAAAAGCCAATACCACCAACTTGAAATTTCTCAAGAAGCTTCTAAATTATGTGATAAAATACAACAAGTATAATTTTGATGATAGTTTAATTAAAATCCTACCATTGAAATATAGACCGTAATTATCTTCCTTGTCCTCTGTACTTTTTAGGTTTTTGGGCTTTAGGTCCAAAGCTTTTTTTTGCTTTGCCTTTAACTGTTTTTTTCCCGAAAGTAATCTTGCTACCTGAGCTAGATTTTGCGTCTTTTTTTGCCATGATTTTGTTTTGAAATAAATACTTGCATACTAACAAAAAATTAGTAAATGAAGGTTATAATGTCAAATCATACGGTTATACCAAAATGGGTGATATAATAAACTTCAAAGACCCAAATATGGTTATGAATTTTTCCAATGATGCCAATAAAAAACAAACAGATAAAGTTCAAAATTTAACAAATGCTAAAAAATCAGTAATCGTTCCAAAAGAACTTTTTGATGATTTATTAGTTAAAGACGATAAAGGAAGAAACTATAAAGTAGATGATATGGGTAAAGTTATCTATAAGTCCCCAGAAGCTATTATTGAACTTAAAAATAGGTTAGCAAAAAAATATGGTGTTGATTCCAACACTATTTTAACTTATGATGAAATGTTGAAAACACCACTTGGTGAGCCATTGAGTATCAACGTAATCATAGCTCCAAAAGGTGATGGTGATAAGCCAGCTCAAAGGAAAGATGTCTTAACTAGTTTCCTTTGTTTTCATTAATTGCAGAAATATTTGGTTATTACAAATATTAATAGTAACTTTACAAAAAATAAAATTGGAAAAAATATTTTGTTTTAATCTTGGAAAAGGAGATAGGGGTGCTGAATGATTGCGAAATCTACTTAAAGACTTAAAACGGCTATCGGAAGATAAATATCAAAGTCCAATAAAAAACCAACAGAGATTGGTGTTTATATGAAATAGAATAACTCTAAAATAAAATGAAAAATATTGTAATAGTAGATGTAGACACCGAAAGGGAGAATCAGGTTATGATTAAAAAATCTACTGAATTTGAGATGCCATCAAATGATGAGTCATTAGCTGAGATGATTAAAATTGATATTACCTGTCTTTGTGGTGGTTTATGTTCAATGATTCAATTTTCTGATGAGAATAATCTGGGAACCAAGGAAGATTATATTAAAGCCACAATCAATACATTAAACGAATTACTTGAAAAATCATAATTAATACAACAAGTATATCGTAAGATAAAAGTATTTATAATTATGAGGCACCTAACTAGTCTCGTGATTATAAAATGAAAAAGCCTATAATAAAAGCGAATGGTGGTAAACCAGTTGCTTTATGTAATAGATGTTTTTGTATGATGTGTTACGTTACTTGTTTTGATAATGAAAACTTGAGTGGCGATTCATGTGTTGTTATTGAAGTAAGGTATTTGGGTGAAGAACCTCTTACGTTAACGCCAATAGGTAAACGACCACCACCATATTGTAATCAATGTAAAAAACTTTTACATTATTTTCCAAATTAAAATTATAAGAATATGTTTACAAAAAAGATAGAAGGGGACGAACTATACCTTTATAATTCAAAAGGTGAGTTGATATTCAAACGTTGGATTAAACAGAAACGTTCACTTGTTTTTGATATAATCCCATATGGAAAAGATACTTTTACTTCAGTTACTGATGAAGGTGTGAAAATTAATTCATAATTTACTTGCATAGTCTATTTTAAAATAGTAATTTTGTATTATGAATAATGAACGTAAACGACTAACAAATAAAATAGTTAAACCAGTCGTAGCGAAAAAAAGAACAGAAAAAGTCACTTTAAAAACCAAACCAATGGTTGAAGACCCTATTATTGAAGACCCTATTATTGAAGAAAAGAAATCTTCAGAAAAATATGTAAAAATTGCCACTGGCTCTAAAGAATTTTCAGCTGTAGGTGATAGGATTCAAAAAGGTGAATTAAAATGGTCTTACTATTCAGAAGAAAACGATAAAGGTTATCATTTTTATTTAGAAACAAACAAATCAATAAACAAATGACATTAAAAGAACAAATCAATCAAGATTTTATTAATGCATACAAATCAAGAGATATGGTTAAGAAAACTTTTTTAGGTGTTCTTAAAGGCTCCATTGAGACTCAAGAAGGAAAGCAAATTGAATCTACGGATGAGAACATAATAAAAGTTGTTAAAAGCTTAGAGAAAGGCTTAAATGAAACCATTGAAAATAAAAACAGAATGGGATTGGATACCTTTGACGAAAAAAATGAGTTATCTTATTTGGCCCCATACTTACCAGAACTAATGTCGGAAACCGATATTAGACTTATAGTAAAAGAAATGCTAAGTCGTCCTAATATCAATAAAAACATCGGGTTTTTGATGGGAACGTTTAATAAGGAAATTAGGACTATGGCTTTTGATAATAAAGTTGTTTCTAAAATTATTCAAGAAGAAATTGCTGCATGAGTTATTTTGTAATAATAGGTGTTATAGTTTTTCATTTTTTTGCAGATTTTGTTTTGCAAACAAGAAAAGAAGCTACTGGTAAAAGTGAAAATTGGCATGATTTATTATCACATACTATAACATACTCTATTTTTTGGTTCTTTGCTGTAATGTTTTTATTTAATTCTGGAAACAGTATTGGGTGGTACATAATCAACGCATTTGTTTTTAGTGTAATAACATTTGTTGTACACACAATTACTGATTATTTTACTAGTAGGATAAATAAAAAACTTTGGCTTAAAGGAGACGCACATAATTTTTTTATTGGCGTTGGTGCTGACCAAGTATTACACCATATTCAATTATTTGCAGTATTACACTATATAAATTCACTATGACAAACGAAGAAATACGTATTAAGTTAGATGATTTATTACTCAATCCAAAGAGTAAAAACTTTTTAACTCACCTCATAAAAAACTACATACCAGTAGATAAGGTTACCAAAGTTTTAACAACACCTTCTGGTGTGTTCAAATGTGTTATTAGCGATGATGAATTATTTTCAATAAATGATGTTTTAACTGGATTACATTCTGAAGAATTTAAGAATAATTTTATTGAGGATTTAAAAAATAAGTTTAACGATAATAAAATATCAAATTTAGCTTCATCTATTGTTGGGGATAAAGTAATGGGTGTTACTGGGGAAAAAACAACTACTTACATGTCATTGCCAACCTACAAACTTTTTTTTGATTGGGTAATGACCAAACTATTAAGTGGTGATAAACATATTAATTGGGTGTTGGGTTCATTACAGAAAAAAAGGTTTGGTAAAGAATCAGAATTCTTTAACAAAGAATTAAATAAAACTTTAAAACAGATAAAAAAACCAGTGGCATCAACTTATAGTTTAGCTGATACTAGTGATGTTCTAGCAAAGTTAAAAGCTAAAATGGAAAGCGAATGAAATTAAAAATAGATTTAACAGAAGGAAAAATAAAGAAAAACGTATTTTTCATATCAGATTTTCACTTGTTTCATAATAACGTTATTAGGTTCGACAATAGACCTTTTAAAGATGTTCATGAAATGCATTCAGTGTTAATAGATAATTGGAATGATGTTGTTGGTGAAGATGATATAGTTATCTATTTAGGCGATATTAGTTTTGCTAAAGCTGATGAAAAATCAGAGGTAAACAAAATATTAAATAAACTTAATGGAAAGATTCATTTTATTATAGGTAATCACGATAAATTCCATGAAATAGTGAAAAATCCTAGATTTGAAAGTGTAAATGATTATTTAGAAGTTAAGATAATTTACCCTACAATTTCAGGTGTTGGTTCATCAACATTACAAAAAGAAGAAACATTATTTTGTTGTATGCACTACCCTATTTTTTCTTGGAATAAGGGCCATCATGGTAGTTGGATGATACATGGTCACTGTCATATGAATTTATTCAATGAAGAAGATAAGTGGCAATTAGAAATGGATAAATTTTCAAGATATATTCCTACTGAAGAACTTGAAGAGTATAATTTGTTAATAAATAAAAAACATTATTATAATAGACGTGTAGTTGATGTTGGGTGTATGGGTTCTGATTTCAAACCCATATCTTTTCTAGATATACTAAAATTAGAACCCAATAAGCAATTGAGTTTACATCACTAAAAATAACATAATGGATATGATAGGTAAAAAATTTTCACTTAAAATGGCAAAATTAATAGAAGAAGCAACAAAAGAAGAAGTAACAGAATTTCAAAATGATATTGATGATATTGATGATGATGATATGGATTATAAAGTAAACTCACAAGCTTATGATATAAGTTTTGTTGAACTTGCAATTATTAATTCTTATTTACATAAATCTTATAAAAATAAAGATAAAGAATTTTTAGTTAACGCCTATGGAAATGTAGATAATTTAGGTAGACTTTCTTTTGGTGGAGGTTTTGACATTACAGGAAATTATTGGTTTAGTGGTGTGTTTCCAGATGAAAATAATGAGTTTATAGTTCAAACTAAATCCTATGTTGATAGTAGAAATGAATTAAGCATTCAACTCGTTATCTCAAGTAAAACAGGAATTCCTAGCGAAAAATTTAATCTTATTGAAAAAAGAATAAAAAATATTTCTTTTAACAATTCTGAATATAAAGGAAATTGTATTAAAGTTAAGATGTATGAAAATAGGTTCAAAGGTATTGAAATAATAGATATCGAAGAGTCTTCAAATGAATTAATCTTAACTGATATTCAACGAAAATTTATGAATCATTTTATCAGCCGATTAAAAAAGGGTGGTAATGCGAGGGTTTTATTGAATGGTGAGCCCGGAACTGGAAAAACTGAAACAATCCGAGAAGTCTCAAGGTCTTTGGTTCCACAAATCACCTTTATTATTCCTGAATTTTCTAATAATGATGATTTAACTCAGATATTAGAAGCTTGTGAGATTTTTGAAAATGGGGTTATTATCATGGATGATATTGACTTGTTTTTGGGTTCTCGTGATAATGGTAGTTATACCAGATTATTGGGTAATTTTCTTTCGTTTTTTGATGGAGTTAAAAAACGAAAGATAAGTCTTTTGGCATCAACAAATGATAAGGGTTTAGTTGATAAGGCGGCTGAAAGACCGGGAAGATTTAACTTTACAATCGATTATGGTTTCTTAACGCCAGAACAAATAGAATCGGTTTGTAAAATACACTTAGACAAACAATGGAAAATACAAGAAGTCTACGACATATTAAGCGGTACTATCAATGGAAAAAAAGCTGATATAACAGGTGCGTTTATAGCTAATTTAGCTGAAAATTTACGTGAAATGTGTGAAGACTCACCAGATTGGAATGTCAACGACACACTTGATTTAATAACCGAATCTTATAGAGGGTTTTATTCTTCTCAAGTTGAAAAAAACAAACAAACATTAGGTTTTAAAAACCACAATTAAAATAAAAAGGAATTATTTTGGTAATTCCTTTTTATTTTATACCTTTGCTTTAATAATTAAGAACTATGAATATAAAACACACCATTGACCCAAAAGACTATGAAGTAGGAGTAATTATTGGTCGTTTTCAAACACCATCTTTACATCAAGGTCATATTAATTTAATAAAAGCAGTTGTTGATAAACATGAAAAAGCAATTCTTTTATTAGGGTTGTCCAGAATTCAAAACACTAAAAAAAACCCATATAGTTTTGCCATAAGACGTTTGGTAATACAAAATATTTTTCCAAATTTAGTTATTTTACCAATAGATGACCAAAGACTTGATGAGCATTGGTCAGAAAATGTCGATAAAATAATCAAAGCTCCATTTGGTGAAGCAAAAATTGTTTTATATGGTAGTCGTGATTCGTTTATCGGTAGATATACTGGTAAACATCCAGTTATTGAATTAGAAACAATAAAAGAACATAATAGTACTGAATTAAGAAATCAAGCTGGTAGAACTATTAAAAACTCTGAAGAATGGAGAGAAGGGGTTATTTTTGGTATATATTCACAAAGGCCAGTCACTTATCCTACCGTTGATGTGTGTGTCTATAACGAAAAGGGTGAAATTTTATTAGCCAGAAAACCAAGAGAAAAAAAATGGCGATTTGTTGGTGGTTTTGTTGATAGAACTGATGCTTCGTATGAGGATGCTGCATATCGTGAATTACACGAGGAAACTGGTGGTAACCTTAATGTGGGAATTGCTAAAGATTTCAAATATGTATTAAGCCATAAGGTTAATGATTGGAGATATAATAGAGGTGAAGATTCTGGTATTATGACAATATTATTTTTGGTAAAGCGTCAAAATGGTTATGCTAAAGCTAGTGATGATATCGCTGATGTCGAATGGTTTTCAATTAGTAAGTTTCTTGACGAGAAGAATATTGAATTTATGATTATTGAAGAGCATCAAGAAATGTTGGCTAAATTGGTTGAGAAAGTTTATCGTGAAAACCTTATACCAAACATAAGTGAATCCCCAAAATTAAGACCAACTGAAACTGAGTTTTGATGAATACATTAACTAGAAATAAAATTCTATCTTTTTTTATTACAATAACTATTTTTTTAATGTTATTAACATACGTTTTTAATAGTATAGTTTTACTGTTATCAACAATGTTATCGTTAATTATTTTGATGATTGTTATTAATGATATAACACAGAAAAAACACTCATTGTTACGCAATTTTCCCTTAATTGGTAGATTACGTTGGTTTTTTGAAAGTGAAAGAACCAAGATTCAACAATATTTTATTGAAAACGATATAAATGGAACACCATATAATCGTGAAAAACGCTCAGACATTTATCAAAAGTCTAAAGGTGAAATAAATACCACGCCATTTGGTACTCAATTAAATTTATATGAGAAAGAAAGTGAGTTTTTACAACATTCAATGTTTCCAAAAAATGTTAATGAAGTAAAAGACCTTAGAGTTACCATAGGTTCGTCAACAAAAGTAAAACCATATAGCGCATCTATATTTAATATAAGTGCCATGAGTTATGGTTCTTTATCTGATGCAGCAATTATTGCATTAAATGCTGGGGCCAAAATGGGTGATTTTTATCACAACACAGGTGAAGGTGGTGTTTCTAAACATCATTTACAAGGTGGTGATTTATGTTTTCAAATAGGTACAGGTTATTTTGGTGCTGGTATGACAATTAATGGAAAACGTTATTTCAATGAAAAATCTTTTTTAAAAACGGTACATTCTTCAAATGTAAAAATGGTTGAAATTAAACTTTCACAAGGTGCAAAACCAAGTCATGGTGGAATTTTACCAGCGGCTAAAAACACAAAAGAAATAGCCGAAATTAGAGGGGTTGAACCAAATCAAGATGTGATGAGCCCACCTTACCATACAGCCTTTAGGGATTATGAATCAATGTTAGCTTTTATATTTAGAGTTAGATATATAAGTCAAATACCTGTTGGTATTAAACTTTGTCTTGGTAATGAACTTGAATTTAAAACATTGGTTAATGAAATGTTGCAAAGAAATATCTATCCAGATTTTATTACCATTGATGGTTCTGAAGGTGGTACTGGTGCCGCACCATTAGTTTATTCGAATAATGTTGGGATGCCATTATTTGATGCTCTTAAAATTATAAACGATGTTTTAATTGAAAATGGAATTAGAGATAAAATAACGCTTATTGCTTCGGGTAAAGCTTCTACATCTTTTGACGTTATAAAGCTTTTAGCCATGGGTGCTGATGTGGTAAATGCGGCTCGTGCTTTTATGTTTAGCATGGGTTGTATTCAAGCTAGAGAGTGTAATAAAAATACTTGCCCAGTAGGTATCGCCACTCAGAATAGAAGACTGATAAAAGGGCTAGACCCTAGTGAAAAAAAAGTTAGGGTTTATAACTATCATAAAGCAATAATTCATGAAGTAAGAGAATTGGTTGCTGGTATGGGGCTAACAAAAATAAAGGATTTAAGACCTGATATGATTGTATATCGAAATGAAGAAGGTAAACTAAAAGAAAGAAGTTAAATGAAAGTAGCGGTAATTGGTAGTAGGTCTTTTGATGACTACGAGGAACTTAAAAGGGTTCTATCTAAAATAAATATAACCTTGTTGGTTTCAGGTGGAGCAAAAGGTGCTGATAGTTTAGGTGAACGTTATGCTGATGAAAATAATATATCAAAAAAAATCTATTTGCCAAATTGGGAAAAATTTGGTAAATCAGCTGGTATGATACGAAACGATGACATAATTAAAAAAGCTGATATCGTAGTAGCATTCTGGGACCAAGAAAGCAAAGGAACTTTAAACGCTATAAACAAAGCTAAAAAACAAAATAAAAAATTATTAATCATCAATTTTAATTCAAAAAATATGGAAACAAAAACAGAAACTAGAAAACGAAAAGTTTTCCTACCTAAACGTAGAGTACATAAAACACCTAGACTATTATTGGGTGATGCCTATACAATAGGTTCAAATAAATTTGAAAGTACTCAAGCAAAAGAAAAATCGGTTTATTATATTACCTTTAGAAGAGTTTTACATCTCATCAATAAAGACATATATACCAAAGAAGATAATAGAATCATTTTTTCAGGTCTCCAAAGAATTCTGGAAAGATTATTTTATGAACCAATTACACATGAAGAAATAGACGAAACCAAACGTTTTTTGGCTCATGCTAAAGTAACAGGTAAAGGGTTTAAAGAATATGAATTCCCAGAAGAAATTTGGAGAAAAGTTGTTGATGAATTTGAAGGAAGACCACCAATAAAAATTCGTGCCGTTAGAGAAGGTAGTGTTATCTACCCAAATGAACCAGCGGTTCAAATTTCTTGCGATATTAATGGTATGGGTGTATTAGCTGCTTGGTTCGAATCAAAACTTCTACAAACATGGGCAACAACTGAACGTGTTACCCAAGATGAACATTTCTTGTTGAGAATTAAAGAACGTATCCTTCGTGTTGACCCAGAAATGTCTGAAGATATGCTTAATTTTTGGGCCAGTATTATGATTACCGATTTCGGTGATAGAGCTGGTATGACAATGCAAGAATCTGAAGATATAGGTATGGCTCATTTATATACGTTTGGTGGAACAGACACCTTCTCTGGGGCTTATCAAGCATGGAAAAATTCTGATGAAGCAATTGGAATCTTTTCTAGTGTAAACGCACTTGCACATAGAAATGTACAATCATATGAAAATGAGAATGATTGTTATGAAGCAATCTATAATTCATGTGGAAACGATGAGTTTGTATCTATGGTTGACGATTGTTATGATGCTAAAAATTCAGTTCGAAATATGCTTCTGCCTCTTGCATTAAGAAGCCAAAGAGAAAATAACGGTAAAGTAGTTGTTGGTAGACCAGACTCTTCAAAAGAAGGTTACACTACTTTGGACCAATTAATTGAAATATGTGATTTGTCAGTTGAAAATGGTTTATTCACTGAAATCACTACAAGTACTGGAACTTGGAAATGTGGAACTACATTTCATTTTTTAGATGGTGATGGAAAAACATGTGGTGATATCTTAGACGAAATTGACGCTTTGATTGAAAGAGGTTATGCTTTTTATACTTGGGGGTTGTTTGGACAAGGTGGTGGATTGCGTAATGGTTTGAAAAGAGATAATTTATCAGCTAAATATGCTTTGTCATCGGTTGGTAGAAACGATAGACCAGTTGTTAAGTTTTCTGAAACGTTGGGAAAGGGCACCCTCCCCGGACCGTTTAAACTCCTAAGAACTCCAGAAGCCCTTTCATCAAAGAAAACAATCTTGTTCGACCATGAAATTGGTTTCGATTCTATGGTAACTTATTTTGACGGAACGCAATTGTACAAACCATTTGGAGAAGGACAAGATGATAGTTTTATTGAGATAAAAGCTAGAATCAAAGAACAAATGAAAAACATGCCTTTATCTTTAGGCACACCAGAAAACCATAATTTCCCAGCTAGTGATGAGGTTATGGAAGTTAAACAACAATTACTAATTAAATACGCACCAAATAAACAATAAATTATGTCAACAATTACAACATTATTAGCTTCGCAATTATTTATAGTTCCAGCAATAATTGGAATTATTATTGCAATGGCAATATTAATCGAAAATGAATTAGAAGGATGGGCAACAACCCTATTCTCATTAGGTATAGCTTTATTACTATGGAACTTTAGAACAGATATTTGGGGATTTATTTCTTCCAACCCTAAAGAAACTATCGGTTTTTCTATCTTTTATGTGATTATAGGTATTTTGTGGTCATTTATAAAATGGCGTACATATTTAAAGAATTTTTTCAGTAGACTTAAAAAAGCTAAAGATGATTTTATAAGTGTTAATGGTAGTATAAACGAAGAAAATTTAAGAAGTTTTAATAAAGAAATAAATGAACTTGATTTGAGAAACGCTTATGGTCGTTTAGTATCTTTTCATAGTAGTACATTTGAAGAAATGTTGAATCAGTTAACTC
>Ga0210003_1003173_pt1 | contig 13535 bp, 19 predicted proteins | sample LantaG_FD_182804 | JGI IMG/M metagenome (GOLD analysis project Ga0210003, IMG submission 182804) | Deep subsurface microbial communities from Baltic Sea to uncover new lineages of life (NeLLi) - Landsort_02402 metaG (SPAdes) (version 2) | ecosystem: Environmental > Aquatic > Marine > Oceanic >... | reverse complement strand
GTTGTGTGGGGCTCAAGCAATGCCTACGTAAATAATGTGTCCGAAGTGGGTAACTTCTGTTTTGCAGATAAAGTTGATCTTGGTAAGGAAACCGAGATTACTGTATTAGACAGAAGATTCCATGCAGGGTATTTCAATCCGGATACTAAAAAATACACTGAACATTGTTACGCTACATCGGATAAAGACAAAACCTGGATGGATTTTCTTAGAAGCTGCCCATCAGGTTTTAATTTGAATAAGGGAGCTGATTTATTTATTTACATTCCTGGGATTCAGAAACCAGCTGAGTGGTTCATGAAGAGTACCCTTGCTAAGTATGTTAATGACTTGTGGATGAAGTCAACCGGAGCGAGAATATTAAAAATCAAAACTGAAAAGACGCGGAATGAATCGTCTGGGAATGTTTATTTTCAGATTTTAATAACTCCTACTACTAAAGCATTGGCAGGCTCAAATATTAAAGATGCAGAAAAGATTGCTGTAGATATTGCTGCAATTGAAGCTGCACATAAAATATTTATAGAGGCTAAAGGTCTTGAATCGGTTAAGACTGAAGATATTGAACGCTAACTTTCAATTGGTGGGTCACTTTAATTAGTGGCTCACCCTACTAATTCAGTTATAAGGAACAAAGCTATGTTATACGCAATTCACCCAAAATACCTCTCCGAGGAAGAAGCTATTGCCTCATGTATTGAAGCTCAAAATAAGCTGAATCCTACAGTATCTCTTCGTGTCAAGTGCCCATTTACTGGGGACACAATCCACCAAACTAAATTAAATTCTATCATGTATAAATATATCAGTGCTTTATCTAATACCCATAAACGGTTAAAATCTGTTTTAAGGTGCTTGGAAATTTATGTCTTAACGGATACTGATGTCCCTACACTGATCCTATTTATACCTAAAGAACGTATATGTGAGGAACTTACTTATTTACACCTGAGAAATTCAGGTAACCCACAGAGGCTTAAACAGATAGGCAATACTCTTGGTAAAGACCTTAACACAAATAGTCAGATTCAAATTAACCCTATATTTAGAAGGATAACATGAAGTACAAATTATTTTCAATACCTACAGTTGACCTACAAGCGTTGAATCTGGACTTGCCCCTACCAGATGGGATTAACAATGGGGGATTCCTGTTGCCCCAAGGTCATGCGTACAGTAGCATTGACTTACTGATTTATTGTCTGTCTGAACCAGGCACTAAAAATATAAGAGAGTTTTTTATAAAGAACCCTATGAGAAAAATAGAGGAGCATATTCATGTTGGTGTGATCAACACTATAGATAGCTTATACTTTCACCATAGTGTATATGGACTTAAATGCCTAATACATAGGCACAAGGATACTGAACTATATAGGATATTAAAATTGAATGCACCTTTAACTTTCATGGGAGATGTCAAGTGAGTAAGATAAGAGTCAATGTAAAATTAAAAGGTAAAAAGATACCTGTTGACCTGACACCCAATGGAGAATTTTGGGATGTACAGAGTCCTTATTATGCTCCATTGATTGAAGAATTAAAAGCAATGGAAAGTGCAAGCTGGTTGCCTGATACGAAAGTATGGCGGATACTGGCAAGCAAAAGAAATGCTTTTGCTTTTGATATTTTGAGCAAAAGACTGAAGTTCAGCCGATACTTGAAAGAGTACCATATAGAAAACTTTGGTGGATTCTGGGAGCATCAAAATGATATATGTTCATTCATTAAAGCAAGAAAGCGTTGTATAATCGCCGGTGAAATGAGAACAGGTAAAACAAGACCGACACTTGAGTATTTAGAGAATAACTATTCAGGTGCAGTTATTGTAAGCACTAAATCAGCTATCCGTGGGATGCCAAGGGAGTTCAAAAAATGGAACTTTAAGAAAGATTATACCTTACTCACTTACAATAAATTTGCTACATTATGGTCTTCAGGTCAGTTGCCAGTACCTGAAGCTATTGTATTTGATGAAGCTCAAAAGTTAAAGACACCATCAAGTGCCCGTAGTATTGCGGCACTGGAATGTGTCAATGCAATGGAAGAAACTTATTCAGGCAATGAGTCAGTTATATTATTGTCAGGTACACCAGCCCCAAAAGATCCAAGTGATTGGTGGCACTTATGTGAAGTTGCGAGACCAGGGTTTCTCCGTGAGTCATCTAAACAGAAACTTGCTTACAGATTGGGTAACTTTGAAAAGATGGAAAATCTTGGTGGTGCCGAGTTCTGGGCATTAACCCCTACTGAAGAATACCCTACTGGTTGGAAGCAGGATGAAGTTGATAAACTATATAGGATAATGCATGGGTTAGTTAAAGTTTACCTGAAAAAGGATTGCATGGAATTACCTGATATTATGTATGAAGAACGTATATTGAAACCTAATCAGGAAACGCTTGATATTGCAGATTCATTGTACTACACTGCACCTAATGTATTGACTGGTACACAGTGGGTCAGGCAACTGTCAGATGGTTTTATGTATGAATATGAATACACTGAAGATGGGAAAAAGAAAAGGGTGAACACTAATTTTGTAGGGAGCCCCAAAGAAGATGAATTGAGAAATGACCTTGACTTGCATGAAGATGTAGGTCGATTAATTATCTATGCCGGTTTTCAAGGTAGTTTGGATAGAGTGAAAACTCTTTGTCTTGAAAAAGGTTGGGTTGTACTAAAAGTGGATGGTAGAGGGTGGGAAGCGTTTTACCCTAATGATCATGTTGAAGAATACAGTACAGATTTCTTAATGAATGAGATGGATGGCAGTACCAATACTGGGTCAGTTAAAAAGCTTGCCTTTATTGCTCAATCAAGTTCAGGGTCAACGGGTCTGGAATTAAGTGCAAGCCCTACTATCATATACTATAGTAATTCTGATGATGGTGAGGGTAGGATGCAATCTGAAGCCAGAGCACATTCAATGAACATGGATAAAACCCGTGGGCTGACTGTAATTGATTATCTTCATTTACCAACTGATGAACTGATACTTCGTAGACTACAGAACAAAGCTGATTTGCAAGCAATATCAATGGGTCAGTTGAAAGAGATTACTAATAAGTGGCGTGAGAAAGGAGACATAGAACGATGAATATTAAAGAAATAATAGAAAAAGCAGAGAAAGCTGGAGCCTGTGAAGAAGGGGTTGAGTGGGCAAGACAGTTTGATTCTGTTGAAGAGATGTTGGCTTCTGACTTCAACGAGAAAACCATAAGTTATTTACATTGGTATGCCGTGAACGTAATTAAAGGCAGATGGAAAGAAGCTGAACCAGTTATTTTAACTGACCCATGGTCAGCTTATTCTTATTCAAGGCATATAATCGAAGGCAAATGGAAAGAAGCTGAACCAGTTATTTCAACTGACCCACAGTCAGCTTATTCTTATTCAAGGGACGTAATCAAAGGCAGATTGGAAGAAGCTGAACCAGTTATTTTAACTGACCCATGGTCAGCTTATTCTTATTCAAGGCATATAATCGAAGGCAAATGGAAAGAAGCTGAACCAGTTATTTCAACTGACCCACAGTCAGCTTATTCTTATTCAAGGGACGTAATCAAAGGCAGATGGAAAGAAGCTGAATCAATTATTTTAACTGACCCACAGTCAGCTTATTCTTATTCAAGGGACGTAATCAAAGGCAGATGGAAAGAAGCTGAATCAATTATTTTAACTGACCCAGTACATAAAGAGTGCTATGAAGACCATTTTAATTGTAAGTTAGGAGAAGATTGATGAACATTAAAGAAATGATCGAAAGAGCCAAAGAAGCTGAAGCATGTGAAAAAGGGGTTGAGTGGGCAAGACAGTTTGATTCTGTTGAAGAGATGTTGGCTTCTGACTTTAATGGGAAAACAATGGGTTATTTATATTGGTATGTAATAGACGTAATTAAAGGCAGATGGAAAGAAGCTGAACCAGTTATTTTAACTCACCCATGGTCAGCTTATCTTTATGCAAGGAATGTAATCAAAGGTAGATGGGAAGAAGCTGAATCAATTATTTCAACTGAATCAGGATATAAAGAGTGCTATGAAGACCATTTTAATTGTAAGTTAGGAGAAGATTGATGAACATTAAAGAAATGATCGAAAGAGCCAAAGAAGCTGGAGCCTGTGAAGATGGTATTGAGTGGGTAAGACAGTTTGATTCTGTTGAAGAGATGTTGGCTTCTGGCTTTAATGGGAAAACAATAGGTTATTTATATTGGTATACATGGGGCGTAATCAAAGGCAGATGGAAAGAAGCTGAACCAGTTATTTCAACTGACCCAGTATATAAAGAGTGCTATGAAGACCATTTTAATTGTAAGTTAGGAGAAGATTGATGGATATTAAAGAGATGATAGAAAAAGCAGAGAAAGCTGGAGCCTGTGAAGATGGTATTGAGTGGGCAAGACAGTTTGATTCTGTTGAAGAGATGTTGGCTTCTGACTTTGATGAAAAAGCAATAAGTTATTTACATTGGTATGCAAGGGATATAATTAAAGGCAGATGGAAAGAAGCTGAACCAGTTATTTTAACTGACCTATGTTCAGTTTGTTCTTATTCAAAGAATGTAATTAAAGGCAGATGGAAAGAAGCTGAATCAGTTATTTTAACTGACCCATGGTCAGCTTATCTTTATGCAAGGAATGTAATCAAAGGCAGATGGGAAGAAGCTGAACCAGTTATTTCAACTGACCCATGTTCAGCTTATTCTTATTCAAGGGACGTAATCAAAGGCAGATGGAAAGAAGCTGAATCAATTATTTCAACTGACCCATGGTTAGCTTATTCTTATTCAAAGGACGTAATCAAAGGCAGATGGGAAGAAGCTGAATCAGTTATTTTAACTGACCTATGGTCAGTTTATCTTTATGCAAGGGACATAATCAAAGGCAGATGGAAAGAAGCTGAACCAGTTATTTCAATTGACCCAGGGCCAGCTTATCTTTATGCAAGGGACGTAATCAAAGGCAGATGGAAAGAAGCTGAATCAATTATTTTAACTTACCCATATAAAGAGTGCTATGAAGACCATTTTAATTGTAAGTTAGGAGAAGATTGATGGATATTAAAGAAATGATAGAAAGAGCCAAAGAAGCTGGAGCCTGTAAAAAAGGGGTTGAGTGGGCAAGACAGTTTGATTCTGTTGAAGGGATGTTGGCTTCTAACTTTAATGAGAAAACAATAGGTTATTTATATTGGTATGCAAAGGATATAATTAAAGGCAGATGGGGAGAAGCTGAATCAATTATTTCAACTGACCCATGGTTAGCTTATTCTTATTCAAAGGATATAATCGAAGGCAAATGGAAAGAAGCTGAACCAGTTATTTCAACTTACCCACGGTCAGCTTATCTTTATGCAAAGGACATAATTAAAGGCAGATGGAAAGAAGCTGAACCAGTTATTTTAACTGACCCACGGTCAGCTTATTCTTATTCAAAGGACATAATCAAAGGCAGATGGGAAGAAGCTGAATCAGTTATTTTAACTGACCTACGGTCAGCTTATTCTTATTCAAGGGACGTAATCAAAGGCAGATGGAAAGAAGTTGAACCAGTTATTTTAACTGAATCAGTATATAAAAAGTGCTATGAAGACCATTTTAATTGTCAGTTAGGAGAAGATTGATGAATATTAAAGAGACGATAGAAAAAGCAGAGAAAGCTGGAGCCTGTGAAGATGGTATTGAGTGGGCAAGACAGTTTGATTCTGTTGAAGAGATGTTGGCTTCTGACTTTAATGAAAAAGCAATAAGTTATTTACATTGGTATGCCGTGAACGTAATTAAAGGCAGATGGAAAGAAGCTGAATCAATTATTTCAACTGACCCACAGTCAGCTTGTTTTTATTCAATGAATATAATCAAAGGCAGATGGGAAGAAGCTGAATCAATTATTTCAACTGACCCATGGTCAGTTTATCTTTATGCAAGGGACATAATCAAAGGCAGATGGGAAGAAGCTGAATCAGTTATTTTAACTGACCTATGGTCAGTTTATCTTTATGCAAAGAATGTAATCAAAGGCAGATGGAAAGAAGCTGAATCAATTATTTTAACTAAATCAGCATATAAAGAGCGCTATGAAGACCATTTTAATTGTAAGTTAGGAGAAGATTGATGGATCTCATTTTTTTTGATACTGAGTCAGCTGGATTTACAGGCCCAACTATATTAATTCAATATGCTTTAGGCAATGGTGATATAAAGCTATGGGACATATGGAAACAACCAGTTTACAAAACATTGAAATTAATTAGATGGATGATGGAGTATGAGGGTGGCATCGTAGGCTACAATTTAGCTCATGATATGTTTCATCTTGTACGAACATATAATTGTTTATCTTTGTTACCGCAGAAAAGTTTACCTGACCCATTGGACTACATGGATATTGAGGATACTATTGAAGCCCATGACAGTTATTGTTTAAAACCAGTAAAAGCATTAGACTTAATGTTGCATGGGAGAAAAGGTGAGTTCCAATCAACATTTAAAAGAAAGGATATTATCTTACGTAGGATACCTAAAGTCCTTGCTCATGAGTTAGTTGAAGAGTTGAAGGAAAGAGTAAAGATACCTGATATCTACTTCAGTAAATCAAAAAAGGGATACCATTGGAGAATAATACCACTACATCAGGAGTCAATGGATGAAATGAACCCTGAAGCTATAGCTAAAGGTGACCCAGAGAACAAAGACTTTGTAAACATCAGGCTGAAATTCAGTCCAAGTACTGCACTAAAGGCTATCATCGAAAATGTCTTTGGTATAGAGGTGACTGAACACAAGGATTTGTTGCCTCTACCTAAAGTAGAGGAGCATTCTTACTACCCATCTTCTGGCAAGTGGATAGATACAATCAATCACCACATTGAGGCATGGACAAATGATTCTGCCCGTAGACGATATGCCAAGGATGATGTAATTTATACAAGGAAAGTATATGAATATTTTGGCTCACCTGATTTGGGTGATACTGATTCTACATTGGCTTGTGCAGTAGGGGCTATGTACTGGCATGGGTTTGAAATAGACATAAAGAAAATGGAAAGGAGAATATATGAGTTAGATAAAGTTATTCTCCCAATGGAGAGTAAAGTAAACGTTAATTCACATCGACAGGTAAGAGAATACCTTTGGGAGTATTGTTCACCAATGGAGAAACTTGTACTGAATAATACAAGTAAGAAGACATTGCACGAGGTTCTTAAATGGGAAAGCCGGAACCCAGATTTAGTGGGTCGGGTAAAAGAAGTCCTTGAAGTTAGAAGATCATTAAAAGAAAAAGATGTATTTCAAAAATTGATATATGCCAAAAGGATGTATGTCAATTTCAAAGTAATTGGTGCAAAAAGTAATAGAATGGGGGGTGGGTCAGATGTAAGTAAAGGTGGATCAATTAATCCTCAAGGGATTAAAAAAGGTCCTGATGTTAGATCATCTTTTCCACTTGCTACGGTTGGTTTTAATTTAGATGGTGGAGATTTTTCAGGATTTGAAACAACTATTGCTGATGCACTTTGGTGTGACCCACAGCTTCGAGCTGATTTACAAGCTGGATATAAGATTCATGGTTTATTTGGGGCTATCTTTTATGAGATGACTTATGATGAAATCATGGAGACAGAAAAAATTAACCACGAGGATGAAAATGGATATTATAAGAGAAGTAAAAATGGAGTTTTTGCTTTTATGTATGGTGCTGAAGAACTCAAGATGGCTGAAACTCTTCGTCTCACTGTTGAAGAAGTCAGGGTCAGCATCCAAAAACTTGAAAAGAAGTACACTGGAATCAGAAAAGCAAGGGAAGCAATCTTTGCAGATCACAAAGCTATGCGACAAGAGGGGGGTATAGGAACAAGAATTGTCTGGACTGAACCCAAGAAATATTGTGAATCTTTCCTGGGGTTTAAAAGATACTTTACTATGGAGTATGAAGTAATGAAAGCTCTATATGACTTGGCAAATAATATACCTGACTCACTCAAAGACCTTGGTAAAAGGATAAGATTGAGACGTAGAGAGAGGATTCAAACAGCTTCAGGTGCAGCGTGTTCAGCCATTTATGGAGCTGCTTTTAGTTTACAAGGTCAAATAATGAGGGCGGCTGGCAATCATGCCATTCAAAGCCCAGGTGGTCAAATAACAAAAGAGGTTCAGGTAGGTATTTGGAACATTCAACCATCAGGTATATCTGAATGGCGAGTAATGCCTTTAAATATCCATGATGAAATTGAAAGTCCCACTAAACCTGAATACTCCGAAAGAGTAAAGAATAAAGTCAATGAGGTAGTTGAAAGTTTTAGAGATAGAGTTCCACTAATTGAGATGGAATGGAAACAAAACATTAAAGATTGGAGTGCAGTATGAGTAACAGAGTTAAAAAGATCCTTATTGAGCGTGATGGTATATCAGATGTTGATGCAGACAATAGGATAGCGGATTTTTTAGTTGAATTTAATTCAGCTATAGCTTCATGTGAGTCACTTGAAACTTTTGAAGAATTGGTAATGGATCATTTTGGTCTTGAACCAGATTACGTTGAAGATTTTTTGATGGGGGGGTTCTAATGGTATACTTGTCTATTATGACAGAGAACGCGTACCCTAATGTAAGGAAATATATCAGTCCTGAAAACTTACTGCCGAGTGGGAACGCTTTTGACCTTAATGATCCTTTTAAAATAGTTTGGTCAGTAGAAGAAAGAACTGATCCATTGTGGGGGGACTATGACACAATCTTCTTTTTAATTGGGAGAGAGAAATTTAAGAAAGTATCCTTCCCAGCAACCAAATATCATGGTATCTGTTATTACATAAAGACTCTTGATTATGGGTTACCACTAAACAAGGATTTTTATGCTTGTTTCTTTACCAAGAATAAAATTGACAGCATTGATTGTTTAACTTGCATAAATGCTATTCCAGAAGTTGAATACCCTCATGGGTTAAAGTTTCCACACTATGCAAAAGTAAGTGAGTTACCTAAAATTGAGAATGAGGAAACAGGTTTACGGATACTATCTAATTTAGAAATAGCCCAACTTCATGGGTATAGTACAGAACATTATTGTCCAATACCTTTTCCATTGATCAAGGATATTGAGAGAGCCTTTGCTGAAATAAAGGAGAAGACAAAATGAAACAAGAATTTGCAATGCTTGCTCACCATGCAGAAATGGGTGGCAATTATGTTGGATGGTATGCCTCAAGAAAACTTGATGGTTGGGGGTGTGTATGGGATGGTGGAGTAACCACCGGAATGAATGGGTCAGATGTACCATGGAATTATGTAGGTGCTGATGATCCTGATAGAAAGGCTACTGGATTATGGACTATTGGGAGAGCAGATAAGTATGGGATTAAACCAAAGATAATCTCAGCACCAGAAGAGTTCATCAATCAATTACCCAAAGGAATCCCACTCCATGGAGAACTTTGGAAAGATGATGACAGGGATTTTGTACAGTCTGTTTGCTCAAAACTAAATCCAGTCTTGAGTGAATGGAAAAAAATAATATTTTATATCTACAATGTAAAACCTTATGAGTGCTGGATTAAACAGGGGCTTAACTGGGATTTTCAAAATAATGTACAGGTTGAAAATCAGGCATGGCTTGATAGAATGAAAGAGGCTCATGAAGTAGTAAATAAAACAGAACAAGTAGAGTTTCTTCCCCAGTACAAGATCGAACAGGAAAATGATCTGGATGCTTTATGGGCTATAGCCAAAGAAGAAAAGTGGGAAGGTCTATGTTTAATTAATCCCTTTAGTAAGTATGAAACAGAAAGGAGCCATAGTTTATTGAAGATGAAGACAGAATATGACACTGAAGCATACTGTATAAGTTGGACTGAAGGGAAAGGTAGACATGTAGGCAGAGTAGGTGCATTGATATGTAAACTTATTTGGGGTGAAAAGGTATCTACTATCAAAGGTGGGTCAGATGAATTAATTGGAAAAGAAATTATATTCAAGGTAGCTGGTGGGCTATCAGACAAGGAAAGGGAATTTAATAATGTCGAATCTAAATACATTGATAAATGGCTCAAGATCAAATTTAATGGGTTGGCAGGAAATGGAAGACCACCAAGTGCTTCAATCACCGGTGAAACGTTTGAGGGAACTTATCCAAAAAAACAAGTCTGACTTAAATAAACTACGTGGGTTAGTTGAATTGTCAGCACAGGCATTGAGTTTAATGTCATGTGTTGAAGGGATTAACCGGCAAGAGGAAGTTTTTGAGAAATACAAATCAGGTGATAAAGGATGGATAAGAAAAGAATTTAATTTTATTTTGAAAGGAAAATAAAATAATGATGGAAAGACAGATATACTCCTTCAATGAGGGATACGGTGAGCAAGCCGAAACTAAATTAATCGTTAAGCCTTTGACTAATTATATGTTGGGTAAAGGGTGGAGAGTAAAGAAAATCCATGGTAATGCCTTCAGTAAGGGGTTCCCTGATCTTTTTACCATGCACCCTGACTACACTCCAAGGTGGATTGAATGTAAGGTAGTTAGAAATGGTACTGTCCATTTTACTCCTACCCAAGAGAAGGAGTTTCCACAATGGATAGTCAATGGATGTAATTTCTGGGTTATAGCAGCAGAAGATTTAAGAAACAATGAACATTTGTTGAGTAGAGCCTATGCCTTATTATTCAAAGAGCCTAACGCACATTTAATAATTAATAAATATACAAGAAAAACTTTCTTACCAATGATTTGAGGTGACCCATGAATTTTAATGTTGAAAGAAAACCAATAGATGATAGGCTATCATTAGAAACTGTCGTGGACAGGGGTAAACATGCAGGTAAAGCTGTGGCATGGGTAATCAGGAATGCACCTGATTATGTGCAGTTTATGATTGAGAATGAGTATTGGAGACTCAATGATGAAGCTCGAGATTTACAGGATATAGAGTTTGATGAATATTTAAAAAATCAAAGAAGAAATCTAATTGATGATGCTGCTGATGATTTACATTTTACTTATTTATTTTAAAGGAGACAATATGCTTACATTTTACTTATTTATTTTTGGTACATTCTGCTTGACAGTTTGTTTTTTATTGTTCATTACTAATATGTATATACATTTTAGTGCTGTGAATAATAAGTTACACGTAAAAATAAAATATGCACTGATTGCATTAATTATAATTTGTGCATCTATAATTACGGCTGTGAATGTTTATTTTAGCAAAACACTATATTAAAATTAAGGGGTTAGTATGGAAAATATAAAGACATTATTCAGTGAGGCAGTTAAACAAGATGGGACAAACATTTATTGGGTTAGAGATAGTGTGTTTGAAGCTGCTTTTGAAGAGTTTAGTTCAACATACCATCATCTGTATTCACCTTTAGGGAATCTTGAATCCTTGGAGTTGACTATTGACCAAGTGAAGAGGGACTTTATATCTAATGAAGTGAGATCTCCTGAAATATTGGTATTAGGGAAAAGTGAGTATAAAAAATTATCCTACCTTGGCAGGATAAAACGAATACCACCATCTTTGCTATTTATTGAAGAGATTGATCTTAAGAATGTAAAAGAAACTTATGATAATATAGAAGTAGTAAAGAGTAATGAACAAAGATGTCTTAAATTTTATTGAAGGGAAAATAATGAGTTTAAAAATAGTTAAATTTCCAAGCTATTTATCACCAAGCAGCTTGAATATGTTTGAGAATCAACCGGCTAAATTTTATTTGTTGAGGCAAGCACCTGATCCTATAGATTGGGAACCACAAGGTCTGAATGCTGCAATAGGATCAGCATTTGATTATTACTTTAAGAGTGAGTTACTTAAAACTCACTTGTCTCATCTAAAGGATAACGTAAAAGCCACACTCTTAAACTCTATGTATGACAAAAGAGAAAAAGAGAGGCTGAAGACCCTTAGTGTTTCCAGAATACTGTGGGAGACTTCAGTTACCAAGAAGTACAGAACAGAAGGAATGCATAGAAAGGTTAAAGACCTTTTCAATATCTATAGTGAGACTGATTTATTTTTTGAAACTAATTGGGTGGGCACCGAAATCCATAAGAGAAGTTTCGCAGGTAGTGTTCCTTTGTTCATGAAGTTGGACAATGCTATTTCAATTGATGGGGTTGTTGTCCCACATGATATTAAATACTCAAGGATGAATTTAAAACCTGGGTATCTAAACAGGTGGGACATTCAAAATCTTGGTAATGGTAGTTACAATGTTATTGAGCGTGGGTCACATAAAAATTATAAGGTAGATGATGCCTTATCTACTTTTGGCATTGCATGGGCTACTCAATTATGTACTTATGGCTGGGGAATAGGTACAAGTAACCCACTGAAACCAGAACCTTTTATGTCTGAAATTCACATGCTATCAGAAAGTGAGTCAGGTATAAAGATTGGATTGTACCGGAATATAATTGATATAGACCTTCAGAAAAGTGTAATTGATAGGTATGAGTATGCTTGGGACAGTATCAAAAATGGTAAGTATTTGCAGAATCTACTGAATGATAGATTCTGTACTTATTTAATGAGTTTAAATGAAAATTGGTGGTGATGTTCCTTATTTTTCGGCAAGGTTTCAATCTACAGGAAAAGGCAAAAAATATTTTCATTTATAGTAAGGTATATATATATATGTTATTAAAAGAAGCGATGGATTTTCTGCTCGACAGTGATTTTATTTATAAAATTTATGTCAATGTCGAGAATAGTAATTTACAGGGGTATTTGATTTATCCCCGTAGGGGTACAAGACCAAAGACTCTGATGGTTGCTGTGAGGCATCCAGAGAATTTCCTTAAGCAGTCAATGGTTAACCACTACAGATTAGGTATAGTAACTGCTGTGCCTGCTGAAGTGGTGAAAGTAAATCATATTATGGTATTCAAAGATAACTATGACAGGATACTTGGATTCAGGAAGGCATTTCCTGAAGTCAAGATAACTTCTGTCAATATCCCATAGCTCTTTCCAGTGGGTCACCTTTATTTAATTAAGGTGACTCATTGCTATTTCTATAATCCAGCTTTCTTCTTTCTTCTTCTTTTCTCTTCTCTTCTCTTCTCCTTCTTCTTTTTTCCTTGAGCGGCTGTCACCGCTGAATTTAAAATAAATAAAAAAATAAATAAAATAAAATAAAAAAATAGCTCTAAAGGTTTTAGCCAATTTCAGGGTTAAATATAAACTGGTCTGGTTCTTTTTTGTCAAGTTGACAAAAAATACATGGATAAAACTGACATGGATAAAACTGACATCCAATTTGGTCAATTTGGTCAGGTGGCACAGTATTTGCTATTATATAATATGTACGGGTACATTTATACATATATGGCATTTTTTCAGGGCAATTATCCTTTGTCAATCAGATAGGTAAATATGCCTGAATAGGTAAATTTTTACAATCACAACCGGTAAGAATTACCTATTAATGGAACAAAAATGTACTTTTGTGGGTAACTTACACCAATATTAACGAAAAATCAATGACTTACAACTCTGGCACAGTATTAGCTATACTATACGGTG
>Ga0210003_1003167_pt1 | contig 13541 bp, 11 predicted proteins | sample LantaG_FD_182804 | JGI IMG/M metagenome (GOLD analysis project Ga0210003, IMG submission 182804) | Deep subsurface microbial communities from Baltic Sea to uncover new lineages of life (NeLLi) - Landsort_02402 metaG (SPAdes) (version 2) | ecosystem: Environmental > Aquatic > Marine > Oceanic >... | reverse complement strand
GGGGGGTGGAGTGAGAAGAGAAGGAGAATGAGAATGTGAGTTTATTGTTTTCAAGAATGAAAAAAAAACTATCTCGAGTTTTTTTTCATTTTTCCATCTCTCTTTCACGCTTCCTCTTCCTCTCTCTCCACCCCACCCACAAAAAAACTCACCAACCCAGCGGCAGTCAGCGCCAGCGCCAGCATGTGCAGCCCCACGTGTAGCTGGAACCAGAGCGTCGCCCCGCCCGCCGCGCCGGGGATCACACTCGCGTCGCCGCTGGGTGCGAACTTGCTTCCCAAGCTGATCCCTTTGCAGGTCGCGGCGACGCCGATCGCCAGCGGAGAAAAGACTCCCCAGGCCAGGAACATCAGCCAGGCGTGCGCCGAGTGGAGGCGGTGCCGTTTGCGCTTGTTGGCAGCCAGCTGCTCCGGGGTGAGAGCAGCAGCGGAGGAGACTTTCCGGGTCTTGCCCGCGGCGTCGGCGCTGGGGATCGAGAGCAAGTTGACAACGCCGTCGCCAAAGCTGGTGTGGATCGCGGGCCTGATCCCGTCGGACTTCATCGGTCCCGAGGCCGAGATCCACTGGGCGGCCGACGGGTCAGCAGCCCCGGCCACGGCGGGGAGTTTGGCGACGAACTCCGAGACGAGCCCGCCGTTGTTGGGCAGGGCCCTTGCCGTCGAAGAGACCACCTCGAGCGCGGCCGGGTCGAGGACGACAAGCGCTCCTTTCTTGCCGTCCAGCGAGTAGGACTCGAGGGCGGCCCCGGCCTTGCACTCGGCGCACTCCCTCAGCAGGAGGACCTTGGCTCCGACCATGGCCCCCGGGCGGGAAGGGAAGCCGAAGGAGCTGTATCCCAAACCCGAAGGGACCTCGAGGGCACCGTGGAGCAGCGACGACTTTTGGCCCTCGGCCGAGCCGCCGACCGCGGTGGAGTTCCAGAAGAAAGTGCCGCCGGAGGGTAATGGGGTGCAGCCGTCGTAGGACGCGCCGTTGGAGGCCGAGCAGGCTGAAGCGGAGGAGGAGGAGGCGGGAGAGGCGGGAGAGGCGGCGACGGCGAGGAGGGTTCGGGGCTGTTGAGAGAGAGGAGGAGGAGGAAGAGGTCGAGGTTGAGAGCGGTGACGATGACAACGACAACAAAGAGTTCGAAAATCGGGACTAGGCAAAAGCGCGCCGCATCCAACCAAACCTCCTCCCACCGGCTCACCTTCGGGGTCTGTCGAGGCACGACAACGGCTCCAGGCCCGACGGCCGTGCCGCCGATGCGGATCCCGGCGGGTCCTCCACGGCCGCCGACGCTGGTTCCTCCTCCGACGCGGCCGACGGAAGTGCTCCCGATGCCGCCGATCCCTCCAATGCCTCCAATGCCGACCCCGAAGGCGTCTGCGCCGCCGCCGCTCCCGGTCAGCAGCAGAGAGGCGGAGACGAGGACGACGACGAGGAGAGAGGGCGCAATCATCGCGAGACGGGGCAGGGAGCGCGAGCGCGAGGGACGAGGCGTCATCTTTAAAAACCGAGGACGAAAACCGAAATCAAAAAACTGGTAGCTTCTCGTCGCGACGCGCTTTCACACCTCTTCCGCCGCCCCGCGGCCTTCTCGTTCTTCTTCTTCTTTCTTCCCGGCTGCCTTTTTGGCTCGTTGTCGTTGTTGTTGCGTGTGTGTGTGTGTGTTTTATCTACAGAAACTAGTTATGGATTTTCAAGATCTAGATTAGTGAAGCAGCAGAGAGAGAGAGAGAGGGAGAGAGAGAGAGAGAGAGAGAGAGAGAGAGAGAGAGAGAGAGAGAGAGAGAGAGAGAGGGAGAGAGAGAGAGGGAGAGAAAGAAACATTCAAAAAAATCCAAAAAAAAAGGATCAAGAGCCCACCCGACTCCTCCAAAACCCCTCCTTCACCTTCACCCCCGCCCCTCCGCCGCCTCCACCGCCGCCCTGACCCTCGCCCCGTGCCCCAGCAGCGACAGCTGGTCCATCAGCGCCTCCTCCCTGCTGCTGCCCCCGGACGAGGCCAGCGCCCTCGCCGCGGCGGCGAGCGCGGCGCGGGGGTCCCCTCCGACCCCGGAAGCGGAGGCGGAGGCAGGGAAGGCCCGGCGCAGAGGGTCGCGCGCGGCCGCGGCGACCCGGGCGTCGAAGACGGCGTCGGGCTCGGCCTCGTCGCGGTGCTGGAAGGGAGAGGCGTTCTGCTGCTGCAGCTGCAGTTGCAACTGCTGCAGCTGATTCTGCTGCCCTGGACCCAGCTGCAGGCCCTGCGCTGCCATCTGCCGCAGCTGCTCCAGCTGCTGCTCCTGGCCCCACCGCTCTTCCTCCTCGGCGGCCGCGGCGCGCTCGGCCACCGCCGCCTCGAGCTCGGCGTTGTCGCTGGCCATGGCGGCGGCCTCCTCGCAGGCGACCGACGCGAGCGCCAGAAGCCTCGCCGAGCGCGCGATAGAAGACAGGAGGGCGGCGGGGGGTCGCGGGGGGAACGTCGCGACACGGCACAGGGCGGCGGCGGCCGCGGCCCTGCGCGCCCTCCCCGCAGCCCTCGCCGCGGGCATCCCCAGCACCTCCTCGAGCTGCCTGGAGCCCGAGACGCGCAGCCAGGCGTCGATCAGGCGCCCGACGGCCGCGTCGGTGGGGTCGAGAGGGGCAGAAGCTGTTGTCATCGTCGTCGTCCTCGTCGTCGTCGTCGTCGTCGTCGTCGTCGTCGTCGTCGTCCTCGTCCTCGTCGGAGAGACGAGCGAGCTCAGCTCCCCGGGGGAGGCGAAAAGCACCCGGGCCAGGACCCCCGCCGCGGCCTCGCAGACCGCAGACGGTAAAGGGCCGGCACCCGGAGGCGGCGCCAGCAGCGACGCGGCGCCCCTCAAGGCCCCCGAGGCCGCGAGCGCCGGTCCTGCCAGCGGCAGGTCGGTCTGGAGCATGGCGTTGGCGAGAGACAGCGCCGCCAGGGCGTCGCGCGCAGCGCCTGCCTCCCTCGCGGCGCGGCGGGCGCGGGCCGCGGCCCTCGCGGCTGCCGTGGCGCCTCGACCCGGGCGAGGGAGCGCGCCCCGAGGAGGAGGGGGCGGAGGAGGCGGGGGAACAGCAGTGCCGTCGAGCGATGCGGAAGAAGAAGGAGCAGCTTCCACCATTCCTTCACTTCCGTCTTTTGCTGCGGTCATCGCCGCCTCGACCGCGTCCGCCGTCGCGGCCTCCAGCGCGTCGTTCAGCGCGCGGGCGATCGCGTTGGCAGCCGCGGCGACACCGGCGGTCGGGGAAGAAGAGGCGTTGGTGTCCCCGTTGTTCGAGACAGTAAGAGCAGCAGCAGAACTTCCGCTCTCTTCTCCGCCGCCGCTGCCGTCAACCACCAGCGCCCCCGAAGCGCCGCTCAGCAGCACCGCCGCCTCCAGGATCCCGAACGACCCCGTCCGCTCGCCCGCCCTGCCCGACCCCGCCTGTCGCAGCACCCGAGGGAGCAGAACTCGAGAGACGGCGGGAGGCGGCACCGAGCCCGCCGCTCCGATGGCCGCCCGCAGCAGGCGAGCGCCGTCGTCGGCCAGCGCGTCGGCCTCCGGGTGCCGCGGGTCGGTCGCGGCCTCGAGCAGCGGCCACAGCACGCCCGCGACGGCGGGCTCCCGCGTCGCGGCGCGGCCCAGGCGGCGCAGGGCGTGGGTCAGGACCGCCATGAGCGCGGAGTGGAGGCGGGCCGCGGCGCCGTTGTTGCCGCCAGAAGTGGCAGAAGAGGAAGGAGCAACACTCGAAGAATCCGAACTTGAAGAAACGCCCGCGAGCGCCGAGGCCCGGGCCCAGACCGCCGGCAGCGCCCCCGCCAGCGCGCTCAGGTGCGGCGCCGCGGCCCTGCCGGCCAGTTCGAAGAGCGCCGAAGCGGCCCCCAGCAGCCTCACGGCGGACTCGTCGTCCTCGACGCGGGGCAGCAGCGAGACCAGGCCGGCGAGCGCCGGCCCGGCGAGAGAGGCGACCGCCGCGGCGCGAGCGTCGGCGTCGGCGTCCGGATCTTGCTCGCTTCCGTTTCCGCTTCCACTCGCGTTATCAGCTCCTCCTCCGAGGAAGGAGAACGGCACTCGACCTCCGTTGCTTCCTCCGCCTCCGCCGGCCGCCGCGGCCTCGGCTTCGTCTATGGCGTCCCCCATCGCCGCGCTGAGAGAGGCGGCGGCGCTCAGAGCCACCACAAGGTCGTCGGCCCTGAGGAGCGCGACCAGCGCCGAGAGCGCCTCCGCCCAGAGCGAGGGGGTGGGGAGCCTGAGCGCGCCCACGCCGGCGAGCCAGGCCGCGCGGGCGACCAGGGCGCGGCGCGCGAACCGCAGCGAGGCGGCGGCCTCGGAGTAGTCGGGATCGCCGTTGCTGTTTCCGTTTCCATTTCCTCCGACGCCGCCGGGCGCGGCCCCTGCCTCCAACAGCCCGCGCAGCTCGCCCGACCACCACGCGCCGAAGTCGAGCCTCTCCGCCAGGTCGGGCTGGCACAGGCACTCTCCCAGGGCGCGGTAGGCCGCCTCTCGCAGCAGCAGCGTGCGGGCAACAGCGCCCGCGCCGTCGGCGGCGGCGGCGGCGGCGGCGCCTTGGAGCTCGGCCGCGAGGTCGAGCAGGGCCTGGGCGGCGGCGCCGCCGCCGCGGTCGACGAGACAGGCGACGAGCGCCAGGGCGCAGGGCCTGGGGGTGTCGGCGTCGGGGCTCGCCTCGGCGTCCGCGGCCAGCACGTACCCCTCAGGGTCGGCGTCCCACTCTGCCGCGTCGGCCGGGGTGAGAGCGACGTAGGCCTCGAGCAGAGCCGCCAGCGTCGCCTTGACTCCGTTGCCGGCGGCCAAGTCGTCCAAAGCGGCGGCGGCGGGCTCGACCGCGGCGGCGAGGGCGGCGGCGCGCCGCCTCGCCAGCGGGGTCCTCGCGGCCGCGGCGGTGGCGCGGAGCCAGTCTCGGCGGTAAGGGGAGGCCAGGAGGGCGCGGGCGAGGAAGCGCGTGAGGGCGACCCGGACCTTGGCTCGCGGTTCGGGAGTTGTCGTTGCTGTCGCCGTTGTTGTTGCTGTTGTTGTTTCGGAAGCAGCAGCCCCGTTGTTTCCGCCGGCAAGCAACGCCGCCCCGAAAACGGGCAGGAACCGCGGCACGAAGCGCGCAAAGTCCCCCGGGGCACGCTCCAGAGCGGCGGTAGCCACGGCCACGCTCCGCTCGAACGCCTTGGCCAGCGCCAGGCCGCGTCCCGCGGCAGCGGCGGCGTTGTCGTTGTCGCTCGGGACGCGCCCGCCCGCGGCGCCCGCGGCCGAGAGCGCGAGCGACGCCCGCAGCAGGCCCTCGCACATACCCGCCATCGCCGTAGCGGCCCCGCCCGCCTCCCAGTCCGGGAGGTCGGCCGCGGCCTCCCGCAGCGCGTGCAGGGCGCCGTTGCAGAGGGCGGAGGCCGCGGAGACCTCGGCCGGGGAGGAGAGAGGCGGAGGGATTTCGACTGCTCCTGCTGCTCCTTCGGCAGAACAGAGAGCGGAGGCCGCGGCCACGAGCGGCGATGCGGCGTCGGCCGAAAGAGGAGACGGACAGCTCACGAGCAGCCTCGCCAGCTGCGACCTCCAGACCGCGTCCAGCGGCGCGACCGCGGCCCCCACGGCCCTCGCCAGCGCGTCCCTCTCCGCCGCGGCCCTCGCCGCCATCGCCCGCAAATCCAACGCTCCCTCGGGGGTCGTGAAGACGGAGCCCGACGACGCGGGGTCGGTGTCGAAGAGGACCAGCCTCCGACCTCGGAGGGCGGCCAGAACCCTCTTCAGCCCGAGCAGCGCCGACCTCCGCGCTCGCACGCCCTGGTCGTCCGAGGGCGAGCAGGGCGTCGCCGCCGCCGTCACCAGGTCCGACACCAGGCCGGGCCACTCCCTGGGGAAGTCGAAGCGCGCGACGTTTGCCGTCAGCAGGGCCAGAGTGGCGGCGGCCCTCCTCGAGGGTTCGGAAAGTAGTAAAGCCGGCAGCCTCTGGCGCAGGGCCTGCCTCTCGTGCTGCGGGACGCGGGCCCACTCTCTGCTTGAGAGGGTCTTGCGCGGGGAGTCGCCGACGGCGTTCTTGGCGACGACCGCGGCGAGGAGGCGGAGGGGCTGTTTTTTTTTTTTTTTTAGAGAGAGAGGTAATGAAAAGGGGGAGAGAGGATAAAGTAAGGTCGAGTTGACGTCCAACGTTCCGGAGTTTGATCGACAATGAATCATTTTTCCTCCTTACCTCGGCGACCCCTTCCCGCGCTTCGACGATCTCGAGCAGGGAAATCACGAAGCCAGGGGCGGCCGTGTCGGAGGCGTTCTGCAGTTGGCGCTCGGCCTCGGCGCGGGCAAAGGCGGTCGACGTTGAGAGCATCGACGAGCCATCGCCCCCTCCGATGGCCGTCGAGAGCAGCGAGAGGACGTCCCCCGGGGTCAGCGGCTGGCGGGTGGGGTGGTGGGAGGGGGCTACTGCTCCGCCTCCCGGTGGGGGGAGCATCATCATGGTGCTCATGGGTGTGGTGGGAGGAGACGGAAGAGAGAGAGATAGAGAGAGAGAGAAAGAGGCGTGAAGCGCGGGCTACTCTCGAAGAGAGCGAAAGAGAGACAAGAGCAAGATGCGAAGAAAAAGAGAAAGTGAAAAAAAAGAGATGAGCTGAGCCTCAGACGTCGGGAGCTGTTTGAAACGCCTCGCTTCTTTCCCTCTCTTCTCTCGCGGCCTCTCCAATAATCACCTCCCTCCTCCGCCTCTCATTACATCAGTCGCCTTTCCCTCGACACGCTCCTTCGCCAATCCATCTCTCTCTCGAGTGCGCGATTCCAAAAATGACGCTCCAGCTGACGCCATTTGACGCCGACGTCGCCGAGCTCGTCGCGGGCATACGCCGAACGCTGCTCGAGCCGCCGCGGAGGCCCGAGCTGCTGCTGTCGTTCGGGCGCTGGGCGGTCGTGCAGAGGGACAGCCTGGCGGTCCGCGCGGCGAGCCCGCTGGCCGTGGCGATGGTGAGAGAAGAAAAGAGAGAGCATTTGATGACTCTCTTTTGCTTGTTCGATTTTCAAAATCGAAACTTCGACCTCTTCTTCTTCTTCCTTGTCGCGACAGCTCTCTCTCTCTCTCTCTCACTCTCTCTTTCTCACCTCTTCCTTCCTTCCTTCTCTCTTTCCTCTACTCCCAGGTCGCCCTCGTCGCGGGCTTTGCCCTGGGGGCCCTCTCCGCGGCCCTCGTCGTCTCCAGCTTCGCTAAGGCGAGAACTTCGACGACGAGCGGAAAGGCTGTCACAGCTCCCCGCCCGCCCACCGCCGGCGCGGCGACCGCAAAAGTCTCCCTGATTTCGTCCTCGTCTTCCGCCTCCGCTTCCGCTTCACTCGACAAGCCCTCCTCCGGCGCCTCCCTGCTCGACGCCCGCCTCCTCCGCGAGGCCGTGAAATCCAAGGACCTCGCGGAGGCCGAGGCCGCCTCGGCGAAAAGAGAGGCGGCAGCGCTGCATGAGGAGGTCGCGGCGCTCGAGGCCAAACTCGCAGCGAGCCAGAGGACTCGGAGGGCGGTCGCTGCCGAGCTGGCGGCGGCGTTCGGCCTCCCTCCCACGCCCACGCCGGCGAGCGCGCCCCCGAGGAGCGGCTTAGGTGGTGGCGATAGCGGAGGCCCCTCGGCGGCGTCGAGGTTCTTCGCGAGCCCTGCGGCAGCTCCGGGGTCGGAAGGGCGGGCGTCGAGGGTCGCAAAGGCGCTCGCCGCCGCTTGAGAAAAAGAGGGGTTTTGATCGTTGTTCTTTGTTTAATTCTTTTTCCTCTTCTTCTTCTCTTGATGTCAATTGTGTGTGAACTTCTACAAAGACCAAAAACTAAAACGAATGAAAGAAAGAATGGAGACAAAAATTAAGATCTGATCTGGGCTGACAAAAGGACAACGGAAAAAGAAAAGAAAAAAAAACTCTTTTCTTTCAAAACCCGGGCGGCGCCTCCCCTTCCGCGAAATACACCTTCTTCACCTCCTCGGCGCTCACGAACCGCACCAGCGCCCCGTACTTGCGCAGCAGCGGCTTCACCACGGCCCAGACCGGTTTGAAAGCCCAGGGGGCGTCGACGAAGAGCACGGCCCCGAGACGGCGCGGGTAGTAGAGGAAGCAGGCGTCGACGAGGAAGCGCGCGAACGAGAGATCGGCGTTGCGGGGGCCGAAGCCGCGCAGGTCGAAGATGCCCAGCAGGGTCTCGACGTCGTTGTCCGCAGAGGAAGAAGAGGAAGAAGCGGAAGAAAGAGAAGAAGAGGAAGAAGAAGAGGTCGAGAGCGGGGAGACGCTTCTGTCGTCGTCGCTCTCTCCACTCCCTTCTCCTTCTCCTCCTTCCTCTTCTTTGAGCTCCGCCACCGCCTTCTCCAGGACGTAGCTCGCCAGCCTCACGCTGCTCTCGAGCGGGAACTCGCCGATCACGTGCTTGGCGCACCGGATCACGACCGCGGGCCTGCCCAAGGAGTCGCGTCGCGAGTGTAAAAAAGCCTTGCCAGTCGAGGCCTCGCGGGAGATGTCCGAGGGAGAGAGGAGGTGAGGCCTGACTTTGGATCTCCAGGCGAGGTACTTTGTGAGTTTGGAGATTGTCTCGTCGACGTCGAACTTGCGGTCGCGGAGGAACTGGAAGGGGGTTGGGTTGGTGGTTGGAGAGGATGAGAACATGAAGAAGAAAGAAGAAGAGGTCGAAGCAAGAAGAAGAGGTCAAAAGAAGGTTGCAAACCGCCGCTCGCTCTCTCTCGATTGAAAAATTCGCAACCTCTCTTTCTTCATCTCACCCAAATCGCCGTCTCCTCGTCGATGTCGCCCACCAGCGACCCGGACCGCTCCAGCAGCCTGCGCACAGCGTCCGCCTGCGTCGCCGAGCCGGTGTAGGGAGGCGCGCGGAGGCCGTCGGGCATGTCAATCGACTTGGCCGCTTTCGCCGAAGCGGCGACGGCTAGGTTGGCCGATCGACGACTCTGAGGTTGAGGAAGCAACGGAGCGCCGCTGAAGAAGCGCGGCGGCCTCTGCGCCCCCGTCGCCGGCTCTCTCCTCGCCGCCGCGGAGACGCAGCAGGAGCGCCCCGTCGCCGCCGAGCGGTTGGCCGCGAGCAGTCGCATGACGAGAGAGAGAGAGAGAGAGAGAGAGAGAGAGAGAGAGAGAGAGAGAGAAAGAAGAGAGAGAGAGAGAGAGAGAGAGAGAGAGAGAGAGAAAGAAGGAAGAGAGGGAGAGGGAGTTCGAAAAAAAAAAATGTCGAAGAGCCAAAGAAAAAAATTGCTCACTTTTTTTTTCTTGACCTCCTCTCTTCCTCTTCTTCTTCACTCGCGTTTCTCTCTTTCTTTCTTTCTCGAGCCCCCCTCCACGGAGCTCGAAAGCGAAAGCCAGCACTCGCGAGCTAGTGTTGCCTCCCGCTACCACCCCCCTCTCCTACCACAGCATGGACTGCGACGCCCCGGCGACGGCGGCCGGCAATGCCAACGCCAACGCCGCCTCTGCTGCTCCTCAGCAGCAACTCGCCAAAGCAGTCGGCCTGTTAGGGAGCCTCGACCTGCTCGGCGCCCTGACCGCCGCGGGCGTGAGCGGAGACTTTGGCTCGTACATGCTCGATGCAGGGACCGGGATGGAGCAGGACGTGGCTGCGTTCTCGGTGAGGGCCTTTTGGAAAAGAGAGGAAGGCATCTAAGTTTTCTGTTCAACCTCTTTTTGTTTTTTCCTTGGAGAGTCAAATTGCTGAAACCGTCCTCCCTTCCCTTTTCCCTCTCTCACACGCCCTTACAGGACATGGCCGCGCTCGCCCCCGCGTCCAAGCTCAGGGTGAAGCTCCCTCCTTCGAGGCTCGCGCAGGTGAGTGGGTGAAAAGGGCGTGGCGAAGTGTTGGAGATGGGAGGAAGAGAGATTGAGAAGAAAGAAGAGAAAAAGCAAAAAACCTTGGCCAAGATTGCTTTCTTTCTTCAACCTCTTTGAGCATGAATAAATTTCTTTTCGCCTTCTGCGCGACGAGACTAGAAGCGCTCAAATCCACATTTCTATCGCTGTTCAAAAAGCAGAAGAGGTCCTTGCTTTGATTTTCGGTGGAATTGGCCTCCATGAAACGAGGAAGAGGGGAAGGGAGACTTTGCCATTTTCGAAATGCGAGAGAGCTGGTTTTTTTCGGCTAGGGTCGCGACAAAGAAGAGGAGCAAGAGAGATTCGAACGCAAGCGAAACGCCTTCTTCTTTTTGCTTCTCAATTCGAACAACTTTCTCGACCTCAAGATTTATTCTTTTCCCGCGGGGCGAGCTTCGACGACGACTCCTCTTGAGAATAACGCAAGAGCCGGGAGATTGATGCTTGAGAAGATAGAAAACGGACGCGCTCGAATCTGCTCAAAGAAAGAAAAAAGATCTTTCAATCTCGTTTTTTCTTTTCTTTTTTCAATCTCGCTCTCTCGCTCTCACCACCTTCCTTGCTTCCCCTCTCTCTCTCTTTTCTCCTCAGGCACACGCCCACCCGACGCACTCGGCCTGCTCCGACGCCTCCAAGCAGGACCTGGTCTCCGCGACGGGCTCTCCCGCCACCGCGAATGCCGCTTCCACAGCTGCTGCCGCAGCAGCAGCTGCCGTTGTCCGCGGCAGCAACATCAGGAGAGCAAACAACAGCAGCAGCAACGCAGCGAGCAACGCGGGATCCGCCGCTGGCTCGCCCGCTGCCGGAGGCTCCTCGGCGGGGCCCTCGCGCCTCGGCGCGAGCAAGACCGTGGCAGCGGCCCGGGTCATCATCGCTGCCGCTGGAGGCGGCGAGGCTCCTCCGGCGGCGGGTCCCTCGGGTTCGGCGGCGCCCTCGCCCCTGGCGGCTGCGGCGGGAGGAGGAGCAGGAGCAGGAGGAGGCAAGGCGAAAAAGCCGACAAAGGCGCAGCAAGCCGCTGCCGCTGCTGCCGCCGCTGCCGCCGCCGCCGCTGCCGCTGCTGCCGCTTCTGCGGCCGCGGCTCCTCACCTTCCGCTCGTCAGGACTGTCACCCCGCCGCTGCAGACCCTCCACCACGACTCAAACGGGTCGCTGGCGTGCTTCCCGACCCCGGGGCCGCCCGACTCTTCCTCTGGAGGTGGAAACGGAAACGGAGGATTCGGAAACCAAGCTCACCAGCAGCAGCAGCACCAGCAGCAGCAGCAGCACCAGCACCTCGAGATCGGCGACGACGACGAGCTGGTCGGTCCCGAAGGGATGGACTTCGACCCCTTCGCCTCCGAGGACGACGACGACGACAACAACAGCCAGGCCACGGGGAACAACAACAACGACGACGGCTGCGTCAACCCGCAGACGGGCAAGAGGACCCGCCGCCGCGTGACGGTGGCCACGACCGACGCCGAGGGGCGCCCTTACACCCAGGCCGAGATCAGGCGCATGAAGCGCCGGATCACCAACCGGGAGAGCGCCAGGAGGATGCGCCTCAAGAGGCAAGAAGAGTGGTCGGCGGCGAAGGCGCAGTTCCGGGCCCTGAGGGACGACAGGGCGAGGCTGGCAGCCAGGGCCGGCGCGGCCGAGCTCGCCGCCGGCGCCGCCGCGAGCGACGCTGCCAGGTGGCAGGCCCTGTGGAGGTCGGCCGCCACTTCGAACCTGGCGCTGTCGAGGCGCGTTGCGGAGCTCGGGGGCGAGCCGGCGCCCGTGGTGGACGCGGCGACGCTGGCGGCGCTGGGGGGAGAGGCGGCGGTGGCTGCTGTCGCTGGAGGGAGTGGAGGAGGAGGAGCAAGCGCGGACGCAAACGCTGCTGCTGCTGCTCCGAAGACGACTGCTGATGCTGCCGCTGCTGCTGCCCCTGCCCCCTCGGCAGGAGCAGCTCCGGAGCAGCAGCACAAGGCCAGCGCCCCTACACTGCCGATCTTCCGCGACGCCTCGGACCTCGTCTCGGCGCTGCTCCCTACCCCTCGCGACTCCCAGAGGAACGAAACCTCTCGCCCGGCCTCGGCGGGAACCCCCAGGGACGGTGCCGGGGCGGCGGCGGCGGCGACGGGGGTGCGGCGGACGACGGGCACCGGCGCGCTCGTCGGGCTCGCCGCCTCGGGCCGTGCCGCGACGGCGACGCTGCCGCTGCCGGACAGCGACTTCGCCGGCGTCTTCGGGATGTGATTTGCGTTGGAGAGAGAGAAGGGAGAGTTGAGGGGGAAAAAAACGGAAACAACAAAAAAAAACTCTGAGTGCGCTTGATTGCACGCACGTTGAGTGGTTGCTTTATTCTCGCGCGCCACGCTCTTCCTATTCTCAAGCGCGTGTGCGCGCGGGGCGAGCCCACCAGAGAGAGAGAGAGAGAGCGAGAGAGGGAAACCAAAATTACACATTTTTCAAAAACTAAAATTTAAAAAAAAAAACCGCCTTTGCGCCCGCGGCAGCAGCTTTTTCCCTTCTTCTACTTCAACAGCCCCTTGCTTTGAGTTCTTTTTTTCGCCTCCCCCCACCCTTTTCCTAAACAAAGACAAACAAACACGGCCCGACCAATACAGTATACGCCCACTCATCCTCTCTAAACCTTTCCTCCTTTTTTTTTTTACCCCTTTGTGAAAACAAAAAAAAAAGAGCTAGAGAGAGAGAAACATAAAATCAAAAAAGAGGTCCAGGTCGAAAGGTCGAGTTTTTCCTGTCATTATTCGAAAAAAAAAAAAAGCTGTCGACGCTTTTTTTGGTTTCTTCTCTTTTTTGAAAAAAAACAAAATGGCACCTCCAAAGGCCGCCGCGGCCAAGCCCGCTGCTGCTTTGAAGAAGACGAAGGAGAAGGCGGCCAAGCCTCCAAAGAAGCAGAAGAAGAAGGAGGCAGCAGCAGCAGCAGCAGCAGCAGCAGCAGCAGGAGGAGCAGCACCTGCTGCGGCGCAGGAGCCTGCTGCAGGAGGAGCAGGCGGCGACGGCAGAGGTAAAGAGAGATGACTGAAAAATCGACGATGGGATCGAGTTGCGCGTTTCGAGTCGGCATCATCGTCCTCGAAAAAAAACGAATCCATTCGCTCTCCCGTGGAGGCTCTCTCGTTCTGCATTCTGCGTTCTCTCTCCCGCGTGCGAGAGCAGGGCTGACGCGATGGAGCGTAGGGCCTTTGCACAATAAAGCTCTTTGACGCGAAGAATGAAGCCATGAAAACAATTCAACGTCTCTCTCTCTCTTATCGTTCGACGTCCCTGCTCGACCAATCGAATCCAAATCAAATAAAAAACACAGACTCCACCGCCCCCGAGAACGACCCCCCGCAGGCCGACAAGCCCGCCGAGGCCGCCGTCGTCGTCTCCGTCGCCGTCAACGCAACCGCCACCGCCGCCACAGCCACCACCACAGTCACGGACGCGGACGGAAACGTCGTCGTGAAAAAGACCAAAAAGCCGCGATGCAGCAACCCGGGCGTGCGCGTGCAGGGCGGCCGCATCTACGACTCCGCCAACGGCACGACCTGCCACCAGGTGAGTCGTTCCAAAGCTGACTGCTATCGCAGGAGGAGAGAGGTGGTCTTCTTCTCTCTCTGTGTCGAGTTTGGAGGGGGAAAACCCCTCGGCAGAGGGAGCAAACGCGAGCGCGAAAGAGGGGAAGAAGAAGAAGAAGCTCTTTTTTTTTTCAATTCGCCGGCGACGACAGCTCTTTTTTCCGTTTTTTCTTCTTTTTTTTTTCCAGTCTCACCCTCTTCTTCTCCTTCTACCACCTCCACCTCCACCCCCCCCC
>Ga0210003_1003166_pt1 | contig 13542 bp, 27 predicted proteins | sample LantaG_FD_182804 | JGI IMG/M metagenome (GOLD analysis project Ga0210003, IMG submission 182804) | Deep subsurface microbial communities from Baltic Sea to uncover new lineages of life (NeLLi) - Landsort_02402 metaG (SPAdes) (version 2) | ecosystem: Environmental > Aquatic > Marine > Oceanic >... | reverse complement strand
AAATGGTTATTTAGTAGTTTCTAAAAAACAAGCAGAGGAATTATGAAAAAAAACTTAAAATAGCTCAAAATCGTTTAAAAGCAATTTCTAATCCTATGTTTTAGAGGGTGTTAATAACTTTAGGGGCTTGACAAGATATTAGGGTTTATGGTATTATAAAAACAATGAAAAACATACATAACAAAAAACAAGAACTAGCACGCAAGGCAAGGAACAGACGCTTTGACAGAGACAGAGCGAGATTATTAAAGATAAAAAAAGATTTAGTTCCTATTAACATCATTTTAAAGAACATAGAACCATTAAAAAGGTCGGAGAATAAATAATATAATATAAACAAAAAATTATGGATGAAGATACAATCATGTTAACAATTATTGGATTTATCCTTGGAGTTGGTTTTATAATTTTTTCAATAATTATAATGTTTGATTATTATTCAAGTTGTCAAGAAGCAAGAATTTTTAATCAACAAAATGAAACTAATTATACTTGTGGAGATTTTTTCTGGGCTGGTAATCAAGTAAATCAACAAAGGCAAACGATTAAATTAGAAAAATAACCAAACAAAAAAGGCACATCATTTTGTGCTTTTTTAATTACCAACCTTTGGGCAATAATCCATGAAAAATACTTTTCGCACCAACTCTTATTTCTTTATCTTGTTTACCACTAGCACCAAACTTTGTAAAACCTATCATAGCAAGACAAAAACTATCAAAAACATCACTATGCTTATCTCCAACTTCAAGTTTTTGTAAATCATTTGTAACAGAACAAAGTGATTCTAATAATTCTTCATCATCAAACATTTCTATTTGCTTATTCAAAACTATTTTTTCAAAATCAGTAGCCATTTGAACTTTCATTTTTGATGTAAAAACAATTGGCACAAAATGTGTAGTTAATAATCCACTATCACTTGCTCCCTCAAATTCGCCTCTTGTATTATCATAATATAAATAACCAATACAAAAATTTTTAATTGCTTCTCTACAATATTCAACTTGTGTAGGATGAAAAGGGTCAAACTTTTTTCCATTGTAATACTTCCATCCTTTCATATTCTTTTGATGAATTTGAATAGCCTTACCATCTCTAATTTCGAAAACTGAAAAACTCGAAATATGTTTTTTACGTCCTATATCTAATCCAGCAATAACCAAATTTGGAGTATTAAATCCTTCTACTAAACGAATATTTTTAAGTTGCGGATTAACTATATCTTTTCTTAATTGTTCTTTTTTGAAAAAAGAATCAGTAGAATAATAAGGAACCATCATCATCTCAGCTTGAAAAGCCTTTTCGCCCATTATAAAAACTTTTTTCTTTAATTTTTCTAATGAATAAAATTCAGGCCATGCTGGAACTTCATTCCCCTCATTATCTTTTATAATAGCTGGATGTTGTCTAAAATGAAATTCTTTTTGTATAGCAGGGTCAAAATATAGATCCGAAGCAGAAAGTGGTGATCCAATAATATGTATTTCACCATTAGGTCTTAAAGATTCTAAAATAACACTTCTAAATATATCATTAATTTTTAAAATTATAGTAGGATGAATCGGATTTACAGGGTCTGAAAGGATGTCGTCTAATAAAATTACATCCGATTTTAAACCCCTACTAAAACTAATAACACCAACAGGACTAATTTTTATTATATGTTTTTTATCCCATGTATATGCCGCTAAATTTTCAGCAATAGGTTTTAAATTTATTAATTCATTAAAATATGGATTTTTTCGAATAAGACTTCTGATTTGCTGTACATGAAAAGAATTACCAGACCAAATCATTTTTCCATTTCTTCTAACTAATAAAATATGATTTGGCACATTAACACAATAAACTTTTCCATTATAATTTACCTGTTGAATATTTTTTTTATTTATTTTAATTTCTTGTTTATCATTTTGCATCCATATATTTTTATGTAAATATCTTATCTCTCCTAATCTATAATTTTTATTTTTAAATGTTCTATAAAATACGTTATGATTTGGTGTAATTAATAAAGATAATTTTTTTGTTTGAATTTTATACATTTTTCCATTATATAAATATTCAAATTTTTCACTAATAGGTTCATATCTAATTTGTCCACTTTTCGCTCTAGTAGCAATTTTTTCTCCTTTTTTTACTTCTGAAATATTTTTAAATCCATTGATTGTTAAAACTTCTGTTTTATTGTCAAAGCATGCCATCGTCTCGTTATATGAAAAATATCTTATGTCTAAATCTTCCTTAATGCCCCTAAACATGATTAAATTTTGTACGTAAGAATAAAATGACGTACTTTTGAAACCCGATCTGAAAGCAATCCTCATAGTTCTATCATGCTTACTTAATTGGTTGCAACTTTCCTCAACATATTTCCCACTAATAAAATTAGTAAAACTTTTAGAAAAAATATTTTCTGTAAACGCAAAAAAATTACCCTGGCATTTTTGTAATGTTTTTATTTTTTCTTTGAATTCTATATTTTTCATTTTTAATTCCATAATGCATGAAACCATTTTATAAATAAGTTTTGCCCTTCTTTTTCTTTTTGCTTTAACTTTTCAAATCTTTTGCCCTTATAAAAATGATTACATTTTATTTTATATGATGCTTCAAATCCTATAGCAATTTTTTCAATAATTTCTTTCCATTTCCAACATTCATTTCCTTTTCTAGTTTTATCATATATGTCATTAGGACAACCTGAACTATTCTTTTTTAATTCTCTAAGTGCAGTAGGCAACCATTCTGATAAATAATTACTTAAATCCCAAACATCACAATCGGCATAGCCATTTTTGCCACGTTGAATAAACCATTTTATTTCACGAGGAATATCCTCAATTTTATAAAAAAATCTATATATTTTATTATAGATTTCTTCATACCAAGGAATAGGTTTGCTCATTTCCTTCATAAGCTCTTTACTAGTTATCCAATTTTGTTCTCTTTTTTTTGCCATAATTTAATGCATTTAAGTGCATCTAAGTGCATTTAAGTGCACCTATGTTCAATTATTTTATTTTAAATATTTTTCTTTCTTTATATTCCTGTTGCTTACCTTTGTTCCATTGATTAACTGGACTTAAATATCCTACTACTCTAGAATATACTTGGCATTTTTGATAATCAGTCAATGATTTATCTTTCTTATAACATTCCTTACATCTAAAAACTGAAATTTTTTTATCATCTCCTATATCATTTCCCGTATCATAAACTAACTGAAAACCATTAATCAATTTTTTATCTTTCAAAATAATTTCTTTATTACATTGTCCACAAATTATTTTTTCTTTCATTTCTTTTCAGATAATACTTTTAAAATTTCTCTGATTGAACCACTTTCTTCTAATTGAACTTCATACCTTTCATTGTAAATATTTTGAAGTTTATGTAATTCTATTTCATCAGACCTTAATTCAGAATTTAACTCTTTAACATTTCTAATAGAAGGCTCACCTTTTTTTAATTCCTTTTCTAATAAAATAGTTAATTTTTTAATTCTTTCTTTTATAGAAAACATCGCACCTTCTAATAAAATTTTATTAGGAATTTTAACAAAGTTTTTCTGTACCCATTCAATAGCTTTTTTTACAGTAGAAGCAGAAACGTCATATTCTGCTTGTAATTCCCAATAAGGAAGCTTCCTATAGAAATGACTAATAAAAATATTAATTCGTTTATCTAAAATTTTTTCATCTTCAAATACAGATGGACGACCAGCATGTTTTTTAGATTTTTCTTTAATTTTTTTTGTCATATTATTTAGTTCTTAAATTTAAATTTGACAAAGGGTTATTATTATGATATTATAATAATAACCTAGAATTATAAATTCTAACATAATTCAAATGAATAAAGATAAAAATTATAAAACGAACAATTTAAATTTGGCAACTTTTTTATGTGTTAAAGATTTTAAGTTGTTAGATATTGAAAATGGCTCAAAAAGAAAAACTTTTATATTTGAACATTCGGACCAATTAAGTGAAATGGTGCGGATTTTTCATTTTGGAGAACCTGATGACCCTAGATTATTAGTAGATGTACGAAAAATATTACAAATACTTCGGGAGTTAAAAACTAAGCTTTATAGTAATATAACAAATGAATTGAATAAGGTCAAATAAAAAATGAAAAAAAATTTATCTTTAAAACAAAAAAATGAAATAGCACAAAAACATCAAGATGAACTTATTAAATGGAAAAATATTGCTAGTTTTTCATTTTTACATATAGGCAGAGAATTAAAGAAAATTAAAGATGAAGAACTTTATAAATATCTTGGAGAGAGTCCTGAATATGAAAATTTTGAATCTTATATTTCCTCATCAGATATAAATATAGATTTAAGAAAAGCTTATTATCTTATACAGATATATAGTACTTTTATTTTAAAATATGGATATAAGCCAGAAGATTTAGCAGGAATATACTGGACTGCGTTGAGATCGCTATTACCTGTGGTGAATTCTCATAATATAAAAGACTTAATAAGTAAGGCACGCATTCTTACTAGAAGTCATCTTGATTTAGAAATAAAACAATTGAAATCTGGTTTAACTTCTTCAGAAGAATTAGAATGCAAGCATAAAGAAATTGAAAAGGTAATTTTCTATAAATGTCAAAAATGCCACGAAAGATTTAAAATCCAACCATCTAATAGTGAAATAATAAATGAAAATTAATATGAAAAAAGAAATTCAAAATTTTAAAGATATAAAAATTAATGGTGTTAAAAGAATTTAAAATATGACAAACAATATATCAATAGAAAAAAATAATCTTGTTATAAAAATACCTTTAAAAACTAAAAGATATAATCCCTACGAAGCTGATACAACAGAAGAAATGGATAATATAGTTGCTACAATAGATAAAGATAAGCACGGAAATGAAGAAATGGGTTTTTGTAATTGTATAGATATGTCATACAAAGGAAAGGGCGATCAACATACCGATTTTTTCTATAAATATTGGGGTGAAAAAGAAGAATTTAAAAAATTATGTAAAGAATTAAAAATAGATATTATAGAATATCCGATTTGTGCTTATTGTGGTGGTTCCATATACAGTGCTTTTACATTAGGCGAAAAAGGTAACATGTGCTATAGTTGTGAATTAAAAATAGATATTATAGAATATCCGATTTGTGCTTATTGTGGTGGTTCCATATACAGTGCTTTTACATTAGGCGAAAAAGGTAACATGTGCTATAGTTGTGAATTAAAAAATGAAAAAGAAAAAAGGTCGATAAAATAAATAAAAAATGGGGTATCTTATTTGATAGGTAAAGGCTTACCCCATTGCCTATCAAGTTAGGTCGCTCTTAAAATTATGTTAGTTAAAAAGAAAATAGAAAAATCAATTTCATTGGCAGAAAAAGTTGTTCGACAAGCGAAAAAAGAATTGTCTGAAGAAAAAGAAAAAGAATTAACTAAAAGAGCAAAACAATTGTTAGAGGAAATCCAAGAAGCGAAAAGAACTACTATTTTACTTGAAAGACAATTAAAGAATTTTATGAAAGAAGTTAATTTAGATTAATAATATTTTTACTTGAGGCATTAAAGCTGCCTCAAAATAAGTATACTATTATGAATAAAGAAGATATTAAAAAATATTGTTTAAGAAATGCTTCTCATATAATTGCTGATTATTTTACAAATAAATTCATAGAGAAAAGAAAAGCTGGATTAGTGCCAATTTTAATTGAAGATTATTTTGATAGTTTATATTTTTTAAAATGTGATGAAAAAGGTTATCCAAAAACAAGAGAATTTAGAACATTAAATACTTTTGGAAAACTTTCTTACATGACTGTTAATGAAGAAGCAGAAATAGTTGCCGAAACTTCTCATGTTGAAAGTTTCAGTATTTATATTGAAAAACCATTATTGTTACAAAAACTTGATAATTTTTTCTTAGAAAAAGATATAGATAATCAGTATAGTAATTGGGTTTGGCTTTGGGCTGGTAAAATATATGATAGAAGAAAAATACCGATAGAAGAATTAAATATTAAAGAACTTCTTAAATTAACTCAATCAATAATTAAAAAAAGAGAAGGAATAATAATAGATGAAGCATTTAGAAACAAAATTTATAAATAAATATGAAAAAGAAAAATCCAAAGAAAAAGAAAGATCCAAAAAAAGAATTAAAAAAACAAGCAGATCATTTATGGCATCAAGCTGTTATTGAAAAATATGGAAATAGATGTTTTTTTATTAACTCATCAAAAAAAGCAAAAAATTGTTTAGGAACAACTCAAATATGTCATCATATCAAAAAAAAGTCTGGATATGCTCACCTTCGTTATCATATCAAAAATGGAGTTCCAGTTTGTTGGCCATGTCATTTTAAATTAGAAAATTATGATTTATCAATGACAGTAGATATAGTTCTTAAACGAGGTAAAAAATGGTATTCTGAATTAGAAGAAAAAGCTAAAGAAAAACAAAAATCAAGTTATAAAACAATTGAATATTATAAAGATAATATAAAAAGGTTAGAGAGATTTATAATTAATAATAAAAAAAATTATGACAAATAATAATGAAATTAGAACTGCGGAATGGGCACGTTGTGGACATCCAGATCGTGTAGCCGACATTTTGGCTGATAGTCTATTAGATGAATATCTAAAGCAAGACCCAAATTCAAGAGTGGCAATAGAAGTTTTCGGTTGCCATGGAATTATAACAGTCGGCGGTGAAGTAACTTCAAAAGCAAATGTAAATGTTAGCCAAATTGTAAAAGATGTTTATAAAGAAATAGGATATAATGATTCAATAGGAGTTCAAGTAAATATAGTAAAACAATCTCCTGAAATAAGTGATTTGGCAGACGAAGGAGCTGGTGATAGTGGAATAGTTACTGGTTATGCTTGTAATGAAACTAAAGAAAAATTACCTTTAGAAGTAGTATTAGCAAAAAGAATTGCTGATAAATTAGATGAAGATAAAATATTATTACCAGATGGAAAAATTCAAGTAACATTGGAAAATGGTTTAATAAAAAATGTAGTCGTTGCTTATCAAGCAAAAGAAAATGAATATAACTATATAAAAACTGTAGTTGATAATATTATTCTTGATATAAATTTACACAACGAAGACCGTTTATTTACTTATAATTTAGAACACTTTCATTTTGTAATAGGTGGATTTGATGCTGACGTTGGACTAAGTGGCCGTAAATTGATTACGCCTTATGGGCCAAGAATACCTATCGGAGGTGGGAATTTTTCGGGGAAAGATCCAAGCAAAGTAGATAGAAGTGGTGCTTACTTAGCTAGAAAAATAGCAATAGAAGAATTAGAAAAACAAGGATTAAATGAATGTTTTGTTGAATTAGCTTATGTGATAGGTAGAAATGAGCCATTATATTTAAAAGTAAATGGAGAAAATTTTGTTAGAGAAAATATAAATGTTTCTGATGTATTAAATAATTTAAAACTTAGGCGACCAATATTTAAGAATGCATCTATGAAAGGTCATTTCGGATATTTAGATTGTCCTTGGGAATAAAAAAATAATACAATATGCTTTTTACTTATTTTATTAATATTTTTATAATGTTACTTCCTATATTTTTACTTCAAAAATTTATTTTACATTCTGACATTGAATCAATTTTAATTGTCGCAATAATTACAGTAGGAGCTATAATTGTTATGACAATGGAATCTTTTTTAAAACAATTAAAAATAATTATTAAAAATGCATATAAAAAATTATGAATCAAAATTTCAATGAAAAAATAAAAGAAGCAGAACGAAGTGAGGGTTATCTTATTTTAGTCACTCGCTTAAATAATAAAAAATTAATTCATACTTATTTTACTCAAACTTTTCCAAGAGGAGATATTCCTATAGCATTAAATGAATATAAAAAACTATTAGAAAAAGAAATGATTGTTAAATCAACAGTATCAAAAGAAAAACTAAAAAAGGTCGAAGAAAAGGTCGAAGAAAAAAAAGAGATGCCACCAGAATATCGTAAATAATTAACTAATTTATTTTAAAAATATGACAAATCAAATAACAGAGGCTTATTGTTTAAAATGCAAGCAAAAACAAAAAATCGTTAATCCACAAGAAGTTGTAATGAAAAAAAAAGGAGGTAAAACTGGTAGAGCTATTACAGGAGTTTGTCTTGAATGTGGAACTAAAATGTTTAGAATATTACCATCTAAAAAAACTGAAGCTACTACGGAAGCTACTACTGAAGCTACTACTACAGAAGCTACTACCGATCCAGTATCTACGCCAATAATAAATCCAAATCTTAAAAATGAGATGGATTCATTTGACGAAAATGTTCAATAAATTTTTCAATAGATTTTTCAATAGAGTTTTCAATAGAGTTTTCCACAGCTTAGCACTTGACAAGGGACTTTAATTTTGGTATAGTAATAATATAGTAACAATATAGTAACAATATAATAATAATAACAGAAATCAATATTAACATTTTAAATTATGAAAAGAAATAGTAATGACCCAGTTATAATTGAAAAAATCTTAATGTATCGTATCAAAGGATATAGTTTTGAAATGATAGGAAGAATACTCCATCTTACAAGACAACGGATTTATCAAATATTCAAAAAAAATAAAGATAAAAAAGAATATAAAAAATTATACGAAGAAGTAACTAAGACAAAAAAATTTCTAGAGAGAGAAATAAAATAAAATTATGTATAACATAACATATGACACAATAACATTAATCGCAATAACAGTAGGTTTTGTAGAAACAATAAAAATAGCGTTAAAATTAAATAAGCGTTTTTTGCCAATAATTTCAGTATTTTCTGGAATTGGAATAGCATTTTTGGCACAGAATAGTCTTAATGTGACTATTTCAGAAACTATTTTGTTTGGAGGTATGATTGGACTCACATCGTGTGGGTTATTCTCAAATCTCAATTCAATAGTGTATGTTACAAAACAAACTTATCAAAAAGTTAAAGCACGTATTAAGAAATAAAGCATTACTTCTATTTCTACTTTTCATTTTTATTTTAATTTTATATTTTTGTAAGTTAAATACAAATGCTGAATTTAAAAATCCAGAAATAATTGAACTAAATTTAATTCAAAAAAATAGTTTAATAGGATATTCGCAACCTTATTATATTAATCCAGAAACAGAAGCTAGGGAAAAAGCTATTGAAATACTTTTAGCAGAAATTATTAGAAGAGAAAGTGGAGGAGATGCTAGTGTTTGTAATTACAATAGTTGCAGAGAAGGGATGGGATTATGTCAATTTATATCTAGCACTTGGAATTCTACTTTAAAAAGGATGAAAAAAGATAATATTATAATGGATAATTATTGTTGGCAAAACGTTACTATAAACCCTAATAAAAACCATCCTATTTTTAATCCAACTTGTCATTTAATAGTTTGTAAATGGTTATTAGAAATTGATGGAATTAAGCATTGGACAAGTGATGACAACAGCTGGGGAACTGGACCTTATAATTAAAATATTATGCCACCAATATATCATTATAAATGTAATAAATGTCGAGAACTTTTTGCTGAATATAGCTCTGGATCTATAGCATATCTGGAAGAAATTGAAACTGGGAAAAGAGCTAATACTCCGCATCCGAGTGAATGGGACTGGACATATTTTAAAAATGCATTTGGATATAAGCCAGGAAAATGCTATCATGGTTATCTCTCAGATTGTATTTGTTTAAAATGTTTAACAAGGTTCAGATTAGATTTAGGATATAGACCAAAGCCAGCAAGAGATAAAAGAGAATGTCCGCTTTGTAAATCAAAAAAAGTAAAAACAATTGACGAATTAAAAGGAAAAAAATGTCCAAAATGTAAAAAGGGTATAGTTATAACAGAATTTGCTGGTAGCTCTTAATAAAATAATAATTAATTAAATAAATAAAAAATTATGAAAAGACAAAAAGAATTACAAGACATTTTAAAAGCCATTGACAAATGGATGAAAAAGAATAAAGGTAATGTTGATTTTATCGCTGATTTTATGACATTTGATGAAAAAAAGTTAAAGAACAAAGAAGATGATGTATTTAATGATAGTGCTAGTATTAGAATAGCATTTGGCACTAAAGAAATTTTGAAAATGGCAACAGAAGATACATTAAAAGAAATTAAAAAAGATAAATCAGATTTCATAAGTTGGTAATAAAAAATTATGAATCAAAATAATATATCAAACGAAATACTAAATGCTGATTCTTTTAATAATTTATGGCAAATTGGAACTGAAAGCAATTTACAAGCAGAAACAATTCCTTGGGAACCATATTATCCTAATTATTATTCTTATTGGTGGAGAAATGAACCAAATAAAACAGAACAAGCATTTAAAATCACCAAAGTATTATTAGATAAAAAACTAATTAAATTGAATACTATAAAACAGTTTATAGATTTAATGGATAAATTAGTTAAAATAGTATAAAAAGATCGGCAATAATAAATTAAAATAAAAATAAAAATAATATGACTTATTCAAAAGATTTAGATTTATCACCAAAGTTTGCACATTTTTTAAGTGAACAAGGGATGTTAGATTCTCTTGTGATCGCATTTCAATCGTTTCGTGAAGCTCAAAATTATCCATTTGAATTAAAAGATAAACGTATTGCTACTCAAGCTGTTTTTAAAGGATTATGTGAGTTTTATGCTTCTAGGGGATTTAAAGATGATAAACTTGTTTCTAGCAAAGAAATTTTAGAAGAAGCAAAAGAGGTAGTTGAAAACATTTGGAAAACAGAATCTAAGACTTGGGAAAAAAGACCAGAGAAAGAAAGCACAAAAATGGTAGAAAAGAAAATAGAAAAAGAAAAAAAAGAACAGGATAAAGATAAGAAAACTTATACATTAGATATTAAAGGAGATAATAAAGTATCAGATTTTCATACAGAATGTTTAGCTAAAACTAAAGAAGAGGCATACGAAATTATGGTAAAAGAACATCCTGGACTTGGAAAATCATCAAAAAGTGCTATAATTAAAATAATTAAACTAAATAAATAATATGAAAATTTTACAAGATGTGCTTAAAAAGGCAAATGTAATACAAGAACTTAAACTCTTTACTAAAAAAGATAGAGGAGGAACACAAACAACTGGACCACATACAGTTAAGCTTATAGACAGTAAGATTATAAAAGGAACAGAATTCCAAACAGGTAAAGAAATATATATTGTTAGATTACTTGTAGAAGAAAGTGGTGAACAAAAAAAATATGATTTTCCGTTGAAAGATAAAAAAGGAGATATACATTATTTAGTACAAAGATTAGCTGATTTTCCAGAGGGTTCAGAAGTTATTTTAGAAGGTAAAAGCCAAGGGGGTAGGTCATTTACAGAAGTTCGTTCTGTAAATGTTGCTCAATCAACAGAAAATATACCAACTATAAATACAGATGAAACTACAGATGATACAGATGATACAGATGATACAGATGATACAGATGATATACCAATAATTAATGAATCTGTAAATGAGTCTAAAACAGAAAAACCAGTAGAAAACGCTCCAGTAGAAAATATTGATGATGGAGAAATTGATGTCAGTAAACTTAACTTTTAAATATGAAAATCCTTCAACAAATTTTAGATAAAGCTGGATTAGCACCAGTCTATAAATTTAAAGTTGAAAGTAAATCTGAAAAAGGAAAATTTCATATAGTTAAAGTTTATAAGGATGAAAGAATAGAATGCAATTGTTTTGCTGGGCTGATGAAACAATCGTGTGGGCACTCTGAAATTGTAAAAAAACATTTAGAAACTAATAAAGGTCGCAACTAACTAACTAAAAACAATGAAAAAATTAATTATTTTAGTAAAAAAAGAAATAGCAGATGAAAAAGCAGAACAAGAATTGATAGAAAAGAAAAAAAATATTAAAGAAATGATTGGATTAATTGAAGCAAAACAAAGTTTAATTAAGGATTTTGAAAGTAAAATTAATATAGAAAAAGAAGAAATAAAAAAACTTGAAGCAAATTTAGAAAAAGGAGATTTTTCTATTTTAGAAAATCCAACATGTTTAGATATGCTGAAAAATATTCCAATAACATTTACTACAACATCTGGTAATTAAAAATAAAAAGGTCGAAAAGAAAAATTTTAAGAAAAATTTAAGAAAATATATTATGGAAAATTTTAAATTACAAGACGAAACCACTACTCCAGAAGCTGAAACTCCAGAAACCACTACTCCAGAAGCTGAAACTGAAGAGACTAAAGAAGCATCTGAAGAAGTTACAGGTGATATAACTGAAGATACAAAAGAAGAAGATACAGACGATGACGATGAGAAAGATACAGAATAAGAATAGTTGTTTTTTAACTCTGCTCTTATTTTTTAAGAGTAGAGACTAGGAAGCAATATTGGAGGATGTTTTCAATGTAAGAAAATAGGTGAACGACTAGAAAAACTTATTGGAGAAAAAGAAATTAAACAAGTAGAAAAATATTTAAGAAAATACAGACGAGAAAATAAAAAGGTCATAGATAATTAACTAAAACAAAAATTATAAAAAAAACAAAAGACAAAACATTAGCTATCATACTTTCATTTCTAGTTCCTGGATTAGGACAAATTTATGCTGGAAAAATAGGGAGAGGGATTATTTTCTTTATTGGAACATTTATAGGATATATTTGCTTTATAATTCCTGGTATTATAATTTGGATAATAAATATATTTGATGCCGCAAAACAAGTAGAAGAATTAGATAGAGAAAACCCAAAAAGAATAAATTAATTAACTAAAATAAAACTATGAACATTTTTAATATATTTAAAAGAAATAAATTTGTTGCTGGAGTATTAGCACCAGATCCTACTGATGTGCGAGATTATCAATTATGCGATATACAACCAGAAGCAACTGAATTACCAGAAGAATTTGATTTAAGAGACAAAATGTCACCAATTGGATATCAAAACTATGGATCGTGTACTAGCTGGGGAACTACTTCTGTTAAAGAATATTTAGATAATAAAGAATATCATAAAATAATCAATTTATCAGAAAAATTTGTATATCATTTTACAAAGGTTGAAAGTGGACTTTGGGGCATACAGGGCGATTATGTAAGGTCAGCTCTTAAAGCAATTTGTAAATATGGAGCTCCATTGATAGAAGACTATCCAGATACTAGAGAAAAAAATTGGGAAACTTATGTTAAAAAAGAGCCTTCATTAGAAATTCAAAAAAAAGCAGAAAAATATAAAGGTAAGACATATTGGTCTGTTGGAAAAACTTTAGAAAGTTTTAAACAAGCAATGTATCAACAAAAAGCTCCAATTATAACTGGAATGATGTGGCATGAGTCCTATAGAGCAATTCAAAAAGATGGTAAATTGCCAATACCTGGAACAAAAAAAATAGGTGGACACTGTGTTTCGGCAATAGGATGGACTAAAAATAAATTATGGTTTCGTAATTCATGGGGAACTAAATTCGGTAATCAAGGATATTTCTATATTCCATTTAATGAATTTAATAAACACGAAATTTGGA
>Ga0210003_1003164_pt1 | contig 13548 bp, 6 predicted proteins | sample LantaG_FD_182804 | JGI IMG/M metagenome (GOLD analysis project Ga0210003, IMG submission 182804) | Deep subsurface microbial communities from Baltic Sea to uncover new lineages of life (NeLLi) - Landsort_02402 metaG (SPAdes) (version 2) | ecosystem: Environmental > Aquatic > Marine > Oceanic >... | reverse complement strand
AGAAAGAGCGTGATAGAGAGAGAAACGAGAGAAATAACTCACCTGACGGCCGACTTGAAAAAAAAAAAATCGAAAACCAGGACCTCGCTCTGATTACCGTCGACGAGCGCTCTCCCGGCATCTTCGACGTTTACCGTCTCAATCTGGCGACCGGTGAGAAGAAGTTTACCGTCATCGAATCCTTCTTCTTCTGGGGGGGGGGGGAGGAGCGATGTTTTGTTTTGCAGAAAGAGAGAGAGAGAGCGAGCGAATCTAGGACTACATAATACTCACTCTTTCCAAAAAACTGAAAAAATAAAAACTTGAAACAAAACGCTCAGGCGAGCTCAAGCTCGATACGCTCAACCCGGGCGACGTCGCTTCCTGGGTCCCCGACATGTTCCTTCGCGTGCGAGGGGCCAGGGCCCTGCTGCCCGCCGGGGGAGGCGTCTTCAGGACGCGGAGCGTGCGCAGTCCCTACGTCGACCTCAAGAAGAAACAGGACGAGCTCGTTTCCCGCAAGAGGAGAAACAAGGGCGGCGGCGCCCCCCTGTCCGAGGAGGAGGAGAGGATCGCGAGCGCGGCGCCCTACCCCTCGGTCTGGGACGACGCCGCGGAGACCTCGGAGTGGAAAGAGATCACCCGGTGGAACTCGTCCGATCTGTTCATCCCGGTCAGCACCGCGGGCCGCGCCTACGCCTTCGCGAGAGAGGGGAGGTCCGTTCTGGTCCTGACCTCGGCCAACGCGTCGGCGGTGCGGCTCGTGCAGCTCTCGGCGAGCACGGGGAAGCTGGAAAAGGTCCTCGCTGCGGGGGAGAAGGGCAAAGGTGAGTTTTGTTTTTGTTTTTTTCTTCTCCGCTGTGCCTCCGTCGTCGAACTGCCTCGCAGCCTTCACGCTCGCTCGCTCGCTCCTGCTCTCCAGCCCCTCGAGACCGCCCAGCGCGGCACGTTCATATCGTCCGCGGCTAAAGCACAAGAAAAAAATAAAAATAGAAAAATCTCACCGCCGCTTCTCTCTCCCTCCCTCTCCCCTCCCCTTATAACTCGGCCCCTTTTTCTTTCTTCAAAAATAAATAAAAAACAAAAAGACGAGGACGTCGTCGCCACCGCCTTCGACGCCGTCTCGGGCGAGCTCGTCGCCTTCGCCACCGAGCGCCTGCGCCGCAAGTGGCAAACCACCGCCAAGGCCTGGGACCCCGACGCGGCTTTGGTGAACAGGGCCCTCAACGGCTCCGACGAGTTCTCGGTGGCCTCGAAGGCCAGCGACAACTCGCGCGTGATCCTGCGGTTTGTCTCGGACACGCAGCCACCAACCTTTTATCTCCTGGACCGGAGGGACAAGAGGAACAGGACGGTGACGAAGCAGATCACGGTGAATAGTTTTTCGGAAAAAAGTTTTCTTTTTTCTTTTTCTCGCCCTCTTTTCTCGCCCTCTTTTTCTTGCTCTCTTTTCTCTCTCACTTTTCCCTCTTCGAGCAAACCATGACTAAAAAAAAACAGGAGCTCCCCGGCCTCGAGAAGTACGAGCTCGCCCCGCAGAAGGGGTTCGAGATCAGGGCGCGCGACGGGCTGCTGCTGCCGTCGTACGTCTCTCTGCCCCCCGCTTGGATCGCAGCCAACGACTCCTCTCGCAATTCCTCTTCTCGCCCGGGCCCGCTGCCGCTCGTCGTCGTCGTCAGGGCCGCGCCCTGGGCCCGCGACTCGTTCGGGTTCACGCCCGCCGTGCAGGCAATTGCGAACCTGGGAGCCGCGGTGCTCCAGGTCAATTTCCGCGGCAGCAGCGGCTTCGGGCGGGGCTTCGTCGCGGCGGCGGCGGGCGAGTGGGGCGGGCGCATGACGACGGACCTCGTCGACGCCGTCGCCTGGGCCGTCGAGGAAGGCATCGCCGACCCCGACAGAGTGGCCATATTTGGGTTCAGTTATGGCGGCTACGCCGCGCTCGACGCCCTCACGACGCACCCAGATGTTTTCTCCTGCGCCGCGGCGCTCTCCGGCGCGGCGCGGTTCGACAGCTCGCGCAGCCTCAACCCGCCCGGCTGGGTGCCGCCGCCGCCGGCGCCGGGCTCCGAGGCCGCGGCGCGCTTCGAGGAGCGCGGCTTCGAGATCTCTCCCATAAATCACGTCAACAGCCTCCGGGGAGGTTCCGCTTCTTCTTCTTCTTCTTCTTCCTCTTCGAGCTCAAACGCCTCCTCCCCCTCCTCCTCCTCCTCCTCCTCCTCCTCTTCTCCGCAGTGGCTCCTCCAGGCGATCGGCGGAAGGGACGAGGGCAAGCTGACCTCGGCCGCGAGGGAGCTCGCCAAGGAGGCCGCGAAGCGTGGAGTCATTTCGGAACTGCTGGTGTACCCGAAGGAAGGGCACGCTCTGAGGCTGGACGAGTCGAGGGTCGACTTCGCCTCGAGGCTGACGCGCTTCCTGGGGCGGTGCCTCGGGATTGCGGACGCAGAGGGGGGAGGGAGGGAGCCCCCGCCGGTCGAGGTCGCGGGGGTCGAGGTGGAGGTCGAGCTGGCGAGGTCGGCGGCGGCGGCGGACTCTTCCTCCATTCCTCCGAGGCCGATCAGGCTCGGAGACAGGGCGCCGGCGCCCAACTCGACCGGGCGGATCGACGAGGCGGGCGTCGTTGCGAAGGGCGAGCTTTCGGCGCGGGGAAGGGCGCCGGTGGGGGCGTGAGGAAGGAAAACAAAAACTGTGTGTAAAAACTTTCTGTTCGAGTGAAACGATATCGAGTCATTTTTTCTTTTTGCTGCTCTCTCTCTCGCTTGTCTCTCATCGCTCGCAAAGCGCCACCAGTGAGCTGCAACCGACGGAGCCTAACAGCGCATCCCCCCCGCCGAGGATTAAAGCAAAGGGATTAAACGAAGCTTTCGTTTGCCCCCTCTCTTTCTAATCGAGAGCTGTCGATGCTTCGTCCATCGACGTCGGCTCGGTCGTCGGCATTGAAAGGGAGCTTCCTCCTCTCCTGCGGACCTCCGCGCCCCCGAGCCGTCGCTCGCTCCGCATCTGCTTCTGCTTCTTCTGCTTCGTCGTCGTCGTCTGCTACGATCGCGACCTCGCCCGACGAAGCAGCAAGAGGGAAATCGAGCGCCGAAGGAGGAGTAAAAGCAGCAGCAGCAAAGTCTCGTCGGGCGGCGACGACCCCGACAAAGCCGGCGATGCGCGCAGCAGCCCGGAGCCTCGTCGGTGAGAGAAGAGAGGACAGAAGAAAGAAAGGAAAAACCCCAAGCTCTTAAACGCCTTCGCGCCTTTGTCTCACTCACTCACTCGAGATCGCACACTCACGAACGAAACCATATCAGCCCGTGCCCTGGCCTCCCCAGCACCAGCGAGCTCCCGCGGCCGGGCGAGCAGCAGCAGCAGCAGCGGCGGCGGCGGCGGCGACGGAGGGGCAGGGGCCAAGAAGGCGATGAAGAAGAGCGGGATCGAGCTCGCGGCGGTCGCGACTGTCCCCTCTTCTTCGTCTTCTCCTTCCGTTTCTCCTCCTTCCTCTTCTTCCACCACCGAGAAAGTCGCCGACATCGTCCTGGGTATCGACCCGGACACGCGGGGAGCTATGGCAGTGCTCTTCCGAGAAGGAAGAGGAAGCGGCGGCAAAGACGAAGAGAGAAAAGAAACTAGCTTTTCATCTTCTTCTCCGTCGATTACTAGAACCTCGACTAGCAATTTCTTCATCTCGGCCGTCCACGACACCCCGACCGTCGAGGTGCCCCTGGGGCGAGGCACGCTGAAGAAACCCCCGAAGACGCGCAGGCGCCTCGACGCCACCGCGGTCTCCTCGCTCATCGCGGAGTTAAAAAATAAAGCGGAATCGGAGGGGAAAAGCTTGGAGGCGTGCGTCGAGCAGCCGAGCCCGAGCCCGCTCAACGGCAAGCTCGCTTGGTACGGCAGCGGCCTCGCTTTTGGGATTTGGTCGGGCGTGCTCGCGGCCCACGGCGTGCGCACGAGCTTCGTGCGCCCCCAGGAGTGGAAGCGGGCGTTCGGGCTGGAGGGCGGCGGGAAGGACGCGGCGAGGGCCGCGGCGGTGGCGGCGCTGGACGAGAAGAAGAGCGACGGCGAAGAAGAAGAAGAAGAAGAAGAAGACCCCCCCCAGCCTTCTCCTTCTGTTTCGATGGCGACGACGACGACCGCGGCGGCGCTCCTGACCCGGAAGAAGGACCACGGCCGCGCCGACGCCATGCTCATCGCGCTGTGGAGGGCGCGGGGCGGGGCGGGCTGGGGCGGGCTCGGGGCCGACGCTGCAGCCGCGGCCGCCGAAGTGGAAGCTCTCGCTCTTGCGTCGGCGGAAGTGTCCGGCGAAGAAGAAGAGGAAGAGGAGGAAGAAGAGGCGACGACCGCGGACGAGACCGACGGAACCGGGTTTGACGATGACGACGAAGAAGAAGAAGAAGCGGAGGCAGAGGAGAGCAGCGAGAGCAGCAGCAGCAGCGGCAGCGACGAGGACGAGACGACGACGGCGGCTGCGGCCAGCAAAGGGAAGAAAAAGAAGGGCAGCGTAAAAGCGGCGGCGTCGGCAGCGAAAGCAGCGAGTGAGTGAAAAGTTTGTTTCTTCGTTTTTTTCTTCTTCTCTATTTTGCAAACGCACGCGATCTCTGTCAGCACCGAAACAAAGAACCTCAGCACGAACAAACAAAACAACAAAAAAAACGAAAAAGGGCCGTTCTCGACACCAGCGGCTGCCCCCTCCTCCCGCCTCCTCGGCGGGAGCGTCGCCGGCAGAAGAAGAAGGAGCTTCTCCTCTTTGGCCGCCCTCCCCGGCTCTTCCTTTGCCGCCTCCGACGATTCTTCCCAGATAGACCTAGCTAGTTACACCTTCATCGTCGACGACACCGTTTTCGCGCCCTCGTATCGCTCGTCCGGAAGCGAAAGCGGGGCCGAGAGCGAAATAGAGGAAGGCGGGACCGAAAGAGAAGAGGAGCGAGGAGGAGAAGCGGGAGGCGAAGGGGGCTCGGCGGCCTTCGGTCAAGTCGGTGGATCGGGCCCGCAGGTGCTCTTCGGCTTCGTGCTCGCCACCGCCGTCCTGCGGAGGCTCGGGGTCGGCGTCGCGGCTGCGGCTCCCCCTCTCCGCGTGCCCTCGCTCGCCCTCGTCGCGGGGATCGGCGAGGGCGACCTCCCTCCCGCTGCCAGCCTCTGGCTCCGAGAGGCCGACGCCGCCTTCGGCGTCTGCAGAGGGGTCTCGTGGATGCAGCCGCCGCTCTCCACCCCTCGCGCGTGGCAGTTGGTCGAGGGGGACGGGTCCCGGACGCAGGTGTGGCGGAAAGCACGCGGAAGCAGCGGAATCGCAAGCGGAGGAGGAGAGGAAGAAGAAGCGAGGGCGGCGGCACTGCTGCCGCCCCTGGTTCCTGATCCTCCCTCTTCTTCTTCTTCTTCTTCTTCTTCTTCTTTTTCTCCTTCTTCCGTCTCCATCCCCCGAAGCGTGCTCCAGAACGCCAGGGCGCACCACGCGGGCCTCGACCCCTTAAACCCGAGGCACCCCCTGTGGCTCTCGGCGCTCCGCGCGGCCGCGCCGCGGGGAACACGGATCAGCGCCGAGACGTTCCAAGAGTGCTCCCGCTTCCCTTCCCCGAAAGAGCTCCGCGCCCTGCTGCGCCCTCTCGACTTCTTTTCGCCGAACGAGGCCGAGGCGGCGAGCCTGGTGGAAGGAGAGCGAGGAGGGAGCGCTGCCTCCGCGGCTCGGAGCTTGCTTCTGGCTGCTGCTGCTGCTGCCGCTGCTGATGCAGGAGGGGGCGGCGAGGAAACTTTCCTCGATTCCGTCGTCGTCCGCCGGGGGGGCCTCGGCGCCGTCCTCGTGTCGAGAGAGAGAGAGAGAGCCCTGAGCGTGCCCTGCGTGGGCAACCTGAGGCTGCGAGACACGACTGGCGCAGGCAACGCCTTCCTGGGTGCGCTCGCCGCGGCGGCAGCGGCGAGCCCGAGCTTGTCCGACGCCGCTCTGGCCCTGGGCGTCGCGAGCGCCGCGGCCGCCGCCGTGGCCGAAGTGCTGGGGACGCCCCCGCTCTCCGCGGACCTGCTCTCTCCTTCGAACTCCCAGGTGGAGCGCGCCGCGGAGAGGGCGCTCGCCGTCAGGAACGCGGGCGAAGAGGTCGAGGTTTGAGGAGGGTTTGATTTTTTTGATTTTTTTGACGGCTAGAATTGCAATCACTTCAACGAATTCTTTTCAAAGTTTCCTCTCTCTCTTTTCCCTTCGCTTTCAGCGCCTCTGTCTTCCGATAGCTATGCCTATCTTCAGGGTGACCTCTGCGCTTTGTTAGGTCGCGCTCTCCTCCTACCTATAGTACTCGAAGAGGGCCTTAGGAATGACAAAGGCAGCGCATGCGTCAGCGGCAGGGGCGACGCGGGGTGCCGCTGCCGTCCCCACGCCGGCGGCGGATGTCGCGTCGTGCCTCCGCCGCATCGCGACGGCGCACGAATTGTGCCCTTTCGAAGAGTGAGTTTGAACAGTTTGAAGACCAGAGAGGTTAGGGAAGAGGACAGAGACGGACGAAATCGAACTCGCATTGAACTTGACCGAGGCTCTTCTTCAAACCACAAAAAAAAACAGACGCCTCGCCCTCGCGCTCTCCCTCGCCTCGGCGCTCCTGCAGGCCGAAGGCAGGCAGGACTGCGTCTCGATGCTCGAGGAGCTGACAGGAAGCAGCAGCAAACATGGAGCGCGAGAGGGCGAGGCCGCGGCGGCGGCGGCGGCGGCGGCGTCGGCGGCAGCGCTCCTCCCGGCCAGGGCGCGGGCCGCGGCGCTCGGCGCGATCGGGGACTGGGCGTCCGGCCTCCTCCTCCGCTCCTCCTCCTCCTCCTCCGCCGCCGCCGCTGCTGCTCCGATTATCGCTGCAGCAGGAGGAGGCCCCGGCGATGCGAGGCTGTGGGCCCTCGCGGCGGTCTCCCTCAGGGCGGCGGGAGGAGGGGGCAGCGGGGGCGGGGGGGCCGACGGCGCGGGGCCCAACCCGGCGCTCGTCGCCGCGGCGGCCTCCGCGGCAGACGCCGCCGCCGCCGCCGCCGCTTCGGCTCCAGCTTCGGCTGCAGCTCCGAAGAGCTCCTTGTCATCCTACGAACCTTCCACGCTCGCGGCGTTGGCTGCCTCCGAGGCCCTTGCAGCTGCCCGCTCGTCCGGCAAGGGGGGCGGAGCGACCGGGGGCGGGGCGGGGGGCCTCTCCGCGGCCTCCGTCGACCACGCTGCGGCGCTCGCGGCCGCCGCCCTCCGCTGCTGCTGCTCCTCGCCTTCGCTCTCCCCCTCCTCCGCGGCGACGCAGGCCCCTCCTCGCGGCTCTGCCCGCCTCGCCGTCGACGCCCTTGACCTCCTCCGCTCCCTGGCCCTGGCGCACCCGAACCCGCGCAGGGCCTTCGACGCCGCGGTGTCCAAAAGCGCGGTGCTGGCGCTGCGGGCCGTCGGCAGAGGGGCACGGACGAGCGGGGCGGGGAGGGAGCACGGCGGCGAGGGCGCCCCTGCCCCTGCATCCTCCTCCTCCTCCTCCTCCTCCTCCTTCGGTTCCGTCTCCGCGGCGGCTTCGAGGGCCATGGAGTCGGTGCTGCTCCTGGGGAAGGGAGGGGGGGCCGCGGCGCTCGTCTCTGCCGCGGGCGAGGCCGCGGCGAGGGACACGGCGGCGGAGGCCAAAAGCGCAAAGAAGGGCGCTGCTGCTTCGAAAGGAGTTTCCTATCCTCCTCCCTCCTCTTCCGTCGTCGTCGTCGTCGCGCATCAGTGGTCCCTCGTCAAGGCCATAGAGGCCGCGGCCACCTCCGAAAAAGACCCGGAAGCCCTGGTCGACCTCGCCGCGGGGTGCGGGTGGCTTTGCGAGCGCGCGGCGGTGGCGGCGAGGGCGGGCGGCGGCGGCGGCGGTGTCGAAGGGAGCAGAGTTTCCTCCTCTTCCGATCACTCCCCGTTTTGGCTGTGGTGGGCCCTTCTGCGACCCTTCTTGCGGCTCCTGCTCGCGTCCGTCGATGTAGGGGGAGCAGCAGTAACGGAAAAGGACGACGAGGCGAAGAAGAGGCCGCGGAAGCGCGCCAAAGGGGAGGCGCCCTCTCCTCCTCCTCCTCACCTCGTCGTCCCCTTCGCCGCCGCGGCGGACGCCGCGACCGCGATGCTCCGCCGCGTCTCTTCGATCTACAGGGCCACCGACGATGCCGACGGGAGGCAGAGGGCGGCGCTGGCCGAAGTCGCGGAGGCGCTGCTGCCGCCCGCCGCGGATATCTGGACCAGGGAAGGGGAAAAGTCGAGCCCTTCCGCTCCGGCGGCGGCGGCGGCCGCCGCCGCCGCGAGGGGCGCCGCGGCCCTGCTCGCCTGCGAGCACCGATGCCTCTCCGGGGCCCCGCTCGAGGCGCTGTGGCCCGTCGTATGGGCAAGCGCGGGCGCGGGGGCGGGCGGAGGAGGCCCGCGCGCCGCGGCGGCCCGAGGGGCGGCCGTCGCGGCCGCCCGCGCCGCCGCTGCAGCCGCGCTCGCGGCGGCGGCAGAGACGCGCTCGTTCCCCGCGGCGCTCTCCGCCCTCGCCTCGGCGCTCTCCTCCCCCCCCTCCTCCGACGGCGGCGGGAGAGGCGTCTCGGCGCTCGCTGCGGATGCCGTGTTCGACGCCGAGGGAGAGTCCGAGGCGCACAGGGCCCTCGGGGAGGCGGCGCGCTCGCTGCCCCCGAGGGCGCTCCCGGCCGCGGTGGCGGCCGTCGCCCGGGCCGTCGGCGGCTCCGCGGCCCTTTCCCTCCCTTCGCCGCTCGAGTCGGCCCCCGCGAGGGCCGCCCTGGGCCGGGTGCTCTCCACGGTGGCCACGCTTGCGGTCCCTGAGGCTGGGGTTGCCTCGGAGGCCGCGGTGGCGGCGGCGGAGCTCGCCGGGAGCCTCTCGGGGGTCCTCGAGAGGAACGTCGCCGTCCCCGTCGCCGAGGAGGGGGAGGAGGGAAGAAAGGCGGACCTCTCCGCGGCCTCCTCCGCGCTCGCTCTGTATTCCGCTGCCCTTTCCGTACACGCCGAGTGCGTGGGAGCGGACCCGGCGCTGGACCCCCTGCGCGGGCAGGAGACCGGGGACGTGCGAGGAGGGGGCGGCGGCGGCGGCGGCGGAGGCTTTTTTGCCGCCGCCGGGCTCGCCGCGGCCTCGCTGCCCGCGGCGCTCCGGGCCCTCGTCCCTCCGCAGTCGACGGCTCTCTCCTCCTTCTCCTCCGCCTCCTCTTTGGTGGACCCGGAGCTCGCGGCCGCCGCGGCCTCGGCGGCGCTGGCGAGGGCCAAGGTCCTCCGGGAGCGGCTCGCGCACTCGCGCTCGCGCGTCGCCGGCCCCGAAGAGGGAAGCGGCGGCGGAGGCGGAGGCGGAGGCGGAGGCGGAGGCGGAGGCGGAGGCGGAGGCGAGGGCGGGGAGGAGGAGGAGCGCGAGCTCCGCGACCTCGCCTCGTGGCTCTGCGGCCTCTGCCGCCGCCGCGCTCCCTCCGCCCCTTCCTCTTCGGCTCCTCCTCTCCTCGCTTCCTGCCCGCAGGCGGCGAGCGCGCTCGTCGCCCTCGGCGATTGGTGCCCCCCGGCGGGGGCCGCTGCGGCGCTGCGGCCGCTGCTCGCGTTCGCCGCCGAAGAAGCGACGCCGGAAGCGAACGAAAGCTCGCCCCTCGCTCGCTCTCGCCGCCGCGCCCTCGCCCTCGCGACGCACCCGGCCCTGCTCGAGTGCGAGCTGCTCTCGAGGGCCTGGGCGGAGGCGGCCGCGGGGCTCCTCGAGGAGGGGGAGGAGGAGGAGGAGGAGGCTTGCCCCCTCGCGGAGGCTCTCTCGGCGTCGCTCGGGGGCATCGCCTCGGGTCCCGCCTCGGCCTCGGGCCCGTCAAACCGCTCGACCCCCCCGATGACATCGAGGGCGGCAGCGGCGCTCGCCGCCATCGTCTCCCGGGGGGTCTCTTCGTGCCCTCCCCCGGCGCGCTCTGCTGCGCTCCTGCTCCGCGCTTCGCTGCGTGCAGCGGCTGCGGCGGCTCCGTGGGCAGCTGCCGCCACGGGAGGAGGAGGAAGAGGAGGAGGAGAAAGAGAGACCGCGCTGGCGGCGCTGCGGGCGTGCCTCTGCGCCGCCGCGGACGCAGCGGCGGCGGCCGCCGCCCCGGTGGCTTCGGTCTCCTCCTCGTCCCTGCTCGCCGAGGCGGGCGCCTCCCCCTGGCTCTCGAGGGTCTCTGAGATTCTGCAGGCCTCTCCCGGGGGCGGCCACGCGGCCGCAGCGGCGGGATTTCTGCTCTCTCTCTGCGCGGAAGGGGGAGGAGGAGGAGCGAGCTCGGCCGAAGCGCGGCTCGCGGCTGCGCGCAGCGGCGGCGGTGGCCGAGGCAACGGCGACGGCGACGACGGAGAGAGTGAGAACGACGACGGCGACGACGACGACGACGCTGCCCGAGCCCTCAGGGCTGCGACCTCCGCGAGCGCGCGCGGGGCCTCTGTTGCCGAGGCCGCGGCGCTGCTGCTCGCGGAGGGGGGAGGAAGAGAAGGAGGAGGAGAGTGCTGCGGCGTCCTGAAAGGAGGCGCCGCCGGCAAAGGCGGCGGAGACGACCGCTGGCCGCTCGCGGCGGCTCGCGCCCTCGACGCCCTCGCCGCCGCCGTGGCCCTGTCCTCTGCCCCGCCGTCCCCGATGGCCCTCGGCGGGCTGTTCCTCAGCGTCCTCGAGTCCCTCCCGGCGCCGCCGCACCCGGCGGCGCGCGTGCTCCTCGGCGGCGGCGGAGGCGGAGGAGGAACGGCAGCAGACGACGGCGGCGGCGGAGGCGGCGGCGGAGGGGAACGGTCGAGCGTCCGCGGCGCCGCCCTCGCCGCGGCCCTCGCCTGCTTCGGGAGCAGCAGCAGCAGTGGCGGCAAGCGGCGCAAGAGCAGCAAAGACAGCTCGCTCGCGCCGCTGCTCCTGGCGCTCGCTCGGAAGGTCGAGGCGAGTGCTGCCGAAGCCGCCGCCGCGGGGACAGGAGAAGAGGAGCGAGGAGAGAAGAAGGAGGCCCTTCTCCTCTCGGCCCTGGCCGCCCTCGAGGTCGGGAGGGCCGCCGTCGCTGCGAGCGCCGGGGTCGAGAGAGGAGAGGGAGGCGAAGGCGAAGGCGAAGGCGGAGGCGGAGGCGGAGGCGGAGGCGGAGGCGGAGGCGGAGGCGGAGGCGGAGGCGGAGGAGAGGGAGACGAAGAAGAAGCTCGAGAAGGAGAGGCCGCCGCCGCCGTCGCGCTCTCCGCGGCGGCTCTGGCGTCGCTCCCTCGCCTCCTCCGCCTCTGCAGCAGCTCTCCCCCTTCTCCTTCCTCTTTGGGTCCCTGCCTCGCCGTCGCGGCCCTCAGGCTCGCGGAGGGCGTCGTCGCCAGGCCCAGGGCCTTCCCCTCGGTCCCGGCCTCGGCGGCCGTCGCGGCGCTCTCGGCCGGCGCGCGCGCGATCGAGGGGCTCGTCGCCTTTCCCGGCTCGGGCAGCCCCTCGGGCGACCTCCCCGCGCTCCCTTTCCCGGCCGTCGCGGCCGCCCTCTGCGCCGGGGCGTCCCTCGCCGCGGCCACGCTCAGGCACCGCCGCGGCGCCTCGAGGCGCGGCGGGGGCGCGATGGTCGAGACGGTGGCCGCGTCGGCGGCGCTCCTGGCGAGGAGGCCGGCGGTGCCGGCTTGGGTCGCGCCCTCCTCCTCCCCTCGTCGCGCTGGGTCCTCCCTCTCCGACGCCTCCGCGGCGGCCGGGGCCGAGCTCGGCAGGCTCCTCCAGTCCGTCGCCGCCAGCCCCAGGGACGCCGGGATGGGGGCCTACCTGCCGCACGCCGTCGCGGCGTTCGCGAGGGCGGCCGGGGTCGCCGCGGCCGCCGCCTCCTCCTCCTCCCCCTCCTCTTCGAGCGGCGGCGGCGGCGGCGGCGCCTCGCGCCCCGCCGCCGTGCCCCCCCTCGCCTCCGCCGCGGCCGCCTCGGCGGCTCGCCCGGGCGCGGCGGCGGCCTTCGGCGCGCTGAGCCCGGCGCAGGCGCAGCACGTGCACGCGATGCTCGGGGTCGCCGCGCCGAGGGGCCCCTCGAGCTCGGGCCCCTTGGGCCCGGGCTCCGGGCTCCTGCTTCTGGGCGCCGCGGCGCGCGTCCTGGCCGCGCCGCCGGCGGCGCCCTCTGCTCCCCCCGCGGCGCTCGCGGCCTCGTCGCGCGCCGCGCTCGCCGAGCTCCGCGCGGCCTGGGAGACGGAGTACAGGCACACGGGGAAGGTCTAGAGAGGGGGAGAGGCCAGAGCGTTGACGTACGAAGAAAAAACAGGGGAAGAAAAAAAAACCGATTTTGAAGGAGTGGGTCGCGGGCAGGAGAGGCGCGAGCCAACGAAAAAGGGAGCCCTTTCTCTTTTTACACGCTTCCAGCCGCGCTTCCCCTCTCTTGTTTATTTGGTGGAGTTCTCTCCTCTCCTTTGGTGTCTGAAAACTGCCTGATTTTTGTTATTGATGTAGTGTTGGGGGAAGGGGAGGCCTCCCTCCCTCTGTCGAAAGAGAGAAAAAGAGCGGCCGCCCTCCCCCTCTCTACTTTTGAGTCGCGTTTTCTTTTTTCCCTCTCCATTTTCTCTCTGCTCCGAAAAGGTCCCTCTCCTCCAGCCTCTCTAGACGGCGTTGAGGTCCTTGGTCGCCTCCCACGTGAACACGTCGGTAGGCTCGCGGCCGAAGTGGCCGTACGCCGCCGTCTTCAGGTAGCGCGGCTTGCTCAGGTCGAGCGCGCGCGCGATCAGTCCCGGGCGGAAGTCGAACGCCTTGAGCACCTTCGCGAGGATCTCCTTGTCGGGGATCTTGCCCGTGCCGTAGGTGTCGACGTGGACCGAGAGCGGCTGCGCGACGCCGATGGCGTACGAGACCTGCACGATCGCGCGGCGGGCCAGGCCCGAGGCGACGATGGACTTGGCCGCCTGGCGCGCGATGTAGGCGCCGGAGCGGTCGACCTTGGTCGGGTCCTTGCCCGAGAAGGCGCCGCCGCCGTGGGCTCCCCAGCCTGATCGATCGGGTTTGTTTTCGAGAGAGCGTTGGAGAGAGAAAGAGAGGGAGAGAAGGGTGAGTACGAAGGAAAAATGGAGAGGGAAAGCGACGAGAGAAAAAAGGCTTCTTCGCTCCGCTGCCGCTCGCAGGGAAGGAAAGAAAGAAAAACCCCAACTTACCTCCGTAGGTGTCGATGATGATCTTGCGGCCCGTGAGCCCGGCGTCGCCGTGGGGACCGCCGATCACGAACCTCCCCGAGGGGTTGAGGTGGAAGATGGTGTCCTTGTCGAGGTACTTGGCGGGGACCACCGGCTTAATGACGTACTCCTGGAGGTCCTTCGCGATCTGCTCGTTGGTGACGTCGGGGCTGTGCTGCGTCGAGATGAGGATGGTGTGGACGCGGATGGGGATCATCGCGCCGCCTGAAGAAGTACGTACGTACGTAAGATCGAGAGATCGAGAGAGAAGAGAGCGAGAGAGAAGTGCGTTAGTTTCACTTTCGAGACGGGGGGAAGTGGAGGGAAAGGAAAAAAAGGTAAAAAAAAGGTCACTCGCCTTCCTTCTTGTACTCGCAGGTGACCTGCGTCTTGCCGTCGGGCCTCAGCCACGGCACGGTGCCGTTCTTGCGGACCTCGGTGAGCTTGAAGCCGAGCTGCGTGGCGAGGACGTGGGTGAGGGGCATGAGCTCGGGGGTCTCGTCGGTGGCGTAGCTGTTTTTTTTTTTTTTTTTGGG
>Ga0210003_1003163_pt1 | contig 13549 bp, 13 predicted proteins | sample LantaG_FD_182804 | JGI IMG/M metagenome (GOLD analysis project Ga0210003, IMG submission 182804) | Deep subsurface microbial communities from Baltic Sea to uncover new lineages of life (NeLLi) - Landsort_02402 metaG (SPAdes) (version 2) | ecosystem: Environmental > Aquatic > Marine > Oceanic >... | reverse complement strand
CTTGGCCTTGGCAAACATCCTTGCGACGTCTATGATCTCCTGAGGAGTGATGCCGCAGATCGAAGCAGCCTTCTCGGGCGTGTACTCCGCGACCGTTTTTTTCAGGCCTTCGAAGTTCTCGGTGCGATTCGCCACGAATTCCTTGTCCTCAAGGCCTTCGTTGATTATCACATTCATTATGCCGTTGAGGAAAGCAACGTCGGTGCCGTTTTTCCAGCGGATGTGAAGGTCGGCGAAGCGAGCCAGCCGTATCTTCCGGTTGTCCGCCACTATCAGCTTTGCGCCCCTGTCCTTAACGTTTCGGATGATGCGCGTGCCGATAAGCGGATGCTGCTCGGTAGTGTTCGAGCCGGTCACCAGGATGCAGTCGGCCTCCTCCACGCACGAGATGGAATTGGTCATCGCACCCGAACCGAACGCACCGGCCAGCCCCACGACCGTCGAGGAGTGGCAGAGCCTTGCACAGTGATCCACGTTGTTAGTCTTGAAGACGGCACGGGCCAGCTTCATCATCACGTAGTTTTCTTCGTTGGTCATCTTCGCGGACGAGAAGAAAGCCGCCGCATCATTGCCATGCTTCGCCTGAATATCGGCCAGCCTGGTTGCAACAACGTCCAGTGCTTCGTCCCACGAAGCCGGCTGGAGCTTGCCATTCTTGCGGATCCACGGCTCGGTCAGGCGGTCCGGGTGGTTCACGAAATGAAACGCGTTCCAACCCTTGACACACATGCAGCCCTTGGCCACCGGATGCTCGTGGCTGGGTTCAACGCCGACCAGGCGGCCGTCGTCGCCCACTACCAGATAGAAGCAGCAACCAGTGCCGCAGTATGGGCAGGTGGTGAGTACTTTTTTCATATTGCATCCTTCAGGCTTGCAACTTGGTCGAGTGTGAATACCGGACCGTCCGTGCAGCAGTAGAGGTGGTCTATCGTGCAATGACCGCACTTGCCCACGCCGCACTTCATGTAGCGCTCGAGCGACACCACGATGTCCTGGTCTTTGAGGTCCTTCTTCTTCAGCTCGGCAATCACGAACCGATACATGATCGGCGGGCCTACGATCACCGCCGTAGTCCGTGCCGGATCGATCTCCAGCGGAGGAATCAGCGTTGTGATCAGGCCCACGTTGCCGTCCCAGCACGTGCCGGTCGCAATGTTATCCACCGTGACCTGGCAGGCGAGCTTTTCAGACTGCTGCCACGCGGCCAACTCATCCTTATACAGCATGTCTTCCGGCGACTTCGCCCCATACAACACGGTCACCTTGCCGTAGTCGTCGCGGCAATCCTCAACATGCTGAATGAGCGCCCGCATAGGAGCCAGCCCGCAACCGCCCGATATCAGCAGCAGATCGCGGCCTTTCATTGCGTCGGTGTCGAAAGCAGTGCCGAAAGCACCGCGCACGCCGATGGTGGCGCCCGGCTCGAGCAGATGCATTTCACCCGTAAGCACGCCCGCGCTGCGAACGCCAAGCTCAAGATAGTCGCCCCGCGTGGGCGACGACGATACCGAAATCGGCGACTCGCCGATCCCCATCAGCGAAACCTGAACAAACTGACCCGGCCGATGACCGAAAGCCTTGCCATCCTCGCGGACCAGTCGGAACAGCTTCTCCGCCGGAGTGAGAACCTCTATCGATTCAATTCGGCACGAAACAGGCCGATACAACTCCTCCGAATGGCAGCAACTGCACGTCGACTCGGAGCTATTCTCTGCAACCATATCCGATCCTTTCTGTAATTTTATCCGCCAGGCGCGACGGCAGCACGTTCACAGGCGCGCAGCCACGAAGCCACACCCGACAAGGCAAACCGCTGCCAGTCCTGTCAGCGGGCGCCGGATGTTGCCTTGTCGTCAGCAACGTTGCGGGCCGGAGCCGACTGCCGGACATGAGCAAAGAAGTAGACCACGCCCACGAAAATCGCTCCGCCGACTATGTTGCCGGCCGTAACAGCGATCAGGTTGTTGGTCCACATGCTCACCCAGTTTATGCCCGACAACTGCTCGGCAGTCTTGCCTGAAGCTTCCACGGCAGCCGGGAAATTCTTCGCGAAAATACCAGCCGGAATGAAATACATATTCGCGATGCTGTGCTCGAAGCCCGACGCGACGAACGCCATGATCGGGAAGAAAATGCCCAGAACCTTGCCCGCGATATCCTTCGCAGCAATCGCCATCATCACAGCAAGGCACACCAACATGTTACACGCGATACCACGCAGGAAAAACGCAAGCGTCGGATTCAGATGCCCGATCGGAGTATCAGACACCTTGCCCGCCGCAATGTTGATCGCCGTGCCGCCCACCGCACCGCTCAGCAGACCGGTGCCGGCCGCGATGATTATCGCCAGGAAAACCGACCCGACTAAGTTGCCAGTATACACCACCGCCCAATTCCTGAACAGACCGCCGAACCGGATGCGACCGTGGCACAGGGCCACCGTCATCAGATTGTTGCCCGTGAAAAGCTCCGCACCAGGGATAACCACCAGCATCAGGCCCACGCTGAACACCGCACCCGCCAGCAGCTTCTTGATTCCGAACGCATAGTCGCCAGTCGACACCGTCGTAGCCAGATGAGCACCGAACCCGATATAGATGCCCGCCAGGATCGCCAGCAGAAACATCTTGCCGATCGGCAGGCAAGCCTTCTTCTCACCAACCGAAACAAACGTGTTGGCAAGTTCCACCGGGTTCAAAAAATTCTGATCCGCCATTCAAATTCTCCTTGTCCGTCTCAACAAAACGCAAGAAACGCAACGCTCTTACAACCATCGCGGCTCGCACACTGCAAACCGCGCCACTATCAGCTCAAGGGCGATCCACCAGCCCCGTCGTCGAAGCACCTCGACCAGCCGACCCGCTCGCAGACCTCGCGGCGTCTGCGGCCTTCAGCGGCAGACGAACCGTGAAAACCGAACCCTCGCCCAAAATGCTCCTCGCTCTCACACTGCCGCCGTGAGCCTCCACGACCTTCTTCACAAACGAAAGCCCGAGGCCCGATCCGATGCTCCTCGCACACCGCGGCGTCCTTACACGGTAGAAGTCGTCGAACACAAACGGCAGACAGTCGTCAGGAATGCCACGTCCTGTATCGAAAACCTCGACCACCATCTCGCCGTCGGCCGTCCTTACCCGCACCTCAGACATCCCATTCGCAACATTATATCTTACAGCATTGCTCAGCAGATTCACAAACACATGCAGCAAAGCACGCCTGTCGCCCTCCAACTGCTCGGCCTCCTCCGGCACGCTCACGCACACAGTAACCTGCTGCTCCAGCGCATCCGCCGCCACAAACCTGGCAGCTTCATCCAGCAGCAAAGCGATATCGATCTGCTCGGCACGGTCGGCAAGCCGCCATTCCGGCAGGCTCGATATGCTCAGCCACTCCTTCGACACCCCCAGCAGCCGCTCCGTCTTGCCGTGCATCTTCAGCAGAATTTCCATCTGCATCGAACTCAGATCGCCCGCAAGGCCATCCAGAAGCACCTCGAAATACTGATTCACAGCCACCAGCGGCTCGCACCATTCCCTCGACACCAACTCCATAAGACTCTCACGCACGCGCTTCCTCTCGGCCATAAGCCGCCGATTCTCCACGAAAAGAGCGCGCCTCGCCAGATTCCGCCGGGCCACCACGCGCAACTCCGCAGGAGTAAAAGGCTTCGCCAGGAAATCATACGCCCCCAGCTTCATAGCCTCCTCCGCCGAGTCAGCCGAACCGTATCCCGTCACCACCACCGTCGCAACCCCGGGGTCCTCCTGCCTGATCCGCGAAAGCACCGCCATTCCATCGATGCCCGGCATCATCACATCTATCAGAACCAGATCAGGAGCCAACTCCTGAAAAGCCTTCAGGCCCGCCGCGCCATCCGGCACCGTCACCACGCGCCAGCCCGCCTTCTCCAGCACCTGCCGGCATGAATCGCGCATCGACTCCTCGTCGTCGATCACCAGCACCAGTTTCTGCTCGGCGGCTGCCATTGCCATCACCTTGCCGGCGGGGGATGTCTCGCCCGCCCGTCCTTCGCAAATAATAATGATACGCACGGCTATAAGCAAAAACTATGCCAAACCACCTCCCGTGCAATCCCGGAACTCCCCCAAACGGCCGCATGCCCGCATTCAAGGCACCCGATGGGCCGAAATGCCCACTTGTCCCATCCCCCAAACCGCTCGGCCAAACCCCGCCGGATGGGGAAAATCTCCCCACCGCCGGGGCAATCCTCCCCGCCTTCCGTCAGCGCCTCCGCGTCACGCTCCCCGCCCCGCGTCCGCTCCTCCGCGTCACGCTCCCCGCTTCCCATCGCCTGACTCATCACTCCTTCCCACCTTCCGCCGGCAGCACTTCGCGGCGCAAAATCCTGAAACCCGCCGCGCTTGCGGCAGATTTTAGTTGACACCGCGAAATTTTCATGCTATAATTCCAATGGTTGACGGCGATGCGGATTCCGAGCGACCCGCCGGACCAACGGGCGATTAGCTCAGCCGGCTAGAGCGCCTCCCTTACAAGGAAGAGGTCACTGGTTCGAATCCAGTATCGCCCACCAGAAATCAGGCCCCGTAGCTCAATTGGTTAGAGTGCCAGACTGTCGATCTGGATGTTGTGGGTTCGAGTCCCATCGGGGTCGCCAAGCAAGAATAACTGATGCTTCCGTGAGGCGGGGCGTTACACGATGCAACGGACGCTGGAAAACATTTCAAGAAACACAACAACCCCCAAGGCTGTACGGCTTTGGGGTTTTCTCGTACCGTGCTACGATCAACCCACCGCCCGGAAGGAATCACGAAAAAGATTGCGACGCAAGAAGAGAAATGGTGGGTGGACGTGTGCGTCTTGAGCGGGGTGGCGGAGGAGGCTCAGTCGGTAATGGATAGGGCGCTCAAATCAGATTTTTCTTGTTTTTTCCCGCTACGGCCAGTAGTATTTGCTTATCAAGGAGAAATACGGAGATTTAGAGTTTGCACTATGAGTCCTACTGCAAGAAAGTCAAACAACGGAAGTTTACGTTCCCCTTTGCGCTATCCTGGCGGCAAATCTCGCGTTGTTAAACGACTTCTGGAATTCATCCCACCGCATTCAGATTACAGAGAGATCTTTGCGGGCGGTGCTGCCTTATTTTTTGCTAAAGAACGTGTGGCATCAAGCTGGCTAAATGACTTGCATCCCGGCCTGCATGCTTTTTACTCAGCCCTACGAGATTCATTCGAATCTTTTGCGGAAGCATGCCTTAATCAAGAGGGGAATCTCCGGGACTTGTTCGACTATTGGGCTGAGAGGCGCGATCTGATGGAGAGCGATGGGGATGATAACCTGTTGGAACGAGCAGTTCAATTCTTCTTTATCAACCGAACAGTATGGGGAGGCAGAGTTGTATTTGACCCTGCTCGAAAGTCTCGCCTCTACTTTAGCAATCCGGAGGGATGGAGTAACATCCAAACGAGGCTTGACAGGCTCCGTGCTATATCGAAAAAGCTTTCATCAGTGAAAGTCACTTGCCAAGATTTTCAACATTGTTTATCCAACTGCAGTGGTGATACCTTTATCTATGCCGACCCCCCTTACATGCGGGATAGTATTTGCCACGCTACGGATAAACTATACGATAAATCCTTCACTTTGGCATGTCATAATCGATTGGCGTCTGTTCTTAACAATATCCCCGCAAAGGTGATGCTCTCATACGACGATTGTGAAGAGGTCCGCAACCTCTATGATAGTAGTAAATGGCTATTTATTGAGTTGCAGTGGAAGTATTGCGGTCGGTATGCTGTGACAAACGAAGCAAGGACGGCAGGAGAAAAAGAAAAAAAGGTTGATGGTAAAGAGCTCTTGATTCTGAACTATGGGCATCGTTAGTTAACGACATAACGGAGGCAGAGCAATGGCAAGGCATTACAGCGAAGGTCTGAAGGAAAGGGTTAGGGAAGCGTTTGCAGTACTCGTTGAACGTCACCCTCAGGCAGGATTAGGGGATCGTTGGATCACAGATCCTCGTCTACGTTCAGAGCTGATACAACAGGTAACGCAATCTCCTTGGACAGAAAGCGACATTCTAGAATGTTTTCTCTCTCTGCGCAAGCGCTCTGACCTGTAAAACTAAGACTTGCTTGTCCAAGCAATAGCCTATCACCATGGTCATCCTCATTGTGCTATATGAGGGGATTATCTGGCTGCGGAGACTACGATGCCTAGAATCTTGTTGAGACTGATTACGGTTTTCATTTCATCCCCTGGTGATGTTCCAGCGGAAAGGGCGCTTATCAAGAACACTGTGGATTCCGTAAACAACATTATCGCTGAGAGCAAGGGGATTCTTTTCAAATGTATAGGATGGGAAGACATACCTCCATACAGAGCAGGTCGAGCGCAAGAAGTCATAAATGAGTATGTTGATAAAGCAGATATTTTCATCGGGATGTTCTATAAGCGCTTCGGTAGTTCGACTGGCCGATATGAGTCTGGCACAGAAGAAGAATATGAGCGCATAGTCGATCGACATGAGAAGGAGCATAAGAAACCAGACATATGGATGTTTTTTAAGGGCCTCGAAGAGAAATTCTTTGACGATCCGGGGGAGCAACTGAAACGAGTATTGGACTTCAAAGAACGAATCAAGAAGACTGACTTTTACAAAGACTTTGATTCTGCTGAGATGCTTAGAAGCCAGCTGGAAAATGCTTTGGTGAACTGGCTGCGCAAGCACGAGAACGAAGCTGAGGCTAGCCCTATTGACGCGGTGTGCCTTCAGGATGAACATTACAAGCTTTTGTCAGTTTTGATTAAGAACGATGGTTGCACGATTGAAGTATTGAGCGATGCTGCCAATTTGCCGGAAGATGAGACTGCTAAGGCTGTCGACCATTTGATTGATGCAGGGTTCGTGTCAAGGACAGATGGCACGTCAATGATTCACTTGCCACATACAACAGAAGGATTTGTTACAGTTATCCGGCACCTTCAGGACGTTGACCGGATGACTATACTCTTTGAATCAGAATCAGAAGCAGTATCAGAATATGTCAAAATGATGTTGGAAGGTCATATAGAAGGGATTTTGATAAACAGATTCCACTGCAGTGTTCCAGATGAGCAACTATCAGCGATAGTGAAGATGGCAAGAATGTCAAAGTCTGTACTTTTATATATCCTATTTGGTGATACGTCTTTCTATGATGACATATTCTACCACAACCGCAAGATGAATGAAGACGTTGGACTATGGATGAGGTATAGTTTCCTAGTCCATCATATGTTGCTATCTTTTGGACAGGATTGCGGGGCACAAGAAACAGTGAGCGTTTGGCTGGATGGAAAGTTAGTGCAAGGCATAGCGTGTCGGATAAGAGCAATCGCAGTATGTGAAGAACACATAGCTTACAAACTTGAATCACTACTAGCACTCATGAGTATGAAGGCTGAAACAGATATTGCAAGAGGAGAGCCTGTTTCTGGTTCTGCGGATGTGTCATTGGCAATTGCTCATATCCAGTTCCTGCTGGAAGAACCTGCACTGGCCGCTCAGACGTATGATCGACTTCTTCTAGTCAACGGTTTAGAGGCGAAAACTCGTGCCATTGCATTGAATAACAGGGGCCATATCTACTTGCTTCAAGGCGATCAGAATTCCGCACGAAGAATGTTTGAGGAAGCTTTAAGGCACATGCCGGACATGACTGAGGCGAAAGAGAATTTGGCTCGATTGAGTGAGCCTAGAGAAGCATAGAAGAATTCGCCACCACCTCAGGCCCCATCTTCCCCCCACCCCACCCGTCACAATCCGCCTCCACCGCCTATACGCTTCAGCGGAACGCGCTGCCGCCTGCGGTAGGCAAGGTGGTTAAGCACCTTGGCGCCCGCGCCTGTGCCGCCTGAAAATGGCTTGCAAATGCGGATCGGGCCTCCATAATCATACCAGAAGCTGAGGCCCTTATCGCTGAACAGGCTTGAAGCGGGGCTTGATAGAAGCAAAGACGGGACGCTAAGCCGGCCGCGTGTCCGCCGGAGCTTTGGTAGGGGCCGGCTCTTCTTCAACTCCCATTGGCCTACGGGACACATGGGACCTATGCGACACATGGGGCTGCAGCCGCCCCGTCCGGGGCGTAGGATCGGAATCTACGGTGGGTATTCTGCTGCGTCCGTTTCTCGTTTCGGGGCCACTGAATTCCACACTGGAACCGGAAGAGCCGTTTATGTTAGACTGCACGGCGTGGTAGGATTGTCGTCAGCCGCAGGGTAATGTTATGAGATACGCGCTCGTGTTGGGAATTGTCGTCGCCGGCCTGTCAGTTGCCGCTCAGGAGAAAGCCGCGCCCGTGGTTGGCATCACAATCGATTTCTTCGCGCCTGCCGCCACGAATATGGGCGACCTCCCCCGGTATCGGTCGGGGAATTGTCTGAACTTCAATATCGCACCGCCGCGCATGATGCCGAAGCGATGATCCGGCTTGCGGACAAGCCCGGTTGCGTGGCCGTCGACGCCTTGGGCGTGCTGACGAACTGCGACCTGTCCCGCAAGCTGGGCAGGCGAGCCGAGGGGCAAAATCGGCGCCAGGCGATGTTCCCCCGTGAATCTGATTCGGTGCGCCACACTGCTATCGGCTGGGCCGGGCCTGTTCCCCTTGATTCACAGCGTGATTTCTCCTATAATCGGACCCATCGTTAGATGGTTGCAGAAGCCGGGAGAACGGCAATGAAAGACGGTAGGAAGGTCGGCTTCATCGGTGCCGGGAATATGGCATCGGCGCTGGCGAAAGGGATGCTGGCGGCGGGTTTGATCGCCGCCGAGCAGTTGTTCGCGGCGGACGTGGATGAAGAACGCCGCCGCAGCTTCGAGCGCGGCACCTCCGCCACGGTGTTGAGCGCGAACCGCGACGTGGTGCATCAGTGCGACGTAGTGGTGCTGGCCGTGAAGCCGCAGCAGATGCAGGCTGTGCTGGAGGAGGCCGGCCCTGAGTTCGCCGAGCGCCATCTCGTTATTTCAATCGCAGCGGGCATCACCACCGCATACATCGAGAAGTTTCTGCGCAACGGCGTGCGGTTGGTGCGGGCAATGCCAAACACGCCGATGCTGGTCGGGGCCGGAGCCGTCGGCATCAGCAAGGGAAAATGGGCCACTGACGCCGACATTTCGCTCGCGCGAAGCTTGTTTGAGGCGGCTGCCGTGGTCGTGAACGTGGAGGAGGAGCAGCTCGACGCCGTAACCGCAGTTTCCGGAAGCGGTCCGGCTTATTTCTTCTACCTGGCCGAGATGATGATCGAAGCAGGCATCGACCTCGGCCTGAGCGAGGAAACCGCAACGGCCCTGGCGCGCCAGACGGCGCACGGAGCCGGCAAGATGCTTGCCGAACGGGACGAGCACCCCCGGCGGCTGCGGGAGATGGTCACGTCGCCCGGCGGCACCACGCAGGCAGCGATCGAGGCGATGGATAGGGCGGAAGTGCGCGAATCGGTGATCGAGGCGATCAAGGCGGCAGCCGCTCGCTCGGTCGAATTGGGAAAACAGGTGTAAGACTGCCGTCGTTCAATAATCATTCCCTTCGGCCGGGCGCTGCCCGGCAATAGCAGGATCAACTCGTTGTGCCAAGCCTGATAATAGAAAAAGGGGCAGACAAGGGAGCCGCGTCCGAGATCAAGGAAGGCGGCGTGCTGACGATAGGGCGCGACGCGGCGTCGGGCCTGCACCTGACAGATACGCTTGCTTCGCGCCATCATTGCCAGGTGGAATGGCGCGATGGTGCTTGGTTCGTGGTGGACGTGGGCAGCCGTAACGGGACGTTCCTGAACGGGCGCAGGATTCGCAACGAGCGGCTGGCGGCGGGCGACGAAATCCTGGTGGGCGAGACGGTCATTTTGTTTCAGGCGGAGCCGCCGACTGTCGATCCATTGATCGGCAAGGAGATAGCGGGCTACCGCATTCTGCAGCTATTGGGCAAGGGCGGCATGGGCCGCGTCTACAAGGCGCTGCAGATATCGCTGGACCGGATAGTTGCGATCAAGATTCTATCGAAGCAGTATTCATCCGACGAGGCATTCATCGCGCGTTTCCGGCGCGAGGCGATGTCGCTGGCGAAGCTGAGCCACCCGAACATCGTTGCGGTGTATGACGTTGGCGAGAGCGACGGGCACCATTTTTTCTCGATGGAGTACATGCAGGGAGGCAGCGTTGCGCGGCGTATTTCGCGCGGGCGCAAGCTCGAGCCGGACGTTGCGATAGGGATGATGATCGACGTGGCGAGTGGGCTGGTGTATGCCGAGGAGAAAGGGGTGGTTCACCGCGATATCAAGCCGGAAAATATGATGTTGGACACGCTGGGCAATGTCAAGATATGCGATCTGGGCATTGCGCAGACGATCAACGACGTCATCCGCGAGTCGAAGCCGCAGGGGGTGTTCGGCTCGCCGCATTACATCGCGCCCGAGCAGGCTCGCGGCGAGGCGCCTGACCACCGGTCGGACATCTATTCGCTGGGCGCGTCGTTCTACCGCGTACTCAGCGGCCAGACCATGTTCCGAGGAAAATCGGCACGCGATGTGATCCTGATGCACCTGAAAGAGCAGCCGGTGCCGCTGTGCGAGCTTGAGCCGTCGCTGCCCGAGGATTTATGCCGGGCGATCGAGATGATGACGCAGAAGGACCCGATCGAGCGGTGCCAGTCGGCTTCGGAAGTGGTGCAGATGCTGGAGGCGGTTCGTCACCGGATGGAACGCCCGGCGATCGCGTCTCGACCGCGCTACAGCTACCGGCGTCGTTCGCGAAACAAGCGGACGCTTGCGATAGTTGTTGCAGTGGTGATTGTGGCCGCGGCGATAGTTGTTGCGAAAAGATATGCAGGCTGAAGGCAGCATGGCAATCCGGCGGAATTCAGCAGCGATGATCGAAGTTACCGAAGACGCCACCGGCGTGATTATCCCGCTTCGCGTTCAGCCGAAGGCATCGTCCGACAGGATCGCGGGCGAGTACGCGGGCGCATTGAAGGTGTGCGTGACATCTCCGCCGGAAGACGGCAAGGCCAATGCGGCGGTCATCAAGCTCATCGCGAAGCAACTGCGCGTTGCACGCAGCAGCGTTGAGATTGTGTCGGGGCAAAGCTCGCGGCAGAAGAAGATTCACATCAGCGGGGTGAGCGCCCGTGATGTCAGCAGGAAACTGGCCGCCGCAGGCGTTGGCTCGGGCGAATAGTAATGGGCGCCGCCTGTCGGTCGGGCGGCCTGCGTTTTGGAGTGAAGGAGCACACAATGGGAGCGATAGCGGATGCAGCGCGGGGAGCGGCCGAAGCCGTTTCCGCGCGGACTTCAATCAAGCCGGAGATCGGCATAATCCTCGGCACCGGCCTGGGCGCGCTGGCCAAACGCATCGAGACGGACGCGGCCATACCATATTCCGAGATTCCAGGATTTGCGGAGGCGACCGTCACCACGCACGCCGGGCAGTTGATCTTGGGGAAAATTCGAGGAGTGCCGGTGGTGGTGATGGAGGGGCGCATCCATTGCTACGAAGGCTACACGCCGCAGCAGGTGACGTTCCCCGTGCGGCTGATCAAGGCGCTCGGCGCGAGCACGCTGATCGTGTCCAACGCGTGCGGCGGTATGAATCCGCAGATGAAGGCCGGCGACCTGATGGTGATCGAAGACCATATCAACATGATGGGCGTGAATCCGCTGATCGGGCCAAACGAGGACGAGCTTGGCCCGCGTTTCCCGGACATGAGCGAGCCGTACGACCACGGGCTGATCGAGCTTGCGGAGAATGCGGCGCTGGACATGAAGCTGCCGCTGAAACGCGGCGTGTATGTGGCGGTGACAGGCCCGAATCTCGAGACGCGCGCGGAATACCGCATGCTGCGCGCAATGGGGGCGGACGTGGTGGGAATGTCGACCGTGCCCGAGGTGATAGTCGCGGCGCACGCGGCCCTCCGCGTGCTGGGCATTTCTGTCGTCACCGACGTCTGCCTGCCCGACGCCCTCAAGCCGGCGTCGATCGACGAGATCATCGCGATCGCCAACGAGGCGGAGCCGAAGCTTGCGGCGCTGGTCGAGGAGGTAATCGCTCGTCTCAAGTAGCGGCGCGGGATCCGCCGTGCAACCACAGGGCCGTACTATGAGTTTAGAAGAAGCGAGGCAATGCTGAATGGATGATCGACCTATTGTAGGAATCACGGCGGGCGATCCTGCGGGCATCGGGCCGGAGGTGGTGCTTAAGGCGCTGATTGACGAGGAGGCGACGCGCTGCTGCCGCGCGCTGGTGCTTGCCGACGCCCGCGTCATGGATCGCGCGCGGCGGATGCTGAAGGCCGACCTGACGTGGAAAACGATCTCGCAGTATTCGGGGCCGGACGACCTGGCGGAGGATGGTCCGACGCTGCTGGATTTTGCCAATGCGCCCGCACCGGAAGACCTCCGCCCGGAGCCGAGCGCAGCCTGCGGGGCGGCTTCGGTGGAATATGTAGAACGGGCGATAGATTTCGCCCTCGCCGGCAGCATCGATGCGATTGCGACGGCGCCGATCAACAAGGAGGCGATCACGCTGGCCGGCTGCAAGTTTCCCGGCCACACCGAGATTCTGGCGGAGCGGACGGGCACCAAGAAGGAAGTCATGATGCTGGCCGGCGGAGCGTTGCGCGTGACGCTGGTGACCATCCACGTGGGGCTGGCGAAGGTGCCGGGCCTGCTTGGCGTCGAGAAGATAATCGACACGATCCGCATCACGAATGACGGGCTGATCGAGCTGTTCGGGATCGAGGAGCCGCGCATCGCGGTCTGCGGGTTGAATCCGCACGCGGGCGAGCACGGCAGATTCGGCGACGAGGAGGCGCGCATCATCGAGCCGGCCATCGAGCAGGCGAAAGCACAGGGCATCGGCTGCTCGGGGCCGTATCCGCCGGACACTATTTTCCACCGTGCGGCGAAAGGCATGTTCGATGCCGTTGTGTGCATGTATCACGATCAGGGGCTGATCCCGCTGAAGCTGCTGGCCTTCGAATCGGGCGTCAACATCACGCTCGGGCTGCCGATCATACGCACGTCGGTCGACCACGGCACGGCGTTCGACATCGTCGGCCGCGGCGTGGCTCACCCGGATTCGATGATCGAAGCTATCAAGATGGCGGCCGATTTCGCACGGCGCAAGCGCGGGAAGTGACCGTTTGCGGGCCGGCCGGGAATGCTGATGAACCTTCGAACCAAGCGCGAGATAACCGGCGTCCTGCGGGAGCGCGGAATTCACCTGAAGAGGTCGCTCGGGCAGAATCTGCTGATCGATCACAACCTGCTCGATTACATAACTCGAGCCGCTGACGTTGGCGGCGGCGATGTTGTGCTGGAGGTTGGCAGCGGATCGGGGCTGCTGACTCGGCATCTGGCCGAGAGGGCGGCTCAGGTGGTGACGGTGGAAATCGATCCGCCGATGGCCGAACTATGCCGCGAATATACCGGCGACCTCGCGAACGTCAGCCTGCTGGTATGCGACGTGCTCGCGTCGAAGTCTAAGCTGAATCCGCAGGTGGAGCAGGCTGTGCTCGAGGCGCTCGAGCGGCCGGGCGTGGTG
>Ga0210003_1003162_pt1:0-12500 | contig 13549 bp, 11 predicted proteins | sample LantaG_FD_182804 | JGI IMG/M metagenome (GOLD analysis project Ga0210003, IMG submission 182804) | Deep subsurface microbial communities from Baltic Sea to uncover new lineages of life (NeLLi) - Landsort_02402 metaG (SPAdes) (version 2) | ecosystem: Environmental > Aquatic > Marine >... | reverse complement strand
GCCGCCTGGGACAAGGTCTCGTCGCTGTCGGCGTCGGCCGCGGGCGCCGTCTTCCAGCTGAGCGACGCCGAGCTCGCCGCGAGGTCGGTGGCGGCCGACAAGATCTTGGAGGACTACTGCTCGGCCAACCCGGACGCCGACGAGTGCCGCGTGTACGACGACTAGAGTGGGTGTTTTCCTCTGAGTCAAAAGCGGAGAGGTATTTCGGGGAAGGAGGGGAAAGGAGGAGGAGGGACGAGAGAGAGGGAGGATAGAGTTGCATCCTTTTTTTTCTCGTTTTTCTCTTCTGTAAGGCAGAGGAGGTCGCCGCTTCCTTTCCCCCCCTCCATTTCTCTCTTTCTTTCTTTCTCTCTCCATGATTTGATTCTATTCGGGACAGACAAGCAAGTAATGGGGGTCTAATCTACAAAGCACGTTTTCGTTTTTTTTTTCAATTATATTATTAAGCAGCGTCGTCTTCGTCTTCGTCGCCGTCTTCGTCTTCTTCGTCATCGTCGTCGCGCTCCCCCATGACGCGAGCCGCGAGGGACTTGAGGGAGCGCACGTCACTTCCGAAGAGCCAGGCGACGCAGCCTGCGGCGCGCCTGCGTTTTCCCGTTTCGTGTATTTGTCTCGGGAAAGAGGTGAGTTTCTCCTTTTTGAAAGAAAAAACGGAAGAAAAAAGAGCAGAAAGAGGAAAACTCCTCTCACCCTCCAGTGACGTCGTTCCTCCTGTCGTCCCCGACGACGAGCGCCCTCGCCCTGTCGAGCGCAAAAGCCGGGGAGGAGTAGGAGGAAGGCAGGATCCCGAAGCGGTGAGGCGGCGCTCGAAGGGGAGCCCGCGCCGGCAGCGGCGCGCCCGCGCTCGGCCCGAGCTCCTCGAGCGCCCTGATCGCCGCCTCGAAGAGCACGGGGCCGGGCTTCTCCGCGCCCGCGTGCTCCCCCGAGACGACCACGGCGTCGACGAGCTGCGCCAGGCCCAGCCCCCGCAGGATCCCGGGCAGCCTCGAGTCGAAGTTGGAGCACACCGCGACGCGGACGCCGCCGCGCCGCAGCTTTGCCAGCGCCGCCGCGGCGCCGCGCGCGGCGCGCCAGGCCGCGGGCCTGCTGTAGTGCCCGTAGATGGCCTCGAAGCACTCGGTCGGGAGGGCGTGGGGGTGCGGCAGCCCCAGGGAGTGGGCGACGACGGCGCGCCAGAAGGGCCTGCCGTCGGACGCGAAGCGGGCGAGCGACGGCGGCGAGGAAGAGAGAGGGGAGGAAGCGAAGGAGGAGCGGGAGGGGGAGGAGGAGGGGGAGGAGGAGGAGGCGGAAGAGGAGGAGGGGGAGGAGCGCCACCTGTCGCCCTCCTTCTGCTGCTGTTGCTGCGGCCAGGGGGCGCTGTAGGCCCTGCGGAACCCCTCGAGGACGAGGGGCTCGGGCGGCGGGTCGAGGCCGTGGAGCGTCGCGTAGTGGCGGTAGACCTGTTCGAGGGGTGGGAGGATTGAGAGGCCGAGGTTGAGTGTTTGAGGGTCGGAAAAGATTTTCGTCGTCGCCGACTCGATGCCTCCTCCGTCCTCCTTTTTCGCTCGCGTCTCTCCAACCTCCCTCTTTCGCTAACCTCTGCTGCCGGTTCGGAAGGATGGATGAGCGTGCCAGTCGCGTCGAGGAGGACTGCATCGAACCGGCGCTGATGCTGCTGCAGCTGCTGCTGCTGCGCGCGAGGAGCGAGCGAGCGGCGATGACGGTGAGGCTGTCGTCGGTGCCGTCTGCTGCTTTCTTCTTCGATGAGCGACGAGGACGGCGGCGGCGACGTCACAAAGAGTCGCCGCGGCGACAGCACCCGAGCCGGGCACGCCTCCGAGGCTGCGACCGCCCCGCGCTCCAGGGCCGCGCTCTTCAGGCACGCGAGCCCCCTTCGCCGCATTGCGAAAAGAGGGGGGACGAGGAGGAGAGTCTCTCCGAGAGAAAGAAACAGAAAAAGGGGAAGAAAGTGAAAGAAATCTTGAGCGGCATTGCCGAGCAGCACTGTTCTTCGCTCAAATCCTAACCGATCAAACCGGCGGCAAATGCTCTCATCGAGGCCCCCAGCAGCCTCGGGGCCTCTCGCTGCAGCAAATTCCCTCCGCCGCGACGACGACGAGAAAGACGACAGCGACAGCGACGATGCGGCCCTCGAGGAGGAGTTCATGGAGCTGGTGAGGGAAGAAGAAGAGAAGAGGGCAAAAAGAGACCAAGGGCCAGAAGCAGGCGAAGCCGTCGCCGACAGGGGGAAAAAACTCAGCCTCCTCCGCGCCCCGCTCCCCTCTCCGGAAAAACCCTCGAACGACAACAAACAGATAATCGCCTCGGAGCGCGTCCCGGCCCTGCTCGACAGCGTCTCCGACGCGCGCCTCCCTCGCGCGCGGAGGCGGAAGGCGCTGCTGGAGCTCGCGGGGCTCGCCGCCTCGAAGAGGAGCTACGCCGCCGCCGCGGCGGAGGAGGGCGCCGCGGCCCTGGCGGGGGTGACCGCGTTCCTGACCGCGGCGGCGGCCGCGGGCGACGAGGAGGCGATGGAGGCCGCGGCGGCGGTGCTGGCCGCCGCGGGGGGAGACGCGGCGAGCGGCGGGGGGGAGGTCGAGCTGTTCGTGTCTCTGAGGAACAGCCGTCCGTCCCCTCCTCCTGCGGAGGGGGACGCGAGGGGCGGCCGCTCCCCGTCGGCCGCTCCGGCGCCCCGGCTCCGCCGCGTCCCGAGCAGGAGGAGGCTCTCCGTCTCGCAGGCCTCGCTCGGGGACGGGCTCGGGGCGAGGCTCTGGGCCGCCGCGCCCGCCCTGCTCGCGGCGCTCGACGGGACGAGGCCCCTCCCCGCTTCTTCCCCTCGCTCCGCTCCCGGCTCCGCGGCCCCGGCCTCGCCGGCCTCGCCGCCGCCGCTGCGGGGAGCGACGGTGCTCGAGCTCGGGTGCGGCACGGGGGCCGGGGCCCTCGCCTGCGTGGCGCTCGGCGCCGCGCGCGTGTCGATGACCGACGGGGAGAGGGGGGTGCTGGAGGTCGCCCGGGAGGGGGTCGCGCGCACGCTGCGGCGCTGGGCCCGGGAGGAGCAGCAGGAGCAGCAGCAGGAGGAGGAGCGGGAGGAGGAGCGGGGGGCGGGGGAGCGGCGGCGGGGAGTGGAGCGAGGCGGAGACCCGCCGCCGCCGCCGCCGCCCTCGGCCTCTCGCCGCAGCTCCCGCCACCGCTGCTGCTGGGACGACCCCCGCGGGAGGCTGGCCATCCGGAGGCTCTGGTGGGGCGACGGGGAGAAGAGGTCCGAGAAGAATTCCGGGAGGAAGAGGCCCGGGGAGGAGGGGGGAGCGGGGGGAGAGACCCTCCCGGCGTGCCAGCGAAGGAGCGGAGGAGACGGCGGCGACGATGGCGGCGGCGGCGGCGAAGAAGAAGAAGAAGAAGACGACCACCACCACCACGACGGAGAGCGGCCCCGGCCGCCCTGCCCCGCCTGCGCCGCCGCCGGCCCGCCGCACCTCGACGCCGCCGAAGACGACTTCCTGCATGCCTTCGACGTCATCGTCGCCGCGGACGTGCTCTACGACGAGCGCTCCGCCCCAGCGCTCGCGGCGGAGGTCGCGGCGCGGCTCGCCCGCGAGCCGTCGGCGCGCTGGGCCTCGGCGCAGCGGCGGCGGCGGCCCCCCCCGCCCCCTTGCTCGTCCTCCTCCTCCCGCCCGGGGGAGGGAGCCGCCGCCCGGTCCCCTCCGCGCCCGGCGGCCCTGCTCGCCTGCCCCGTCCGCGAGTCCCGCTTCCTGGACACCCTGCTGGAGGAGGCCCGCGCGAGGGGGCTGGCGGCGAGCGCGCTGCGCGACGACGCCGCGCTCGACGCGGCGCGCCACGGCGTGCGCGGCGCGGGCAGGGCTGGGGACTACGAGGGCGGCTTCTGCTTCATCAAGATGGAGTGGCAGCGGTAGGTTGCATGTTTTCTCTCCCGCTCGCCCCTCTTTCGCTCTCCTTCGCTCGGGCCAATCGTTATCTGATACTGCTACAAGGGTATAAAGTAAAAACTGGACGAAAAAGAAAAAACGGAAAAGAAACTCTCTCAAGCTCGCGCTCTCGTTTCACGTTGCTGTCGCGACAGTGTCGCCGCCGCCCCAGCTCCCTCCCCTTTCCGTCTCCCCTCCTCCTCCTTCTTCTTCTTCCCCCTCGTCTGCTTCCCGAGCTGCTCGCTCCGGAGCACCTCCCTGAACGCCGCCTCCTTCGCCACCTCCCTGTCGACCCTCTCCTCGAAGGGGGTGCTCCGCAGCACGACCGGCGCCGAGGGCCTCCTCCGCGCGTCGTCGTTGAGGACGCCGGCGACCTCGGGCGTGGCGAAGAGGGCCGCCTGTTCTGGAGTCGTTCCTGTCACTGTCTCCGTCGCTGTCGCTGTGAGGAACGCGAGGGGCCGCGGGGAAGGGGACTGTTTTTTTGGTTTTGAGAAAGAGAGGTGGGGGGGGTGAGCTTTTTGGTCTTTCTCGGCAGAGGCATTGGTTTTTTATTTTCTCTTCTTTTACCTTGTTCGGCGACAGCTCGGCGAAGGGCTTCCTCCCTTCGAGCTGCTGCTTCTGAGGGCTCGGAGAGGGACTCGCCGCTGTTGCTGTCGGAGCCGGAGAACGAACCGAAGGCAGCAGCTGCTGCTGCTGCTGCTGGGCGCCGCGAGGAGAAGGAGAAGCTGTTCCAACAGTTTCGTCGTCGGCCGCTGCGACATTCCTTCGCGAGGGAGAGAAACGAGCGAGACCGGCCTGGAGCGGCGAGGCGTCGAGGGACGACGAAGAAGCGTGCTCATTCTCGTCGTGGGGAATCACGAGAGCGAGCGCTTGCGGTCTCTTGGGAGGAGGAGCGGCGGACGAGCTGCTGCTCGTCGGCTTGAGCCAGCGGGAGAGGAAGGCGAGGAGGCCCATCGAGAGAATCGAAGAAGGGGGGGGAAATGGGAAAAAGTCTACTCGGGGCACAAAGTTCATTCCGACGAGTTTTGTTCTGCGGAATACTCTCTCTTTCCTCATTTTCACGTCGCCTTTCCTCTCGCTTTTCTCCCTCGTTCCTTCGCCTGTACAGCGAGCGTCGACGTGAGACAGAGAGAGATGGAGATGGCCGACAGCAGTGGCGGCTCGAAAGGAAAGGGAACGGGCGGCGGCAGCTCGTCCGTGCCGGTGCCGGTGCCCAGATCGACGAAGAACGTCACCGCCGACGACGATGGTTCTTCTTCCCTCGCCCCCTCCACCGTCCCCGCCGCGCGCGCCCGCTCCACCACGGCCCTGCTCGCGCCCGCCTTTGACGGTATGAGCGACGCGTCGCCTCACCACAGCCCTCTGAGACCTCCCGCGGCGATGGAGGAGCGCGGCATAAACGCGGATTCTTCGACCGCGCCTGCATTCCCGTCGTCGTCGCTGAACCCGCTCAAGACCACGACGACGACGGCGAGGGGCAACTCCGACGCTGCTGCTCCTGCTGCTGCTCCTGCGCTCCCTTCCCCTTCCTCCGCCGATCTCGCCCCTGCCCCCGGGAGCAGCGTGCCGAAGGGCGAGGGCGTGTCTGCAGCAGCCAAGGCGGGGCAGGCTGCAGGCGGAGGCGTCAAGAGGGTCAAGTCGGTGAGAAGAAGAAGAGTTGGAAGTTATTGGTTTCTTTCGTTCTCGTTTCTTTCTTTCTTTTTTCTCAATTTCGACCCTTGCCAAAAAAAACTTTTTTCAAAAAAGGAACCGCGCCTCGGCGGCGACCAGTCCGGCCTCCCCGTCATCCGCATCGGCGTCTGCGCCATGGACAAGAAGGCGCGCTCGAAGCCGATGCAGGAGATAGTCGCGCGGCTCCAGGCCTCGGGCGAGTTCGAGGTCTCGCCCTTTGGCGACGACGTGATCCTCAACAAGCCGATCGAAGAGTGGCCGCGCTGCGACTGCCTGCTCTCGTGGCACTCGGACGGGTTCCCCCTCACAAAGGCCCAGGCCTACGCCGATCTGCGCCGCCCCTACCTCATCAACGACGTGCACATGCAGGACCTGCTGCTGGACCGGAGGGAGGTCTACGCCAAGCTGCAGGCGAGCGGCATCCCGGTGCCGCGTCACGTCGTCGTCGACCGCGAGGGGCTGCCGCGTCCCCCCCCGGGCCTGATGGCGCAGTGCTCCTCGAGCGTGCCGAGCCCCGCGGCGAGCTCGGCGCTGGAGGTGTCGGAGGGGGGCGAGGAGGAGGAGGGAGAGGAGGCGGACTCCTCCGCTTCGCCCGCGGCGCCCGACGCGCGGAAGAAGGGCGGCGGCGGGAGCGGCGCCGGGGGCCCCGAGCCCGCCGGCGGCGGCGAAAGCGAGGGCGAAACCGACACCGCCCCTCGCATCCCGGACTTCTCCCCTTACGACCCCCCGGGCTTCGTCGAGACCGAGGACGCCGTCGAGCTCCACGGCGTCCGCATCCGCAAGCCCTTTGTCGAGAAGCCGTCGAACGCGGAGGACCACAACATCTACATCTACTATCCGCACTCGATGGGCGGCGGCGTCAAGCGGCTGTTCCGCAAGGTGCACGACAAGTCGGGCGACTACGACCCGCACCACCCGGGGCACGTCAGGCGGGACGGTGCGTTTTCTTTCATATCTGGTTACTCTTTAAGGTTTTAAGAGTTGTTTCTGAGGGAGGGAGAGAGAGAGAGAGAGAGAGAGAGAGAGAGAGAGAGAGAGAGAGAGAGAGAGAGAGAGAGAGAGAGAGTTGACAAAAAACTCGCTATTTTTCCCCTCTTTTCTCTTTCTTTTTACCCCTCCTCAACCCTCCTCAGGCTCCTACATCGTCGAGGAGTTCCTCACCACGGGCGGCACCGACGTGAAAGTCTACACGGTCGGCCCCCGCTACGCGCACGCCGAGGCTCGGAAGAGCCCCGTCGTCGACGGGAAGGTGACGAGGTCGGCCGACGGCAAGGAGCTGCGGTTCCCGGTGCTGCTGTCGCCGCAGGAGAAAGAAGTAGCGAGGCAGGTGTCGCTGGCGTTCGGGCAGAAGGTGTGCGGGTTCGACCTGCTGAGGAGCGAGCGCGGGGTGAGTATTTCAATCTGTCCTTTTTTCGAATCGAAAAAGGAGAGGTCGAGAGAGAGAGAGGTTTTTTCGACGCGGAAAAACTAAACAACTCCCCTCTTTCTTTGCTCTCCCCATCCCACCCAACTCAACTCTTCAGCGCTCCTACGTCTGCGACGTCAACGGCTTCTCGATGGTCAAGAACTCGCGCAAGTACTACGACGACGCGGCGGGCATCCTGCGCTCGCTCGTGCTCTCAGCGGTGGCGCCGCACCGACTCACAAGTCTGCCGCCGCCGCTGCTGCCGCCGCCGATGACGTCCTCGACGAGCCTGTCCACGACGCAGAGCTCGGACTCGCTGGTGTCGCAGTCGATGTCTCGCGCGAGCTCTTCCGCTGCTGGAGGCGCGTTCTCCCCGCTGGCCGGGGCGCCCTCGCCGCTCGGCACCCCCTCGATGATGACGCAGCAGCAGAGGCAGCTCCAGCAGCAGAGCTCGGGCGGCTCCGTCTCTGCGTTCTCTAGCCTCCAGCACCCGCTGGGGGACAGGGACAACCCTTACATGCAGTCCGGCGACGACCTCGCCGGTCGAGGCGAGGGAGGGGAAGAGGGTGGCGGCGAGGAGGACGGCGAAGGCGGAGGCGAGGAGCTCCGCGCGGTGCTCGCGGTCATCCGCCACGGCGACCGCACGCCCAAGCAGAAGATGAAGCTGCGGGTCTCGCACCCGGCGCTGCTGGCCCTGATGGTGCGCCACCTGGACGCGAGGGGCAAGCAGGCGAAGCTGAAGAGCCCGCACGAGCTGCAGGAGCTGCTGGACGTGACGCGGACGGTGCTGGGCGAGCTGGAGGCCGGGAAGCAGCAGCGGCGGGAGCAGCAGCGGGAGCAGCAGGAGAAGACTGCGACGAGTGCCGCGACCGCGGCGGCCGCGGCTGCTGCTGCGGCCGCGGCGGCTGCGGCGGCCTCGGCGGCCGAGGCAGGCTTCCCCGACGCCGACGAGCTGCGCGAGAAGCTCCGCATCGTCCGCACGGTCCTCGAGCAGGGCGGCTCGTTCGCCGGCGTCAACCGCAAGGCGCAGCTGAAGCCTCTGGAGTGGGAAGAGGAGGAGGAAGAAGAAGAGGGCGGCGGCGGCAACGGCGGCAACGGCGGAGAACAAGCGACCCCCCAACAGCAGCGCCAGCGCCGCCCCTCCGCCGCACTCCTCATCCTCAAGCACGGCGGCGTCCTCACGCACGCGGGGCGGGCGCAGGCAGAGGCCCTGGGATCGCTGTTCCGGACCGCGATGTACCCGCGCTACGGCCCCGCCGGTGGCGGCCTCTTGCGCCTCCATTCCACGTACCGCCACGACCTCAAGATCTACTCCTCCGACGAGGGCAGGGTGCAGACCTCGGCCGCGGCGTTCACGCAGGGCCTGCTCGACCTCGAGGGGTCGAGCCTGACGCCGATCCTTGTGAGCCTGGTGAAGAAGGACGCGTCGATGCTGGACGCGTTCGGCAAGGGAGCCTCGGACGAGATCAGGGCGGCCAAGGAGGCTCTGTACGAGGCCATGACCGGGGGGAGCGCCGCCGAAGGGTTCGGAGAGAGCGACAGCGACGACGGCGGCGAGAAGAAGAAAAAGGACAAGAAGAAGAAGAAGGACAAGAAGGGCGAGAAAGAGGAGGAGCGCGACAGCGCGGTGGCGCTCGCGGAGGACCTCTCGGCCGGCCTCGACCTCTCCAAAGACAAAGCTCCTCCGCCGCCGCCTCCGCCGAAGAAGAAGGTCGCTATCCACCCCATGCCCGAAGACCCGCTCTCGCTGCTGCGCAACCTTGTGGAGCAGCTCCGCGCGCTGGTCGAGAGGCTGCGGCAGCTGTGCCTCGAGGAGCCCGCGAGCAAGAGCAAGGAGAAGGAGAGAGGCGGCGGCGGCAACTGCAGCGGCTCCGCCCCCGCCTCGAGGCCCCGCACCGCCGACGCTAAAGCGAGCAGCGGCGGCAAGCGCAGCGGCAGCAACGGCTCCGGCGCCTCCTCGCCCTTGTCGGCGTCGGCGCTGTCCGCCGCCGCCGCGAGGGAGGGCCCGGGCGGGACGTCCGCCGACGCCGCCGCCGCCGCCGCGGCAGCAGCAACAGCAGCAGCAGCCGCGGCGACCGCCGCGCGAGAGCGTGAGCAGCAGCGCGAGCGCGAGCGCGAGAGGGAGCGCGAACAGGCCTACAGCGCTCTGACGCAGGCCCCTCGGGAGTGGGTGGCCTCCGACTCGCAGCCCTGCGGCGGGGAGCGGCTTCTGCTTCTTTACGACAGGTGGAGGAAGTTGGCCAAGGCGCTGTACTCGGAGAAGAAGGCCGCCGCCGTGAGGAAGGCGCGCCGCGAGAGCGAGGCCAGTGAGGCAACGGCGGCGGCGGCGGCTTCGTCGGCGGCCGAGGCTTCCGCTTCTGCTCCTCCTACCGCTTCCTCCCAGTGGGACGGCGCCGGCTTCGACATCAGCAAGATCCCCGACATCTACGACTCGGCCAAGTACGATGCGATCCACAACACGCACCTGGTGGGCAGGGACCTGCTCGAGCCGGTCTACCGCACGGCGAGGGCGCTGGCCGACGCGGTGAGAGAGAGAGAGAGAGAAGTTGAAGATTTTCCCGAGAGAGAACCCCCCCCTTGTTTTTTGGAGCCCCGAAAAACTCATCCCTCTTTCCGTCCCCCTTCCTCTCCCATCCCTCCAATCCCCTCTCGAAAACGCCCCCCCAAACGGAAAAAAACAGGTCATTCCCAACGAATACGGCGTCGAGCCTCGGTCCAAGCTGGCCGTCGGAGGGAAAATCGCCTCTGCGCTCCTCGGGAAGCTCCTGTGCGACCTCGCCAACGTCCGCGACGAGAGCGCGCGCACCGCGGGCCTCGACGACGGGTCCGAGCCGGCGTCCCCCTTCGAGACGTACGCCGACCCGTCGGGCCTGCCGGGCGCGTCGACCGCGGACCGCGCGCCGAGGAGGGCGGCGAGGACGGACCTGCCTCTGGCCGCCGGCGGCAGGCCCCAGGTCGCCGCCTCGGCCTCGGCCGCCCCCGTCGTCTCCGCTTCCGCCTTCGCCGGCGGCCTGGCTCCCGCATCGAGAGACCCCGCGGCAGAGGGAGGAGGAGGAGAAGAAGCGGTGATGGAAGAAGCGCCGCCCGCGGAGGAGCCCGAGGAGGACGAGGACGACGAGTCGACGATGCACCGGCTCTGCCCGACCTACGCCCAGGACATCAACTCGCCGCTCCGCCACGTGCGCACGCGCATCTACTTCACGAGCGAGTCCCACGTGCACAGCTTGGTGAACGTGCTGCGGTTCGCGCACCTGAAGTATGGTTTCGAGCAGGAGGAGAAGGAGAGGAAGAAGATGCGGGAGGCCGAGGAGCGGGCGCTGGCAGGGGAAGAGAGGGCGGCGACAGACACGGCGGCGGCGGCGCTCGCGAGCGAGCACCCCTCGCCTTCGGCGCCCCCTCCCCCCTCCCCGACCCCCCCTCCGCATATGCCTTTCTCTTCGCACCCTCCGCTGCTGTCCCCGGAGGCGATCGGTGAGTCTCTTGTTTCCTATTTGCGAGTTCTTTTTTGGGGGGGGGAGGAGGGAGAGAGAGGGAGAGAGAGAAGGTCGAAAAAAACGACGACGTCGAAAGAAGAAAACTCACTCTTTTTTCTTCCTCTTTCTCCTTCTTCCCTCGGCCAACATTGGGGGGAAAAAAAACAGCCCGCCTGCGAGAAAGCACCCCGGAGCTCGACTACATGACCCACGTCGTCGTCCGCATGTACGAGCGCGCGCGCGTGCCCGTCTCGTCCCCGGACCGCTTCCGCGTGGAGGTGCTCTTCAGCCCGGGGGCCTCGGTCGATCCGGTGGCCCGCCCCGCCGCGGACCACACGCTGCCGGTCTGCCCGCGCTGGCACCTGGAGCGCGACGGCGGGATCTCGCTGGAGGAGGCGGAGGCCGCGCTGGGCCCTTTCTCGACGGCGGCGGCCTCGGCGTCCCTGGGCGTCGGAAACGGATTCCTGGGGGGCGTCGCGAGCGGGGGGACCGGGGGCGGCTTCTACGGTGCCGCGGGCGGCAGCAGCTCGCGGAGGTGGGGGGACAGGTCGCTGAGCGCGAGCGGGGCCGGGGCCGCCGCTGCCTGCTTCGCTCCCTCGGCGCTCGGCGCGAAACCCGCGGCAGGACCTTCTTCTTCGACGTTTGCGTTTTCTCCGGCGGCGTCTCCCGTGCCCTCTCCCGCCGCGCCGGCGAGGAAGAGGGAGTAGACAGTTCATTTGGTATTAGAAAGAGAGGGGAGGGAGGGAGAGTAGAGAGACAGATTCTCGTTCCTTTTGTGATAAGTTTTCATCCGTTTTTGTCATTTTCTTTCTCTCACACAAAAAAAAAAACTTTTCACAGAGCAGGAAAAAGGGGCGGGGGGCATCAGTAGTGGGGGGTTGCCTTTGAAAGGGACAAAATAGTTTTTTTGGTGTCAGTTTTTGGTGGTCGTCAAATGTTTTTTTTTAATGCGAAATAATCATCTCTCCCCCTCTCTCTGTCTCTCTCTCTCTCTCTCTAAAAGCCTCCGTACCCTCCCATCCCGGCGCCGCCCCCGCCGTAACCACCTCCGCCGCCGCCTCCGCCGCCGCCTCCCCCGCCGGGGCAGTCGCGGGCCCAGTGCCCGGGCTGGTTGCACTTGTAGCAGACGCCCGAGCCGCCGCCGCCGCCGCCTTGACCGCCGCCACCGCCTTGGCCGCCGCGGAAGCCTCCGCCGCCGCCGCCGCCATATCCGCCTCCTCCGCCCTGCTTCGAGGGGCAGTCCCGAGAAAAGTGCCCGGTCTGGTTGCAGTTGTAGCAGACGGAGCCGCCGCCGCCGGCGGCGGCTCCTCCTCCGCCGCCGCCGCCGTATCCGCCGCCGCCGCCGCCGCCCTGCTGCTTCGTCGGGCAGTCGCGCGAAAAGTGCCCCGGCTGGTTGCAGTTGTAGCAGACACCCCCTCCGCCGCCGCCTCCAGCAGCAGGAGCACCGCCGCCGTAGCCTCCGTCGCCGCCGTAGGGAGCAGCAGCAACAGCAGCGGGAGCTCCCCCGCCCCAACCTCCCATCTGCGCTCCCTGCGCTCCTCCCCCCGCAGCCGCAGCAGCCCCGGAAGCGTCCGGCGCAGGCGCCTCGGTCGGCGCGAGGCCCTGCTCGACCCTGGCCAGCATCTCCATCGCCGCCCGCGCCTCGGCGGCGTAGTCGCCGACCTTGGAGATGCGCTGCACGCTGCTCTTGACGCGCGCCTGGTCCTGGTAGACCTCCTCGAACACTTTGATTTTGGCGACGACGTCTGCGTGCAGCAGCGGCCTGAAGGCGGCGTCGTGCGCCGCGGAGCCGGCCAGCGCCCGCAGCGCTCCCGCGTCGACGCCGAGCAGCGCCGCGGCCTCGTCGTTGAAGGCGGTGACCCAGGTCGAGCCCGTGTGGTCTGCGAGGGTCATCGAGAGCATGTATCGCCACGCGGGGGCGCCGGCGTGGCCGCACCTGAGAGTAAAGTTTAGGGTTTTTGGAAGAGAGAGAAAAAGGGAAAGAGAGTCAGTTTTTGTTTTCCCGTTCACCGTCTCTATTGTTCCCCTCAAAAAAAAAAAAAAACATCTCAC
>Ga0210003_1003159_pt1 | contig 13554 bp, 18 predicted proteins | sample LantaG_FD_182804 | JGI IMG/M metagenome (GOLD analysis project Ga0210003, IMG submission 182804) | Deep subsurface microbial communities from Baltic Sea to uncover new lineages of life (NeLLi) - Landsort_02402 metaG (SPAdes) (version 2) | ecosystem: Environmental > Aquatic > Marine > Oceanic >... | reverse complement strand
CGGCCAAACTGCAAGTCGAAGAGGAAGAGGCCCAAGTGATTGAGTCTACGACCACGGCGACCACGGCGACCACGGATGACACCGCACTGGAAGATGAAGAGTCAGGAAAAGCTACGGACGAACCGACGGCGGAGCTTTCGGCCGACTGGCGTTTTCTCGACATCCCCAAGGGATTCATCAAGGCCCTGGAAGCCTGCAAGGACGCCCAAGACATCGGGAAAGCGCACACGGCGTGGAAAGAGAAGATCCCGACTCTAATCATGGATATCGCGATAAGCAAACGACTCGAAGAAGTCAGTAGCTAAAGACGGAGCTGTCGAACTAATCACACTCAACCGAATAACATTAGGAGTACAAAATGTCTCACGCAGTTTCTACCAAGACCAATGGATTGATGGAACTTGAACGAATCGAGAAGGACATCAATACGGAAGCGTACGAGGCGTTCTACCACATCGGTCAGATGCTTCTCGATGTCAAGAAACACCATCGCTACGAAGAGGCAGGCTTCAAGTCGTGGACAGCGTACTGTAATTCTGGACGTATTGATTACAAGACGAGGCAGGCAGATGACTACATCAGGGCGAGTGAATTGCGTCCAGGACTTAGCGGCATGCCGCTAGATTTTTCAGTGCGTCAAATGATCGAACTATGCAAATGTTCGACTGACATAGACGCGAAACGTGTGGCGAAAAAGTCAATCGCCCTAGCGAAGAGAACCGGAGAACGAGTGACAGCGAAACTGATTGCTCAGGTGCGTGACGGGGATGGCGAGGATGGTGTAGCTGGAAAAAGGCAGGACGCCAAGCTGCAAGAAGCATCCCTCGAAACGCACTTAGGAGAATTAGCGGACCTGCTTGTTAGATGGCGTTTTTCTCTTGAGCAGATTGACCTTGAGCAATGGGAGGATATCCCCTCGGAAATCCTGGCACGAGTCAGGACCGAGGCGAAGGCTCTCAATACTTTTTTGAGGAGTTGATTTGATGGTTACGTTTGAACAGTTGCTTCGACAGGCGAAGGTTGATCTTTCACCGGGTGGTTTGTATCTGGCGAAAGAGTACCGGAACTGTGAAGCGATGAGTCGCGTATTTGTCGCAGTTCGTGCGTGCATCGATGGACATGCGGACGAATTGCAAAAGCTTCACAAGGAATTGGCTGTCATGGCAGAACAGAAGAGCCAGCTAGCCGGTACACTTGCGGAGCGAGAGAGGGAAATCGCGAAGGTAGAAAAGGCCGTGTTCCGAGTCGGCCTTGAAAACACTGACCTTCCAAAAGAAACCCGTGATCGGTTACTTTCCGTGAACGGTTCCTAGTTGTTCGTGAGACCAACTAGGACGGGCGGGTTACGCTTCACAACGTTTCCCGCCATTTATTGCTAGCCAGCGAGGTTGGCTACTCCGACGACAAGGAGCGCCGCCAGTTCAACGAAGAAATCAACCAGGAGGCCGCCGATGGCTAAACCCGAACGATGTAACTGCATGGCGGTCGTCGACAGGGAACTCGCCGACAGGGGGGTCCAGATCAAATCTGGCTTCACGATCGACTTTGACACAGGAGAGGCCGCCTTGGTCGGTCCGTACGTCACGGTCGAGAAGCTCCCAGACGCAAAACGGATGCTCAAGCTCCCCCTGGTCATCTGTTCGTACTGCCCGTTCTGTGGGGAGAAGTTGGTACACTGAGTTGGACGGCTAGGCTAGCTACCGAAAAGCGGACACTTGGGACCGCCTGCCGTTCATTTCTTATCCCCAGTCCATCTCCAAGGATGTTGATCGATGCCGCGAATCAGAACCATCAAGCCAGAATTCTGGACAAGCGAGCAAGTCGTCGAGTGTTCGCGAGACGCTCGTCTACTGTTCATCGGAATGTGGAACTTCAGCGACGATGCTGGCCGGCACCCAGCCTCCCCTATGCGAATAAAAATGGAGGTACTCCCTGGTGACGCGGTGAGTACCCAACAGGTACGCGGGTGGGTAGATGAGCTTATCGACGCCGGTTTGCTAGAAGAGTACACAGCTCTGAATGACAAAACGTACTGGCAGATAACAGGATGGTCATTACACCAGAAGATCGACCAAAAGACTGTTCGACACCCAGGCGTAGACGAAGACAAGCCAACTAAGTCCCGTCGCCGACTAGGAGGTAAGCAACGGCAACTCGCCTACAAAAAAGTCGCCGCCAGGGATGGAGAGAAGTGTTTTAACTGCAATACAGAACACCACTTACAGGTTGATCACGAGGTACCCTTTTCTAAAGGAGGATCGAACGACCTGGAGAATCTCCGACTCCTATGCGGACGATGCAACGCCGAGAAATTTGATAAAGTACACGAAGGGTACGCGGAAGGTACGCGGAAGGTACGCGAAGGTGACTCACCCCCGGAAGGGAAGGGAAACGGAAGGGAAACGGAAACGGAAGGGAAGGGAAACACTCTTGGTCAAACTGACGTTCGACCGAATGCGAGCGCGTACAGTGCCAAGTTTGAAGAATTCTGGTTGGCGTACCCAAAGAAGAAATCCAAGGGCGACGCGTGGAAAGCCTGGAAGATCGCGGTTCGGTCCACTAGCGACTCCCAGATCATCCGATCCTGCGAACTTTACCGAGACAGCGACGAGGGGCGGGGCGAGTTCGTACCCCACGCCGGCAAGTGGATCAGGGCCTCCAGATGGGAGGATGACCCCGGGGCGTGGAAGGACACCAGATCACAGCAAACCCAACTCCCCCGAAGCCAGCGACCGATAGTGAAACTTCCCGTCCCAGCCGAAGAGGCGGCCCAGTGACGCCCACGCGTCGCCTAACAGGCTTGGCGGGAGATTTCGACTGAGGGGTCGGGTTGCCCTGCGAGGCCCTTAAAATGCCACTGAGCGTCGTCCACGTGGAAGGTTAGAAATGGTCCAAGAGGTGATTATCGTCAGTCTGAGCATCCTCTCGGGGTGGATTCTCGGCTGGTTTTCTGCCCGGCGGTTTTTCAAAGGAGCCCGAATGTGAACACGTCTGAATTTAACGATTGGTGGGATTATCACACGGCGAGGTTTACGGGCGTCGCGGGATGGCTCGAGCAGAACGGCGCGGGCCAGGATGGCGTCGACACCTTGATCGCATGGCAGGAGGCATTACAGGCCCTGCGGCTTCGGGACGCCAAGCAAGCCACAGATGCGATGTTCCAGGGTACGCACGTCACGACAGGCTACACCGATCATCCGGCCGCCGTCATTCGCTGGTGTCGCCATGTCCAAGACAGCAACTACAACAGGGGGCCCAAGTCTATTTACGGTCAGGATACCTTCCGTTGTCACCATTGTCAGGATTCAGGAGTTCGGCTGGTCTTTCACCCGATCGCGATGCGGGCGGTTGTAGCTTGGCCGATCGATGTACCAGTTGAAAGACGCAAGCCCGTCGCCGAAGTGGTCGAGCCTGTCGAGCCGATCGAGGACGAGGACGAGGACAATGATCCTGAATCCGATAACAAGGGCGACGAAGCCCGGCTAGCCGAAATCAAGCTCATTGGTTTGCGGCGGAAACTAAGCTTGACGTGCAACGTCGCCTGTAAGTGTGCGGAGGGCGACCGATGGTCGAACCCACAGGTTCCATCCAAGGGCTCGAAGACTCGTGCGCTGCCACAGTTCAGCGAATCCACGATGGTCCCGATTCTCGAGCGAAGCTCACCAAGCGACGCGGAGATAGATACTCTAGTGAAGCACGTAGACGCCGCCGAGGCCCGGAAGATGAATCGCATTTCTGAATTCGATGACTTTAACAATGGGGGCTCATAATGAGCGACACAGCAACAGTACGGGGAACGGTTCACCTGATCGAACCAACGAAAACCTACGGCCAAAAAGGATTCCGAAAACGCGTTGTGGTTTTGGAGAACGATAACGGCCGATTCACAAATTACATCCCCGTGGAGTTCACGAACGACTCTTGTGAAACGGCTGATGAACTCAATGTCGGCGACGTCATCGAAGTCGACTATAAGCTCAACGGCCGCAAGTGGCAGCGCGACGCAGACAGTGAAGTGAAGTTCTTTCTAAACGCCGAGGCATTCTTTTTCCGCGTCGTCATGATTGGAGACATTGGAGACCAGAACCTTACGCCTCCGCCGGCTGAAACGAATGCGGCCAATGACAGAGAGGTCGTGTATGGCGACGAGGACGTCCCGTTTTAACCCAAGCACAGGAGGCACCCTACTGATGGCTGAACAAAAGATATGGCGAATCCTCAACCTTGGCGCCGGCGTCCAGTCGACCGCCATCTACATGCTAATGATCGACGGGGAAATCGAGCCCGCCGACGTGGCCATATTTGCAGACACCCAAGAGGAACCGGGCGGGGTGTACGATCACCTCGCGTGGCTGGAATCCCAAGGAGGCCCGCCGATCCTAAAGGCGACGGCAGGGAAACTCGGCGACGACCTTGTCGCGGGTAAGAACTCGACGGGGCAAAGGTTCGCGTCAATCCCCGCTTTCACGTCGTACAAGGAGGGCGGGCCCCGTGGCATGACGCGACGGCAATGCACTAGCGAATACAAAATCGCGGTCGTTGAAAGGGTGATCCGCCGCGAATTGCTCGGCCTCAAACCACGCCAACGAATCCCCAAGGGCGCCCGCCTCAATCAGTTGTTTGGGTTCTCGACTGACGAACCTAAGCGGGCGGGGAATGCCCGAATCAGATACGAGCAACAAATGGGTCCGCAATGGTCGGTCGATTTCCCGTTGTTCGACGAGAGGTTGTGGATGTCGCGGCGGGATTGCCGCAACTACCTCGAAGGCCGTGTACCGCACCGGGTGCCGCGTTCGGCGTGCGTGTTCTGTCCGTTCAAGTCAAACGCCGAGTGGGTCGACCTACGCGACAACGACCCGGAAAGTTGGGCCCGAGCGGTTGAGGTCGACCGGGCGTTAAGGACATCGGGAACGATCGCCAACCGCAACCTCGATCAGGCGTTGTATATCCATCAATCTTGCTTGCCGCTTGAAAAGGCGAACCTCGGCGACGATCAGCTTTCTTTGTTCGACCTCGAATGTGAGGGGGGGTGCGGACTATGACGGAATCCCTTGGTACTGAATCAATTCACACACAGGAGGCACACTACTGATGGCTGAATACGTGATTGATCTTATCTAGAAGGAATATCCCAGGAGGGAGCCATAATGTTGTTACGGATAAACGGAAAGAATCTTGAAGAGCTTTGTATTTTCAGGATGAAGCGAGAGAGAGATCGTGGATTGGCGATCATGAACCGCTCGGGCGTCCATTGCTCACAGCGGTTCGACTCCGCGACTCAAACGATGTCGTATCAGCCGTTATCGTCACCGCCGGACTTCGAAGGCGTCACCGCTCCAGACGGTCGCCAGTTTATTTTTGACGCTAAAGTATGTTCCGCCGCGTCGCTCTCGATTGACAGCCAAGGAGGGAGCGGCCGAGGTAAGAGAGAGATACCGTACCTACTTGAGCGTTCGACATTTGGAGTGGCGACGTTCTTACTTATCCACTTCACGCCGCGCGAATTGAAGGCGTCCACGGTGCCAGCTCGAACGGTCGCGTTTCCTGTTCACGTCCACCACCCGTTTTGGGAAGAGTACGAACGAGGTTCTGTAAAGCGAATCAACTGGACGCATTGCGACGAGTACGGCCTAGACGTCGAATGGAATGTGAATGCTGGCGGACGCAAGGAAACGCCAGACATCTACAAGGCCGTGATGTGGATACGAGGATGCCTAAACGACTTTAATCACCGAACACTGGAGCGAACCTATCGCTCGCATGCGACGACATGACATGCGAGTCCGATCGACTATCGGATTGCATTTACAATTTCAACCGATCTAACTACACGAGAAGTAATCGAATGGCAGAACAAATTAAGATTGAAAACGTTGGCCCGATCCGCACGCTAGAGTTTTCGGTGGCGCCTGGCGTTACCGTTCTCCGTGGCAGGAACGAGTCAGGGAAATCGACAGCAATCAATGCAGTCGGAGCGCTCACGGGACGCAAGCACGAACTGCAAGCACGAGACGGCGAGCCGGTTGGATCGATTCAAGGGCCGGGAGTAACGTTGGTCGTTTCTCGAACCGCTCGCAATACCCGGTCTGGAGAACTCACCGTTGAATCGGTTGACGATCGCATCGACTTGGCGAGTCTCGTTGATCCGTCGCTCAAAGATGCGGCAGCAAGAACCAGGGCGCGAATTAAATCGCTACTCGCTTTGACGCAAGCGGAAATACCAGCGGCAGCATGGAAATCGCACGACCCGGATGGAATCGTGCCTAGCGACGATATCGACGTCAGTGATCCGATAGCGACTCACGGAAAAGTGAAACGGCGACTAGAGGCAGCGGCGAGATCGCACGCCGACCGGTCGCGTGAATACGTGCAAGACGCCGGTCGAGTCAAGGGATCGCTCGAAGCGTTAGGGGATCTGCCAGCCGGGTGTCCATCCGTCGAAGAGGCAACGGCACAGCGACGAGGGAGAACGCGAACACACGACGCATTGCTCTCGGAGCGAGAACGATTCGAGAGCCGGAAAGAAAAGCACGCTGGCATTCGCGCACGATACGAGGCGGCGATCGAATCAGCCAAAGATCAGACGGCGAAGTTAGCGGAAGCCAAAGGGATACTAGAGCAGGCAACCACCGAACTCGATGACACTCGGAGTCAGATCGAGATCAACGAACGTCGCATTGTTTCACTGCAAGAAGAGTCGCGAGAATTGCGGGCGACTGAAGGTCGGTTGGAAGACCGAATTGCGAACACAAGCGAAATGCTAGTCACAATCGAAGCTCAACGTGACACGATCAAGTCACTCAAAGAGGCAGCGAATGCAGCAATAGAATCAGGCCCGTCCGACGACGAGATCAGCGCAGCCGAGGCAGCATTGACGGCATCGGAGAGCGTTGTTGATTCCGCGAAGAACGCGGAGGAAATCGCGGGATTAAAACAACGACATAACGAGCTGCTCACATCGTCGAAGGAAGCTAAGAAGACATCGTCCGCTTTACGTGCCAGCGCGAAGGCCCTTGATTCCGTGCTAGCAGATGCTATCGACTCGCCGTACTTCACTTTGCTTGACGGCGAACTCTACTACACTGGACACGGGGAAGATGGGCGAGAGCCTGAACCATACGATCGCCTGTCCGATGGCAAACGATGGACAGTCGCAATTGCGGCCGTTTCATTCGGATTACACACAGGCGAAGCGTCGCTCGCATTAGTTGGCGTTTCACAGACTGCTTGGGAATCGCTCGACACCGCGAATCGAGCCAGCGTAACTAAAGCTGCGGTCGATGCAAGGCTGGCTATAGTGACCGCTGAACACGACGACTCTGAGACTGTCCACGCATCTGAGCAGGATGTGCCGGTGTGAATCGGATTCGGAGATTAACGGCTGCGGCCACCAACGGGATCAATATTGGGGGATGAAGAAGTGAGCGACCACGGAGATTCGATATCCGCAGTGAGCGAATTCAAGATCACGGGACTAGGCGAGTACGTCACACGGGACGGACGCAAGGCGACGGTGGAATTCCTGTTGCCCGGCAAAGGTGAGGCTTTCGCGTGGATAGGCTGGATTGATGATCCCTTCCCACGCTGCTCGACGTGGAGCGACGGTGGAATGAATTGCAGCACCTATCCAGGACCGAACGACATCGTCGGCCACTGGGTGGAACCACGGAAGCCGGTGGAGGCATGGGCCGTGCTGAATCCAGATGGATCGATTTGCTGGTTGCGATGCAACGAAGGATTCGCACGCAGGGAATCGGATGAATTGGGATATGAGTGCATCAAGCTAGTCGAGGACGGCACGAATGGGGGGCGATAAGTACGTGATGTGGTTTGGTCTAGCTGTGATTGTGATCGTGGTGACTTGGGTCGTCGTGACTGTCTTCTCTGTCCTGCTACCTCTGCCCACGGCACGGTGCTGGACACACAGCGAGACTAAGCGGGATTAGGACGAGCGGATAGGGCAAACCGTTTTCAAATCGTCGGCGGCAAAGTCGATCGCATCAGAGTAATCCGTTTGACGCCGTTTACGCGATTCGTCATTGGGATCGTTCGCGTACGAAATCCCTTCGCCGTGGCTTTTCGCGGGACATACGTTCGGCCGCCTGCCATGCTCGCAGCGACGAGTGTATAGACATATTGGTGACCGTGAATCGTCCCTCGGATCCGAAGTCGATCCCAAACGAATTCACCACGTGACGACGCTGCCTTGAATTCGTGATAGAGGGACTCGGGGACTTTTTTGGCGGCTCCACCGTACGAATAAAGAGGGCCGCGAATATGCGGACGATGGCCGTCCTTGTCGGCCTTTCCTGGCGCCTTGAAATAGACATACAAGATCCCGGCGTACTTGTCGTACGTGAACGCGTAAACGTTGCTTGAACTGGGCGTCTGCACCTCGGGGAGATAATCGTGGCTGTCGGCATTAGGATGTTCGCCGCCGCGTAGCCGCAAGCGGGTGTCGACGAGGTGCTCGGCCGGCCAATCGTCCTCTGGATCGCCGTATGGTGATTCTCCGCCCGTATGCCCACTGTATGGTGATTTTCCGCCCGCATGCCCAGATCGCCCAGGCGGTGGAGGAGTCGGTGGTCGCGGCCCAGGTCTCGGGGGAACTGCGCCAGCGACTGGGGGAGCTGTAATTGAACCTGGAGAGGTCACGTCGTACCCCGACCGCTCCAGGAGATCGATAGCCTCGCCGATGTCCGTTGGCGTCACGTCATCCGGGGATCCGTTCGTGAGGATATCGAGCATATCGGCGACAAGCTGGCCCATTAACCCGAATCGCCTCGCCAACCGCCGTAGGAGCCCCTTTGAGGATCCCGTCCTAGCGTACCGCATAGCCTCGCTAAGGGCCGCGCTCTCTAAGCGGCCTGGGCGTCGTCTTCGACTCGCTCGTGCTCTCCTCATTGCTACATCCCCCTTACGCGGTTCTTTCCGCCACCCATGGCCAGCCATTTCGCTCGGCGGCCACCGGTGCTCTTCGCCAAATGCTCTTTTCGGTCGTTCCTGGCCGCGACGATATCGCCGGTCGTGATTGTGGCGACATCGGAGTGAACGAGGTAGCGAAGCGCGTCTGGCGCGTGATCGTCCTTCTTCAACGGTTGCGGTTTGGCGTCGCGCGGGTTCACTGCTCGGGGGCCGGCCGCCGATCGCTCCCAGCGGTAGGTCTTAATGTACCGCGCTAGGTTGGGACAACGAACCTTATCGATGTAGAGACGCGGAAATCCGTGTTTGGTGATTTTCAGTAGTCTCCGAACGGTCTCGATTCCGTCGAAAACGGCGTTATTTGCTCCAGAGCATGGAATCCCGTATTTGGCAAATTCGCGGAACAGGTCGGGGCGATCGGGAGGGGCGTAAGTCTCGTGGTAATTCGGGTCGCTTTCGTCCCAATGGCTCTTTTCGTTCTTAATGAAGTCGCAATGATCTTCCCATGTCATCGTCTGGTCGGTGGTGTAGTATTCGTCGTAGATCCACCAGCATCCAAGCGAGTCGCGGAATCCCCAGAGCATCACGAACGCGTTCTCCTCGCCGGCACCCCAGTCGATCGCTCTTTTGTGCGTCACGTTGTCGGGGATGACTGTATCCGTCACAAGGTGAATTTGCGGATTGAACGTCTTGTAGATTTGCCCCTCGTATGACGCGAATGCACCATGTAAACGCGTCTCTGACATCTCGTCAGAAATTGCCGACGAGAAAGCCCGATACCACGTCTCGTCAACATGACCTTCATCGCGCGCGACTTCGGTGTTCAGACGAAAGAACGACCAATCTTCGCAATTCGGATCCCCTGCCATTGTCTTGTCGTACTGGTCCTCCATATAGATCGATTTCGCCGGATCGATTGGAGTGAATTCCGCCCAGATACATCCTGGCTGGCCATACTCGCGACAACCACGGAGGACTTCCTCGAATATCTCTTGGGGGAACTGTTCGGTGAACCACGCGCCGCCGATTGAGTTGGCTTGCATGTTCTGGCGGCCTTGCTCGTAGGACTTCATCCAGAGCGACCAGTTGTTACCGTTGGCGCCTGGTTTCATCGGAACGAAGAACGGCCAACCACGATTAACCTTGTACCAATCCACGCGTGCCCAATCGACCCATTCCTCGGGAATCAGCTCGCGAAGCTTCTCATGCCAGATCGTCGAACACACCTGTTCGTAAGTGTTCCCTACGCACCAGAACGGAGTGTCTTTTGTTGGAGCTGGCCGCGACCCCAGGAAGTCAACACAGCGTTGCGCAGCGGTGTAGGTCTTTCCTGATCCGTTCCCTCCGATCGCAATACTGATGAAAGTGTTACTCTCGAGGAATCCCTGCTGTTCATCGCCTTTGGGGATGTCGTTGACGCGGGGTTCATACGAAAAATAGGGATGGTTGAAGAGACGGTTGATGTGATGAGTCAACCGGCCATCATGGAGGGCTTCAATTTCGCTCACCAGCGCGGCATCCTGACAGAGGACGTCCCGGAGAGCTTTTCGCTGGGCCCACGGGTGAGCGTCGGACCCAGCGAGAGATATCGCCGATTCTGCCCACCGCTCGGTAGGATGAGCAGTCGGCATTAGTTGGCACTTGGGGCTGTTGTTGGGTTCCGAATCGCATCGTAGATCGAAACGCCAATCGGGATGTCGTTCGACGTCTCTGGAGTGTCGCGATAACGCTCCTTGTACTTCTCCGGGAAGTGCCCCTTGAGAATGAACTCGATCAGCCGATCGCTGTATTCAGTGACTTCGCCAACCACCTCGCCTTTGTAGTAGACCTTCTTCCCTGTTCCCGCGTAGGCCCGGCGAATGGCTTCCTCTTCGACGCGAAGCATCCCTATCGCCTTAGCCTCTTCCCAGTCCTTATCGAACTGACTGTCTTCCGCTCGCCATCGAGAAGCGGTGCGATAAGCCAATCCAGAAGTCGAAACCGCTTGCCAGACACAGCCACCGTTGTCCCGCAGGGCAGTCAAGAATCGCAGGATCTTCCGCTTTCTCGCAGCCGGCTTTATCTTGTTTCCGGGGTTCGGCTTATTCTTCTTCGGCGTCGGGCTTACGTTCCCGTTTTCGTCATTACTTGCGATCATCTGCATACTCCCAAGCGACCCATGGCTCGTGGCAGATCAATTCCGACCCACCTACGCGTACGAGCCAAACGCCAGTAGAAATTGAACGCAGAACGAGGCCACCCTTTTCCTCGAACCCATTCGACACATTGACGGTTTCATCCACATCCAGATGTCCGTCCAGGATGACGAATCTGGGGAAACTCTCAGCTTCCAGTTGTAGGTGGGAGTCAACTGGTTTCTCGTGCTTGACCACCAGCGCGGCCAGCTCTTTTTTGAATTCCTCCGACGAGGGTAGGTCATGACGAGGCATGTTCTTGCTCCAAGTGAGCCTTGAGTCGAGACAACATCCCTGCTTTGTCGCTAACGACACCGATCCCGATCGCCTTGGCATATGCCGACAGTTCGCGGTGAGTCATCGAATTTAATTCGTCTGGATTGATGTCAATCGGCTCATCTTCACCGGCAAAACTTTCGACGTCGGCAGATTCGCCGGGTGCCGCGTCTTCGGCCGCCATCTCGTCGTATACCTGTCGGACCTCCTGCTCGCTCTGGCAGAGCATGATCGACGCCTGCGAAACGGTGACCCCGAGGTTGTAAAGGTCGCGTGGGGACTCAGGGCAGGGCGTAGAAGCCTTGGGTGACTCCAGTTGATCGAGATATCGCCCTAGATCGTCGAACGTCGCTACGATCTCCGCGTGGGCCTCACGGCGAGCCTTCTCGTCTGAATGTTCCCAGTCTTCACCGATGACTGACCCGGGCTTTCGCAGCTCCTCGGCAACTAAGTCGGATCGCGGATCGCCAGACACCGGGTCAATCAGCCCGTACATCTTGGCGACTTGCGACGCCACCATCCCAGGTAGCGACATCAGCTCGGACATCGGCTCAATGATTTTCGGAATGTAGGCGCCTGGCGGCTTAACGGCTCTTTCGACACCCTGAACTGCGGCACCGAAATTGGCGTCAGTCTGCGCGACGTTCTTGGCTTCATGCCGAACGTATTCCCGGCCCAGTAACTCAACTGCCGCTTGGAGTTTCCGGCACGACTTAGGAATAGCGCTCTCCGAGAAGACTTCCACAAGATCTCGCACCATTTCCATGTACCGAGTATCGGGGTACAGTCGTGAGGCATCCTCCTGCCACATCTCGTGATACCTTACGAACGCGACCGACCTACCGAATAATTCCACTGTAGTGGATATCGTAGTTCCTGACATTTCGTCTCCGCTTCCCATGATTAAGGTCAATCCGCAACCACGCGGACCCGAGTAGTTCCAACGAGAGTCTGCCCGTCAGAGGCGACGACGATGGCCGTCAATGTGTAAACGGTGCCGGCTACCCCGCCAGTAGCCAAGCACTGCAGCGCCTCGCCAATTGGGACCTGCCTATTATTGATCTCTTTAATTGCGGTCGTGATCTGCTTGCTCGAGAGCGTCAGCCCCGCCGTGGATGTCCACGAAGTGAGCGTGCTGATCGTCGCCCCCTTAAGCTTCCCCCCAAAGTCGACACTGACCGACTGGCCGGCGGAAACCGCTTTTTCGCCAATATTTGGAGCAGCGTGGCTTGGCATTTTTCGTGGTGTCCCAATAAAAAAAGCCGGACATCCCCAAGGTGGAGGTTGTCCGGCTCGTTTTTCGATACCGATCTCTCAAAATAATATACGTCAGTTTCCAGGTAGCGTAAAGCAAAGCCGCTTATCTGGAACCGTGAAGTCTAACACGGAATCGGTAAGAGTGAAGTCTAACACGGGATCTGGAATCGTAAACTGAATCCCGGATATCAAGTCAGTCAAGACGACAGCCACGAGGCGAGGGTAATACCGAACAGGGAAGTATCGCAGTGCGAAATATGGTGAAGCGAACATCTACTTTACCCTGCTGCATCCAATGTAACTGCGGAACGATTGCCGTCTGAGTCCACCGTCGCGGTTATCCGTGCCTTACTGTCGTCGGCAGCTTGGATGGTGACCGTTACTCCTGCCGCACCCGACAACTTGCCAGCCAAACCAGCCAAGCAGAGTTTCATGGCCTCTTCTAAAGTGAATCCGTCAATGTCGCCCGCTGCCATGATTTCCGCAGCAGTCGGGGCAACACCAGCCGCATCGGGGACGACTGTATTGGCACTGTCGGTCCCTCTCATGTCCGTATTGGTTGTCGTTGTCCCGACTGTCGTCACCGTGGCTACTGCGTCAGTCGCCCAGCTAAAGTAATCTGCGTCCAGTCGAGTCCGTGCATTGAATTGAGCGACTGACGGAGGAACGACCGTATTCGGTGCATACAACGCTTGTGCCGTTGCTAGGGTCACTCCATCCGTGCCCGTAATTGTGTCGAGGTCTAATTGTGCCGTGGCTAGACTTGCTGCCGTTGCTGCCGAATCGGTCCCTCTCATTGCCGTCGTCGGAATTGCCGCAATCTCCGAAGCGATGATCCCGAATGAGCCAACTGTTACGTGAGCTGACTGCAATTCATCCCATACAGCATCGGCAACCGCTGCGGCAGTCGGTGGTGTGCCTGTGT
>Ga0210003_1003156_pt1 | contig 13566 bp, 11 predicted proteins | sample LantaG_FD_182804 | JGI IMG/M metagenome (GOLD analysis project Ga0210003, IMG submission 182804) | Deep subsurface microbial communities from Baltic Sea to uncover new lineages of life (NeLLi) - Landsort_02402 metaG (SPAdes) (version 2) | ecosystem: Environmental > Aquatic > Marine > Oceanic >... | reverse complement strand
AGGGTGCACGCCAGGCACATAGGCTGCCCCCTGCGCGGCGGCCCCGCTCCCGTTCCCCCCCCCGTACGCCTCGTCGCCCAGCAGGGGGCAGCCTATGTGCCTGGCGTGCACCCTGATCTGGTGCGTCCTCCCCGTGCGCAGCCTCCACTCGACCAGGGACGCGCCGCCGCCGGCGAGAACCTCGACGACGCGGAACTCGGAGACGGCGGGCCTGCCCCTCCTGCCCTCGAAGGGGAACGCCTCCATCCTCGTCCTCTCCTTGAGCCCGCGGTCGATGTTGGTCTCGACGACCCCTCTGAGCACTCTGGGGACGCCGACGCAGAGAGAAACGTAGCGGCGGCGCACGGAACGGTCGCGGAACTGCCCCGCCAGCGACGCGTGCGCCTCCGGGGTCTTCGCCACGACGAGCAGGCCCGTCGTGCCCTTGTCGAGGCGGTGGACGATTCCGGGGCGCGTCCCCGAGCCCGTCAGGAGGGAAGGAGGGGTGCGGTAGCGGTGCTGCTGTTTTGGAGCAGAGGAAGCAGCAGCAGCAGCGGAAGAAGAAGAGGCAGAAGCGGGAGGAGAATTGGAAGAAGGGATCGCGTCGTCGAGGTCGCCGTCTCCGTCTTCGTCGTCGTCGTCGTCTCGCTCGTCCCCCTCCTCGTCGCCCTCTGTCGAAACAGCCTCCCTCACGCCGCAGTGGTACAGCAGCACGTTCACCAGCGTCCCGCTCTGGTGCCTCGCCCCCGGGTGCACGACGACGCCCGCAGCCTTGTCGACGACGATCACCTGGTCGTCCTCGAACGCAACCCCAAAGAGCGGCGCCTCGCTGCTCTGCGGCTCCGGGACGGCGTTGAGCGGCGGCGGCGGCGGCAGCCCTCCCGTGGAAAGGGAGACCGCGTCGCCCACTCTGAGAGGTTCCGAGGGGCGGAGCTTGACTACGCCGTTGACCGAGACGAGGCCGGAGCGGACGGCCGCGGCGACGCGGGCCCGCGACGCCGACGAGGGAGGGGAAGAGGACGAGGACGAAGAGGTTGTCGAGGCGGCGGCGGTCGAGGCGGCGGACCGAGCGCCTGTCGAATTCGAAACCGCCAGCCGCGACGACAGGAACGTGTCGAGCCTGAGCCTCGGCGGCTTGAGCGACAAAGGAGCCACCAGCGGTGATGTCGCCGCGGGGGAGACGTCGGACAGGCTGACGCGGAAGGTGGTCGGCGGGACGGAAGGAGAAGGAGGAGGAGGAACGGATGCGTCGTCGGCGACAGCGGCGGCGTCGACCTCCTCAACAGATGCGACGCGAGCCGAGACGAAGCGCCGGCGGTGCTGCTGCTGCTGCTGCCGCACGAGGAGCGCCGCCGCCGAGTGGTGACGACAGATAGCGGCCACTGCTGCTGTCGACGAACAAGCCAAGGCGCGATTGGTCATCGCGGCCCTGGCCACGAGGCAGCCGCGGAGTGCGGCGAGCGAAGAGGACGACATTGAAAAAAAAATGTTGCGGCAGCGCCGCCGGGGGAATCTAGCCGCTCACAAAACCGATTCGAACTCCAACGTTGTCTCTTTCTTCCTCCTCTCTCTCCGTCTCGTGTTTTCCCCACACTATGGCGAAGAAAGCCCCCAAGGGCTTGTCAGCCTCAGCGGGCTGCAAGAAGAAAAAGAAAGCCTTTGGCGGGAAAGCAAGCGACGAAGCGACCAACGGCGGCAGCGGCGGTGGCGGGCTCGGCGTCTCGAAGGGCTCGCCGGCGTTCTCGGCGCCCCGGACTTCCCTGCGGGCCACCACCCACAAGGGACGGCGGGTGCTCGCGGCCCGCGAGTCGCAGCTCGTCGAGGACCTCAAGAACACGCTGCTTCTGTTTGGGAAAAGGACGAGCCAGCTGGTGAAGGTTAGTAAGGAGAGAGAGAGAGAGAGAGAAAGATTGGAGCAAAGAACGGCGGCGGCCATTCGTTTTTCGTCGACGGCGGCTCGTCCTTCTTTTCTCAACCCCCTCTTCTCCTCCTAAAAAAAATAATAATAATCGAAAACGAACCACTAGGACGTCATGGCCGACCTGGGAACCCTGAAGCGCGGCGAGTGCCTCAAGCTCACCCGCAAGAACGACGACGTCCTCCCTTTCGAGGCCGAGGGGGCGGCCCGCCTCGAGGCCCTCTCCCGGAAGGCCGACGCGGGGCTCTTTGTGGTCGGGTCGCACTCGAAAAAGAGGCCGCACACTCTGACGCTGGGCAGGGTCTTCGACGGGCGTTTGCTGGACTCGCTCGAGCTGCACCTGAGCGCCGGAGAGGGCGGGTGCAAGCTCCTGAAGCAGCACGGGTCGGCGCCCACGGCGGTCGCGGCGGGGCACAAGCCGTGCCTGTTCTTCGCCGGCGGCGCCTTTGAGTCGGACCCGGCGCTGGCGACGGCGAAGTCTCTCCTGCTGGACCTGTTCCGGGGGAGGGCGGTTTCCAAAATCAACCTGGCCGGGATCGACAGGGTGCTCGTTGTCGCCGCTTCCGATGCAGCTGCGACCGCGAGCGTGAGCGGGAGCGGGAGCAGCGCGGGAAACGAAAACAAAAAAGAGATTGCGATCCGGCAGTATGCCGTCGCGCTGAAAAAGTCCGGCGGTCGCGTGCCCCGCGTCCAGCTCTCGGAGATCGGTCCGAGCCTGCGGGCGAGCCTCGGGAGGCACAGGCAAGCGCCTCCTGACCTGTGGAAGGCGGCGATGAAGCAGCCCGAGGGGATCGAGAAGAAAAAGGTACAAGTTGTTTTTTTGTGGGAGAGAGAGAGAAAAAGAACCCGGAAAGAAAAAACTCAAAAAAAAAGAAAGCGCGGTGACGATACTTTTCCATCTTATATTTCTGACACCTCTTGTTTGAGCGGGATTTAGAATGGAGCTTTCTGGCTCCCTCTTTTTCCTGCGTTGAACGCAACGGATAACGCAATACACAAATTGACCCCGAGCGCCCTTCTTCTTTTCGAAGTTTTTCTTTTGATCGTTTTTTTCGTTGCTTCGTTGAGAAACGGAAAAAAGGGAAAAAAACTCACCTCTCTCGCCTCTATCTCTTCAAAAAAAAAAACTCGACCCAAAACAGGAGAAGAACGTCTCGTCGGACCTCCTCGATGGCCGCGTCGGGCGCGTCTACGTCCCGCGCCAGGACCTGGCGGACCTGCCGAGCGCGGTGATGAAGGGGGCCAAGAGGGAGAGGCGGGAGGGGAAGGAGGGGAAGGAGCGAGGCGGCGGGGGAGAGCAAGGAGGGGAAGAGAAAAAGAGGAAAAAGGCGGCGACGGTTGGGCGCGGAGAGTGATGGAGCAAAGTCCGTTATTCTCTTTCTCTCTCCTCGCCAATTCTGTTACTTGACCCAAACGCAAGAAAAATCTCTCGAGTCGAATCAAAGCGGAGGGGAGGCGGTGGTGGCTGCGTAGGCGTGCGCGTCGAGGAGTGGGTGCTTCGGTCTGAGAGAGCTTTCTTCTCTTTTCTTATTTTTCTTCTTTCTCGCCCCGTGTTCATTTCTCTCTTCGCTCGGAGTGTGCCCGTGAAAGAAAGGAGAAGCGAAAAGCGAACCCACCATGCTCGACGCAGCTCTGCAAAAGCTCCTGTCCGTCATCGACTCGCTCGTGCCCTCCAACTCCCATTCCGGGTCCGGCCGAACGGGCTCTGGCGGCGGTAACAACACCAGCGGCAGCAACAGCGCGGGAGGAGCAACGGGAACGACAGCAGCGTCGTCGACGTCGACGTCGATGAGGGAGCCGCTCGTGTACGAGGCGTCGCCGGCCGTGCCGGCGTCGGCTCGCAAGCCCGCGCGCGGGCCCGAGTACCGCGTGCTCGCCGCCAAGAAGGGGTGGCCGAAGCTCGAGGGCGTGGAGACGCTCTACGAGCTGTGGACGACGTCCGTGGAGAAGTACGGCCCGAGGAGGTGCCTCGGATGGAGGCCAAAGGTGAGGGCAGCAAGGGAGAAAGAGATCGATGGGGGGTTGGGGGGGGCACGGAAAACGTCTGATCGTCCTTTTTTTTTTCTTCTTCTTCTCGCGGCCCCCTTCCCTTTTCTGAACCTTTCGCGCTTCTGCTTACATTTCTGAGACCGCGCTCACGTGATCTGACGCCCCGTCCCCCCTCCGAACGGAAAACGACCGCAAAAAACACTTCCTCTCAGATCGACGGCGTCGCGCAGGACTACGAGTGGATGACGTATCTGGAGGCGGCCGCGCGCGTCGAGGCCGCGGGATCGGCGCTCGTCGCTCGCGGCATCTCGCCCAAGGAGCGCATCGGGGTGTTTGGGACCAACTGTCCCGAGTGGATGATCGCAATGCAGGTGAGGAGAAGTGGACGGGGGAGAGGGAGAAAGAGAGAGAAAGAGGCAGATCTTTTTCCCTTTCGATCGATGCGAGACCAACGACGAACGGAAAAACATAAAAACAAAAAAACAAAAAAACAAAAAAATGCCACGAAACTTCTCAGGCCTGCAACCGCCAAAACCTCTTCTGCGTCCCGCTCTACGACTCGTTGGGCGAGAACGCCGTCCAGTTCATCCTCGAGCACTCCACGGCCTCGGCCGTCTTCGTCGCCGCCGACAAGCTCGCCCCCCTGGCCGCGGCCGTGAAGCTGGGGGGGCTCGCGCCGGCGCTCAAGGCCGTCGTCGTCTGGGGCGACGTCGCCGAGAGCGCCGCCGAGGCCGCGAGGGCCGCGGGGCTCGCGGTCACCCCCTGGTCCGAGTTCCTGTCCCAGGGCCAGGCCGAGCCGGCTGCGGCCTCCCCTCCTTCCCCCGCGGACCTGTGCACGATCATGTACACGAGCGGCACGACCGGGGACCCGAAGGGCGTCGAGTTGAGCCACGGCGCGGTCGTCTCGACCGTCGCCGGAATGGAGGCCTTCCTGGCGTCGATCGCGGATGGGCCGAGGTCGTTCTCGCTGGGCGTCGACGACGTGATGCTGTCGTATTTGCCTTTGGCGCACATCTTTGACCGCGTGGCCGAGGAGCTGATGCTCAACGTCGGCGGGCGCGTTGGGTACTTCCAAGGTGAGTTTCGAAGTTTTTAAAAATCTTTCTCTCAACACCACGTCTTTCTCCCCTCTTTCTCCCTCTCTGACCTTTCCTCTCTTTCTCTTACTCTTCCCTTTCCCTCTCTTTCTCCTTTCATCCTAGGCGACGTCAAGCACCTCGTCGACGACATCGGAGCCCTCCGCCCGACGCTCTTCCTGGGAGTCCCTCGAGTCTTCGACCGCATCTACAGCGGCGCGACGGCCAAAATCGCCGAGGCGGGCGGGATCAAGGCCCTGCTGTTCCACTGGGGGTTCCGCCGCAAGCTTTGGGCCCTCCGCCACGGCGTCGAGCTGTCGCGGGCCGCGCCGTTCTTCGACAAGCTCGTCTTCTCCAAGCTTAAGCAGCGGCTCGGCGGCCGCGTCAGGCTGATCGTCAGCGGCGGCGCGCCACTTGCGAGGCACGTGGAGGACTTCCTGTCGGTCTGCATGTGCAGCCCCGTCGTGCAGGGCTACGGGCTGACGGAGACGTGCGCGGCGAGCTTCGTGGCCGTGCCTGGTGAGTTTGATCGAGTTTTTCGTTGTCGATGGGAAGGCGGCACTAGAGAAAGATAAAAAGAAAGAGAAAGATGAAGAGAAAGAGAAAGATGAAGAGAAAGAGAAAGGAAGGAAAAGAAAAAAGTCCAAGGAAAAAAAACTCACTCTCTTTCCATCCTTCTCTCTCTCTCCTTTTCTCTCTTTCCTTCTTTTTCCTCCACCTCCCCCCCCCCCTTCTCCCCTCAGGCGACCCCGTGGGAGTCGGCACCGTGGGCCCCCCCCTCCCTTCCGTGGGACTTAGGCTCGAGGCGGTCCCCGAGATGGGCTGCGACCCCTTTGCCGACCCCCCCAGGGGAGAGGTCTGCATCACGGGCCCGACGGTCTTCACGGGCTACTACCGCGACGAGGAAAAGACCGTCGAGGTTTTGGACAAGGACGTCGACGGCGGCATGCTCTTCCACACGGGGGACATCGGGGAGCTGACGCCGCAGGGGATGCTCAGGATCGTCGACCGGAAGAAGAACATCTTCAAGCTTTCGCAGGGTGAGAGTTTGAGAGAGTCTCGGAGGTTTTTTCCGCCTTCGTTTCCCTGGATTTCATGGCTCATTTTCTCCCCCCATCGCCCTTTTTCCCACTCTCCTTCTCCTTCTTCTTCCTCCCCGAACGAACAAAAAAAACCCGAAACCAAAAAACGAAACAGGAGAGTACATCGCGGTCGAGAAGATCGAGGCCGTCTACAAAAAGTGCCCGCTCGTCGAGCAGGTCCGTCGTTTTTTTTGAAAGGTTTTTCCCTTCTCTGTCCGTCTCTCTCTCTCTCTCCTTCCAATTTCATTCTCTCTCTCACGCCCGCGCACGCTTTATCTCTCTCTCTCTCTTTCTCTCTCTCTCTCGCGCGCGCATCCAAAAATAAACAGGTCTGGGTCTACGGCAACTCGTACGAGTCCGCACTCGTCGCCATCGTCGTCCCGGCCGAGGCAGTGCTGCGCTCCTCGCTCGCCACCGCCGGCTTGATCTCCGACGCCGACGCTTCCGTCCCGCTCGCCGAGCTCTGCGCCAGGCCCGACGTCGCCGCCCACGTCCTCGCTGCGCTGACCGCGACTGGGAAAGAGGCGAAGCTGAAAGGGTTCGAGGCCGTCAAGGCCCTGCACCTCGACGACCGCCACTTCAGCGTCGAGGACGACACGCTTACGCCGACCTTCAAGCTCAAGAGGCCGCAGTTGCTCAAGAGCTACCAGGCTACTGTCGACGAGCTGTACGCGAAGCTGAAGAAGTGAGCGTTTTTTTTGTTTCGGAGGGGGGTGATTTCGGGGTGGTGGTGGTGGAAAACGGGGAGAAAGGGAAAGAAAGAGAGAGAGAGAGGAAAGAAAAGAGAGGAAAAAGAGAAAGTAGGCAGCAGCAGCATCCAGAGACAAAAAAAAGTGCCTTTATTTTATCATTCAGATTACGCTTCATCGGGGAAAGAGAGAGATGAAAAAGAGAGATCACATTGGGACAACAGTGCGCGCGCGTTTGGGGTTCTTTCTTTTTGGACGGAAAAGTAAGAAGAAAAAAACACCGAAAAAGAAAAGAAACAGAAAAAATTCAGAGACTCGATTTTGCTGCCTCGAATCTTGCGATGCGTTCCGCGTCGCCTCTAGCGGCGTCGAAAGGGCGCTGCTCGCTTCCCCGTCATCAGGGAGCGCCAGCGACGATCTCTAGGCATCTCAGTCGAAGCTATTTCAAGGTCCCGGCGACAAGGAAGCAGCAGCGACAGCGACAACGGCATCTCCAATTCGCATCTGCCTCCGCCGACATTCCCAGCCTCGACCTCGACCTCGACCTCTCCCTCTCCCTCTCCCTCTCCCTCTCCCTCGACCGGGCCCGCTTCCCGCTCCTGACCTCCCCGTGTTCGCCGATCTCGCACTTCGTCAACCTCACCAGCGGTCTCGAGGCAGTGCCGGCGCTCCTTGCCCTCGGGATCCACGACTTCACCGTAATCAGGCTGACGTCGACGGCCTGCGAGCAGCGGCGGCACGCCGATTTTCTGAGCGAGGTCGACGCTTCGCTGCTGGCGGCGCTCGCCGCCGGGAGGGTCGCGCTTGTGTGGGACACCTCGTCGAGGGAGCGAGGAGGGGGAGGAGGGCGAGGCGGAGGAGCGGGCGACGAGGAGTGGAGGGAAGCGCTGCTCGCCGACGCCGCCGACGGCGGCGGCGAGCCCGGGCCGGCGGCGCCCTCCCGCTCCCCGCGCTCCCTCTCGCGGGCAGGGGGCGGGCTCAGGGTCCCCAGGGCGCTGTTCTGGGGCCTCGAGTTCCTCCGATACGCCTGCGAGTCCCGCTGGAACGGCGGGAGGGAGGCGAGCGGAGCCAGCGAGGGAGGGGGCGGAGGAGGAGGCGGCGCAGCGGCGGCGGCGGGGGCGGCCGCCTCACCCTCCTCTCCTCCTCCTCCTCCTCCTCTTCCTCCCCTTGAACCTCCCCCTCCGAAGGCCTTCCTCGGCGAGGCGGGCCACGACGTCACCGCAGACTTCGAGCAAGCCCTTCGCAAAGAAGTCCCCGACGGGACCAAGGCGCGCGTGAGGTACTTTAGGCGCTTCTACCAGCAGCAGCAGCAGCGGCAGCAGCTGAGGGCGAGCGAGGGCGGGAGCCGCTTCCACGACGAGGACGACGACGGTGACGGCGACGGCGACGGCGGGAAAGGGATCCGCCTCTGGGGCTGCTACCGCCCCTCGAGGCTCGACGGGGGAGGGGGGGACGAGGCCTCGCGGTCGGCGCAGGAGGCGCTCTTCACCCTCGCGTTCTCGAGCAGCTGCAGAGGGGAGTTGAGCAGCAGCGGAAGCAGCGGGAGCAGGAGCAGGGAAGAAGGAGAAGACTCGACTGTTCTTCCTCTTCCCCTCTCTCCTCCTCCTCCTCCCTTCTCGCGGGAAGCGCTCGCCCTCGAGCTCGCCGAGCTGGGCTGGGGGCTGTTCACGGGAGGGAAGGACAGGGCCAAGCGGCTCCGCGCATCACGAAGGCGTAGGGAGGCGAAACGGGAGGAATAGAACACTTGCAAAAGAAAAAAAATTTGAAAACTTGCTAAAATCGAAAAGCTTTTCCCCTTTCTTTTCGAAGTTTACACTTTCACATAACCTGCAACAGCATCTTCCGGGCGAGGATCCCCGCGATCGCGAACAGCAAGGCCCCGGCCAGCGCCGTGAGGAGCGCGTCCTCCCACGACGAAGAGGACGAAGTAGGGGCGGGAGAGGGGGTAGGGGCGACGAGAGGGGGCGGCCGCTGCCGAGGAGGCGCGGGAGGAGCTGCTACTGCCTCCGCCGTCGCCGCCTCCGCCGCCTCCGCTCCCGGCTGCTGCCTCTGGCGGAGGCCGCTGCCGGCTCCCTCTGCGGCAGGAGGAGAGTCGGAAGAAGGGGAGGACGCGGGAGCGGGAGGAGGAGCTTCTGCTGCCGCAGCCGCCGGCGCCGCCTCTTCTGCCCTCTCTTCCTCTCTCGCCGCCGCCGCTGCCGCCTCTTTCCCTCCGGCCTCTGCCGCCTTCTCCTTCCCCTTCCCCTTCTCCGCCTCCTCCTCCTCGAAGGCGAGCAGCCTCGCGTGCAGCCTATCGACGACGGCCTGCCTCCTCTCCGCGGCCGTGCTCCCGCCGCCCGCGCCCCCGCCGCCCGACGAAGAGGCCACCCGCGGCGCCGCGGCCCTCGACGCTGCTGCCGCCGCCCTCACCTCCTCGGCCGGCCACCCCTCGACCGACCCCAGCGCCCCGGCCGCTGGGGTCGGCAGAAACGCGGCCAGCGCCAGCAGCGCCGAGCGCACGCTCCACGAGGGCGACCAGAGGTCCGCGTGGTGCCCCGAGATCGAGAGGCAGACGCGCGTGCCGACCTCGAAGCGCCCCGAGCGCGTTAGCATGGTGAACGAGGGCGGCGCGAGCGGGTAGTCGGGGGGGAGGGTCAGCCTCCCGAGGTAGATGCCTCCGGCGAAGTCGGTATCTCGCGGGCCACGGATAGCGAAGTACCACTCGAAGATGTCGTCCTGCGGAGAGGGGAGAGAGAGAGAAAGAGAGAGAGAGAGAGAAAGAGAGAGAGAGAGACAGAGTATTTTTGAAAGTGTGCTTCGTTAGGGTTTTTTTGAAGTTGGAGGAGGTCGCGAGGTTTCTTCTCCTCGTCGCTCCGCGTCGCCCATCATCGTTTCTTCGTCTCTCTTTTCTCTTCTTACCTCCATGGCTTCAGCGGCCACCTCGCCGCCTCCTTCCCTCTGGATCTCGCGGATCTCCTGTGCGTCGATGACGAGGACGTGGTAAAGGATTTTGGGTGATGAGAGAGCGTGAGCGAAAGGGAGAAGCGGAATGGAAGCAGAGGAAAGCCATTCGCGGTCAATCCTCGCTTCATCTGTCTCTCTTCTCTTCTTCTCTCTCCCGCCGCTCTCTCTTTCTCTTTCTCTTTCCGCCTGCTCGCGAAAGCGAGGGTCCAGACACGACAGATCTGGAGGACAAGAACAAGAACGAACCTGCATGATGCGCTTGTGCGCGGGAGAAGCCATTTGGGGCGTTTTTTCTTTCTTTTCTTCTTGTTTTGGAAAAAAAAAGTGGAAAAAAAAGCAAACTCGACCTCCTCTCCCTTGACGGAGAAAAAATCCCACAAGTCTGTGGAAGAACCGCGAAGAGGAGAGGGATGGAAACAGCGAAAGACAAGGGAAATAGGGGCAGAGGCACACGCAGAGGTTTGACCTCTTGTTGATTATTACTTCAGCGACGAGCCCGCCCTCGCCGCCGCCGCCTCGGCCTCGGCGGCGTCCGCCTCGCGCTCCAGCGCCGCGACCTCCTCCTCGGCCCTCCTCCTCTCGGCCTCCGCCCTCCTCAGGGTGCACGCCTGCCGCATCTCCGGGAAGAGGCAGTACTTGCAACGCCCGCACTTGGCCGAGGCGGCGACGGGGGCGTACCGGGCGATGCGGACCCTCTTCCCGTTGCCAAACTCGGCGGCGGCGGCCGCGGCCGCCGCCACCGCAACGCGCGGCGGCCAGGCGAGAGGCGCGTGCCAGCGGCCGACGCCGCCGCGCTTGTGCTTCTTGGGGATGCCGAGGGCGGCCGGGGGCAGCAGCCGCCGGTCGAGGAGGACGAGCGGGGGGTGCCAGCCCGCGGGGAGCAGGAAGGAGGCCGAAAGGGCGGGAGGAGGCAGGGGCCGGGCCGCCGCCGCCGCCGCCGCCGCATTGCTGCTGTTCTTTTCTGCCGCCGTCGTCGTCTTCTTCCCGCCGCGCTGCGGCAGGGCCAGAGGAGGGTGCCAGGCGACCCTCGCAGGCCTGAAGAAGCCCGTGAGGACTTTCCGGCGAGCGGGGGGAGGAGGGAGAGGAGGAGGGGCAGCAGCGGCGTCGTCGGCGGCGGCGGCGTCGCCACCGCCGCCCTCCCTCACTCCCTCCTCCCGCAAACTCTCCCGCTCCTCCTCCGCCCTCGCCGCCTCGGCCTGCAGCTCCAGCAGCTGCGCCTGCAGTGCCGTCGGGGGCCTCGACGCCTTCGGAGCCTGCCCCTTCCTGGGCCTCCCTCCGGCCCCGCCGGGCCTCCTCGCCGCCGACGCGGGGCCCTCGGGGAGGATCCAGGAGGGGAGCGGGGCCGGGCAGCCCGTCGCTGGCTCGTAGCTCCGCACGCAGAGCCTCGAGCGGGAGAACAGCCCGGAGATCTGGTGGCGGCGCATGCCGCGGCAGACGGCGATGACGGAGAGGCCGAAGTGGACGTCGGAGGTGCGGAGCTTGGCGAGGGCGGGGACGGGGACCTTTTTTTTTTTTTTTTTTCCTGAGAAGGGACGAGGCTGGGTTTTTTCTTCGTCCTCTCTTCGAGAAACGTTTTCTTCCTCCCCTTCTTTCTTCTTCTTCTTCTTACCCTCAGCGGCGCCCTCAGCGTCGACCTGTCCAGGAAGCACTCGTTGGCCTGGAAGTAGGTGCCGTGGAGCGGGAAGCGGCCGCACATCGCTGTGCGGACCGGGACGAGGAGCGCGCAGCGGGCGACGGCGACAGCGACGGAGGAGGAGGAGGAGGAGGAGGAGGTGAAAGACGTCGGTGTCGTCGTCGTCGGCGGCGGGAGAGCTCCTTCTTCTCCTCCTCCCGCTGCTGTCCCGCCTTTGTTCTTCTTTCCGGCCTCGTTCTTATTATCTCCGGTCGTTCGGTACTCGAGGAGGCGCTCATAGTGCGGCGCCAGGCGGTTGTGCCTCCAGGAGCGAGGAGGGAGAGGAGCGGAAGCAGAGGGGGAAGAGGAGAGGGAAGGGGGCTTGTCGCCGTCCTCGCCTCTGGCGCCGCTCTCCCTCCCGCCTCCGCCTCCCCCTCTAGCCGCCTCGGGCATCTCCAGCAGCAGGAACGGCTCGTCCCTCAGCACCTCGTGCTGCTTATAAAGGGCAGGAGAGAGCAGCCTCCTCGCCAGCGAGTCGGGGACGACGAACGCGGTGCGGAGGGCGCGGGACCTTCCGGCGGGGTAAGGGATCGCAGCGTCTCCTTCTTCTTCGTCCTCTTCTTCTTCTTCTTCTTCTTCGTCGTCGTTGCCGTCGTCGCCGTCGTCCTCGTCCTCGTCCCCCACCTTCCTCTTGGTTTTCGTAGCAGGCCCCACGCACTCCGCCAGGATCCCGTGCGCCTCCTGCAGCGCCGCGAACGCCCGGTCTGCTCCGGGCAGGGGGCACTTGTCGGGGTGGATCGCGGAGGAGAGCGCCAGGTACCGCCGCCGCAGCGCCGCGGCGGTCTCGACGCGGCGCTCCCTCGCCCCCGCCCCCGCCGCGGCCGCGCTCCCCGCCCGGAAGGCGGCGAGCGCCTCGCCGAAGCCCAGGACGGCCGCGGCCCTGTCCGCGAGCCTGGCCGCGAGCTCCAGCGGGCCGCCGCCCCCGACCGCCGCGGACGCCCCCCCCTCGCCGCACGCGCCGTCGGCGGTCTCCTGCATGCGGTCCCCCGCCACGATCAGCCTCTCGACCTCTGCCGCGAGCGCGGCCGAGCAGCCGCCGGAGCCGATGCCTGCTCCGTCCTCGGCGGCAGCTGCGGCGCCGGAGCCGGCAGGCGAAGGCCGCCGGCGCGCGTCGGCGTCGGAGGCTCCCCCTCCTCCTCCTCGGCCGAAGAGCGCCGCGGCCGTCCGCGCCCGCTCGAGCGCGAGCGCCGAGGGGGGCCCCGAGGGGGGCGGGGCGAGGGGGGCGACAGCAGCAGCAGCAGCAGCAGCAGCAGCAGCAGCAGCAGCAGCAGCAGCAGCAGCGGGTCCTTCCTCCTCCTCTTCCGCCGCCGCCTCCGCCGCCGCTGCCGCCGCCGCCGCAGCAGTCGGAGGGGGAGCAGAGGGATGAGAAACGGGGGATGGAATACGATCAGGAGCGAAAGCGGCGGGCGAGACGGGCCCGGCGCTCGTAGGCAGCGCCGGCGCCGCCCTGGCGGCGACCCGGACGGTGAGCGCCGCCCCGCCTCGTTCCCCCTCTGCCGCCGCCGCCGCCGCCGCCGCAGCAGCAGCAGCAGCAGCCGCAGCAGCAGCCGCAGCAGCTGCCACGGCCCACGCCGCCTCGCCCCGCTCCCTCTTGAGCCTCGCGCCGTCGGCTCTCGCGTACTCGCAGCCGGGCCTCAGCGGGCACGCGCAGCAGTTGGGGGCGCGCTTCGAGCACAGGACCTTCCCGAGCGTGATCATCTGGAAGTGCAGCTCGTGCAGCTCCTCGACGTCGAGGCGCGCCGCGAGCCTCGAGTGCAGGAAGCGGTGGACCTCGGGCTCCGGCGCGTACTCGTCCAGCTGCTCCAGCGCGTGCTCGGACTCGAGGGGCAGCCACCCCAGCCTCGCGCAGACGCGGCCCACGTTCGTGTCCACGGGGAAGTCGCGCAGCCCCAGCGAGAGCAGCGAGACGCAGGCCGCCGACTTGCGCCCGAGGCCCTCCAGGGACAGCAGGTAGGCCCGAGCGGCGTCGGGGGGCTCTCGTCGGAGCCACTCCAAGGAGAGGGGGTGGGCGTGGGGGTGGTGGGGAGGGGGAGGGGGAGGAGGGGGAGGCTGGGAGAGAGGAGGAGGAGGCTGGGAGAGAGGAGGAGGAGGAGGAAGAGGAGGAGGAGGCTGGGAGAGAGGAGGAGGCTGGGAGGGAGGAGGAGGAGGAGGAGGAGGAGGAGGAGGAGGAGGAGGAGGAGGAGGAGGAGGAGGAGGAGGCTGGGAGAGAGGAGGAGGCGGC
>Ga0210003_1003153_pt1 | contig 13576 bp, 16 predicted proteins | sample LantaG_FD_182804 | JGI IMG/M metagenome (GOLD analysis project Ga0210003, IMG submission 182804) | Deep subsurface microbial communities from Baltic Sea to uncover new lineages of life (NeLLi) - Landsort_02402 metaG (SPAdes) (version 2) | ecosystem: Environmental > Aquatic > Marine > Oceanic >... | reverse complement strand
CCTCCTCCTCCTTCTCCTTCTTCTCTCCCTCTACCTCTTCCCCCCCCCCCAAAAAAAAAAAATAAACAAAAAACTTCGTCTCCCAATTCCTGGCAGTCCAACCCCGACGACGCCTCCAGGGCCTGGGCCGCCGGCATGGTCTCCTACGACAAGCTGCTGTCGAAGCTGACGGAGGTCAGGGCTAGCGACACGAGGAAGGAGGAGGAAGAGAAAGAGAGCGAGAGCAGCAGCAGCAGCGACGACGAGAGCGAGAGCGAGGAGGAGAAGAAGCGGCAGCAGAAGAAAACGAAGAAGAAGAAGAAGGCGAAGAAGAAAGCCGCGTCTGATTCCGATTCTTCTTCTTCTTCCTCCTCGGACGACGACGACAGCAGCGACAGCAGCAGCGACGACAGCGAAGACGAAGACGAGGAGCAGAAGCAGAAGCAGAACGCTTCCACTTCCCACCTCGCTCGCTTCGCGAGGAGGCGGGCAGGGAAGCAGGTCGGGGGCTACTCCGCCTCGGACCTCTCGGCGATCCTGGGGATGCCGTTCGACCCTTTCGGTGGCGGCGGGAACGGCGGGAACGGGGCGGCGGCGGCGGCGACGAAGAGGCGACGGAGCAGGAGCAGCAGCAGCAGCAGCTCTTCTTCCGATTCTTCCGATTCCTCTTCCTCTTCTTCCTCGAGCGAAGACGACTCCGACTCCGACTCCGACTCCGACTCCAACTCTTCTTCTTCTTCTTCAAGTGACGACGACGAAAATGGCGCGGCGCCGGCAACTCCGGCGGCAAAGGCAAAGGCCCCTCTCTCTTCTCTTGCCGCCGCCGCCGCCAAAAAGGGCGACGGCGACAACGAAGAACAACAACAGCAAACTCTCCCCCCTCCTCCTCCTCCTCCTCCCCCGTCATCGGACTCCAAGAGTGCGTGGTGGGCCTCGAGCTTCCTGCGCGCCTCCCCTCGCGGCGGCGTCGGAGGGGACAAGGAGACGGAAACAAAGAGGAGGGCCGCAAAAGAGAAGGAATCCGTTCTCTTTGACGAAGACGCGCAGGCGGCGCTCTTCGATGCCGCCTCGGGCAAGGCCGGCAAGGGCCGCAAGGGCGTCGGCAACGGCTCTTCCGCTTCCGCCGTTGCAGGAGAGACCAGCGGCAAGGTGGCGGGCGCCACGTGGGAGGGCAAGAAGACGAGGCTGGGCTCCGACGACGACGAGGAGGAAGTGAAAGAGGTCGAGGAAGAAGAGGAGAGCGACGGCGACCTCGACCTCGACCTCGACGACGAGGAGCTCTGCGGGAGCGGAATTCTTCTCCTGCCTCCGAAGGTCGTTCTCGCCGCAGCCGCCGCTTCCTACCTCTCGTCTTATTCAAAACCTTCTCCACATACTCCCTGGCTCGAGCTCGTCGAGGCGTCGCTGGCGGCCTCGCCGGGGAAGAAGCTGCCGAGGAGGGCACTGGAGGCCGCCGGGAGGAGAGCGGCCGTCGCTGCTGCGAAGGAAGAGAGCAAGAAGAGCGACGGCGAGAAGAGCAAAAAGAAGAAAGGTTCCGCGCCTCCTCCTCCTCCGAGCGCCGCCGAGGTCGCTTCCGGCGTGTCTCTGGCGATCGATGAGGGAAAGAAGAGCGGGAGGTTCTCCATGACCGCGGACGGGACCGTGAGCCTCGTTGGCGGGGAGAGGAAGGAGAAGAAGAAAGAGAAGAAAGAGGTGGTGAAGGTCGAGAAGAAAGAAGAAAAGAAGACGAAAAAGGGCAAGGAGAAAAAGGAACGAAAGCAGAAATGAAAAAAACGAAATGCAAAAACTCTAGGAATTTCTGTCCAGTGGGGAGCGAGTGGCTCGAACCACCCGCAGTGGGGAGCGAGTGGCTCGAACCACCTCCAGTACTTTATTTTTTTTACAATTCGCTGTCTCTCTCTCTGGTGAACGCGCGTGCGGGAGAGAGAAAGAGAAAGAGAAAAAGAGAAAAAGAGAAAGGCCTCTCTCTCTCTTCTACTTGCAGCAGCCTCCGCCTCCGCCGCCGCCGCAACAGCCTTCTTCGCTCTCGTCTTTCGCAGCAGCGGCGGCAGCTGAGCAGCAGCTCGTCTTCTTCTTCCCTTCTTCTCCAGCTTCTTTGATCTCCAGCTTCTCCAGACACGCAGCAGCAGCAGCAGCAGCACCGGCGGCATCGACAACGGTAGAAGAGGAAGGGGCAGAAGGGACCGGAACCAGAGTCGGCTTCGGAACCCCGCTTTCCTCGAGTGCCGCCAAGGCTCCTTCCTTCGCCCTCGCCGCCGCCGCCGCTCCTTCGGCTCCCTCTTGTGCCTCCAGCAGAGCCTTGATGGGCGTCGCCGCGAAGGGCAGCATTATTGCTGCCGCTCGCCGGGCAGCGGAAACCCAAGCGGGGAGAGGAGAAGAGTCAGCCTCCGCCGCTGCTTTCTCTGCTGCTCCTCCCGCGGCGGCGGCGGCCCCCGCCACAATACCCCACTCCATCCCTCGCTCCATCCCGGCGCTGAAAGCAGAATCGAACGCGGGCTGCAAGGCCTGCTCGTGGCCCGCCTCGAGCCCCTCGCGGTAGCCGGTCTGTTGTTGTGTTTGAAAGTTTTTTATTTTCGTTTTTCGGGTTTTTTTTTCGGTCGAGGAAGAGAGAGAGGAAGGAATTCCGCGCGACCTTCCTCTCTCTTCCTCTCTCTTTCATCTCTCTCTTCCACTCTTTCGGTCGCCTAGTAAAAAGAACAAGCCTCACGTTGTAGAACCTGGCCCTGCGGGCCTCCCACTCGCGCGAGAGCTCGGCGTTCTTGCTCTTGGCCGAGGAGGAAGAGGGCGAGGTCGAGGTCGAGGTCGTCGAATCGCTGGCCGCAGCAGATGCGACATTGACTTCGTCTTCTTCTCTTCTTCTTGTCCTCCCTCCTTCGCCTTCATCGCTCGAGCTCGCTTCGAGGTCCGGGTCTCGGGTCCGTCGCGGAGGCGGCATCGCGGCGAGTGAGAGATATCTGGCGAGAGAGAGAGAGAGACTAGTTTGGACGAGCGCGTGAGAAGAAAAGTCGTTCTTCGATTGTTGACGAACGAGAGTGACCGACAGACGAAGAAGAAAAAAACACAACTTCAATTCGCTGTCTCTCCTCTCGCGCGCCCGTTCTCTCTTGCTCCCCCCCTCGAATTTCTCCACTGAGAGAGGGACGCCATCGATGAGGTGCTCTTTGACTGCAGCTACAGCATCGCGGGCCGACACGGCGGCGGTGCCCCTGCGAAGAAGAGCGGCAACGGCTCCACTGCATGAGCGACGACAAGGGCTGCTACATCGAACAACCGTCGCCGCTGCAATCAACGAGGACTCTTCTCCTTCTTCCTCCACCCAGCGCAAGCGCCTCGCCGTCTTCGTCTCCGGCGGCGGCTCCAACCTCCGCGCGATCCACGCGGCCACGCTCGACGGGCGCGTGGACGCGGACGTCGTGGTAAGAGAAGAAGAGAAAGAGGAGTTTTTTTCCTCCCCCCCTTCCAATTTTCAATCGATCGACGACGACGACCATCGAACAAACAGAAAAGAAAGAAAAAAACTCAACCTTCGACCTCTTCTCTCCTCCTCCTCCAAACTCGCACCCTTCAACCTCTCAACTCCCCCAGGTCGTCGTCTCCGACGTTCCCGGCTGCGGCGGCTGGTCCTGGGCCCAGGAGCGAGGGATAGAGACGCGCTGCTTCCCCCCCTTGGAGACCAGGGGGGCGGGGAAAGCGGCGCTCAGGGAGAGGGCTGCGGAGGAGCTCGCGGGGGAGCTGCTCCTTCCCTTCGACGCCGACGCCGACAGCGAGGCAAGGAGAGGAAGCTCGCATTCCGCTTCTTCCACGGCTTCGGGAGGCCTGGGAGTCGACGTCGTCGCCCTCGCTGGCTACCTCAAGCTCATCCCTCCTCCACTCGTCAGGGCCTTCCCCCGCCGCATGCTCAACATCCATCCAGCTCTGCTCCCGGGTCCCTTTGGTGGGAAAGGGTTTTACGGCATTAAAGTGCACGAGGCGGTGCTTGCGTCGGGCGCGAGGTTCTCGGGCCCCACTGTCCACTTCGTCGACGAAGTATTCGACAGAGGGCCCATCCTGGCGCAGAGGGCCGTGCCTGTTTTGTACCCGAAAGACGACGCCGCGGCGCTCGCCAAGAGGGTGCTCGCTGCGGAACACGAGGTCTTCCCCGAGGCGTTGGGGGCCCTCTGCTCCGGGAGGGTGCGGTGGACGGAGCGGGGGATCCCTTATTACTGAATCAGATTTGGTGTAATTCTCTGCGCGTTTTTTTTGGAGGTCTCGGGGTTTGAAAATGAGGAGGAGAAGGCGAAGGAGTTTTTTTCCATTTTTTTTCCCTCTCCGAGCGAGAAGAAGGGCTTGTTGTTGTTGTTGCAGCTGCCTTCTCTCTTCTCTTCGTTCTTTCTCTCTCTCTTTCTCCTGGGGGGCCAGCGCCGAACGCACGCTATCCCCCCAAGCCTCCCTGTTCGATGGCGGACTGGATCTCTGACGACGCGCTGCTGGCGGCGCTGGCGTCGGAGCCGGCGCCGCTGCACCACCTGACCGGTAAGGAAGGAAGAAAGAAAGATCGATGGAAAAGAAAAAACTTCGATCGCTGTCGTCTTGGTGACGTCGTTTTCTTTTTCGAATCCGTGCCTCCCCGGTTCCCTCCGAGCTTCTTCTCCTCTTTTTCTTCCCGGGTTTGCTCCTACGGATGGAGAGATCCGTCCAAGATCTGCGCCTGGGCACGAGCGGAGACGAAGAAGCCGGGGGCTTGCGGGCGCGAAGGCAAAGGGCGAGCGCGAGAGGAGGGGAAGACCAAGCGTCAAAGATAGACTTTCGATATCTTCTTCTTCCTCGAAAGAGAGCATTCCCCCTCGCTCCTTGCTCTGCTCTCTCTGGAAAAGCTCTCTCTCTTTCTCTCGCATTTCCTCTTCCTTGAGCAGCAGAAGAGAGGTTTTCGAGAACAAGCCTCGTGGGGAGACAGGAGGATTCGTTCCATGCTCCCTGAGGAGAAGCCGAGCGGAAAGCGTGGTCATTTTTTTTCTTCTCGTTCTTTCTTTCTTTCTTTCGGCGCAAGCCGGGCGCTGCTGCTGCTTTTTTTTTCTCGCTAGCCGCTTTTTGATGGGGGCGAATCAAGACCCACGAATCAACAGCGCCGCCGGGGTTTCCCAGGCTTCCTGCCTCCACTAAGACGTCTCGGGACGCTCCAAGCTTGCCTCTGAGAGGTGTTGGATGCGTTAAAAAAAGCCCCCCCACGCCCAAAGCGACGACCGATTGATCGATCGACCTCTTTCTCTTTTTCATTTTTTCATTCTCAACCTCAAACCTCCTCTCTCTCTCTCTCTCAACCAAAAACTCAAACTCGTAATTCCCCAACCAGCTGAGGAGGAGCGCCTCTTCAACTCCCTGGCCTCGCTCGACGGAGGGCCCAGCGTCTCCGGCGGTGGCGGCGGAGGAGGAGGTGCGGGAGGAGGAGGCAACAACGGGAGCGACAACGCTCTGGATGCCGCCTTTGGCGACGACGACAGGACCGTCGCGCTCGCCGCGGCGCACGCTGCCGGACTCCACCGCGGCGGCGTGCGGAGAGCTGCGTTCTCTCTGGGGGACCTGCAGGCCCTGGTTCCGCCCTCAATGAGAGGAAGCAGCGGAGGCGGGGGGAGGGCGTCGAGCCCAGAAGAAGGATCCGGAGACGGAGGAGGACGAGGAGGGAACGGAGGAGCGGCTGCTGCTGCTGCTGCTGCTGCTGCGTTCAGCCCACCTCCTCCGACGCTCCCGACGGTCCTCGAGGCGCCCCCTCTCCAGGCCTTCCCTCCGGGCTCTCTGGCTCACGTCAGCGGCCTCGAGATGCACCCAACAGCAGCGGTGGAGAACGGCGGCGGCGCCTCCCCTTCGTCGTCGGCGGGGAGGCCTCCGCGGCACCCGAGCAGCGGCTCGCTCGCCGCCGCCGCCGCCGCCGCTTCCGGCTTCGATTCCCCTTCCTCCGTCGCCGTTGCTCAGGCTCAAGCCCACGCCGCCGCCGTCGCGGCGTACGCGCAGCAGCAGCAGCAGCAAGAAGCCGGCCTGGCGGCGTGGCAGCAGCAGCAGAGCTACTATGAAGCAGCAGTGCAGCACCAGCAGCGGCATCAGGCCTCTTCTGCCGCCGCCGCCGCAAACGCCGCCGCTGCTGCTGCTACGAACGCTTCTGCCGCCGGCCCTCCCTCTTCCCGCGCCCCTCCCCCCGCCCGCTCCTCCGGCACGGGCAGCGGGGGCATCCCTCTCACATCAACCGGGGGAGGCCTGAGAAGGTCCCGTTCGGCGGTGGAGCTCCGAGGCCGCGGCGGCCTCTCTTCCGGCAGCCGGGGCTCCTCGGCGACGGACCTCGGCGCCCTCGCCGCCTTGCAAGCCGCCAACGCCTTCACCGCCGCCGGATCCGCGGCCCCCGGGGCTCGCGTCTTCGAGCTCGTCACGCCCGAAGGGAGGACCTACCGGGCGGCGCGCCTCCCGGCCGCGGAGCGGGTCGGCAAGATCCTGCGCTACCGCCAGAAGCGGCACGAGCGCAATTTCACGAAGAGGGTCAAATATGTCTGCCGCAAAACTTTGGCCGACGCGAGGCCGCGCGTGAGGGGCCGTTTCGCGCGCAACGACGACGCGGCGGCGGTGCAGCCCGGGGAGAGGGCGGCGAAGGAGGAGGAGGCGAAGAGAGCGGAGAAGGAGAAGGAAGGGAAGGAGAAGGAGAAGGCCGGGGCGGCAAAGGAGGGAGGAATGCCTCCTCCACCTCCTCTGCGAGAACCTCCTTCTTCTTCGCTGCTCCCGCCTCCTCCTGGCGTCCCTCCTTCGACGCTTCCGAACACGGCAGAGGGCGCAGCAGCAGCTGCGGCAGCAGCAGCAGCGGCGGCGGCGGCAGCGACAACAGCAGCTGCGGCAGCAGCAGCAGCGGCGGCGGCGGCCTCCTCTTTGCCCCCGGGCTTCCAGCAGAGGACGCCGACGACGCCGCCGCTCAACCTTCCCCCCGCTACCATGCCGCCGCTGCCTCCTCAGTGAGAGAGAGGGAAGCAGGGAGGAAGAAATTTATAAACAAACGAAAGAAAAAAAACTTCTTTTACTGAGCGTTTTTTTTAGGAAACACCTCCTCCTTTTGTCCTCCAGTTTTTTTCTTTTTGTCGATGTCTTTTTCTGTTCTTAGTTCTCAAACCGTGTCAAAATACCAACCAAAAATAACAAAACGAATCGCAGAAAAACGGAGAAGGAGAGAGAGAAGAGAGAGAAGAAGAGAGAGCTTGAAGTTTTTTCCGTTTCGTTGAGTTTCGTTTTTCAATTTCATTTCTTTTTGCAGGGGAGGGGAGGCTCTCTTTCTTTCTTCCTCCCTCCTAAATACTCTACTCCTCCTCAGCAAGGGCCTCCTCGGCGTCAGCATCAGCTTCTGATCTCCTCCGCTGCCTCCATCCTTTGCTCCAGGCGCCTCCCCCGAAGAGCATCAAGCCCTCCCCGCTCTCGTCGTCGTGGCCTCCTCTTTTTCCTCCGCTTCCTCCACCTCCACCTCTTCCACTTCCGCTTCCATGAACCACAACCAGCGGCGCGCGCTTCACCCTCTTGGCCAGCGCCTCGGCCACCATGCTGCCGTAGGTTGCCGCGGCGGCAGGGCGAGGGTCGGCTTCCGCGGAAGCCAGCTTCGCCGCGGCCTTCGGGTTGGCAGCCAGCGAAGGGACCAAACCCGGGTCGGAAAGGATCGCCCGCGCCGCCGCGGCGACTGCCGGGGCGGAGTGGCGTCTGGTCAAGTGAGCGACCTCCCACAGAGAAGACTCGATAGCGCGGGTCAGGGCAGGGTCGGGCTCTCTCGGGTCGAAGGGGTCGACGGACGAGGAAGAGGGAGCAGCAGCGGGGGCTTCTTTTTCTTCTTTGTTGCTTCCGTCGTCGTCGCTCTTCTTCCCCTCTTCTTCCTCTTCCTCCTCTTCTTCCTCTTCCTCTTCCTCTTCTTTAACCTTTTCTTCGACCTTTGCCCTCCTGTGAAGCAGCACGCTCGTCGCAGGGTGCCTCCGCACCACGTTGTTGACGAAGGTCAGGCACAGCAGGGCGCCGGCGGGAGGGGTGTTGAGGGCGAGGCGGGCGAACTTCTTGGCGAAGGAGGCTGCGGAGTAGGCGGGGACCTGAGAGGAAGGAGAAAGTTTTTTTTTTTTCGAAATCGTTTTTTTTTGTTTCTTCGAGTGAGTTTCTCTTTCATCTTTTTCTTTCTTTCTCTCTTTCTTTCTCCCAAAACAAAAACTCTAAAAACGAACCATCCTCGACGCCAGCGCGGCATCCAGCAGCGTGAAGAACTGCGCCCTGTCCCTCGAGCCCACGGCCTGAGGCGTGAGCAGCGAGTAAAGGCGAGGGTAGAGGTCCTGTTCGTCGTTTTTTTTTTCTCGAGATTTTTCGAGGTCGAAAAAGTGAGTTTTTTTCTTTCGGGTCTTCCTCTTCCACTCCTTTCTCTCTCTCGCTCTCGATTCAGAAAAAAAAACATCCAACGCCAATCAGCCAACAACTCACCGGGTACTCCAGCCCGTGCCTGACGATAAGCTCGAACAGGGCGGCGAGCGCCGCGACCGCGGTCGCGTGCGCTGCCGAGGAGGAAGAAAACGAAGGAGAGGCCTTCCCTTCTGCCTCGTTCCCGCCGTTCCCGCCACCGCCAGAGACGGCGTCGGTCAGCGCGTCGCACAGCAGGGCCGGCCTGTCCATCCCGGGAAGGGCCCCGGGCAGAGCCCTGAGAGCGGTAGAAAGGGCTTCGCGGGGCAAGAGCCGCGGGGAAGGCAAAAGTAAAACGGACTGCCACGCGAGCCTTGCTGCCTTCCTGTGCTCCCTCGGCAGCGCCCAGGAGACGCCTGCGATGCTATTAATCTTGCCCTGCTGCTGTTTCCTCTTGCGGCGCTCGCGGGAGCCAGAGGCACCAGAAGCGGCGCAAGCTTTGCCCACCTCCTCCCCTCCGCACCACGACTCTGCAAACAGAGAGTCCTCGTTTTCTTCCTCGTTTCCGGTCGCTTTCCGCTCGGGTAAGGCGGGAATGCGGATCAGCACGTCAACCAGCGTGCTAGCGGCGTCGCGGAGGGCCTCTCTGGAGGAGGGCGAGGTCGAAGACGAATTCGAGCTCGAAATTGAAGAGAACGAAGCGGCGAGCGCGGCGGCGCAGCGGGGCAGGGCCTTCAAGAGAGAATGCCTCACGTCGGCGAGCCCTGCCTTGGACAAGAACACCGACACAGCCTCTGCCGAAGCTCCGCCACCGCCACCAGAGGTGGAAGAGGAAGCAGAAACAGCGGGCGAAGAAGAAGATGATGATGAAGAAATCGAGCAAGCGTCGGCGAGCAGTAAAGCGTCGAGGCAGCTCCCGAACAGCCCCGCGTCGAGCTTGCCCGTCACGGCGGCCCTGCTCGCCTCCAGGCAGGCCCTGGCAGCGGCTGCCTGCGTCGCAGGGAAGCGTCCGGAGAGAGACAAAAGGGAACGGAGTCTCTTGGCGTGATCTGCGAAGCGCGCGCGCAGCCAGCGGCGGTAGCAGTGCTCTGCCGCTTTCGCCTCGTCGGTTTCGCCCTCCGCTCCTGCTTCTTCTTCTTCCGCTTCCTCCCCTTCGAGATCGCCGCGGGCTCCGGCGGCCTGGAAGACGACGCTGAGGGCGCGGCAGGCCGACGCGGCGGTGGCGGCGGAGGGCTGTTGGTTGGAAGGTGGGAGGTGAGGTGGTTGAGAGGGGGTTGAGGTTGAGTGCAGCGTTGCAGCGACGAGCGAGCGGCGGCGGCTAGTAAAAAACAAAAAAAGCTCAAAGGCATCGATGGCGCCCTTTCCGAGCCCTTGATTGAACTCCAATTGCGATTCTGTCTACGTGAGCTTGGAGCTGACATCATCCTCTACGCGCTGACAACAGAGCTCGATCGAACCCCGGCGCGAGAGAGAAACGACAGCGGAGATGGCACTTTGCTTCTTTTTGCCTGCTTCAGACATTTTCCGATTCTCAAATCTCTCGTCTCTCTTTACCTCGTCCTTCGGAACCGCTTCGAGCGCCAGCAGCTTCGGCAGCAGGTTGGCGTTGGCCACGGGGTCTGCGAGGAGGAGCTCGGCGAGTGAGCTCGGGGAGGGCGAGGCCGAGGCGGCCGCCGCGGCCTTGGCCTTGGCCTTTTTCGCCGATGACGAGAGCGGCGGCATTGGAAAAGCGGTTTTCTTTCTTCTCTCTTTCGATGCCTCTTCGAGCGTCGATGGAAATGAGTTGAGCAACACTTTTTGAGTTTTTTTTCCTCTCTCGCTCTCTCACCCTCGCTCCCTTCTCGCAGCGAGAAAAGAGAGAGGACTCTTCTGCTCTCTTCCCACCTCACCGGAGCTTCTCCTCTCCTCGACACGCCCCAGACAGCCGCGGTCATGGTAAAGAGAGAGAGAGAGCAGCAGGGGCAAGGGAGCGGTTCTTTTCTTTCTCCTTTTGCTTTCTCCCCTCGCCATCGATGGGCTCATCTCCCTCTCTTTCTCTCTCTTTCTGTCTTCTCTCTCCCTCTCCTCGCGACCAACAACGACGCAGAACATCTTCAACAACCTGGGCCTGACGCAGGGCGCGACCATCCAGCTCGACCTGGCCACGCCCGCGGACGGCTCCGCCAGGCAGAAGGTCGCCGTGAGGCCGCGGAGTTCGTCAAGCTCGAGCTCGGGAGGTTCGGCGACGGGCGGAGGCATCAACAACGGCGTCGAGCCCGAGCTGCTGCCACTCTACTCCAACGGGGACCCGATCGCAGGCGAGGTGAGACTGGAGAGGAGAATGCGATCTCGGAGAGCGAGTGGAGAGAGAAAGAATGGACGGAGAAAGAGAGGAACAAGGGAAGCATCATCATCATCATCATCGTCATCATCATCGCGATGGTTTTTTTTCCTTCTTTCTCGTCCGTCGCCGCGCTCGCTCACCTCTCTCTCTCTCTTCTCTTCTCTTCTCTCCCAACAAAACCCCATCACTCACCCAGATCCGAGTCACCCCTCCCCCGGGCAAGCGCCTCGAGCACGCCGGCATCAAGGTCCGGCTGATAGGGAGGGTCGAGCTGCCCTCCGACAGGGGAGGGAAGCACGAGTTCGTCTCCTTAGTCCGGGACCTCTCGCCGCCGGGGGAGCTCGGGGCGCCGGTGAGATGGAGAGAGTGTTTTTGATCTGCTTTCTTTTCTCCGCCTTGTTGTTCTTGTTCTTGTTCTTCTTCTTCGAAGCCGAGAGAGGAGCGCAGAGGCATCAAACTCGGGGCAGAGAAATGGAAAAAAAAAACCTTCGTTTTTTTTTTCACACTTCAAGAAAAAACTCACACTTCGAAATCTCGAAATTAAAAAAACGAAAAAAAAACAAAACAAAAAACTCGAAAAAAAACTTCAAGGCTTCCTACCGCTTCGACTTCGGAAGGGTCGAGCTCCCCTACGAGTCTTATTCCGGCGGCGGGGCGGCCCGACTGACGTACGCCGTGCGTGCCAGCGTCAAGAGGCCCTACGGGGGGTCGACGGCGAAAGAGTGGGGGCTGGCGGTGAGGAACGCGAGGGAGCAACCTCCAGTGACCGAAGCCGCGTCGTCGGGCGCAGAAATCAACCCGACTTCGACCTCTTCGACTTCTTCTCTTTCTCCTCCCACCTCTTCGCTACCTTCTCCCCCGATCAAGATGGAGGTAGGCATCGAGGACTGCCTCCACATCGAGTTCGAGTACGACAAGGCCTGCTACCACCTGTCTGATGTTGTGTTAGGGAGGATTAGCTTCTTGCTGGTTCGCATTCGCCTGAAACACATGGAGCTCGAGGTCCGGCGGCGGGAGACCTCGGGGGCCGGGTCCAACGCGAGGTCCGAGGCCACCACGCTGTGCAAGTACGAGATCATGGACGGAGCTCCGGTGAGGGGGGAAACTGTCCCTATCCGCTTGTGTCTGGCGCCTTACGACCTGACGCCGACCTACCTGAACGTGCACAACAAGGTGAAGAGAGAAAGAGAGGGGGAAGAGGGAAAGAGAGAGAGAGAGAAAGAGAAGAAGGAAAAAAAAACGACTCACAAAAAAAAAACTTTTTCACAGTTTTCTGCCCGCTACTTCCTCAACCTGGTCCTGGTCGACGAGGAGGACCGGCGCTACTTCAAGCAGCAGGAGATCACGCTGTGGAGGAAGAAGGGGGCTGACGAGAGGGCGTGCGGCGGGGGGAAGGGGGTCGGGTGCTGCTCCGGAGCCGCTGCCGCCGCTGCTGCTGCTCCTGCTCCTCCTTCTGTTTCTCCTTCTGCTGCTGCTGCTGCTGCTGTTCCTCCGGCGACGCCGAGCGCCGCAGCGGGCACCGCACCAGCAGCACCAGCACCTCAGCAGCCGACGGAGCAGCTGCAGATGGAGGAAGAAGCGAAGGAGGCGGCGGCGCCGGTGGAAGAAGAGAAGCGGGAAGCAGCAGGAGGAGGAGGAGGAGGAGGAGAGGAGGAGGTGAAAGAGAGCGAAGCGGCAGCGACAACGACGGACCAAGAAGGGGAAGAGCGGGAGCAGGAGCGACAGCAGCCCGCGACGCCACCCGCTGCTTGAACTCTTTCCGTTTTCTTCTCTTTCTTTCTTCCTTTTCTCTGTCGTCAAGCAAAAACAAAAAAGGAGAGAAGAGAGAGAGAAGAGAGAGAGAATTCACGCGGGGGGGGGCAAAAAAGTGAGGAGATAGTAGTAAAGCGACAAAGTGGAGAAAAAAGCGCGAGAGAGCTCTTCGTCACTTTCTTTCCTCTTTCCTCTTTGTGACGAAACCATTTCGGTGCCCGGTTTCCGCGCCCTAACCCTCCCCTCCCCCCCCAACTCCTTCCCCGATTCTGCGCGCAGCGATGGTGTCCTTCGACGACAGCTACCAGCGGAGGGCGTGGACGCCGCAGGTGCGTCCTTGGCAGGGCCTTTTGGCGCCACGCGTTTTTCACAGAGATGCCTCAACTACTTTGGCCGTTTTCCGAAGCGAGCGAGCGACAATCTCAAATCTCAAAAAACAAAAATCCAAACCCATTCGCAGGAGGACGCGAGGCTCCTGGAGCTCGTCGCCCAGCACGGAGCGAAGAACTGGTCTGTCATCGCCACGGTGCGTAGTCTTGGAGGGAGAGAAAGGAGGGGTTGCGCTGAAGGAGAGGGAGCGGAAGAGAGAGATGGTCTTTTTTTTGTTCGCCTGTCGGACTTTGTCGTTTCTTTCGCTAGCGAGTCACTGGAGATCGAAAGAGCACAGCGACGACTGCTGCCGTCGCTTGTGAAAAAAAAAACAGTACCAATCTAAAAACACTCACGCGCTTTTCTTCTTCTTCTAACACTTTCTCGATCACAGTTCCTGGACTCGGAGGGGCGCACGGGCAAGAGCTGCAGGCTGAGGTAGGTTGATTGGGGGATTAAGGGGTGAGAGAGGGAGGGAGAGAGGCGAGAGAAGATGGAGAAAAAGGGCGCAATATTTTTTCGATTCGACGCGTGGAGCTCGCGGCGGCCGTACTCTTTTCTTTTTTTTCGAAAAAGAAAAGACACGCCGTCGCGGTCCTTTTTCTTTCTCCCCTGCAACCTCCCCTCTCTCGCTCTTTCCCTCTTTTTTTTTTCTTTGCGTTCAAAGAGAGAAAGAAAGAAAGAGAAAGAGAAAGAGAGAGAGTCACGGGCGTTTGTTGCTCTCTTTTTTTCTTTTTCTCCACTCCAAGTTTTCACTCGTTCTCCCTCTCCCCTCACCTCTTCTCT
>Ga0210003_1003151_pt1 | contig 13583 bp, 13 predicted proteins | sample LantaG_FD_182804 | JGI IMG/M metagenome (GOLD analysis project Ga0210003, IMG submission 182804) | Deep subsurface microbial communities from Baltic Sea to uncover new lineages of life (NeLLi) - Landsort_02402 metaG (SPAdes) (version 2) | ecosystem: Environmental > Aquatic > Marine > Oceanic >... | reverse complement strand
CCCTCGCCCGCGCGGCCTCGACGGCGGCAAAGGCCTCGGTCTCCAAAGCGGCGGCCTCCGCGAGGTCTTCGACGCTGCCGCCGCTGGTCGCCGTCGACGTCATCGCGGCTGTCGTTGTTGGCGTCGCTGCTGATGGTGTCGCAGCGGGATCGGCGGCGGCGCCGTCTCCGTCGCTGCGGTTGTTCTCTCTCACCTCCGCCACCGCCGCCGCCGCCGCCGCCGCCGGAGCAGGGGCAGCAGCAGCCGTTGTTTTTCTCGGAGACCTCTTACCCCCTCCTATGCCGTCCCCTCCTCCTCCTCCTTCGTTGGCCGGGGGAGAGAGGTAGACAATCCCTCCGTCATGCGAGAAAGTGAACTGCTTGTTTGTTTGGGCGTTGTTGAGTTCGATGAGTCGGGAGAGTTGAGTCAAAAAAAACGAAGAGAGAGAAGAACGCCTCAACCCTTTATTAACTAGGGTTTCAAAAAAAATAAATCATACTGAAAAATCCAGATACTCGAAAAGACGCACTCTTCTGAGCTGCGAGGGGCCGCCCGGAGGACTCGAAGGATTCAGAAACACCGCCGAGATCGACGAGGGCTGCTCGAGGGGTTGGGAGGAGTGGACGAGAGCGGAGGCAGAAGGGGGTGAGAGAGAGGATGAGAGGCCGAAACGCTTGTAGGGAAGGAGAGAAAAAAAAGAAAAAGAAAACTGCCGCTGCCAACGACGACGAACGAACCTGATTCTTGCCACCTCCTCTCGCCGCCGCCGAAGCCGGCATGCATGCTGGCATGCCGCCACCGCCGCTGCCGCTGCTCGTGCTCGCTCTCCCTCCGCCACTGCCGCCGCCGCCACCGCGGAACAGGAGCACCGGCGACGCGAAACAGTTGTCCTCGTCGGCCGCCTCCTTTGCCTCAGCCGCGGCTGCTCCCTCTGCTGCGGTCGCTGCTGCAACCGCAGCGGCTGCGGCAGCGGCAGCTTCTGCTGCAACCCCTCCGCCGCTCACGATCTCGGGAGGAGACTTGAGCATGGGAGTGAGAGCTCGTGCGCGAGAGAGGGGACAGAGAGGGAAGAAGAAAGAGAAGGCGAGAAAAAAATGTAGTAAACGAAAGAAGAGGAAGAGACGTTTTTCCCCTTCAAGTTTCCGTTTTTCCTTCTTCGACCCCGACACAGGTTTCTTTTCTGTTTTTTCTTTCTCTTCCCTTCTCCCAGCTCCACTGTTTCCCATTGATTCTCTACCATCCATGATGCCCAGGCGAGCGGCTCTTTCGTAGAACCAAGGCGACGCCAGCGAGGAGCCTCACTCTCTGAGAGAGGAGCGCGCGCAAGGGAGACAGGAAGGGTTAATTTCCTAACGCCTTCGGTCTAGCGTGCAAGATGAACTCCGACCATCCTCATCCGCACCAGCTCCCCTTCTCCGCGCTGCTTCTCAGCGCTCCCTCGCCGTCTCTCGGACCGGCCTACGTGCCCACTCCTCCGAGCGGCGCGGCTCGCACGTTCGGCGGCTCCGCTGGAGGCGACGACGGCGCGCGCCGCTTGTCATCGTCGTCGTCTTTGGCGCCGAAATTGTCGCAGCAGCAGCGCGGATCATCGAGCTCTCGTCGAAGCATCTCGCCGAGCGTCCTGGCCGACCCCGCCGCCCTGCTCGAGCTTGAGGCGCAGGCCAGGGCCCCTCTGGACCCTTCTCTGAGCCCGCTCTTCGCGGTGGACGGGGCGACCAGGCTCGGCGTGAGCGTCTTCGAAGGGGCTGAGAGGAGGAGTAAGAACTCGAGCAGCTCGATTTCGATCTTGACGACCTCGACCTCGTCGACGCTGCCCCTCCTCCCGCTCGCCCCGCACCCGGCCGCCGAGGACGCCCCGCCCTGGCTCGAGCGCCTCCTGTGGCCGCCGCCGCCGCCGCCGTCGCACGACAATAAGGCCAACGGAAACGGAATCTTGTTCTCGAAGCTCCCCTCCCCCTCCGTGATAGCCGGCTACCAGCGGGACTGGCTCGAGCTCGACGCCGCGGGCGCCGGCGCGGCCTGGGACGCCGCGGCGCTCGAGCCCTGCTCCAGCGCCAAGGGGGTCTCCGCGCTCGTGGTGTGTTCGAGAAGGGACGCGGAGGCCGCCGCTCGCTTCGTGTTCGGCGAGGTTGCCGGGGCCTTCGAGCGGTGCCGCCTGGGCAGGCACGGGCGCGTCCGGGGCTTGCCCGGCGGCGGCAGCGGCGCCGCCGCCCCCGCCGGAGTCTTCACTTTCGACGAGGGAGAGGAGGAGGCGGGGGCCGAGGAGGGGGGCGGCTTCCGGCGCGCCGCGACGAGGCTCCGCGCGGCCCTGAGGCTCTCCTCGGGCCCCGCTGCCGCCCCGTGCTGGCGGGGCGGCGGCGCGGGGAGCCTCGAGGGCGGGCCCGAGAGCAGCCTGGTCGTCTACGTCGTCCCGGCGTCGTCCTGCTCCTCTTCTTCTCCTTCCGTCTGTTTCGCCGACTCGCCCCGGGACGCCCTGAGCGCTCTCCTTGAGGTCTCCGCGGCCCTCAGTGACCCGAGGCCGGAGCAGCAGCGGGAGGGGGGCCTGGCGACAGGAGCGAGGGAAGCGGCGTCGGCGGCAGCCATGAGGCAGCGGAGGAGGCCGCTGGCGGCGACGCTCCAGCTTGTGCCGCGCTCGGCGCTGCCCTCGCTCTCTGGCGCCGCCTCTTCTCCCTCTGTAGCAGCAGCAGCAGCAGCAGAAGCAGCTCCTCTCCTCCTCCCGCCGAGCGAGCCCTCGGCGAGGGCCGCCCGCGCGGTCGCATTCGCCGTCTTCTCCAAGCTGCCTCCGCGTGCCTCGGCCGCAGCGGCGCAGCAGCAGCGCTCCGAAGTCGCCCACGAGCCGCTGCTGGCGCTCGCCTGCGACGGCGGCGACGGCGACGGCGACGGCAAGGAAGGAGAAGGAGGAGAAGGAGGGGGCGCGGGCGGAGCAGCAGCAGCCGAGGAAGAGGGAGGGGAGGAGGGAGGGGACGGCGACGCGGCGGCGAGGGCGGGCCGGACGCTCCACTGCTGCTACCTGCCCGTCTCCCGCCCCTCGCCCTCTTCGACTGCCGACGCCGTAGGAAGCGGAAGCGGAGGCGAGAGCGAGCAGCAGCGGCGGCAGCAGCAGCAGCGGCAGTAGCGGCAGCAGCGGCAGCTCGTCGCAGTCGCCTGGACGGACTCGAGGGGGCTCCTCCTGCGCGTCAAGGCCCTCGGGGTCCCCTCTCCCCCTTCTCCTTCTCCTCAGCCCTCCGGTGCTTCTTCCGCGGAGGGCGCGGCCTCGGCGCTGGTTTCGGCGGTGCTCTCGGAGACGGCGCGGTTCAGGGCGAGGGCTGCCGCCGCCGCCGTCGCTGGCGCAGCAGAGGCCTCGTCCTCCTCCTCCTCTGCCCCAGCTCCCCCTCCCCCTCTGCGCCGCATCCTCGTCTCGAGGCTGGGATCGCCGCCCCCGGCCGAGGCCGCTGCCTGGAGGGAGCTCCTCGGCTTCGGAGGAGGCGCGACGACGAAGGAAGACGGGGCCCCAGGCGACGCGGGAGGGGAGGGCGAAGCGATCTCCGCCGTCGCCCTGTCGTTCGACCCGCCTTACAGGATAGCCAGGGCCGCGGACGCGCCCGGGTTCCCCTTCCTGGCCCTCTCTGCCGACGGAGGCGAAGGAGAAGGAAGGGAGGAAGAAGCGTCCGCTTCCGCCTGCGTCGTCCTCCCTCCGCCGCCCCAGGCGTCGTGCCCTGCCGAGGCGGACTCGGCCCGCGTGCTGCGCCTGCGGCTCCTCGGGGCCGCCTCTGCCGTAGGCTCAGGCTCAGGCTCAGGCTCAGGCTCAGGCTCGGCTGCTGCTGCTGCTGCTCCTTCTCAGCCGCCCCCTCTGGCCTCCCCGGCGTCGTTCGCGGCCTGGGCTGGCGCCGAGCTCGCGGCGCTCTCGGCGCTCTCGGCGGCGACAGAGTGGGCCTCTCTCGTCTCGTCTCCGCATTCTTCTTCTTCTTCGTCCTCCTCCTCCTCCTCCCGTGCGGCAGCAGCAGCAGCGCCGCCGCCGCCGCCGCCCGCGGGCCTCTCCCCCGGAGCGCACCTGCCCCCGCACGCCGCGGCGGCGCTGAGGCTGGCGAGGCTGTGCGAGGCGGCCGCTGGGGCCGGAGCGGCGAGGCGCAGGTGAAAGCGAAGAGGAAGAGGAAGAGGGAAAAGAAGGGAGGCGAAACTGTAACCTATTTTATTCACACTCTCAGTTCTTCTTCTTTTCTCGCACTTGTCTCCTCTGGCTTTCCTCTTCCTGCTCCGTCCCGCCTGCGTTTCGTCAGAAGCGCTTGCTTGTCTCCCACCTCATCACCCGCTCGTGAGCAGCGCCAGACACACGCGAACACGCAAGCGCGCGCATACAATGGAGGAAGTCAGCGAGCTCGTCGAGGTCGCCGACGCCGTCCGGCACCAATTCGCGTCGGCCGATGACGCGGCCAAGCTCGCGGCCGCGGCCGCCGTCACGTCCGACCTCGAGGCCCTCTGCGCTTCCAGGGAGACCGACGCGCGCGCGGTCATTGATCGTGAGTGGTTTGGAGCGGTGAAGAGAGAAGAGAGAGAAGAGAGAGAGCATTTCGCTTTCTCTTCCATTTGTCGACAACGATGCGCGCAGCAGCCATGCTCCCAACGAAAAAACAACAGCATGCTCAACCTCCTCCCCGCTTTCGGCCTTCCTCTCGCCCTCTCGCCCCCAACAAAAAAAAATCATCCGCTTCACCCCCCCCCCCCCCCCCCCCCCCCCCCCCCCCAGGCCTCACCCGCGCCGTCGAGGCCGAGACCGCCGCGGCCGCCCCCCCACCGGAAGCGGCGGCCCACGGCGAGCGCCTCGCCGCGGCGCGGGCGCGGGCAGCCGAGGCCTCGGCCGCCGCCGCCGCCGCCCGCGCCTCGGCCGCCGCGCTGCGGCTCGGGGGGCGGCAGGCGGCCGAGCAGCGCCTCGACGCCGAGGCCGCCGCCGAGGCCGCCGAGGCCCTCGCCGCCTACGAGGAGCCCCGCATGCGCGCCGCGCTGTCGCTGTTCGTCAACATCTCGAGCGTGGCCTGGCAGATGGGGAGCTGCTGCCTCGACGGGAGGGGGCGAGTCGTCGGCACGTTTGGCGGGCACACGCCGAGCCGGCTCTCTTCCTCGAGGCTGCAGGCCGGCTCTCGCTCCTCTGGATCGAGGGCCTCTGGGGCGGGCCTGCGCAGGTTCGAGTTCGACGAGGAGAACACCCCGCGGTTCGACCTGGTCAACTCGATGTGGGACATGATCGGGCGATAAGAGGGGGGAGAGAGAGAGAGGCTGTAAAAAAAAAAGGGAAGGAAACAAGGAAAAACAAAAAACGTGTTCATATTACTTGCGCGCTAGAAACTGCGGGGAAAACCAAAAAAAGGAAAAAAAAAAGGTCAACCCCGAGAAAACATCTCCCCGGGAGGGACGTGCTTCTTGACCCCTCCCCCGCCGACAGGAGCCCCGTAGGAGACCCCGCCGTCCGGCTGCTGGACGACGACGCCGCAAGGGACCCGGTCGAGCACCTCGTGCACCTCTGCGCGAGTCCGGAAGCCGCCGCCCGCGCCCGCGCCCGCCCCTCCGAGCCCGCTCTCGCCCCCGGCCTCCTCGGCGGCGCGCGCCCTGTCCGCGGCGTAGCAGAAGAAGAGCGCGTCGACCGCAGAGAGCAGCACCGCGGCCACCGCCGAGAGCGCGGCCCAGGCGAGGGCGCCGCAGACGGCTCCGACGGCCGCGGCCTCCTGCCAGGGCAGCGGCGAAGAGGAGCTTCCGCTGCCGCTGCCGCCGTGGCCTCCGCCGAGGCGGCTGTACGCGAGTCCCGTCGCGACGCCCCACACGACGCCCGCCGCGGCAGTCCACGACGACAGCAGCAAAGGAGGGAAGTACCTGTTAGGGGGGGAGGAAGAGCGAGAGAGAGCAGGGGAAGAGAGCAGTGGGTGAGAAACGTTTCTTCTTTTTCTTTCCTTTCCGTCGGGTCGAAAAGAGAAAACAGGAAGAGAAAAAAGCCAAACAGAAAAGAAAAAAGAAAAAAACCTCCTCACCAGACCCCGAACGCGTCGAGCATCGCCGAGCGGAGAACCCCCGTCGCGGCCTTCCCCGAGGCCAACAACCCTCTGCCCGAGACCGCCGCCGCGATGACCGCGAACTTCGTCAGGTAGTCGAGGAACGCGAGCGCGCCGCGCGCGAGCGTTGCCAAAATCGCACCGAGGAACCGGAAGCAGCCCGCCGCGAGCGACACCTCTCCGTTGCCGTTCGACGCGGCGGCGTTCTGCAGGGCGTCGATGGCGGACCGTAGGAGCTGCGTGCCAGTGAGCACCAGTCCGGCCAAGGAGAGGGTGCCGAACTGCGGGCCCAGGGCCGCGCGCAGCGACGAGCGCAGCGGGGAGGAGGAGCCCCCTCCGTCGGCGGCAGCGGCAAAGTACCACGAGCTCACGCTGCCGGCCACGATAAACGTCTTGAGCTGCGCCAGAGTCAGCGACGCCCAGAAAGCCACCACGGAGGCGAGAGCGGCCAGCGGCGGCGCGTACGCGGCGGGCTGCCAGGCGCAGACGGGTCCTCCTCCCTGGCCTCCTCCTCCAGAGAGCTCGCTCCGGACGACCCTGCCGTTGGCGGCGGCGGCGGCAGCAAAGAGCCCCAGCCCGCCCGCGGCGGCCAGAGACGCCGCGTCGGAGGCCAGCGACGCGGCCACGAGCGCCGGCGTCCCCGCCAGCGCCGCCGAAGCCAGCGCGAGCAGCCTCGCGCAGAGCTCGACCCGGTCCCGCCAGACGTAGAACACCGCGGCGGTGAGCGCGGCGACGAGCGCGAGGGCGAGCGCCGGGCCCGGGAAGCCGTTGAGCGCGGCGAGCAGCGAGGCGACGAGCGGCAGGGCCATCTGCGCGCCCACGGCGGCTTTCGCCATGGCGAGCGGGGCGTGCCGAAAGGCGGCGAGGGCCGCGGCGCCGCCGGCGAGCGAGGCCGCGAGCGTGAGCGGGAGGAGCACAGCCGCGGAGCGGAGGAGGCGGGCGGCGCGGTCGTCGGCGTCGTCGGCGGAGGAGGACGAGGGAGAAGACGACAAGAGGCCGGCGCCCGCCGAGGAGGAGGAGGGGCAGTTCCGGGGGTCCGCTGCCCAGTCCGGGTCGCCGAGGACGCGGAGGAGGTCGTGGGCGTTGCTGCGTTTGTTTTTTTTGAGTAGGGCGGCGGAGGGCAGAAAAGGTGAGAAAAGTGAGCGCACGCGCGAGAGAGTAGGGCGGCGAGATGTTTCGGAAGCCGATGGGCGCTTGCTTGGCTTGCTCCTCACCTGTGTCGAATGGCAAAGACACCGCTCGCCACGACGAAAGCGACGGACGCGAGCAACGCGACACCCCAGGCGCTGTCGCGACGCTGCCTCGGGGCCGGTGCGACGCGGGTGAAGGCGCTCAGAGGCACCGGAACATCGTCGCCGTTCGGCGGGACGAGGGGCTGGCACTCGGCAAGACGGGCGGAGGACATGGTGGGCGACAGAGGAAGAAAAAAAGTGAGGCCGACATCAAACAAATTTTCTCCCTGATCTGTGGTTTCGATTTCCGGGTCGCGATGAAGCGCCAAACGCAGCTCATCAACCTCGCCCAGCTCCTCCTCGCCCCTCTGCCAGCGTACCTGCTCTCTCGACACCTCCTCAGCGGGGAAAAAATCAGCACGCCTGGCTTCTTTGGCCTCCTCAAAAGCACATCGATATCGTCGCCCTTTGCTTTCGCCAACATCCTCCTTTCCTTTTCTTTCCTTCTGGGCTGGCTCGCCTCTCTTTTGCAAGGGTCCACCTGGCTGATTGACCCGTACTGGACCCTGGTGCCTCCGCTGCTGGACGCCTTCTATAAAAAAGCGTGCAGCGGCAGCAGCAGCAGGAGCGACGGCCGCTCCTTCCTCCTCTTCCCCTCTTCTTCTTCTTCTTCCCCTCCTCGCGCCGCAGCCGCGACACTCCTCCTCCTGCTGTGGTCCCTGCGCCTCACCCACTCGTACTTCCGCCGCGAGCGGTGGCGGCTCGGCGCGGAGGACTGGAGGTACCAGCGGATGCGGCGCGAGTGGGGAGGGCACTGGTGGTGGTGGCAGCTCGTGCCGGTCTACCTCGTGCAGCACCTCCTGCTGGTGGGGCTCGCGCTGCCGAGCTTCGCTCTGCGGTGCTGCTCGAGCGCCGGTTCCGGCTCTCGTTCTGCCGTTGGGGGCTGCCTCTCTTCCTGTGCCTCCTCTTCTTCTTCCTCTTCCTCTTCTTTTTCTTCCTCTTCTTCTTCGTCTTCGGCGAGCGGTCGCCTCGGAGGTTTCTTGCTCTCGCTCCGAGGAGGAGGGACGGAAAGCAGCGCCGCTCCTCCTCCTTCCTGGCACCCGCTCTCCGACTCCCTCGCCGTCGCCGCGGCCCTCTCGGGACTGGCTCTGGCCCTCTTGGCCGACTCACAGCTCCACGCCTTCGTTTCTCGCAACGAGCGAGGGAGGAGCAGGGGAGCGAGGGCGACGGTCCTGGACTCGGGGCTGTGGTCGCTGTCGCGGCACCCGAACTACCTGGGCGAGACGGTCTTCCATCTCTCGCTGGCAGCCCTCGCGGTCAGCGGGCGGTATGCTTCCTCTGCTGCTGCGGCTGCCGCTGCTCCGGGGGGGTCGCCTCCTCGCCTTCTCTCCCTCTCGGTCCTGTGGCCGCTCGCCGGCGCGGCGCTCAACACCGCATGCCTGCTCGCGGTGACCCGGATGACCGAGGCGAGGACGGCCGCGGCGAAGGGCAGGAAGGGCGCCTGGGAGGGCTACTGCTCGAGGGTGCCGTGCTGGATCCCGAGGGTCGGGCCGTTGGTTCGCGCGCTGACGTCGTCGGGCCCTGCGGCGAAGCCTCGGGCGAGGCGAAAAAGGTGAAAAGAAGAAGAGGTCGAGACTGAAAAAAATCAAAACGAAATTCACAATTTGCCTCTTCCGCTGCTTGTTTTGCTCTTTCTCTCTGCTTCTTTCTTTCTCTTTCTCTCTTTCTCTCTCTCTCGCGCGCGCTTTCTTCGAGAATGCAGGACTTTGAGAACGCCGTGGCGGCGCCTACCCCGGGCGGAGCAGGAGGGAAGGCGGCCTTGAACGCAGCAGCAGCGACAGCAGCGCCGACGCCGAGGCGAGCGCTTGGCGAATTGAAGACGAACGCAAACGCTCTCAGCCCCGCCGCCGCGGCGCATCTCGGCACAGCGCATCCGCGGCAGCAGCAGACGCAGAAGATTCAGGTGCACGCGCGACTCCAGAGACCGCCGACGGGGAAGCCTCCCGTGGCGCCCCCGCAGCAGCAGCAGAAGCAGGCGACAGGCGTAACCATTCAAACTGCCAGTGCCCCCGCCGCCCCTTCTCCCTCTCCTTCTCTCCTCCGGCTCCCCCCGGTCGAGCGCCCCGCCGGCATGCCGCTCGACCAGCAGCTGGCCGCCGAGGAGATCCGGGCGCAGAAGCTGGCGCACGGAGCGGCGCAGGCCATCTGCGCGGGCGTGCCCCTCTCGCTGCCATTGACGGCAGCGGCGACCGCCGGCGCCGGTCGCTACTCGTCGTCGTCGTCGTCGTCGTCGAGGAGGCGCCTCCCTCTGGGCCCCGCCGCCGCCGCCGCCGCCGCCGCGAGGGCCTTCACCGTCTTCGGCGACGACGAAGAAGAAGACGACGCGGAGTGCTGCAGGCCCAGATCGGCTCCGTCGACGCCTCCCGCGGAGTCGAGTTTCCTGGGAGAGGATCAAGGTAAGGAAAGAGAGAGAGAAAAGAGAGAGACGAGAAGAGGAGAAGAGAGAGAGGGAGAGTTGCTTTCCTTCCACCTCCCGTCCTCACCTCCTCCAGCTTCTCAATCAAAACACAAACAAAACAAACAGACTTCGCGCCCTCCCCGCCGTCGCTCGACGACGCCCTCGCGTCGCTGGAGCTGTGCGCGGACAGAGCCTCCGAAGGAGAAGGAGGCGACGACGAGGAGAGAAACAGCAACAACGTCGGCGAAAGAGAAGGCGGCGGGGGCGCGAGTGCCTGGGCCGTCTCCCCTGCGAGGGACGCCTCGGCCGAATAAAGGGACGCAGTAAGGTGAGAGAACGCAGGGGGAGATGGTGCCTTTTCCTCCGCGGGCTTGTGTGTGTAATAACAGAAATCAAACACAGGGAGAACCTTTCAGGGACCGCTGTTCAATAAAAGAGAGAGGGAGAGAAAGACAAGGCGAGAGAAGCGAGAAAAAATCCGACCGTTTTCTCTCCTTTCATTTTCACATCAATCGAGCTCCTCTCTCAATTCTTCTCTTCTTCCCTTTCTTCTCTTCCCTTCTCCTGCGAGCAAGCGCGCTCCTCACGCTTCCGCGCGCGAGGAGCCTAATACATGGCTCTGGCTCCCCTCCAGTCCCGACAGGCCGCAGCCAACGCGCGCGGCGCCCCCTCCTTTGCTTCTTCCTCAAGGTTTTCTCAGTCGAGGGCATCAGTCGCCGCCGCTTGTCCTTATTCTTCTCTGCTCGCTCAGAAGAAGCAGCAGACTCTCTCTAGTTTCAGTTCGCCAATCCGCGGAGGCTCTCTGATCGCCATGTCAGCCGGTGAGTTGGTCTGTTGGTCGAGAAAAGGGAGGGCATTCGCGAATAGAGAAAGGAGAGAGCGGATTTCTTGCTGCACCGATCGAGGTCGATCAATTTTTTTTCTTCTTCCAACCTCTTCTTCGTCTTCTTCTCCTCTTCTTGTTCTTTCAAAAAAAAAAAACCTTCTCCAGCCGAAGCCCCCTCCTCCCACTCCGCCACCATCATCGACGGCAAGGCCATAGCCGCCACCATCCGCGGCGAGATCGCCGCCGGGGTCAAGGAGCTCGTCGCAGCCACGGGAGGGAAGGCTCCGGGCCTGGCCGTCGTGCTCGTCGGCGCCCGGGGCGACTCGGAGACGTACGTGCGGTCGAAAGTGAAGGCCTGCGAGGAGGTCGGGATCGAGTCGTTCGCGTCCTACCTGCCCGAGGACGTCTCGCAGGAGGAGCTGCTCAAGGTGAGAGAGAGAGGGAGTATTGGGGAGAGAGAGAGAGAACATGTTCTTTCTCTTCTCCTCGGCGGCGAGAAAGAGGAAGAAGAGAGAGAGAACGAAACGAAAAGCACTCTTTATATTTCCGCCCGCGCCCCCCCGACGAGAGACGGTTTTCCCGTTTCTTTTCCACTTTGCGCTTTGGGAGGATATGCTGGAGTGCGAGAACGGAAAAAGAATTGGCGCTCTGGGCAAAACAAACGGTTCCCTTTTTTTCCTCCGAGGAGGGGCGCGAGCGCGAGAGCACCCGACAACAAAAAAAGAAAAAAAAAACGTAATAAAATGTCCCTTTCTAAACGACCACCATTTCTCATCATTCCCGACAGGTCGTCGCCGACTTCAACGCCGACCCCAAGGTCCACGGCATCCTCGTGCAGCTCCCTCTTCCCAAACACATCGACGAGACAACGATTTTAGATGCGATCGACCTCGAGAAGGACGTCGACGGTTTCCACCCGGCCTCCATCGGCTCGATCGCGATGCGCGGGCGGCAGCCGAGGTACGTGTCGTGCACGCCCAAGGGATGCATCGCGCTCCTCGAGAGGAGCGGGGTCGAGATCGCGGGGAAGAGGGCCGTCGTCGTCGGTCGGAGCAACATCGTCGGCCTGCCGGCCGCGCTGCTGCTCGTGTCGCGCGACGCGACGGTGACGATAGTGCACAGCCGCACGCCCGACCCCGAAACGATCGTCAGGGAGGCAGACATCGTCATCGCGGCGGCGGGACAGGCCGAGATGATCAGGGGGTCGTGGATCAAGCCCGGGGCGGCGGTGATCGACGTGGGGACCAACCCCGTGCCCGACGCGAGCAAGAAGCGGGGGTACCGCCTGGTCGGCGACGTCGCGTTCGACGAGGTGAGCGCCGTTGCTGGTCACATCACGCCCGTTCCCGGGGGCGTGGGACCGATGACGATCACGATGCTGCTGCAGAACACGCTCGAGGGGGCGAGGGCGGCGCTGCTGCCCTAAAAAAAAACCAGAGAGTCATAGATGGTTTGCTTTCTTTTCTTTCGTGCAAACCGAAAAACACAAAGACACGACTTTCTTTCTTTTTCCTCTTTCTTTCTCTCTCTCTCTTTCTTTCCTGATTTTCTCTCCCTGGAAGACGACGGTTGTTTTACAAAAAAGAGAAAAGACACCTCCTCTGAGTTCTCTCTCTCTCTCTCTCTCTCTCTCTCTCTCTCGACAAAATTTAAGGCTATCGACACTTGGGATCGGGGGAAAGGGGAAAAACTCTTCTCTTTTTGTTGTTTGACGGTGCGGCAAAAAACTCGAGGAAAAAAACAAAAAACTTCCTCTTCTCTCTCTTCTCTCTCTCCCTTCACTCTCCCTCCATCTCCTCCTCCTCCTCCTCCTCCGACTCAGTCGCGGAACTCGTCCATGAACTTTTTGTGGAAGGCCCCAAAGTCCGCGACCATCTTCCTGATGCGGTCGTCCGATGGCAGGATCGTCGTGCGCAGGTGGAACGTGCCCTCGTGCTGCCCGAACCCCGACCCGGGCACCGTCAGGATGCCCGTCTCCTCGACGAGCCTGAGGCAGTACCACGTGTCGGGGCTCTTCCCGGCCGCCTCGGCCGCCGCGAGGGCCCTCTTCGGGAGGTGGATCCGCGGGAACGAGTACATCGCGCCCTCGGTCGGGTTGCACGTGACGCCCTCGCACGCGGCAAAGGCCTCGGCGACGACCCTGGCGCGCTCCGAGAGCCGCGCGATGATCCCCGACCGCTCCTCCAGGTACAGTGCGCGCGACTCGCCGCCCTCGGGCGGCGGCGTGACCATCAGGGCCACGGCGGCCTGTCCGAGCGTGTTCGGGCAGAGGTTGATCGACGAGATCTTGTAGATCTCCGCGACCGTCTCGGGCAGGATGTTGATCGCCTCCATGTACCCGCCGCGCAGCCCGCACTCGCCCGTCGACCCCTTCGAGACGGTGTGGAACGAGACCAGCTCGACGCCGGACGCGTACGGCTCGCCCATCGACCGCAGGACCCTCTTGCACGACACGAACGGCCGAGACGCCAGGTACGAGTTCTCCTGGTAGACCTCGTCCGCCATCAGCACGACGCGCTCCTCGTGCGCGAACCGGACGAGGTCGCGCAGGTTCGCCTCCGACAGGCACTGGCCCGTGGGGTTGCCCGGGTTGATGAAGACCAGCGCGCGGACCGCGACGCCCGAGGCGCGCGCCGCGCGGGCGCGCTCCCGCAGGTCGGCGACGTCCATGCCCCACCCCTTGGCCTCGTCGAGCTCGTAGGGCACCAGCTGCCCCCCGTACTGCTTGATGCAGGCCGAGTAGAGCGGGTACTGCGGGATCGGCGTCAGGATGCCGTCGCGCGGGCCGCGGATGAGCGCGTTGAGGACGTACTTGACCGATGGGGACGCGCCCTCGGTGAGGAAGATGTCGTCGGCCGAGCTGGGCACGCCGCCGTCGCGCTCCGAGATGAAGCGCGCGACCTCCTCGCGGATCCCCGGGGCTCCCCTCGAGTCCGAGTAGGCCCCGAGCCCGCCGGGGAAGTAGGAGAGCAGCTGCCTTGCGCGCTCGATCGCGTCGGCGGGGAACAGCGCGCGCGCCTTCGGGAGGTTGTCCCCCTCCATCAGGAACGGGGCGGCGAGCAAGGCCAGGACCTGGCGCGTGAAGGTGATCGGCTTGCCACCCACCGAGTGGGGGTTGCCGACTGGAGGAG
>Ga0210003_1003150_pt1 | contig 13585 bp, 15 predicted proteins | sample LantaG_FD_182804 | JGI IMG/M metagenome (GOLD analysis project Ga0210003, IMG submission 182804) | Deep subsurface microbial communities from Baltic Sea to uncover new lineages of life (NeLLi) - Landsort_02402 metaG (SPAdes) (version 2) | ecosystem: Environmental > Aquatic > Marine > Oceanic >... | reverse complement strand
AAAAAAAAAAAAAGATGCCAACGGGCACGGGCAAGACCATCACGCTCCTGTCCCTGATCACCTCTTATCAATTAGCGCACCCCGAAGTCGGGAAGCTGGTCTACTGCACGCGCACCGTGCCCGAGATGGAGAAAGTCTTGGTCGAACTCGGGGAACTAGTTGCGTACAGGGCCCGCTACTTCACCGAGAAAGGGCAAGGAGGAGAAACAAGAGCATCGAACGGCAACAGGACCACCGTGACAACCAAACACAAGAGCCCAGACGCGCCGCCGCAGATCCTGGCTTTGGGCCTCTCCTCCCGGAAAAACCTCTGCGTCAACCCCGACGTCGCCGACGAGGCGAGCCGTGAGTCCGCCGACGCCAAGTGCCGGAGGCTGACGGCGTCGTGGGTGCGGGAGAGGGCGCAGAGGGCGCGAGGGGCAGCGAGAGGCGGCAACGGCGGCGACGAAGGAGAAGGCTGCGACGGCGCCTGCGGCGGCGGAGGAATCGGCGAAGGACGAGGAGAAGGAACGGCAGCGAACGCTCCCGCTTCCACCACCTCCATCGAGGACATCGGCAACGGCAACGACAACAGAGCCCCCTCCCTGTGCGCCTGGCACGAGGGCCTCGAGGCCGCGGGCGGGAGCGCGGTGCTCGACCCGGGGGTCTACACCCTCGCCGACCTCCGCGCCGTCGGGCGGAAGAAAAAATGGTGCCCCTACTTCCTGGCGAGGCACATGCTCGCGTTCGCTAACGTGATAGGTAAGGGGAATTTTATTGGTTTGTTTCGTTTTGCGTTCGAGACAGAGAGAAAGAGCGGCAGAATCCGAGGTGGGAGGCGAAAGAACGGGGAGAAACGGCGGCGGAATCGCGCGGCAGCGGAGCGTCGAAGAAGAAGAAAAAACAAAAACTCAAAAAACCTCAAAAAAACTTTTCTCTTTTCCGATCCAAAAAAAAAACCTCTTCCACAGTCTACAACTACCAGTACATGCTCGACCCCAAAGTCAGCCAGATGGTCTCCCGCGACCTGGAGCGCGAGTGCGTGGTCGTCTTCGACGAGGCGCACAACATCGACAACGTCTGCGTCGAGGCGCTGTCGGTCGCCGTGAGGCCCTCGACGCTCGAGGCCGCGGCGAGGAACGTGGGTCGGCTGCGGTCGGCGGTCGAAAACGCGAAGGCGCACGACGCGGCGAGGCTGAAGGAAGAGTACGAGAGGCTGCTGAGGGGCCTGAGGCAGCAGATCCACGGTGGCGGAGGCGGAGGTGGTGGAGGCGGTGGTGGAAATGCGATGACGACGGCGACGACGACGGCGAACCAACCTCAAGCTCAACAACCCAACTCCCTCGCCCCTCTCCCCGCGGGAGAGGAGTGGCTCGCCCACCCCGCCCTGCCCGAGGACGTTCTCGAGGGGGCCGTCCCGGGCAACATCAGGCGAGCGGAGCACTTTGTCGCCTTCCTGCGGAGGCTGGTCGCTTACTTCCAGCAGAGGCTCCGTGCTCGGGCCGTGGAGCAGCAGTCCCCCGCGGCTTTCTTGGCGCACCTGCAGTCCGCCCTCGGCGTCGACGCGCGCACGCTGCGCTTCTGCTACGACCGCCTGGCCTCGCTGCTTAAGACGCTGGAGATCAGCGACACGGACGACTTTGGTCCCATCCACCTCGTTGCAGACTTCGCGACGCTCGTGGGCACCTACCCGACCTCGGGCTTCTCGGTCATCATCGAGCCGTTCGACGACAGGATGCCGTCTGTGCCTGATCCCGTGATGCAGCTGGCGTGCCTGGATGCGAGCTTGGCGATCAGGTGATGGGGAGAGATGGAGAGAGAGAGAGAGAGAGAGAGAGTTGAAGTTTTTGTTCTTGAAGTTTTCTAACGAAAAAAAAAAAACGAAATAGAAAAAACAACTCACTTTCTTCTTTCTCCCTCTTCTCTCTCTCTTTCCCCCAACAATAACAACAACAACAACAGGCCCGTCTTCGCCAAGTACCAGTCCGTCGTCATCACCTCGGGCACCCTCAGCCCGCTCGACCTCTACCCTCGCATCCTGGGATTCGCGCCCGTCGTCGCGCGCGCCCTGCCAATGACGCTGCCCCGAGAGTGCATGCTCCCCTGCGTGCTCGCTCGCGGAGCTGACCAGTCGCCCATAAGCACCAAGTTTGACATGCGCGGCGACGCCAATGTGGTGGCCAACTACGGGAGGCTGCTGGTGGCCTTGGCCGGGGCAGTGCCCGACGGTTTGGTCGCGTTCTTCGTCTCCTACTCCTACATGGACTCGGCGATCTCGGCCTGGCACGACGGCGGCATCCTGGCCGACCTGGCAGCCCGCAAGCTCGTCTTCATCGAGACGGTCGACGTCGTCGAGACCACTCTCGCTCTCGACAACTACCGCAGGGCCTGTGACTGCGGGCGCGGGGCCGTCTTTCTGTCTGTGGCCAGGGGCAAAGTCGCGGAAGGGATCGACTTCGACCGCCACTACGGCCGCGCCGTCGCGATGCTCGGCGTCCCCTACCAGTACACCCTGTCCCGCCCCCTGAGGGCACGCCTCGACCACCTCCGCGAGGCTTTTAGGGTCTCCGAGAGTGACTACCTGGCCTTCGACGCGGTCAGGCAGGCGGCGCAGTGCGTGGGCCGGGTTATCAGGTCGAAAGCAGATTATGGCTTGATGGTGCTGGCCGACGCTCGGTACCAGCGCGCCGACAAGAGGGACAAGCTGCCGTCGTGGATCTCTTCGCGTTTAAGGGACGCGCATCTGAACTTATCGACAGACATGCTGGTGCACGTCGCTGCGGGTTTTATGAGGGCGATGGCGCAGCCTCCCGGGGTGGGCGAAGGGGCGGGGGCCGGGCTGCTGAGCGCGGAGCAGGCCAACGCGCTCGACGCGAGCGGGTTGTGAAGAAGTGAGGAAAGAAGAAAGAAGAAAGAAGAAAGAAGAAAAAAAGATCCGAGTTTTTTTGAAATCTCCTCCTCTTTTTTTTTAATCTTCTTTTTTGATATCTTTTTAATGAAACTGTAAAACAGATGAATTTGCGGGCAGAGATGGCTGCGCTTCTGATGCTTTTGGATTGGCGATGCGGAGAGAGCGAGGAAAGGGAGAGAAGAAGCGAGAGGAGCGGAACGAGAAAGAAAGAACGAGAGCAACGAAACGAAAAAAAACCCCGACTCTCGTTTTCTCTTCCAACTCTCTCTCTTCTTCTCTTTCCCCCTCGCGCCGCGCGAGAGAGACACCGCGCCCCCACTTTTTTCTAACTCCATTGTTTCGGGATCCTTACACTTGATCCTTCCTTTTTCTCTCTCTCCGGTGAAAAAAACACTTTTTTTAGGTTGGTCTCAAAAACAAAAGAAAAGCATCAAGAGGAAGAAGAAGAAGAAAAAAGTTGAAAAAAAGAAAGAGAGGTGGAACAAAAAAAAGCCACCCGCAGGTTTTTTTTTTTTTTTTTCCACACCGGGCATGCGCAGCAGGAAGCTTTCAATCGAGAATATCAAAAGTTTGCGCGCATTTCCAGTTTTCACGTTTTTGATGGGTTGGGTTTTTTTGGTCTCTTCTCTCAAAAACGTTTTCTCTCTCTCTCTTTCATCAAGCTCTTTCTCTATCTCCCCTTTTTCCTTGAAAACTCTCTCTCTAAGCAAAAGAAGCGGCAGCGGTAGAAGTTTCTCGGGGAAGAAAATCTAGGGGACGAACTTGCCGGCCGACGCGAAGCCGTTGTTGACCGACGGGTTGGCGAGGTGGTCGTTGAGGTTGGCGATGGGGCCCTTGCCCGTGACGATCGCCTGCACGAAGAAGCCGAGCATCGAGAACATGGCCAGGCGGCCGTTCTTGATCTCCTTGACCTTGAGCTCGGCGAAGGTGTCGGGGTCGTCGGCCAGGCCCAGCGGGTCGAAGGGACCGCCCGGGTACAGGGTGTCGAGGTCCTCGAGCCCGGGGGGGTTGGCGCCTCCGGCGCGGAAGGCCTCGGCCTGGCCCATCAGGATGACGAGCACGGCCGTCGTCGCGACGATCGACTTGGCGTGGATGAGCGAGGGGTTGCCCAGGTAGTTGAGCCCGTCCTCCTCGAAGATCTCGGCCCCGGCCGTGAACCAGACCGAGGCCTGGTCAGAGAAGGGCACGCCCTGGCCCTTGAGGAGCTCCGGGACGACGCAGCCGAGCGCGCCGAGCATGGCCCAGCGGGCGTGGATGACCTCGATGGTGCGGTAGCGGGCGAAGGTCTCCGGGTCGGCCGAGAGGCCGGCGGTGTCCCAGCCGTAGTCCCCGGGGAACTCGCCCTGGAGGTAGGAGGGGGTGGCGTCCTCGGAGAAGGGGCCGAGCCACTTGGCGCGGTCGGGGCCGTAGAACTCGACGGCGGCGCGGGCCTTGGTGGAGGCGCGGGCCTGTTGTTGGAAAGAAGAAGAAGAAGAAAAGAGAGAAGAGAGAAGAAGAGAAGAAGAGAAAAGAGTGAAAAAAGAAGTTGGAAAAAAATCTTGCTCATCCAAAAAAACCCGCTCTCGTTCTCGCTTTTTTCTGCTCCGGGAGCAAAAAAGGGTGAGGCTTCAGATGGGATGGGGTTGCTTTTTTTTCCCGGGTAAGGCTCGAAGGAAAGAAGGAAGAAAAGAAGCAAAGACCGGAATCAGCAGCAAAAGGCTTTCGATCCCTTTTCTCTTCTTCAACCGCAACTTCGCTCGCCCCCCCGCCGCGGCGCTCCAAGCCTCGCGCTTTCTCCCTTTCTTTCCTGCTGCGGCGGACGCGCGCGACTTCCGCTGTGCCGCGGGAGCGTTGGGGGACCGCGAGCTCGACGAGGCGGGGAGAGAGAGAGCGAGCGCGTTCAAAAAGACAAGAAAAAGCCATGGTTGAAGATCAAGCCCGAAAAAAAAGACGACGAAAAGAGCCGAAAGACTTCGTCCTTCATCCCCTCGCCAAGCCCCCAATTGCAGTTCTCGGGTCCCTCCCTCCACGCAGACGATGGTGCGTCAATGGACCGTGTCCGTTGTCGCGGAGGAGGGGACCGGGAGAGGGCCGGAAGGTGAGGTTTCGGGGGTGGTGGTGGTCCAGGGAGATGGAGAGCTCCAACCTCACCCCCTTCGGGGTGAGGTTTTTTTCTTTCTCTCTCTTCTTCCGAATTGAAAACTTTTGAAGTTCGATTCGAAAGCTCTCCTCCCCCCGCGCGAGGGCCTCGCTCGACCCCCTTTCCCACTCAGACGCACCTTGGAGATGACCGGGCGCACGGCGGCGCGGGAGGCGAGGGCGGCGGACATGGCGAAGGGGTTGTTTCGGAGAGGTTTTGAGGGGGTGGAGTTTTTTTTTCAGGAGAATTTGTGAAGAGGTTGGGCGAACGAAAAAAAATAAAAAACGAACGTCGGGGTCGACCCCGACGGGAGTGGATTTTCTTCGGGCGCTGCGTTTTTTTCCCCCTCTGCTCTGCTCCCTCTTTCTTCTTCGAGAAGGAGAACTTCTTCTCTCTCTCTGGGAGGAAAGAAAGTCTTCCAGCGGCGAGAGAGACGTGACTTTCAAAACAGCACGAAGAGAGAGAACATCAGTTTCTGAAAAAAACACCTCTCTCTTTCGAACGAGAGAGTCGGAGGGGGAAAAGTTTACAAAAGAAAAAGAAGGAGGAAATGAGAAACTCAGAGCTTCATTGCTGTCTTGTCGTTTTGATCAGGTGTTGGTATAATGAATGGCGACGTTCGTTAAGGAAAAAAAGAAGAAAGAAAAAGCAGGTGGCGGCGGGGCGGGCTGTGGCTGAAAACTGTTCTAAAGGAAGAGGAAGCGTCGCGCGCGAGAGAGAGAGAAGAAGAAAGAAAACATTTCCAACTCTCTTTCTCTCTCCCTCCCTCCGCTGCTGCCTCACGCCCCAGGAGCAAATTTGCCCGCGACGGCGAAGCCGTTGTTCTGTTGTCGTCGTATTTTTGAAGGAGGAGTTGAAAGGTGTTTTGGATGAGGAAAAACTCGATTTTTCTTCCTTCTACTTTCTTCCTTGAAACTCCAACCAAAAAAAAAGGAAGAAAGAAGAAAAAAAAAGAAAAGAAAAAACTCCAAAACTTTTCTCTCTCTCTCACCACAAACGGATCGGCCAAATGGTCGCTCAGGTTCTCCAGCGGCGACTTCCCGGTGAAGACAGCCTGCGCGAAGAAGCCGAGCATGGCAAACATGGCAAGCCGACCGTTCTTGATCTCCTTGACCTGTTTCGGGGGTGGAGGGGGAAGGGGAGGGAGGGGAGGTGGAGAAAGAGAGAGGGAAAAAGAAGTTAAGTTTTTTGGCGGAAAAAAAAAGTTTCAAAAAAACTTTTTCTTCTTCTTCTTCTTCTTCTTCTTCTCCTCTCTCCCTTCCTTTTTTTTTTTTTTTTTTTTTTACCTTGAGCTCCGCCAGCGTGTCCGGGTCGTCCGCCAGCCCGAAAGGGTCGAACGCCTCCCCCGGGTACAGAGGGTCCAATCCTTCCCCCGCGGGACCGCCGTTGACCCGATACCCCTCTATCAAACTCATCAAGACAGCCTGCACCGCGACGGTCGCGATGATCGACTGCGCGTGCACGAGACCCGGGTTGCCAAAATAGTTCAGCCCGCCTTCCTCGAAGATGGCGCCTCCGGCCTTGAACCAGATGGCCGCGTCCTTGGAGAAGGGCACGCCCTGCCTGGCGAGCAGCTCGGGCGTGACGCAGCCGAGCGCGCCGAGCATGGCCCAGCGGGCGTGGATGACCTCGATCTCGCGGTAGCGGGCAAAGGTTTCGGGGTCGGCAGAGAGGCCGGCGGTGTCCCAGCCGTAATCTCCCGGGTACTCACCGTTGAGGTGAGGGGGGATGGTGGTGAAGGGCCCTAAGAAAGTGGCTCGGTTGGGCCCGTAGAACTCGGCTGCTGCTCTGGTTTTGGTGGTGGCTGCGGTGGCGCGGGGCTATTGAGAAAGGAAGGAGGAAGGAAGAGAGAGAGGGGGGGAGTGAGAGAAGATTTTTCGATGGCAAGAGCGAGAGAGCGAGAGAGAAAAAAAGCATCCGAATCCGTCCCCGCGCAGAGAGCATGAAGCAAAAGTTTCCCTATTTCGTGCGCTAGCTGACTTGGTGTCAATGTTTCTTAGCTTCAGCGCATAGCAAGAGGCAAAAGCACGCAGCGCCGAAGCCAGAATTCGTGGCATTCGATGCAGACTTTTCTCGAGGATTGTTATCGATGGGGCGTTTGTCGCTCGTTCTTTCTCTCTTCTTTTTCCCCAATTGCGTCCTTTCACGCCACGCTCCCGACTTTTCCTGGAGTGAGAGCTCCTCACCTTGAGCGCCGCACCCACGGAGCGAGAGGCGAGGGCGGACGCCATCTTGAAAGTGTGCCGTTGGCACGCGAAAAGAAGAGATGAAGCTTCTTTTTCTCCTTTCGAGACCGAGGAGTGAGATTTTTTTCATACTCTTTTTCGACCTCTCACTTGTCTCTCTCTCTTCGACCTCCCTCCCCCGCGCTCTCTCTCTCGCCCTCTCTCGTCCGCGATGGAACATAGTGTTGCGTTTGTGTGTGATTGTGTTACAAATTCGAGAGTTGAACTCTAAGAATCTCCTTCGCTCTCTCTTTCTTTTCATCCTAAAAGTCGTCCTCGCTATCTCCGCAGACGCTGCCGTTGCCGTTGCTCCCGCAGCGCTTCCTCGCCTCTTCTTCTTCTTGCTGCTCGCGCCGCTTCCTCTCGGCCACAGCGCAGGCCAGGGTCTTGCTCGCGGCGGCCGAGGCGGCCAGCCTGGGCCTCTTGGGGACCACCAGCAGGTCTCGCACCACGAAGAGGGGCTCCGCCCCCGGGGAAGAAGCCGAGGAAGGAGAGGCGTACGAGGGGAAGGCGTCGTCACCGCCGTTGCCGCCGCCGGCGTTGCCTCTCTCGTCTCTTCTTCTTCCCCTTCCCCATCTCCTTCCGTTCCCTCCCGTCGCGCCAGCAGCCCCGCCGCCCCCGCCCCCTCCCCTCCTCCGCATCATCATCATCGCCGTCGCCTGCGCCACGAACACCTCCCCTCCTCCCGGGCGCTTCACCACGGCGTCGGCGGGGGCCCACCTCGAAGGGTGCGCGGCCTCGTGAGGCAGCGCGGCGCTGCCCCCTCCGCCGCCGCGAGGCCCTCGCCAGCGCGGGTCCTCCCTCCAGCTCGAAGGGACGTCGTCCGTCGCCACCGTGTACACGTGCAGGTCCCCGGAGGCAGCGACACGGATCCGCGTGAACCCTTTGTGCTCTCGCACGCGTAAAGCGGAGAACGCCTCGTCGTGGTGGACACCTAGCCAGTTGCAGCACGAGTACAGGTAACAGCCGAAGAGGACCCCCACCACGGGCGTGGCCAGCAGCCAGTAGTAGGCGAGCATCCCGCCGTAGAAGCCTATGGCCTGGGCCCGGGTGAGGGCCAGGGAGGCCGCGGAGGATACCGTGAGGTGGTGGTGGTAAGGATGGGTGGTGGGGTCGAAGAAGGAAAGAGGAGAGGGAGAAGAGGCAAGCGTCGCGTTGTTCGTCATCGTCGTCGTCGCCGTCGCCGCTGCTGCCGTTGCCGCCGCTGATGTGACCGCTGCCGCCCTCCGCACCACGGCGCAGATCGAGCCCCTCCCGACCGCCACGGCCTCGGGAACGTCGTACAGCGCCATCGCCACCTTCAGGGCTCCCGGGTAGACGCCCCAGGTGGCGGAGCGGAGGGCCCGGCGCAGGCCCGCCGGGTCCGGGAAGCGCTGCTCCTCAAAGCGCTCGTACCAGCGGAAGAGCGAGTGGTACCGGCTGCTGGCCTCGGTCCCGCCGCCGCCGCCGTTCCCGCTCTCGTAGAGGCTCGCGCGCCTGGCCACGGTCTCGACGCCCACGTCCAGCGCCACCGCCAGCACGAGCGCGGCGCAGAGGTGGGCGCCGGCGTGCGCCCCGGCGAACAGCAGCTGCGTCGCCAGCCCGCCCGAACGCGCCTTGATCGAGAGGAGCTCGGTCAGCGTTCGGCGCCGCCTTCGCCTGCGCCGCTGGTGCTGCTGCTGCTGGCTGACGAAGGGAGGAGAAGGAGAGGGAGAAGAAGGAGAAGAAGCAGCGGCGGCGGTGGCGGTGGGGTCAGAAGAAGAAGAAGGAGGAGGAGAGCTCTTCTCGCCGCCGCCGGCCGAAGAGGTCGAAGAAGTCGAAGGACTCGAAGAAGAAGCCTCCGCGCTGCCGCTGCCCCTCCTCCTCCCGGCCGCCTCCGCCGCCTGCGCCGACTCGAACGCCCCGACGCCTCCTGCCCTCGCGAACGCGAGGCACAGCGTCAGCAGCCCCAAGAGGGCCAGCAGCGACAGCGTCGACTCTGCGAAGATGTCCCCGGCGGCGCCCGCCACGGCCGCCAAAAACGCCGCCGCGGCCTCTCTCGGCGACCTCGCGTCGAGCACCGCCTCCGAGGAGGAGCTCCTCTCGCCCCCCTCGCCGCAGCGCGGGACGACGGAGACGACCAGCGCGAAGTACAGAGCCCCGCCGATCACGTCGAAGCGCGTGTTGAGCAACCGGAAGTTGAGCGCGTTGCGGCGGCCGAGCTCCAAGGTGCGCGAGGGCGGAGGGTAGGCCGCGGCGCAGGCGTACTCCCCGTTCTGGGAGACTCGGGGCGGGATCGCCGGCGGCTTGAAAGGTGGAGGGAGCTCGATGTTTGCTGCTCCCTCTTCTCCTCCTGCTGCTGCGGCTGCGGCAGCAGCGGCTGCGGCAGCGGCAGCAGCGGCGGCGGCCTGAGCGGCGGCGGCGTGCGCAGCGGCGGCCGCCGCGGCGCTGTGCCTCGCTCCCCCGCCGGCCATCGATGGCACGCCGAAGACAGAACCCGCAAACGTGTGGGTCGGGTGCAGGAAGGCGCCTCCCAGGCCGTTGACGATGAGATGCTCGGGCGGGGAGACGAGCTTGGAGGAGGAGGAGGGGAAGGAAGAGGATGAAGAGGGGCCTTCTCCTCCTCCGCCGCCGCTCGCTTCCTTCTCTTCTCCTCCATCCGTTTTCTCCTTCTCCTTCTCCCTCTCGTCCCGCTCCATCCCTTCTCCGGCGTCGTCGGGAACGAAGCTGTGCCGCATGTAGAAGTGGAGGTCGCCGCTGAGGCAGACGCGGGCTCGTCCCGCGAGGTGGCGCCTGAGGAGTGTCGGTCGGTTGGTTTGGAGGAGGAGAGAGGAGGGGCAGGAAAAAAAGAAAGTGAGTTTTTTTTTTTTGAAAAAAAAAGACGAAAAAAAACCCCAAAACCCAAAAAAGCTCTCTCACCCAACCAGCGCCGCCACGTTCGCCCCGGCCTTCTCCCCGATGTGCCACTCCACCAGCCACCCGGGTGCGTGCGTCACCACGATCGCCGCGTCGTCGGGGCCCATCCTCTCGGACGCGACGCGGCCGAAATACCGGAGTTGCGCGGCGTCGATGTCTCCCGTGAGAGCCGTGTCGAGCGCGAGCAGCCACCACCCCTGCGGCAGCCTGAGAGAGAAGTAGGAGCGCTCTTGGGGTAAGGCCCAGCCGCCGAGCCAGCCGCGGCCGAGGACGAGGGCGTCGTAGGTCTCGAGGCCATCGATCCAGTCTGTTGAGTTGTGTGTTTTGTTGGAGTTTTTTGAAAGAGTGAGAGAAGAGAAACTTTTCATCCGATTTATTTTTATCTCTTCTCTCTCTTCTCTCCCTCCGAAAAAAAAAACAACAGCCCTCACCGTGGTTCCCAGGCAGAGCAAACACCGCCGGGCCGGCATGCGGCGGAGCGGAAGGGTTCTGCGACGACCATGAAGGGCTCGAGGCATTGTTGCTGCCGTTCGGCTGCCCCCGCAGGCGCGGCTTGGCCAGCACCACGCCGCCGCCGCCGTCGGCCGCCGCAGCCCCCGGCGGCGGCGGCAGCGCGGCCTCGAACGGCACCATCAGCCGCCGGACGTAGGTCTCCGACGACGGGTGCGGGTAGGCGAGGTCGCCGCCGATGACGAGGGCGTCCCCGCGGGGCAGGACGCGCGTCTCGAGGTCAGCGGAGGAAGGAGGGCGAGCAGCAGCAGAAGCCGAGGCCACCGCCGCCGCCGACGACAACGGAACCGAAGACGAAGAGGAGCTCGCCCCCCCTGCGGCCACGGCGAGCGCCGCCGCCGAGCGCCTCGGCAGCCTCGCCGCCAGCGCCGGCGGCACCGCCACGGCCAGCCGCGGAGCGGCCAGCGCCCGCGCCACGGCGTAGGTCGAGTCCCCGCCGTCGCCCGTGTCGGCGATGAAGTCGAGCCAGACCGAGTCGCGCGAGGCGAGGTGCTCGAAGGTCAGGCCGTCGCCGTCGGCCGGCGGCGGCAAAGACGAGGACGAAGAAGAGGGAGCGGTTCCTGCTCCTGCTCCTCCGCTGCGGCGCCCGCAGCCCGAGCAGACGACCTCCGCGCCCTCTCCGCAGCAGCTGCAGGTCGAGAGAAGAGAAGAGCCACGAGCGTCGTCGTCAGCAGCAGCTCCTGAAACTCCTCCTCCTCCGAAAGAACGGGAAGGAGAGACGACGGCCCTTGCCCCGGCCCCGCCTCCAAGAGCTGCGTGCAGCGCGCGGAGGTCAAACCTCCCCAGAAAGACTTTCAGCGACACGATCAGCCCGAACAGCGTGTGGACCATGTCGGCAGAGGTACCGGAATACCAGGGGAACATGGGCAAGAAGTCGGGCTGGGCCTCCGGGTCGGCGGGCGGGACGCAAGACTGGGCAGCGGCGGAGGCGGCCGCCGCGGCGGCGGCAGCGGCTTGCGCTGCCGGGGAGAGGAGTTGAGGTTGAGGTTGCTGTTGTTCCTGCTGATGAGGAAGCGGCCTCTGGAACAGCTCGAACGACGCTCTCTTGGGATCTCCTCCTGTCGCGCTCGAGCTTGCTCCTCCTCCGTCGGCAGAGGCGAAGCCCGCCGACGACGCCGCGGCGGCCTCGGCCGCGGCCTCGGCGGCGGCCGCCACCGCCGCCGCTGCCGCGGCCGCCGCCGCCCGCTGCGTTCCCAGGAACAGCTCCCCGGCCGAGCCGCCGACGCCCTTCCTCAGCAGCAGGTCGAGCGAGATCCTGGGGAAGGAAGGGAAGGCGGAAGTTAGAGAAGAAGAAGGAGCTGCGGCGGGAGAAGAGGGGCCTCCGCTCTCGGCGCCGCTGCTGTTGTTGTTGAAGCCCGAAGAGGAGAGGCGCCGGCGGATGCCGCTGCCGAGCGCGGTCGGAGGCGTCTTGGCTCCTGGGGCGAGCGGGCTCCGGCTCCCGCTCCCGCCCCCGCCGCCGTTGCTGCTCGTCCTCCTCGGGGGAGAGAGACCGCGGAGGCGCTCTCTCAGCGACGCGGAGCCCCCGCTGCGTGGGGGCCTGCCGGAAGAAGAAGATGCGCCGCCCCCCCTGCTGCCGCCTGCGGTCGTCGCGGCAGCGCTGTCGGCGCCGCTGCTGTCGCCGCCGTTGAGGCTATTGTTTCGCTCGAGCAGGAGAGGAGTCGCGGAGGGAGGCCGAGGAGGCAGAGGAACCAATTGCTCGACGGTCGCTGTCGCCGCAGCTCTCGTGGCCAGCGCCAGCCTCCTGGAGCTCGCAAACTGCTCGGCGTGCTGCTGCGCGGCGAGGGCAGAGGCCGCGGCGGAAGTCGCTGTCGCCGTCGCCGCCGCCGCCGCTGCGCCTCTGCTGTTTCGGCCGGCGCCCGCCTTGCCTTTCCCGCCTCCAGCTTTCCCTCCCCCTCCTCCGCCGTCGTCCGACCCCAGCCTCAGCGCCCTCGCCGCCGGGGCCGCGGCCGTCGACGCAGCTGCGTAGTCCCCGACGGCGTTCGCGACGTACATCAGCAGTAAGGTGCACCAGAGCGTGAAGATCGGGTTGATGGTCGAGGAGGACGAGAGCGGGAGCAGGGACGACGACGACGATGAGGTCGAAGAGTTCGACAGCGACAGCGGCGAAGACGGCGACGACGAAGGGGAGAGCGCCGAAGAGAGGGCCGCCGCCGCGTCGAACGCCGTCGAGTTGCTGCTGCTGCTGCTGCTCACCCCTTCGCCGTAGAGCACCCACTGAGCGAAGGCGGGGTGCGAGGCCGCGGACAGGGGCGCCAGCCAGCGACCGCAGACCGCGCCTCTGAAGCCCGATGTCGACGAAAGGGAAGAAGAAGCCGTCGTCGCGTTCCCCCCCGCTGCTGACGCCAGGGCCGCCGCCGCCGCCGCCGCGCTCGCCGGCGTGCAGAACGCGTAGTACGAGGAGCACGCCAGCGCGACGTTGGCGGCATTGAGCGCGATGATCGGGTAGAGAGCCGCGGCGGAGCGGCCGCCGAAGTCGTAGTAAGAAGAAGAAGAGGAGGAGGAAGTTGCTGCTCCGGCCGCGGCCGCCGCCGCTGCCGCCGCTGTGGCCGCCTTTGCCTCTTTCTTCCTGCCGCCCCTGCTGCTCCTCCTCCGGGCCTCTCCGTTCTCAAAAACAGCACCAGAAGAGTGCCTCGAGCTGCAGCTGCTCGAGTTCGGCGGCAGAGGCAGCAGCGTCGGGGCAGCGGCGCCCAGCAGCACCGCCGCGGCGTGCAGCGCGTGGCCCGCGGCGAGCACCGCCGCGGAAAGCAAAAAAGTCGTGAGTGCCAGCGACACGTCTGCTCGCACGTCGACGCCCAGGGCCGCAGGTGAGGGTAGGTGGACCGCCACTGCGGAGAGGAGCCAGGCGGCGTAGAGGGTGGTGAGGTTGACGTAGCCGCTGCGTTTTGGGTTGGTTGGTTGAGGTTGGGAGAGAGAGAGAGAGAGAGAGAGAGAGTTTTTTTTTTTTGAGCGGGAAAAGAAATTTAAAAG
>Ga0210003_1003149_pt1 | contig 13586 bp, 14 predicted proteins | sample LantaG_FD_182804 | JGI IMG/M metagenome (GOLD analysis project Ga0210003, IMG submission 182804) | Deep subsurface microbial communities from Baltic Sea to uncover new lineages of life (NeLLi) - Landsort_02402 metaG (SPAdes) (version 2) | ecosystem: Environmental > Aquatic > Marine > Oceanic >... | reverse complement strand
TGATTTTGACTTAACGTTAATTATACATAATGGCAGTGATAAACATAGAAAGAAATTGTGTAAAAAAGCAAAACAATTAGGGTATTCAAAAAAAGATTTTAAAAATATTATAGGAAGTAGTAACGCCGTTGTATTTGGTGGAGTTTTTTTTGCTATATTAGCATTTGATGCTAATTCATTCGATTCTCACAGAGACGAAGACAAAACAATCGAAATGATATCTGTCCTACAACATGAATGTAATCACGTTAAAGAAAATGTTCTAACTGATATATCTGAGGCGAATCAACATAGAGAAACTGAATGTGCAATGCGAATAAGTGATTGGTGCTTTAAAAAATGTATGAATACTGAGTTTTTTAAAAGTTTATTAAAATAGATTTGATAAAAAATTTCAATATCAAAAGAAAATGGCTTTGGTGAAATTTTAATTGAAGCTATTGTATAAATATAATAAATTATTCTCATGAGCAGACAAAATGATATAGAATTAATAAGAATTAAAAGTATAACAGAGAGAGCCAACTATAATAAATCTGCACAACGAAAGTCAGGTTTTGTTTTGACTGGTTCGACTATAGAGCAAGTTATACCAGTTTCAGATAGTTTTATACTATTAGAGTCTGGTAACTTTAATTTTCTTTTGCAAGAAAATAATTCTAAAATTATTATATAATGAGTGCATATAACCAAGAATTTAATAAAGACAATGTTATACTACGATATATCATTGTCTCTCTTTTAGCTGAATTAAAAAATAAAGTATATTTTTATAATCAGATTGACGAAGATAATATCAAGAAAATTGATATACCTTTTTTATATGCAGTTACAGGTAATGAACGTTTTTTGTTGGATAATTTTTTATATAAACCTATTGCTGAAGATAAGGCAATAGGAGATTATGAAGTTGTTCCGAGGGGTGTTGTTCAATTAAATTCTGTCGCAATTGATTCAGGTGCAATGACAAATAAGTTCATCAGAACTAAATTTGTCAAAGAATATGAAGGTAAATTAAAAACTTTTTCATTAGAAACTGCATTTTTACCTTTAGATTTATCATTTGCAGTGAGCATAATATGTTCAGATAATATTGAAATGTTAAAGGCAACTGAATCAGTAATGGCAAAACTATATAAAGAAATTCAATTTCAGGTTGATTTAGGTATGTTCAAAATTGAAGCTGCGTTACAGGTACCTGAAGATTTTGAACAAAATAAACTATTTGAATTTGGTTTAAATGATAAAAAAGAATTTAGTATAAATTTTAATATAGATGTTAAAACATTTATGCCAATATTCCAAGACGGGTTCCTATTATCAGAAATTGCTGAATTAACAAGAAATTCAATGGTTAACCCTGATAACAAAGGTATTGGTATGTTAAGAAATGGTAGAATTTATTTTGGCGGTATATTACAAGAAATACAACATAACATCGACGACATCAGAAAGGCACCTGCAGATACTGTCATAAGCAATAAATCTTACATTAACCCTGATGATATTCAAACAGGACCAAAATTCCTAGAAACTGATATAACTTCAGCAACACCTGAAGAAGAATCTGATGAAAGTAAAAAATTTAGAAATAATGAATAATAAATTAAAGTACATTAAATTGTTTGAACAATTCATATGCGAAGGTATAAATTTAAATAATACAAAACATAAAGAATCTCTTAAAGTAGCAATTGAGAAATTAGGTTATGACTTTGAATATGGTGATGGGTATCGTGATATGGAGTTTACTTTATATAATGGTTCAGATTTGGTTGCTGAAGTTTCATTGTCAACTATACCTTCATCATTTGATATTGATGATTATGAATTGGAAGGTAATAAAAGAAAAACAGATAAAGAATTTATTTTTGTTAATACAATTGATGTAAGTAATAAGTTCAAGAGACAGGGTGTTTATAGCAATTTAGTTACAGTATTAATATTATGGGCAAAATCTATAGGATTAGGTGGTGTGATATCACCTGCATATAATTATGATACTGAATTTAAAAGATCTGCAGATGCAGATGCTTTTTGGGAAAGTTACTTTAAGAAGAATAAATCAACTGTCTCAAAAATTTCGTACCAAGGTGAAGATGAAAATGATGAGATTGAAAACCTAATTGATTATGTAGCACAATAATTTTTTAACATTGATATATAAAACAAATGAAAAATATAATATGAAAAATATATTAACTGAAGGTCAAACACAAGTGTATCTTGGAGGTGGTATTAATCCTCAATACGGTGTTAATACTAATATGCCACATTTAAATCAACCCCCAAAACAAATCGTTGATATTATAGCTGCATTATATACAGGTTCAAAAAAATCAGATGCACAAATAATTGCAATTCTAGTTGGTATGGGTACCCCACAACAATTAGCAATATCAGGATTAATGGCTTATAAGCAACTTTTTTGTTCTGGTTCTATGCAGCAAGAAAATGCACAAAGTAATAAATTTACATTAGTAAGTTTATATGAAAATGTAGTAAAATGTTTAAATGATTTAAAAAATATAGATTCAGATGAATCAAGAGTTTCATATTCAACAAAAAATGCTATAAGAATTGTAGAGAGTTATTTGCCAAACTTCCCAATGAGATTCAAACAAGGTACAGTTAATGTAATTAGTGAGGATGTTGAGAATTCAGTTAATCCTACACTGAAATTTAAAATTGCTAAAAATCTTCACAAACAATTATCTGTTATTAATTGGATTAAACCTATTACTAATCTTAGAGAATTTATTGAAAATGTATATTTCCAAAATTCATTTTTATTTAAAGTGAATGAATCAATTGAGAGTATTGGGACACCCAAAGGACGCATACAGGAAAATATGGTAGCATCACTATCTTCTCTATTAAGAGAAACTGATGAAATTGCGAAAGCAAAATTTCAATTAATTTTAGAAGAGAACCCATTATCAACTGAATGCAAAGAAATTGATAAAAGTTTAAAGGAAATCCAAATACAAGTTGATAATATGATTATTGAAAATGAACAACCTTCTTATAATAAAAACGAAAATAAAAAAAATAAAAATACGATGAAATTTACACTTGTGAGTTTATATGAAAATGTAACAAAATGTATTGAAGAATTAAAACAGATTGCTTCAGATAAATCAAGAATTTCATATTCTTCAGAAAAAGCATTAGGTATTTTAGAAATGTTTGTAAATAGTATACAAACACAATCGAAAAGATTTGAGTTAGATGATATTAGAGATATTATTGAAAATATTGAAAGTACATCTAATCCTACATTAAAATTTAGAATTGCAAAAAACCTACATAGCCAATTATCTGCAATGTTTTGGGTTCAACCAATACAAAACCTTAGAGAATTTATTGAATCTGTTTATGCATCAAATGAATTTTTGTTTAGAGTTGATGAAGCAATACAAAAAATAGAAAACCAAAGAGGTGCTTTACCAATATCGTTAGTAGAATCATTGACTTTGTTACTTGATGAAAATAACGATAATGCAAAATCTAAATTCAAAAACATTGCTAAGAAAAACTTATGGTCTACAGAATGTAAAGCAATTGCAAATGAATTATTAGTTGCAGAATCTAAACTTATTGATACATCCCAAGGCAAGATTATTAAAACATTATCACCTGTTTTAGAGTCAAGCGATGGCTTAAGTTTTTATTTACATGGCAAAGTTTATACTATCAAAGGTTCAGAAATAACTGAAGGGACAGTGAATGATGCAAGATTTTATAATGTTATTGAAGGTTTAAAATTATTTAAACATGATGGTGATTCATTAGTAACATTTGGTGAATCTGGAAAAACTCTTGAATATAGTTTAAAGGAAGGGACTTTGACACTAGGTAATGTTGACATGACTAATGCGAGTATTGTTGATTTGAGTGAAGCTTTACTTGCAACAAATTTCTCAGGATATAAAAATCATTATAAAAATGATGTAATTTGTTCATTCTTTGAAAGTATTGAATTATTACATGAAATGGACAACTTTACAACAATTCAATCTCAAGAATGGCTAAATTTATTTTTGACTGTTATTGCTGTTGATGAAACAATATTTGTAAATAAAGTTAATCCTGCTATGCAATTGAATGAAATGAAAAAAGTTCAATCAGCAACAGAAGCAGTAGAAAGTGTTAAAGAGTTCATTAATTTTGATATTGCACCAATTTTATCTGAACGTTTAGTATCTGAAAATAATAGTAAGGCAATACAAGCAGTTAAAATAAATGCAATAACTGAAAAACTAACATTTTTAGAAGAACAGAAACAAACAATTTCTGATGCTATTACTAAGCTTGGTTCAACAAATGAACTTAATGCAGCAATGAATCTTTTAGAAGGCGAGATTAGAAAAACTGAAATTGAATTATCAGGGTCATATCTTTCTGAAAAGAAAGTTGATGTAAATGGTTTAGTTAAAGCATGGTTTAATAATCCTGATGAGGAAGAACAAAATATGAGAAATTATATTAAAAAAAATAAAAATGCCGAATCAGACATATTAGCAATTTTAACTAAACTTACTGGGTCAATGACTCATCAAGAAGCTGGTTTATATTTTGGTAAATTGGAAGATATGCTTGGTAAATTTACCATTTAATAAAAAATTAAGAATAATCAATAAAACTAAATAATTTAACTGATTAATTTAAAAATAAAAAACTAAAACTTAAAACATTTTAGTTTTTTGTTATATAACTATTAAACTAATTAATCAAATGGCTAGGAAAAAAAATTATTTAAATAATGCTGATTTAAGAAATGAAATTATTAAATCAAAAGAAGCTGGAGAACTTACACCATTAGCATTAAAGTATTTAATGTTATTAGCAGATAAGTGTTCTCTAAAATTATCATATAAAAACCCTGATGATAGAGCAGATTGTATTGCATTTGCATACATGGATTTATATCGTTATTGGAAAAACTATGACCCAAATAAAAGTGAAAACGCGTTTGCATATTTTACAGAAGTTGCAAAACGTGGTTTTGCAAAAGGGTGGAATAAATTACACCCTAAAAAATATCAAGGTACAGTTTCATTAAATGGCGGTGCAGACAGTGAAGGTATCTATACAATTTAATGAGCATTAAACAAGTAAAACCAACACACAAGTCAAAATTCAAACAGGGTTATTATAAACCTGTTAATCCACAAAAATATGTAGCCCAAGGCCCTGTTATTTATAGAAGTAGTTGGGAAAGGAAGTTTTGTCACTGGTGCGATCACAATCCCGATGTAATTGCATGGGTCTCAGAACCTTTCTCAATTCCTTACTTTAATGTTTTAGATAATAAATACCACAAATATTATCCCGATTTTTATATTAAGCTTAATGTAAAAACAATCAATGATAACATTATTAAAAATGAAATCATTGAATATGTAATTGAAGTTAAACCAAAAAGTCAATTACAAAAACCAACTCCACCAAAAAGAAAAACAAAAAAAGCAATACAAAATTTTAAATATGCATATGAATCATATGTAAGAAATTTGTGCAAGATTGAGGCATTAAATATATATGCTAAACAACGTGACTTTAAAGTGATGTTACTTACAGAAGAATCAAAACTTTTTTAGTATGGAAATAACTGGAGTTTTTGCTAAAGATTTAGAGATATACTTATCTGATAATAAAGGTCATAGTGGTGCATCTAGGCAATCGCAAGTTGATATTAAAAAAATTGCAATTAAAGGTAATGGTATTTTACAAAAAGGTAAGATGTATGCATTTCAATATTTTACAAAATTGGAAAAACAATCAGATTCATTTCCTATTGTAATTGGGTTAGGTAATAATGGTAAAAATCAGCTAGGTTTAAATTTACATTATATGCCATATAATGCAAGAATTCAATTTTTAAAGGAATTAACTAAATCTTTAGAATCGCAAATAACATTACAATTAAAAGATAATAAATTAGGAAACCCTAATATACAATCTCAAATTGATTCTTTTACATGGAATAATTTAAATGAATCATTTGGTAAAAAATATAATTTGCAGTATTGCATAAGACAATATAATTTAAATAATATGATAAATGTTTATAACTTGGGATATGAACATTGGTACTTGGGTGCTGTAAATGATGAAAATTCATTTATAGGAGGTAACATTAATACAATACAATCATTATTTTATAAGAATATATAAAATAACAAAATAAAAAGAAATGGCAGGTTTTACTAATAGGAGAGGACCACTTACAAATTCAAATCCAGTAACAAAACTTTTAAAAGATTTATCAAATCTTGGAATGGCTTATGACGATATGGTTATAAGAAATTCTAGAGCAGTTGGATTTACTGAAAATAAGATGGGTTATACGATGAACCCGATGGGTTCCGATTCTGATGATATGTATGCTGCATTTGCTGCTCTTTCTTTGACTGATACGAGTCTCAAGAAAAATATATCTTTATTTGACACAAATTATATAAAGAAAAGAGATGAATTACGGGCATATGCAATACAAGATGAAATTGAGGAAATATTAGACGTAATAACAGATGAAGCAATTGTATATGATGAAACAAATTTTATGGCATATACAAAATTTAGTGGATTCATACCTGCAAAAATTGAAGAAGAAATTGGTGATGTTTATAATGACATTTATAACTACTTTGGATTCAATGATTCAACAACTGCTTGGAACTACTTTAGAAAGTGGTTAATTGATGGCTATATCGCATTTGAAATTGTTTATAATGATGACCAAACTGAAATAATAGGTTTTAAAGAATTAGACCCTGTTTCATTGATGCCATCATTTGACACAAAAGAAAATAAAAAGGTTTGGGTTCAATATAAAGGTGAAGGTGTAAAAGAGAGAGTGTTATATGATTCACAGATAATTTATATTTCATACAGTCAGATAAATTCACCACAAAGAATAAGTTATGTTGAGCGTTTAATAAGATCATTTAATTTATTGAGAATTATGGAACATAGCCGTATTATTTGGGCTGTGTCAAATGCTTCATTCAAAACATTATTTACAATACCTGTTGGTGGTAAATCAAAAACTAGAGCAAAACAATCTCTTGCAGCATTGATGAATTCATATCGAGAAGTTGTGGATTTTAATTTTGATAGTGGTGAAATTAAAACAAATGGCAAACCAATGATGCCATTTAATAAGGAATATTGGTTCCCTACAAAGGATGGTGAAACACCTGAAATGACAACACTTGGTGGTGATGGTCCTGATTTAGGAGACACTGAATCTTTAAAATACTTTGATGATAAATTAAAAATTGCATCAAAAATACCTTTCTCTAGGTTTGATAGAGATGGGGGTGGTGGTTCATACGAAATGGATGCAAGTGGAATGATGCGCGATGAAATAAAATTCTCAAAATTTATTAGTAGATTACGTTCAATATTTCAAGAAATTTTAGTTAAACCAGTTTATATTCAAATGTGTTTAAACCACCCAGAACTTAATAATGATGTTGCATTTAAATCAGGTTTAGGTTTACAATTTGTTAAAGATAACGTTTTTGAAGAGCTTAAAGAAATGGAATTACAAACAAAACGTGTTGATTTTATTGGAAATATGAAAACACAATTGAGTACTATGGATGCTGAAATGACGGAGATTCCATATTTTGATTTAGGGTTCTTGATTAAACGCTATGGTGGGTTTACTAGAGATGATATAGCTGCAAATAAACGTGCAAAACAAAGAACGAGTCTTGAGGAAGAAGGGTATTTAGAAGATGATATTGAGAAAATTTTAAAAGGTGCAAATAAAGATGAATTTGAACCAGATAAACCTGAAACTGACGAATTAGAAGATCCTTTGGGAGATTTATAAAAAAAAAAACTTATGAAACATATAAAACTTTTTGAACAATTCATCGGTGAAAATACTGAAAATAATGAATATGGTATTGCTTCTATTTATTTTGATAAATTAAGAAGAGATCATAGTAGAAGTTCATTCATTGAAACTTGGATTGGTTTAATTAAAAATTTATTAAACGGTCATGTAAAACAAATAATTAGAAGTCAATTCAGGACATCAAGAGGTGACCAGTTTGGGTTAGAGTTTGTTGACGATTTAATTGCTAAAGGTATTTTGGAATTAGTTAAGGTTGGTAGAACTGAATTTATAGAAGTTAGTAATAAAAATAAAGTTAAGTTTAAAGAACAGTTGGAAATGTTCAAAAATAATCTTAAAGGGACTTTAAATTTCAATGATAAAAGTAATGTTCTTACATATGAATTAAACGTTATTGACAATACATACGATTTTAATGCTAATACTTATATAAAAGACGTAGAAAAACAATTAAAAACATTAATGTCTTCTTATTACAAAAACACAAAAACAGATATCACTGAACTTGATGTAAATGACATTGCTAAAACAAATAGATATATTACTAATAACATAATAGCAAGATATATCATAACTATTACTGGTAAATTGTAATTTTTATAAAAACTTTGATGACTTATAATATATAATTAAATAAAAAACTATAAATGAAAGAGCTTTTAATACTTGAAAGATCACAATCTGTTTTAGAATCTTCAAATGATGAGACTGGTGCAATATACCTTGAAGGTGTATTTACAGAAATTGGTGTAAAGAATGATAACGAAAGAATATATGAGGAATCTGAAGTATTACCTCACATATTAGAGTTACAAGAATATGCAAAAAAATCAAAATTACTAGGTGAACTTGACCACCCAAAAGATTTTGATATTAGTCTTTCAAATACATCTCATGTAATTGAAAACTTATATTATGATAAAGATAAAAAACAAGTAATTGGTAAGATTAGACTTCTTAACACATCAAAAGGTAAAGAAGCACAAGCGTTAGTTAAAGATGGTATACCTTTGCACATTAGTTCAAGGGCAGCAGGTTCAGTTGATGAAAAAGGTAAGGTAAAAATTAAAAAGTTTTTTACTTATGACTTAGTTGCTAGACCAGGTTTCGCAAATGCAGAATTATCAAGAGTAAATGAGTCACTAGGTTTTGCTAATAGTGAAAATTTATTTATATATGAAATGGATTCCATTAGAAGAGAATATAAAAACGAAAATAAAAAAGAAAACAAAAACGATATGGCTGGACAATTTATAACAGTTGAGGATTTTAATAAATACTCAGAATACATAAAAACAACACTAGAAGGTTTAAAAGAATCTAGAAGCAGTGTAACAAAAAATGATTCATTTGATAAATTAGTTGCTTATACTGAAACTATTGCTGAAAAAGTTAATCAACTTACAGATTATGCAAACTACGTTGCTGAGAATGCTGACAAAGGAATTGAATTTTCAAACTATCTTGCAGAAAATCTTAATAAAATTAAAGAATTCACAAATTATATTGCTGAGGAATTGGATAATTCTGTTCAATACTCAGAGCATATTGCTGAACAATCTGACAAAGGTATTCAATTTGCAAATTATCTTGCAGAAAAATTAGATAACGGATTAGAATTTTCTAATTACTTAGCTGAGAACATAGATAAAGGATTAAAATATTCAAATTATCTTGCCGAAAAATTAGATAACGGATTAGAATTTTCTAATTACTTAGCTGAAAAGGTTGATAATTCAATTGAATATACAGAACACCTTGCCGAAGAATTGGACACATCAATTCAATATGCAGAACACGTTGCAGAAAAAACTGATAATGTTATTAGTTTTTCAAATTATCTTTCAGAAGGATTAGAAAGCACAATTAAATATGGTGAATACATTGCAGAGACTGTAAACACAAATCACGGATTAAAACCGTTAAACGAAAAATTAGAATCAATTATCACTGAAAGTGCTGAATCAAATGATTCATATAAAAATTCAATAACTGAACAACTTGCAGGTATCATAAAATTGGCATCAGAACAATCTAAAATTAAAACTGCAAAAGAATATAATTTCGTTAATTTGTTAAGCGAAAATAAATTACATGAATTTAATTCATTACCAAGCGACAAACAAGCACGCGTCGTTGAATCAATGAATAAAACAATTGTAATGAGTACTGCACAGGCTGAAAGTATTTTAAATAAATGTATTTCTGAATCTTCTAAACCATTTAATGTATTTGAAAACATTCCAGAAAAATATAAAGCAAAATGGGATTTGTTGGGTGTTGAGAGAAAACAACAAATTATATCAGAATCTAAACTTTATGGTAGTTCATTAAACACTGCTTATGGTATCAATAATTTTTGGGCTACTAGAGATTTAAGAAGCCAACAAGTAAATGTTGAGAAACTTAATGAAAGTAAAACTGCTGCAGAATTAAATAATAACTCTATACAACAGTCATCGATGACTAACGATGCTAAACAAGCTCTTATCAATAAAGTTAAATTTAACTTGGGTAGACATTAAAAATAAAAATAATGAATAAACTTTCTGAATCATTTAATTCTTTTTGTAATCAATCTATAAATGAAGAATATATTGAATTGATGAACAGTTGGATGAAATTAGTAGTGAGTGGGACAGATATAAAAACGAGCCACTCACTACATCAAGTGATATTAAATTAGCCCAAAAAGAATTAAAAAATATTTAATCGAATGGGTAAATAAAAATATAAAATGAAACATATTAAATTGTTTGAACAGTTCTGTTCATCTTTAAATGAAGGTTTAAAATCTCGTCGACCAGGTCTAAACAAAGCAAAAATTAAACACATGACAATATCAGATGACATTGATATGTACAACTTAATTGATGCATTGTATTCTAATGCTCGCAGTGAATATGATAATTTATTATATGACCAAGATAACCGTGATTTTAATACAACAACAGAGGATAACTTGTATCACTATATTAATACTGAATTTTTTAATAAATTTAAAGACGAATTGTATAGTATCATTCACCCACCAACAAACTTAAGAAACCCTGAAGACTATACACAATGGTCAATATCAGATGTTAAAAGTTATGTTAAAGAAATTGTGAATGATATCATTAAAGATAAATCAAGAATTTTTAGTGCAGTTGAATATACATTATCAAAATTTAAAGATAATGATGAACTTGATAGATTAAAACAAGATGTAGCTGATGCAAGAAATCGAATAAAAGAATTATATAGAGAGCAAGATCTTGCAGCAGGTATGAATGGTAGAGCAGTTGATGATGAATTTGGTAATGAATGGGGTGGTTATTTTAATGATGCAAATGATGAATTGGAATTAGCCAAAAAAGAATTAAATGATTTTATGAAAGCTGATAATTTAAAAAGTTTTATGAGTTCATTAAAATCAATTTATCCTGTCGTTGCTAGAAACTTTGTGAAGGAAATTGATTCTGATTATTTAAATTTCTAATAAAAAAAAACATATGAAACACATTAAACTATTTGAACAATTTTGTTCATCTTTAAACGAAGGTACTGCTACAATAGAAATAGTATGGGACCCATACGAAGTTAGTAACATAGCTGACTTCAAAAACGATTTAAAGAAATTAAAGATTTCTCAAAAGAAAATAAAAGCAGGTAACCCACAATATGATGTAGGTGATATTTATCATTTCACAGGTCCAAAGAAAAATCTTCAATTATTTTTGGATGATTGGTACTCTGGTGATGTAGAAGATCATTTGGCCGAATCTTTAAACGAAGCAAGAAGTTCTGCGTTGCGTAGTGGAACAAACGTAACAGTTGCTAGTGTAAATTATGGTTCAGAAGGTGTTTTTGATACAATAAAGCTAACAAATGGGTTTAAAATAACTGCTGGAGAAGATAGTGGTGGAGAATGGGCATTTTTTGAGTTAGATGGTACTAAATTAAAGAAAGGAGACTCTATATCATTTAGTATAAATCTCGGTGATGGTGATACTTATTTTGATGAAGGTAACATAATAATAAATGGAAAATCACATATGTTAAAAATTTCATCAGAGGGTGGTAATATTAGCACAGTCATAAATTATAGTAAATAAGAAACACATGAAACACATTAAATTATTTGAACAGTTTTGTTCATCTTTAAATGAAGGTACAAATGACGTTGATGTTTTATTACTTGTTAAATTTTTAACTTCAGCACTCACTCAATTCAATAGTGATAGCAAAAGTACAGGGTATTCGTTGGGTGCATTACAAGTTGCAAATGTATTAAACAGTTTTGTATTACAAGATAAGCCAGCTACAATGTCAAGGGCACAATCAACTTTTTATTACACAATTTTAGATGTATTAAAATCATCAGGTTTAAAAATCGATGCAATAAAATCTACGATTAAAAGTATGGACCCGACAAATCTTAAAGATATTTTAAGTACAATTAAAGTTACGGATGTATATAAAAAATTCACGAGACCTCAAGAAGTTGTATTTGATAATATTATTTATGCACTTGAAGTGATGCACGACTATGATTAATGTAAAATAATTTAATAAATTTTCACAAAAAATGAATTAGAGAGCAAATTGCTCTCTTTTTTAGTTAAAAAATAATATAAAAAACAAAAAAACTCCAGTGCGTGTGATATATAATTTTGTAATCGGTAATCAAAATGGTTAAGAAGCAAAAAACCAATGATACGAATAATAATTTTAAAAAACAAAAAATATAATAATGTACGCAAACCAATTAATTAATGAAGCTGAAGTTCAAAAGACTTGGGGACCAATCATTGAGGAAGCTACAGGTATAACTGATAGAAGTAAATTGACTTGGATGTCAAAATATTGTCACTACCATAACCTTAATGAAAGTGTTCATAACACAGTTCACTTGAACCCTAACATGAATGTTAACAACATGGGTCCTGTATCATTTCCTGGTAACCCTGGGACAATGAACAATTTTTATGGACAAACTCCTGGTTCAGGTGATAAACCATTTTCCTTGTTGCCATTAGCAATGCAAGTTGCTGCACAAACTGTAGGTTTGGATTTAGTTCCTGTTGTTCCTATGCAAGGGCCTTTGGGAGTTCTTACATATCTTGATTTTGTTTATGGTGGTGGATTAAATAGTGCTGCAGGCGGATTAAATACTGCTGCTGCACCGTTGTTAATCAAAGCTGCTATTGCACTTTCAACTGCATCTTCTTATGGTGCTGAATTAACTCCTGATGATATCGTTTATGCAGATTCAACTGGTGGTAGAAATGCTTCTTTTGAATTAACATACATCGGAAAATCAAGATTGGATGGATATGCAATCTTCCGTGTTAGAGCAAACGTAACAGGTACAGGAACATCTTTCGCACAAGGTTCTGAAGCTGCAAATGATGCAATTTATCAAGCAATCGCAAACGGTGTTGCATTATATAGTAATATTGCTACAACAACTGTTGAAGGTGCATGGGCAACAAATTCTGAACTTGTAAAAGCTTTAGAAGATCATATCCCAGGTTTTTCTGGTGCTGCTTTCCAAGCAAACAACACTCCAGGTAATCCTCCTATGTCTGGTATCGCAGGTACTGAACCTTATTTGAGAGGACAAGGTGAAGCTACTGTTGATAACGTAATGGGTTTAACTTTGTTTAATAAATCTGTTGCTGCAGATACTTTCCAAGTTGCAGCTGCTGTTACTCGTGAACAAGTA